>Ga0315900_10004220_pt1 | contig 20403 bp, 18 predicted proteins | sample LakEriMetagenome_FD_203521 | JGI IMG/M metagenome (GOLD analysis project Ga0315900, IMG submission 203521) | Freshwater fungal communities from buoy surface, Lake Erie, Ohio, United States - Buoy 12 MA114 | ecosystem: Environmental > Aquatic > Freshwater > Lake > Lake biofilm | place: USA: Lake...
CTTAAAAAAGCCCAGCGCCATTGGGGGCAGCCCTCCGGTCGGGCTACGCCCTCCCTACGGTCCGCCCCCAATGGCGCTTTCTCATCCTGATTGTCGCTGCTCTCTCAGCTTGATTGTCGGCGGTCAGCTCATGCCTCGAAGCCGTTTCTGTCCACGCCTTCCTGCCCTCGCCCTCGGCGTCACGCTGGTGCTCGGCGTCGTTCTCCTCCAGAATGCCGAGCACGCGGCAGGCACGCGAGACTGGGCGTTTTCCGTCGTCGGCGCTGCCGTTGCAGAGCCGGCTCGACTCTCGATCTCGGAAGTTGCCCGCATGCACGACGCGGCTCGGGACGGAAACACAGCCCTCGCGGTCACCTTGTCCGAGCGCCTCGAGGCCGCTCTCGCAAATGGTGGTGGCGGACCCGATCGTCCCGTCCTTCTCGCCTATCTCGGCAGCGCGATCGCGTTGCAGGCGAGGGACGGCTCCGGTGCGATGCAGAAGATCGTTCTAACCAATCGCGCCCTGCGTTATTTGGACGAGGCGAGGGAACTTGCTCCGCGGAGCTTCGCCGTCCTCCAAATCACTTCGGGCGTGCAAGCACGGCTGCCCGGACTGTTTGGTCGCCGCGAGCAGGCAGTTCAGGACATGCTCGCCCTACACCAGATATTCTCGGCTGATCCACGCCGCGAATTCGCACCGGCGATGCAGGCGACCTATGCGAATCTCGCGAGATTGTCTCCCGGACAAGGCGACTGGGCGGCATGGGCGACCCACGCGGAATCGCTCACGAAAACGCGCTGAGATGACCGCGACCCCACTCATCGTATCACTGCAATCCGTCACGTACAGTTATGGTCGTGACCAAGCTGCGATTTCGGTGCTCGCGGGCGTTGACTTGGAGGTTCGCGAGGGCGAGTTCGTCGTAGTCGCCGGGCCGTCCGGAAGCGGGAAGAGTACGCTGCTCAATCTCGTCGGTGGGCTCGAGCGACCGCTCGCCGGTCGCATCTCCGTCGCCGAGACGCCGATCGCAGAGATTTCGGAGCGGCGGCTCGCCGAGTTCCGTGCTCTGACGATCGGCTTCGTGTTCCAAGCCTACCATCTCATTCCGGTACTGACCGCGGCGGAGAACGTCGCGTGGCCACTCTATTTTCGCGGCGTGCCGCGACGCGAGCGCATGGCTCGCGCAAGAGAGGCGCTCGCCGCGGTGGGGTTGGCCAAGGAAATGAACCGCTTCCCTGGGCGGCTGTCGGGTGGACAGCGCCAGCGTGTCGCGATCGCGCGCGCATTCGTTGGGAGGCCGCGGCTGCTCATTGCCGACGAGCCGACCGCGAGCCTAGATCGGACTACGGCCAGCGAGATCATCGCGCTCTTGGCAAGTTTGCGGCGCGAGGAGGGAGTCGCCGTGATCTGCGCGACCCACGACCCTCTGGTAGCCGGAGCGGCCGACCGCCTCCTGGAGCTTCGCGATGGGCGGCTGCGCCAGATTCCGCGACGCTCCCTTCAACTCGAGGAGCCCTAGATGACCGAAGCTCTGTGTGGCTGCGATGCTTGAGCTGACCTCGCTCGCGGTTCGCAACGTTTTCCGGAACGTGCGACGAAGCTTCATCACCATCTTCTCTATCGCAGTCGGTACCGCTGCGCTGGCGTGCTTCGGGGCCTTCATCTCCTTCACCTTCGAGGGATTGCGCGAGACCACCATCCGCTCCGAGCTCGGACATCTACAAATCTATGCGGAGGGATACCTGGATAGGCGATTGTGGGATCCCGGATCGGCGATGATCACGGATCCGGACGCCGTCGAAGCGTCGGTTCGCGGGCATCCCGGTGTCGTCGGCGTCTCGCGACGGGTCGGCCTCATGGGACTGGGCGGCAAGGAAGGCGGTGCGGTGGTGATGCAGATTATTGGCGTGGACGTTGCGCGCGAAGCCCATTTCGCCGATGCCGAGATCATCACCCGAGGGCGTGGCTTACGGGCGTCCGACCACGCGGCTGGCGTCGTCGGTGAGGAACTGGCGCGAGGCCTCGCTTTGTCGGTCGGCGAATGGGTGACGGTTCTCACGAGCACCCACGAAGGCATGATCTCGGCCTTCGAGTTCGAGGTCGTCGGCGTCACGCGCAGCGGCTCGCGAAACCTCGACAGCGTCCTCGTGAGGGTGCCCTTGTCGCTTGCGCAGCAGGCACTCGCGACACGATCCGTCGATCGCGTGATCGTCATGCTCGAACGGACGGCCGCTCTTGCGACGACACGTCCGGGCATTGAAGCATCCTTGTCGGATTTATCCGGCATGCGCTTCGAGACGCGCAGCTGGGATGAACTGGCGGATTTCTATGGCGCAGTCGTCTCCCTCTATACAGGCTTTTTTCGCACTTTCGCGATCATGATCGGCTGCGTGGTGCTGGTCTCCGTCGCCAATACCATGACGATGGCCGTCATGGAGCGCACTGGCGAGATCGCCGCCTTGCGCGCTATCGGCGCACCGCGACGGCTGATGGTCGCGATGCTCATGCAGGAGGGGCTGGTAATCGGCTTTCTGGGCGGCGCCGTGGGCCTCGCTCTGGCCTGGCTGATTGCCCTAGGCGTCGCCTCGGCGGGCGGTATTCCGATGGCGCCGCCGCCCTCCATGACGCGCGGCTACAACGCGTACCTTGTCCTCGATTCGGCGATCGCGCTGCAGGCCATGGGCATCGCGATCGGAGCCGCCTTTCTCTCCGCCCTCTATCCCGCCGTATCGGCCTCGCGCATTCGGATCACGGAGGCTTTGCAGAAATCATGAAGACCCCTTCGACCACTCGCCGTCAGGCGCTCGGTTTGCCGCTCGTCTGTGCTGCGGGCTTCACGATGGCATCTTTGCCGTTCGATCGCGCGCGCGCCGCCGACGGCGCCGAACTCCTGCGGCGCGCTGACCGATTTCGGTCTCCCGATGGGAGCTTCGCTTTCGAAGCGTTGATCGTTCCGCCACGCGGCGCCAACCTCACGATGGAGGTCATGGTCCGCGACCGGGCGCGTAGCTTGGTCCTCTACCGAGATCCGGCGCATCTGCGAGGCCAAGCCGTTCTCCTCGTCGAACGCAACATGTGGGTGAAGATGCCCAATGCCCGTCGCGTCTTGAGGGTTGCTCCACAGCAGAGGGTAGCGGGCGCGGCTTCGTATACCGATATCGCCCGAATCGTATTCTCCGACGATTACGACGTTGCCGAGGTCGGCCCGGTACGTTCGGGGAGGCGGGTTCTGGTGCTTGTTCCCCGCGGACCGGGGGTGGCCTATGCGCGAATAGATCTCGTGGTCACCGACGCTGAGGGTCGCCCGGTCAGCGCCGCCTATTTCGCGGCTGGCGCGTCGCGCGTCATGAAGACCGCTCATTTCGAGAACTTCCGTGATGTTCTCGGCTTCACGCGCACAACTCGGATGCGTGCCGTCGATCACATGGCAGCCGACGAAGTCACCCTCATGGACTTCTCCGGGCATGCCATGCGGTCGCTGCCCGACACGCTGTTCCGACCCAGTCATCTCGAGACGCTTTGACCGATCGCTCCGCCGAGCCGCTACGCCCCTTACGGCCACCGCGCTCGATGATCACAACCCGAGCGCAACGAAGAAGGCCTCGGTAGATTCCCATGCCGCTCAATCTCTTCGTTACGAGGCGCCTTTGCTTTGCCGTCACCGCCTTCACGCTACTACAGCCGGTTGCCACGCGAGCTGCCGATTTTGAGCCGTTGACTCTGCTTCAGCAATTCGATCTGCGGGGTGGGGTCGCTTCGCAGTCACCGACACCTCTTGTTCCTGCGCCGCGTAGCTTGGGTTACCAGGACGTCGGCGTAAGGGGCTCGTGGCTGCTCGGCGCGCGCGTCGACGCCGACCCTCTGCAGATCTTCTACCAGGGACGTACCGTCCTAGGTCGCCTTGCCGGACGTGATCCGGTCGGCGCGGAGATCGGGCAGTCGCCACCGCTGCGATATGAGACCGATGAGGCCTACCTTCGCTGGAGGCCGGACGAGCGTTTCGTTTTCAATATCGGACGACGCAACCTCGTCTTCGGGCGCGCAGTGGGATTGAACCCCGTCGACTTCCTCGCAAGGCCACTCGAACAAGACTCCTCGCTCGATGCAGTCCGCGCCCGAAGCGAGCAGCAGGGCTTCGACATGGTCGGCTTCGAATGGCATGCCGATGCCGGTACGATGCAGGTCCATCATCTGCCGCAATTCTCCGAAGTCGGTCGCGGCGAGCCGTCTCAGACGATCGCCGCCTGGTCCGGGCTCGCCTTCGCCGGCAGCTTGGATTACGCGCTCTTTGCCCGCCATCGTGCCCAGTATGGCGACCCGCGCGAGCGGTTCGGTTCCGGAATGTCGATATCCGGTGGTCTCGACGACGCGACCGTCGCATACATTGATTTGCGAATCGACGACGATCGTGGCCGGGTCGTTCCAAACACCCGCCCCGGAACCCGCCCGCAACCTTTCACTGAGATTGACCAACGCCTCTATCCAGTCTTCACGATCGGTATCAGTCATACGTTTGCCTCCGACATCAGCGTCGACCTCGAATACACGCACGACTCCACCGGATATTCCGCAAGCGAGTGGCGGGAAGTCGCGTCGGCGATCGACAGATCGAGTCCACCCATTTCGCCCATGGATTTTCGTGACATCGGAGCCATCAACCGAGCGCTGCAGGGACGAACACTTCGCCGCAACTACGCTTTCAAGCGTTTGACGGCCACCCACCCTGAGTTTTCCAGCCTCAGTATGGAAGCCACGGCGCTTGTCGGGCTCGACGATTTCTCGGGCGTGCTCGGGTTCGGCGTGACCTATAGGTTGATCGAGAGCACCAGCGCCGGAATTCGCGTACAGACCCGATTAGGCAACCATAGCGACGAGTTCCGTCTTCGTCCAGATCAACACAGGCTGACGCTATCGCTCACGGCCCGTTTCTGACGACACGCGATCGACTACAGCACTCTCCAAACTCGCCTGTCCGTCGTCAAATCATTTGAGACTGCTTGGCGCGCTGGCCTAAAGTACCGCTGTATGCGCCCCACCGAAACCACTGTCTGCCACCTTGACGGACGCTACCGGAGCAAGGGGCAGAATGCGGGGAATTCTCGCGATGATCGCTCGATAGCCTCGACGTCAGATGATCTTGAGGCGGATGGGCACCTGAGGCGGATGGGCACCTCGCGCGCAGACTACGTCGCCCTCGCGTCATTTCCCGCCAGCCTAAGCTGTTTCGTCGCATCACCGCGGTGCCATGCCGGATAGGGTGCTATATCCCCGCGGCCCAGCCAGGGTCCATGGAGATGCTCATGCCGCGAAGCCGTTTCCGTCCGCTCCTTCCTGCCCTCGCCCTCAGCGTCACGTTGGTGCTCGGCTTCGCCTCCGCCGCCGCCGTCTCGATCCCGGTCGGGGCGATCTTCCGCGCCGACAGCCTGGCGCAGATCGCGGTGCCCGTCGGCGTGGTGCGCGCGGAGGCGGATCGCCTCACGCCCAATGCCTTCCATGCCGACCGCCTGCTTCGGCATTGCGGCGCCTGCACGCCGCTCGCCGTGATGGCCAGGGCAGGGCATATGGATGCCATGTCGCCCTGGCCCAGCAGCGTCGCGCAGGCGGTAGCGGATCGACACCCGGTGGGCGGCAGGCCCGAACCGGGCTTCGATCCCGCGGAGCGCGCGGCAGCGCAGGCGGCGATCGTTCAGTATTTCGTGCGTCACCTCTCGCCATGAGGCTGCGGACCTGGCTGCCGCCCGGCGCGGCGCGCGGCCTCGGGCGTCGGCTGCTGCTGACGGTCGCGCTGGCCCCGCCCATCGCCTGGCTGGCGCAAGCGGTGCTACCGGGCACTGCGGGCTATGGCACGGCGCTGACGCGCAGCCTGGCGATCAGCCTCTGTGCCTGGGCGGCGGTGGATCTCGGACGTTTCCTGCTGAGGGGGCCGCTCGGCGCAGCCCCGCCGCATTATTGGCCGCCGCCGCGCGGTGCGGCGCTGCTGCTCGGCCTCGGCCTGCCGGTTGGGGTGCTCGCGGGCGTTGCGCTCGGCGACCTGCTGGCCGGCCCGTCCGCAGTGGCCGGCGGGGCGGGTGCCGTCGCCGTGTTCGGGCTGGCGGTGGGCGTTGCCATGACTGCCACCTTCCACAGCCGCGGCCGGCAGGAGGCGCTGGCCCGGCAGGTTGAGGCGGCGCGGCTCGCCGCGCTCAAGGCGCAGCTCGATCCGCACATGCTGTTCAACACGCTCGCCACGCTGCGCGCGCTGATCGCAACCGACCCGCCGCGCGCGACGGCGATGCTCGACCGCCTGGTGAGCTTCCTGCGCGCCACCCTCGGCGCGAGCCGCGCGGAGACGCACAGCCTGGCCGCGGAACGCGCCTGGATCGAGGACTACCTCGCCCTGATGCAGATCCGGCTTGGCGCACGCCTCACGGCGCGATGGGACATCCCCACCGCGCTGGAACCCGTGCAGGTGCCGGCCCTGCTGCTCCAACCAGCGGTGGAGAATGCAATCCGCCACGGCATCGAACCCAAGCCCGAGGGCGGTCGGATCGAGATCAGCGCCCGCAGGGAAGGCGGTGAGCTCCTGCTTCGGGTCCGCGACACGGGCGTGGGACTGCCTGCGGCTGCGCAGGACAGGTTCGGCCTCGTCCAGCTTCGCGAGCGGCTGCGCCTCCTCCATGGGAGCGCGGCGTCGGTCACCCTTGCGGCGGCCGGCGACGCGGAGGGCGGCGCGCTGGTGACGCTGCGCTTGCCAATAGCGCTGCCGGTGGCACCCTCTGCGCCATGAGCCCCGCCCCGCGCGCCCTGATCGCTGAGGACGAACCACTGCTCGCCGCCGCGCTGGCGGCCGAGCTCGCCGCCTGCTGGCCCGGCCTTGCCCTGCTGCCCCCGGCGCCGGACGGCGCGGCGGCGCTGGCGGCCGCGCTCGCGCATCGGCCCGATGTCTGCTTTCTCGACATCCGGATGCCGCGCCTCGACGGGTTGGCCGCGGCACACGCCATCATCGAGGACTGGCCGCATGACGTGCCGCCGCCACTCATGGTCTTCGTCACGGCGCATGATGAATATGCGTTGCGGGCCTTCGAGGCGCAGGCGCTGGACTACTTGCTGAAGCCGGTTGAGCAGGGCCGCCTGGCTGCTTGTGTCGCGCGGCTGATGCGGCAGCTCGGCGACAGGCGCGAGCCCGCGGCCGCGCTCGACGACGCGGTGGCGCAGCTGCGCGCCGTGCCAGCGCCCGCAGGCGTCGAGGCGCCGCGGCTCCAAGTGATCCGCGCCCAGGCCGGCGAGGTCGTTCATCTCGTGCCGGTCGAGGAGGTTCTCTACTTCGCGGCCGCCGACAAGTACGTCCGCGTGGTCACGGCGGAGCGGGAGCACCTGATCCGCCTTTCGCTCCGCGATCTGCTGCCGCAGCTGGATCCGCAGCGCTTCTGGCAGGTGCATCGCGGGCTTGTCGTGCAGGCGCGCCACATCCTCGCCGCGCGGCGCGAGGAAACGGGGCGCGTGCTGCTCACGCTGCGCGGCCGCCCGGAGACGCTGGTCGCGAGCCGTATGTTCGCGCATCTGTTCCGCGGGATGTGATCAGCAACCGCGTAAGCCGCAACACGCTGCGTGCCGTGAAGAGAGCCAGAGATTTTCGGTCGCTGGGTTCCACCGCTGGGGGAATGGAACTGGGGTCAGAAAATTGATCGGGGGCTACAAGGTTTGGGAGGCTGCCACTTCCGTTGGTCTTCAGCTGCCAGTGTAACGATGGGGGGCGTGAGACTCCCTTCTGCTTCATTGGCTACAGCAGAGTACCAGAGCCACCCTCTTCCTTGGCGGCCTTCTCGGCTGTCTTCGTCAGAGCCTCGTATTTTTGACCCTCAATGTCGGGTGTGCCGCCAGCGAAGGCTTCCGGCTCAGCGGGCGGAATTCTCGTGGCGAATAGCTTAATGTCGGTGTGCGCCACGATGTGCTGCACCGTCGCCAACGTGAACACTTTGCCGCCCGTGGCAATCAACAGGTTCCGCATGTCTTGCCGCCGTACGGCAAAGCCACGTCCCGCGAGCGCGGCGACCACTTGATAGCCTCTGGGGTTGGATGATGGGTCTCGCGATAGGTTAACGAGGTTGATGATGCGGGTGACCTTGTCGCGAGCCGTGCCGTCGTCCTCAGTTACCTTCGCCTCAATGATAACCCGTGGGTTTGCCCAGGACGGAATAATGAAGTCCGGTGACTGCACAAAGCCCGGTACTTTCTCGGCTCGCTTCGTCTTGTGGTTGCTCACTCCCCATCGGTCTAGCTGCCGCTCAATGGCGCTCTCCAGCGCGTCACCGACCAGCTCTGACACGGAATCGCGGTGACCTGCGAAAGGCCTTCCGAGAAATCGTTCATAGAGAAGCGCCGCGTAGGGGATGCCAAGCTGCGAAGATGCCTTGAGCGAATCCTTGCCGCGCTCGGTGTCGATCTTACCGAGACGGTGGACCACCTTGTCCGACGTCCCCGCCGGTACCCCGGCCAGCAGCAACTCGTTGGCGGTCCTGACCATCGCCTGGAGGCGGGCCATCATCAGAGGGGACGGCTTAAGGGGCTTCGTAGGCTCCAGCCGTACCTTCCGGTCTAGCGTGCGGGCGAAGCCTTGGTCCACCTCCACCTTAGTACGTACCGTCGTCGTGTAGGCCAGTTCGGGCGGGGTGAAGCCGAGCATGGTCCGCAGGACCAAGAAGGAAATCGGTACATCCAGGATGCACGTGAGCAGGGCTTCCGGCGCCAGCGTGTCAAACCCGCTTGTGGCCTTCTTTAGGGCCTCATAGCCCGCCTCGAAGACCGGGTAGTCCACGAAGCCTTCGCCCTTGGGCATCGAGATGAAGTCCGAGGACAGACCCGCGTAGATGGAGTCTACGTGATCCTCGATGTTGACCGAGATCTCGGCCGCGGGAATCTCAAAAGGAAACGGCATCTATGGTCTCTGACACCCTGCGTTGGTCGACGAAGAGCGGAAGCCCGACCGCTGCCGGTGCGTCCGGCGTGAGCGCCGCCACTACCGAATCGAGCGATGCCAGCCGATCCATCCCATCGGAAAGGAACTTCAGCTTCTCCTTGGTCGGGAGGCAAGGGTTCCATTTTGCCCGTAGATTCCAGATTGCCATACGCGCCAGGTGCCCAAAGACAATGCAACGGGTATCGCCGGGTGTGGGCCGCATGCCGCCCGCTCGCAGTTGCTGCAGGTCGCGGCTGACGATGATGGCCAACCCGTCCGCATCCGTGAACAGCCATTCCTTGGGCGTGGTGCCCGTGCTGCGGCACACGAAGACCGTATCGACGATCGAGGAGCCGGTCCCAGAAATGTGGATGCTCCCCGCCATCTCGGCCGGGCAGGGCAAAGAAGCCGAGCATGTCAGGCCCGCGTCGAGAATGGCGACTGCCACCGAAGCATATGCTTCCTGCTTATTGTGGTGAAAGGTGAACGCGAGCGGGGCGCCTGGCTTCAGTGCAACCGCCATGCGGCGGTAGACCTCTGCCAAGCCCTCGGTGAACCGTGCGAGGTCGCGGCCCTTCGTCGTGTTTCCGGTGACTTCCCCAGCGGAACGTGCGCTGGTCGGGGTGAAGCCCTCGGCAAGCGAGCCAACCAGCTTCCGGAGCCAGATATAGCAGAAATCCATCAGCTCGCCGTACTGGACCATTCCGAAGTACGGAGGGTCAGTGAAGCAGCCGTCGAGGCTGGCTGGCGGCAGCTCCACCTCGGTGGAGGACTTGCAACGGATGGCGATGCTCCGCGGCCGGTAGCCTTCGCGGCGCTCGCCAATCCACTCGCCATGCACCGGGACTTGGGCGTCCTTGCCCTTGGCGCCAGGTTGCACCTCGAAGGGGGAGTCGCAGTACGCCTTGGCAGCCCGATACTTCTCGACGATGTTGGACCAGCCTCCCGAGCCAACGTTGCTGGCGCCGAGTTTCTTCTCTCCGCCGTTAACGATGCCGAGCAGGTTGCTCTCGCACTGCACGAGGCCAACCGGGAAGCCGTGGACGCTGAAAATGTCTAGGGACTTGAGCGCCATCGTGTCGTAGCGGCAGAGCATGTTCTGGTATCGCAGTAGGTCCGAGAGGTTCGTCGCTAGCGCGTACCGCACACGATCGTCCTGGACGGCGGCGATGAGCCGGGCACTCGCCTCCAGCCCGAGTAACTGCCTGGCCGAGAACATGTCGCGATAGCGCCAGTAGCCCCAACGGTGCAGGCGGTCCGTTTCGTCCCCCGGTGGGATCTCGTCATCCGGGACGAAGCGAGGCTTCTCGGCCGCCCAGATAGATTCGGCGTCGATGACTCGGGCGAGATCCCGATCGTCAGGCTTCTTGAAAAAGCGGCCCTTGTGGTCCTTCTTGCGCGTGGGGTTGTAGTACTCGATCGCGAACAGGCGGTGCCGCGGCGACTCTTTCCCTCCGCGTGGGAAGCTGTTCAGGTGGCCGCAAGCCTTGCATGCGCACTTGCCCCGCTTCGCCGGGCCTTCCGCCTGTAGTTCGGCCGCGCAGCCCTTGCATGCGCCGGGACGCTTCCGGTCCTCCACCTCGTTCAGGTCACCGCAGGCGTGGCAGACCAGCACGTTGAGGGGGTGCCGAACGTCCTCGGCCAAAAGATAGCCGGGGAACAGGTCCACGTCCTCCCCGCATGACTCGCATTCAACGACCTTCACCCACAGAAAGGATTTCACCGGAACGTCGCGATCCCCGTAGAGTGGGCAGTCGGTCAGGTAGAGGTGGCCCAAATCCTTCCGCAAAGTCTCAATCAGGTGGTCGGCAACCCCTGCGTAAGCCTTTCGGTCCAGGTACTCCACAGCCTCTCTGCAAACCCACGTAGCCATGGGGTTGATATCGAACCCGATGACGTCGCAGCCGAGCCGGTTAGCCTCTATCACGGGCGTCCCGCCACCCATAAATGGGTCCGCAACCAGCTTTCCGGCGAAATCGTGCGCCCGGTAGTAGGCTTCGCGGAGAGGCATGTCTCCGAACTCAGCCAAGACCAGGCTCCGAAAGAGGCTTCCGGGGCGGCGGGCAAACCATTTGTGGACCGCCACGTACGGGCGGTAGACTTGCTGAATCTGCTTCTCACGCAGCGCGTGGGAAGCCACGAAGGCGATGTCGAATCCCTGCTCTAGGCTCATGCCTGTAGGCTTACCTCGGGCGAGCCACGCATGGAACTGCTTCTGAATGTTGAGGAAGGGCGATCCGCAGGAATTCTTGCGCGGCACTCCCGCCAATTCGTAGGGTTGAGCAGGCTTACGGCCTGAATGGCGCACGCGTCACCTGTGCCCTTGCGAGCCGCTTAGCCCCAATAGTCCTAACTCCGACTCTAAGGTCTGCTGGGCGAACGCCAAATCCTCCATTGACCACGCCACCGAAACCACCCGCTGTCATGCTCACTTCTGCGCTAAGCGGCCGGCGCTGCGCAGAATGCCCGCCAGCGCCTGAGCTGCTCGCAAGCTCCCGTCCCAGACGTCCGAAACGGCGGCCTGGATGATTTGCTCGCCCTTTGGGTCGATACCAAAAGATTTATCAATACGAATATCCGCATAATCTAAAACAATACGTATCTTACCGCTTAACCGAACGAAGTCTCCGTTGCAGATACGACTGATCCAAGACTGGCTAACCTTATCATTCGGATTTCTAGCCCGAATCAGTGCTGAAAGCTCGCTCTCGGTCAGAGCTCTTGCCTTGAGCCATTCCCGAAGTTCTAGCCCGATCGCCTGTGATGTCCGCATATTCATAGAAACGCTTTACACGCATAACCGCATACTGCATAGTCTTCCAGTAACTCGGGAGAAGGCTTTTGGAGGCGTTGAGGGATAGCCTGGACTTACAAGTGGACGCGCTCGCCGACGAGCTCGGCGCCGGGCCGCGCCTTGTTGCCCAAAGCTGGTTCGCGCGGCATGAGTTCTTGGGGCCAGCGTCCACCAACCAGGACAGCCACGACCTGCCGTTCCAACGCTGGTACCGATTCAAGGAGGCGTTCGCGCCCCGCGCCGTCGTTGAGGCGTTCTCCGCGCTTCCCGTGCGCCCGCAGACCTGCATCGACCCCTTCGGAGGCAGCGGGACGACGTCCTTAACCGCTCAGTTCCTAGGCGTCCGGCCAACCACTGTTGAGGTAAATCCGTTCCTAGCCGACCTCATCGAGGCCAAGCTTACCACCTACCTACCCAATAGGCTCATCCGTGCGTTCCGCGCGGTGGTCGATGATGCTGCCAACATGGAGCCCGACCCGTCGGTTATCCTCGCCGCAGCGCCACCAACATTCGTGGAACCAGGCGTCGCTGGCCGATGGATCTTCAATCGGGACGTGGCGGTGCGGATCCTGGCCTACCGCTTGGCTATTGAGGGTCTCGAAGACGCGACGCATCGCCGACTGCTGCGCGTTCTTTTGGGCTCGACCCTGATCACACTAAGCAATGTCGTGATCAGTGGGAAGGGTCGCCGCTACCGCTCCGGCTGGACTCGTCGCGCCGTACGGCCCTTCGAGGTCGGCCGGCTGTTTGAAGCCGCGGTTCTGCGCGCGATCGAAGACATCGTGCGCTTTGGGCGCCGAGCCTGCCGGGAATTCACTCTTCTTCGCGGCGACGCCCGCACGGCCCTCGCGCAGAGCGGTTCTGTCGACTTCGCGCTCTTTTCGCCGCCTTACCCTAACTCGTTCGACTATACGGACATTTATAACATCGAGCTCTGGATGCTGGGTTATCTGCGGACCGGGTCGGACAATCGCGCGCTCCGCGAGGCAACCCTCCGCTCGCACGTGCAGATCAACCGTAGCTTTGACAGCGCTGCCGCATCACCGCTTCTGACGCAGACCATTGACCTACTCAACGCGCGCCGTGAATTGCTTTGGAACGCTAGAATCCCACAAATGGTCTCAGCCTATTTTGATGACATAACAGGAGTTCTTCGGGGCCTCCACCGCATCATGCCAGCGGGCGGATCCGTGATGATGGTCGTCGGCGACAGCCAATATGCGGGGGTGCCTATCGACGTCGCGGCGATATGCGCTGAGATGGCCGACGGCTGCGGCTTCGCGTTGAAGGGACTATCACAGATGCGTTCGATGAGATCGAGTGCCCAACAGGGTGGCTCTTATGAACTTGGCGAGACCCTAGTTCACCTCACCTGCGAGTAGGACTCCTAACTTGTCGGCTGCAGCCTTTGCGGCACGGTGGGCCGCCGTGCTTTCGTACATGAAGTAGCGTCGTACCTCGACCTTCTTCGACTTTCCGAGTGCGATCACCTCGGGCTGGTCTTCATCATTGAGCCGAGCATCGAAGCAGCAGAGGTAGGCTAAGTTGGCGCCGACGTTCTGACGGTACTGTACCGCCTGCCCGACACCCTCCTTCGCATATTTGAGCATCTTTTCCAGCGTGACATTGACTGTGCTGGCGCCTGCGGTTTCTTTGGAGCGCAGCACCTTGAGTTCGAGCGCGCATCCGCCGACACCCGGCGCCATGGCCGCACCTACGATTGAGACATCGACCCGCCCATGGGAGGTATGTTCCTCCATACGCACGTTATCGAGGCCAACCAGGCCGCGAAGATGAACTGTCAGCATGCTGCTGATGCGTACCTCGAGCTCCTCAATGGTGATCCGGTTCGCCGTTGCACCCTTCCAGGGCCGGAGATGACCGCTAGGCGTCTGTGTGTACTGGCGATGAAATTCCCAGATATGCCTCTCGAGGTCCAAAGCGCTTAGCTGCTTGCGAGGGGCCAGGATGAGTGGCACCAATAAGTTGCTTCCGAGAACACCGCTTTTGCACAGGAACACCTCGCCCCTGTGCGGGCGGAACACCGCATGCGGCGCCTCATGCAGGCCTGCCGCCGTGAGGGCCGCGGCGATACCGTCTACATCGTTGCAAGCCTGGAGAGGCAGCTTTGCGACGATCGAGAAATCCGCATTGGCGATGAAGACCCCGCCGCAGACGTCTGCGTCGACGCGCGAATTCATGTAGTGGACGATGTTCGCGCAGAGCCGGCTGACGTCCTGGCGGATCGCCCGTGACAACACGAATACGCAGGGGTTCGCACCCGGCACTGGTCCGTTCTTGTCTAGGAGCCAGCGCCGCGTGTAGTCGTAAACCCGCGCGAAGAACTCGGCTTCCAGGCCCTCATTTGAGGCCGGCAAATGAGGGACCCCGGCCAAGCCTGCGCCACGAAGCGACGCGAGCGCGGCATCGTCCAGCTCCGCAAGGGCAGCCTGCAGATCGGGCGCCACCTCAGGCAACCGCCTGTTCGTGCCGGCGGTCCCAGAGCTGTTCGAGGTAGCGGAAGTAGAGATGCACCTCGGCACGACGCCCCACGGAGCGATCGCCGCCAACACGGAGCCCTATGGCGCCGGCGGCCAGGGCCGTGAGGTTCTCCGATGCGGTTCGGAAGTCGATGGGTCCCTCGAGGTCCGCACGAGTGAATGCCACATCCTTGAGCAGTACGTCGTCGGCGTCGCCCGGCGGCTCATCGCTGGCCTCTTCACGCAGGATCGCTGCAAACGCACGGACCACCTCCCGGAGGAATGAGGCCTTGTGTCTGACCTCCCCGAGGATGAGCGCACGATCGACTGCGGCCATCCCCGTTCGGGTGAGCGAGTAATTGGCCTCGAACCACCACCCCTGATCATCCTTCATCCGCTTTAGGCCGCTCACCGCAGCGAGGCCTTGGACGGAAAGGCGATCCATGTCCCACTGGACCTCTGGAAAAAAGGGTCCACGCTTAAACTTCAGGAGGTAGCCGTCCGGGGTCAGCAGGTCATAAACTGGCGCCATGGCGTTCGCGAGGTAAACTAAGCGATGCAAACGCTCGACGGAAAGTGGCGCGATGCCGGTCCGCTCCGCTGCGTCCAAAAGCGACAACAGCCACATCCGCGCAGCGAGCACTCCGCGTCGCTGCGTCATGTGGCCCCACCGTCAGCCTCGTCATCCGCGGCCGCATTTGGAGGCAGGGCATCGGCGATAAGCGCAGCCCGATCTGCCTCGTCAACGTCCTCATAGACCGCATCCCAGAGTTTCTTTTCGTAGAACTCGCGATGCTGCCGCAGCGCGGCGTTCGGCGCTGATATCGACAGCAGATTGATCAGATGTCCGCGCCGTGCACCTGCCGCTAGAGCTGGAGGGAGATCCTCGGCCGCCGGAGCCTCGTCTCGGGTTAGGGCGTCGGCGTCGTCGCTCGACACAGGCTCCCGCGCAGGGGGAGCCGTGACTCCAAAAAGGGCCGGGATCATCCCCTCGTTGTTAAGGTTCGTGCTCGCGATAAAGACATTCCCTAGGGCGTCCCCCTTGGCCGCGAACCCCCTGAATAGCGCGCCGGCCTCGCGTACGAAGAGACTGTCCAAGCTAGCCTCCGGGGTCTCGAGGACCAACATCGCGTCGCTCTCGGGCGCGCCGGCGGCCTCCATGAGCGCCATACGGAACGCGAGATCGATGAACTCCCGCTGGGACTCAGAGACCTCGCTCGCGTCCTCCCGGGCGCTAGCGCTGCCGGTGAACACGCCCGAGCTCATCATCACCTCCAGAATGGGGAACTCGAACTGCTCTCCCTCCTGGCCGATCCTGCGGACGTCGCTGGCCTCGTGGAGCAAGCAGGTCTCGGCAAGAAGGTGCTTGGCGATCCGGGAGAATGCCTGCTTCACCTTTCCGAGCCTCTCGGTCAGGTGCCGCTCCTGGCTCACCTTGATCGCTTTGTAGCGCGCCTCAGCTGTCGTGCGATCGGCGGCTATCCGCATCAGCCGCGCCTCGCCCTCTTCAACATAGCGGCGCTTGTAGGCAATCTGATCTTCGTCGTCGGCCAATACTGCGTCGATCACCTCCGCTGAGGCCTGCCTCTGTAGGTCGTTCAGCCGGATCTGGTGGAGATTGACCTGTGCCAGGGACTCACCCCGAGCTTCGATCAGTTGCCTGAGTTCCGAGTCTTCCCGCACTACGTCGAGATCGAGCGCAGAGATGGAAGCTCGAAGCTTCTCGACCTGCTGACCAACGCGCTCTAGACGCTTCTCGTTGAATTCGGCGGCACTGACGACATTCTCCTGCTCCGCCACCTCGCTCTCGCAAACGGGACACTGATGCCGTTCGGCGTAGGCCTTAAGGCGTTCAGCTGCAGCGGCCGAACGATTGCCGCAGACAAGACAGCCACCGCCCGTCGCAAGGCTCAAGAACACATGCGCTGCGGTCGCCTCAAGGCCGGGGAAGACATGCTGATAAAAAAGCTGCTGCTCCTCCTCGTAGGCGAGGCGCGCTTCCTCAAGGTCGAGCCTCGTCTTCTCGCGGCGGAGCCGCACTGACTCCGCCTTCTGCCGGGCAGCGACAATCGCCTCGGCGTGCTCCTGATCTTGCTCCTGGGCCGCCGCGAGCGCCGTCCGTTCCGCACGGATTTCTACGGCGATGCCGGATTGCTCAGCGGCGTCGTATTCGTCGAGCTCCTTCCGGGCCTTTCCGATCGGCACTCGTTCGTTGCGATAGTTGCTGTCAAGCGTCTGCGCCCTGTCGTATTCCTCAGCCGCTGTCCGCGAGGCGACTCTATCATAGAAAAGCAGCCGGAACATGTCGAATTGGGAGCGGCGGTCCCAGATCAGCTCTGCCCGGTCTTCTAGGAAGAAGACCAGGAAGCGAAGTATCGCGAAGAAATCGAAGTAGCTGGCGGCCCCCGAGAGTTCGCAGACCAGGTCTTCGTAACGGTCCTGGGTCGCTTGAGCTTCGGGCACACCATCTAGGCAGAGCGACTCCACCTCCAGCGTGCGCAGGCTCCGCACGACCTTGATGCGGCGTCGTCCGAAACTGATCACCGCCTCCGCACGCGCGCCACGGGCTTCGTCGCGTACGCGTTTGCGAAAATACTTCTTGTTGCGCCAATCCGAGAGAATGTGCTGGGTTGATGCGAGCCCGCCATCCTCCTTGCTCATGTCCTTGGGACCCAGGAGCATCCGGTAGATGATGTTGAGAAGGGTCGTCTTTCCGAGCCCGTTGATACCGGCGATGACGTGCACACCGGAAGCGAACTTGTGAACAAGACCGGACGAGTTCGCGGTCTCGAAGAGCTCGTATCCTTCGATCTTGAGTTCACGAAGTACAGGAAAAGTTATCGCCAAGCCGACTTACCCCCCCCAGCATCATTTTTTCGTCTGGTCCTACTCGTGCGTAACGCCTCAACTCGATTTTGACGAGCAAGATGTTACATAGATCATACACCATGATATTGGTATACGCTTGGCCTTGTCGTCAAATCGTCTCTTTCACGAGATGCTTCCAATATACCCTGTCTACTAGATACGGCACCGTATGGTCCGTCACGGTACCCTGGGCGCGCAAAACTGCTGCGGTTACCCTGGGATTGTTTGTGGTAGTTGGTTACGACAGTGCTCGTGATGAGTGGCTCGGGATAAAGCAGCGCCAGTCGGTGTGGAGGCAAAACTAACCAAGTGATTGAGGACTTTATGCGGCAAATATGAACGGATTTCGCTGGCATGCCCACCGCACCGGCACCCCCTCCAGCAGCGTTGGTAGCGTCACCCCCTCCGGCTGGCGCCCGTCCACGATCGCCTCGACCATTTCGGGCGGCAGTAGCGTCAGCCGCAGCAGGGTGCCGAGGTAACCGCGCTCGATCATCTCCGCCGCCGCCATTTCGCTGATGCTGGCATAGCGCCCCTCTTCCAGCATACGCCGCCAGCGAAAGCCCCGCGCCAGCGCTTTCACCAGCGCCGGGTCGCCGCGCACCGGGGCAAAGCCTGCCCCGTTGTCGCTCTGCCGCGCCACCGCCCCATCCGGCCCGATGATCTGCTTCCGACCACCGCGCCGGCGGATGGTCAGCGGTACTGAAACCGTCACGCTAGTCACGCCCTTCATGCTGCAATCCTCTTCGGTTGCGAAAGGTCCCGCGCGAGGCTCGCCAGCCCTTCAAGGTTCAGGCTGATTTGCGCCCCTGCCTCCCCCACCACTACGCGATGGACCAGGAGCCGGATCAGCCGTTCCTGCTCGGCGGGGAATAGCTCGGACCATACGGGGTCAAACCGGGCCAGGGCGTCGCGCACTGCGTCCTCGGCAAGGTCCGGTTCCTCGGCCTGCGCCGCGCGCCAGGTGCCCACCACCACCTCTGGCTGGCGCAGCAGGGCGCGAAGCTGGTCCAGCACCAGCGCCTCGATCTCGCCTGCCGGCAGCCTGCGATAGGGCGCGTCATCCGCGCCGCCCTTCAGCACGGATTGGCTGACGTAGTAGCGATACAAGCGCCCCTGCTTGCGTGTGTGCGTGGGCGACAGCGCGCGCCCGTCGGCGCCAAAGATCAACCCGCGCAGCAGCGCTGGCGATCGGTTGCGCGCCAGCCCAGCCCGCATATGCGGATTGGTCGCCATGATCTCATGCACCTGGTTCCAGAGCGCCAAGGGAATGATGGCGGCGTGCTCGCCGGGATAGGATTTGCCCTTGTGCACGGCCTCCCCAAGATAGACGCGGTTGACGAGCAGCTTGTAGACTGCGCCTTTGTCGAAGGGACGGCCGTGTTTGGTGGGCAGCCCCTCGGCGCGCAGGATTGGCAGCAGCCGTGTGGCCGAGCCTATTTCCGCAAAGCCCTCGAACACGCGACGCACAGTGGCGGCAGCGGCTTCATCAATCAGCAGCTTGCGGTTTTCGACACGGTAGCCAAGCGGCACCGGCCCACCCATCCACATGCCCCGCGCGCGGGATGCCGCGATCTTGTCCCGCACGCGTTCGCCAATCACCTCGCGCTCGAATTGTGCGAAGGACAGAAGAATGTTCAGCGTCAGCCGCCCCATCGACGTGGTAGTGTTGAAGGACTGCGTGACGGAAACGAAGGTCACCTCATTCTGGTCGAAAATCTGTACCAGCTTGGCAAAATCCATCAGTGACCGTGACAGGCGGTCAATCTTATAGACCACCACAACATCCACGAGCCCGGCTTCGATATCGGCCAACAGGCGTTTCAGCGCAGGGCGTTCAAGGGTACCGCCGGAAACGCCGCCATCATCATAGCGGTCATGCACCAGCACCCAGCCTTCGGAACGTTGGCTGGCGATATAGGCCTCGCAGGATTCGCGCTGCGCATCGAGGGAGTTGAATTCCTTCTCCAGGCCCTCATCGGTGGATTTGCGCGTATAGACTGCGCAGCGGCGCTTGCGCGTGAGCGTCGGGGATGCAGGATCGCGGCGGGTCATGCGCCGGCCTTTCGCAAGCCAAAGAACATCCAGCCATTCCAGCGCGTGCCGGTAATGGCGCGTGCGATGGCGGAGAGCGATTGATAGGGACGGCCCTGATATTCGTAACCATCGCGCGTGACCGTCACGACATGCTCGACGCCCTGATATTCGCGCAGCAGCCTTGTGCCGGCGATCGGGCGCTGATCCTGCCGGATGCGGCGGAGCGTGATGTTGCCGCCATCAATTTGTTCGCCCAGCGCTTCCAGGCGCGCGATCGTTTCTGGCTTCAGGCCACCATAAGCCAATTCCTGAATGCGATAGGCGATGCGCTTTTCCAGAAAGCGCCGGTTGTAGGGCGGTGGCTCCGTGCCAAAGAGGCTGCGCCACTGCTCCTTCAAGTCGCGGATATCGGCGTTCGGCAAGGCGGCAAGCCGGGCTGGCACGTCCTGCTTCGGGATGGCCGAGACAATGATTGCGGGCGGGTTTGGCTCGCTTGGTGCGGTTCGTTTCATGCGGTTCCCTTTCTCTTGGGGTTCGCATAACGGCGCTGGGGGGCCTGAAAGTGTAGGCGAATGTCTCCGGGCTTGGCGGTTTCCTTGTCTTCCACTGGCATACCGCGGCTGCGCAGCCGCAGCAGGCCGCGCGCCAGGATGTCGCAGACCTCGCGGAGGTGCGCTGGCAGGTGGGGATTCGTATGTAGCAGGGGCATCGCGGCTCCGCGTGGATTTCCTGCCATGTAATTACGTAAATCAGGCCGGGTTTTTCTCACGGCCTCGCGCGGTGTGGCTCAGGCGGCCTTGTCCTGCGCCTCCGGCCCAAAGATGGTCTAGAATTTCCTGAGGCGCCGCTTCAGGGTGCTTTCATCCGGCACGCGGCCGCCCTTGGCGATGTACCAGCCCTGGATATGGCGAATGAGCGCCCCAAAGGATGGCGGCACACCGTCAAAATAGACCAGCCGAAACGCCTCAAGCTGCGCTTCTTCCCAATCATAGGCCGTGGGCGCGCGGCGCTTTTCCTGACGCCCGATAGGTGCCGCATCTTCAAGCGATTGTTCAAAGGCGAGGTAGCGCGTCAGTTCTTCGTGCCGCAGCCCGACATCCTCGCGCGTGACCAGCCGGCCAGAAGCATTTGATTTGCTGTCGATGAGCCGTCGATAATGGCCTTTCTCTGCCGCAAGCAAGTTGATTGTGTGCGAACCAGCGCGCAGGACTTCCCAACCATCCTCAGGGCGCAGGTCCACAAGGCCATGGACGAAATTTTGGCATAACGGCACGTGCGTGCAGCCAAAATCGAGCCCTTCCTCAAGAAT
>Ga0315900_10004222_pt1 | contig 20396 bp, 15 predicted proteins | sample LakEriMetagenome_FD_203521 | JGI IMG/M metagenome (GOLD analysis project Ga0315900, IMG submission 203521) | Freshwater fungal communities from buoy surface, Lake Erie, Ohio, United States - Buoy 12 MA114 | ecosystem: Environmental > Aquatic > Freshwater > Lake > Lake biofilm | place: USA: Lake...
CGCGCGCGGCCACACGATGCGCCGCGGCGAGGTCGCCATCCTGGGCAGCATGGTCACCTCGCGCTTTCCGAAGCCCGGCGAGCGCTGGCGCTTCGAACTCGAGGGCTTCGCGCCGCTCGAACTCGCGATCGACGCCTGAGCACCGTCGGCCCCGAGTGCGCGGCGCGTCCGTCGCGCCCCGGGGTCGCGCACGAAGCCTCCGCGCTGGCCCTTAGCGGATCAGCTCGGTCATCAGCCCGGTGGAGCTCGCGCGCGCCGTCATGCGGCCCTCGCTGTCGAAGAGCTCGGCCTCCATGAAGGCCACGCGCTTGCCCCGACGCACCACCCGCGCCTCCACCGTGCCAGGGCCGGGCCCCATGCGCTGCAGGAAACTCACCTTGATCTCGAGGCTCGCGACGTTGAGCTTGTGCTCGCTGTCGTGCATCACCGCATGGGCCATGCCGGCGTCGAGCCAGGCGGTGACGAAGCCGCCCTGCGCGGTCGTGCCATTGGTGTGGCAGAACTCGCGGCGCACCGTGAAGCCGGCGCGCAGGCAGCGCGCCTGCGGATCCCACGACAGCACATGGAAGTCGCCCATCGCCTCCATCAGCGCGCGCCCGCTGCGCACTTTCGCGTCGAACTCGTCGTTGCCTGCGGCGTCCATCCGTTTCCTCTCGCGTCGAAGCCGGCGATTGTAGGGCCGCTCGTAGAATGCATCGACTCGAAAACCGCCCCATCCCGATGAGCGCCACCGGCCCCGCCCCGTCCTCGAACGCACTGTCCTCGACCTCCGCGAGCGCGCCGCAGCCCGCGGGCCCCGGCCGCCTGCTGATCGCCAACCGCGGCGAGATCGCGATCCGGATCGCGCGCGCCGCCGACGACCTCGGCCTGGAGAGCGTGGCCGTGCATGCCGGCGACGAGCGCGACGCCCTGCACGCGCGCCGCGCCACGCTGGCGCGCGAACTGCCGGGGCGCGGCGTCGCGGCCTATCTCGACATCGCCGCGCTGCTCGCGGTGGCCCGCGACAACGGCTGCGGTCTCGTGCACCCCGGCTATGGATTCCTCGCCGAGAACGCTGCCTTCGCGGCGGCCTGCGAAGCCGCGGGTCTGGTCTTCGTCGGACCGACCCCCGAGGGCCTCGCGCTCTTCGGCGACAAGCTGCGCGCCCGTGCGCACGCGGCGAGCCTCGGCGTGCCGGTGCTGCCGGGCACCACGGCCGCGGTCGGCCTCGAGCAGGCGCAGGCCTTCCTCGCGGGGCTCGGCGGGCGACCGGCGATGATCAAGGCGGTCGCCGGTGGCGGCGGGCGCGGCATGCGCATCGTGCGCGACGCCGAGGCGCTGCCCGCGGCCTGGGCGCGCTGCGCCGCCGAGGCGCAGGCCGCCTTCGGCGACGGCTCGCTCTACCTCGAGGCGCTGATCGAGCGTGCGCGCCACATCGAGGTGCAGGTGATCGGCGACGGCAGCGGCGCGGTCGCGCACCTGTGGGAGCGCGACTGCAGCCTGCAGCGCAGCCACCAGAAGCTGATCGAGATCGCGCCCAGTCCCTGGCTCGCGCCCGCGCAGCGCGAGCCGCTTTTCGCGCACGCCTGCGCGATGGCCGCGGCGGCGAAGTTGCGTGGCCTCGCGACCTTCGAGTTCCTGCTCGACGACGCGGGCGGTGCCTTCTTCATCGAGGCCAATCCGCGCCTGCAGGTCGAGCACACCGTGACCGAGATGGTCACCGGTATCGACCTCGTGCAGGCGCAGCTGCGTATCGCGCAGGGCGCGACCCTGGCGGCGCTGGGCCTGGTCCAGGACCGCATCCCGACCCCCCTCGGCCACGCGGTGCAGCTGCGGGTCAACGCCGAGCAGCTGCAGCCCGACGGCAGCGCGCGGCCGGCGGTGGGCACGCTCGCCCGCTGGGAGCCGCCCGCCGGCCCCGGCGTGCGCGTGGACGGCTGCGCCTTCGGCGGCGCGGCGATCGGCGCGACCTACGACTCGCTGATCGCCAAGCTGATCGTGCACGCGCCGCACAGCGGTTTCGAGGCGCTGCTGCGGCGCGCGCGCCGCGCCGCCGACGAGTTCGTGGCCGAAGGCGTAGCGACCTCGCTGCCGCTGCTGCGCGCGCTGCTCGCGCGGCCCGAGCTCGCCAGCGGCGCGATCCACACCCGCTTCATCGAGGCCCACGCCGCGGCGCTCGTGCCTGCCGAAGCCACCGCAACCGTCGCCGCGCCCCAGCCCGACCTCGAGGGCCGCGCCGCGGTGACCGCGCCACTGCACGGTACGGTGGTCGCGATCGAGGCCGAACCCGGCAGCCTGCTCGCGCCCGGCACGACGGTGATCGTGCTCGAGGCGATGAAGATGCAGCATGTCGTCGAGGCGCCGGTCGGCGGCCGGCTGGTCGAGGTGCGCGCCACGGTGGGCGCCACCGTGGCCGACGGCGAGGTGCTCGCGCTGATCGAGCCTGCGCAGGTGACCGGCGCGATCGGCGGCGCCGACACCGATCGCGATCCCGACCGCATCCGCCCCGACCTCGCCGAGTCGATCGCCCGCCATGCGCTGGGGCTGGACGAGAACCGGCCCGCGGCGGTGGCCAGGCGCCATGCGACCGGCTCGCGCACCGCGCGCGAGAACATCGCCGATCTGGTCGACGCCGACAGCTTCGTCGAGTACGGGGCGCTCGCGATCGCCGCGCAGTGGAGCCGGCGCTCGATGGACGACCTGCAGCGCAACGCGCCGGCCGACGGCATCGTCACCGGCATCGGCACGGTGAACGCCGCGCACTGCGACGCCGAGCGCGCCCGCTGCATGGTGCTCGCCTACGACTACATGGTGATGGCCGGCACGCAGGGCGCCTACAACCACAAGAAGACCGACCGCATGCTGCAGCTCGCCGAGCAGTGGCGGCTGCCGATCGTGCTGTTCGCCGAGGGCGGCGGCGGGCGCCCCGGCGATGTCGACTGGCCGGGCGTGGCCTGGCTCGACCTCACCACCTTCCATCACTTCGCCCGGATGTCGGGCCTGGTGCCGCGCGTGGGCATCACCTCGGGCTACTGCTTCGCGGGCAATGCCGCGCTGCTGGGCTGCTGCGACGTGATCATCGCGACCGCGAACAGCTCGATCGGCATGGGCGGGCCGGCGATGATCGAGGGCGGAGGCCTGGGCCGCTACCGGCCGCAGGAAGTCGGCCCGATGTCGGTGCAGGTGCCCAACGGCGTGGTCGACGTCGCGGTGGCCGACGAAGCCGAGGCGGTCGCGGTCGCGCGCCGCTACCTGTCGTACTTCCAGGGCGCGCGCCCGGACTGGCGCGCCGCCGACCCGCGCGAGCTGCGCCATGCGATCCCCGAGAACCGTCTGCGCGTCTACGACATCCGCCGCCTGATCGGGCTGCTGTGCGACGAGGACTCGGTGCTCGAGCTGCGCGCCGGCTACGGCACGGGCATCGTCACCGCGCTGGTGCGCATCGAGGGCGAACCCTTCGCGCTGATCGCCAACGACCCGCGCCACCTCGGCGGCGCCATCGACGCGGCAGCCGCCGAGAAGGCGGGGCGCTTCCTGCAGCTCGCCGACGCCTTCGACCTGCCGGTGATCTCGCTGTGCGACACGCCGGGCTTCATGGTCGGCCCGCAGTCCGAGCGCGAGGCCGCGGTGCGGCGCGTGTCGCGGATGTTCGTGGCGGCCGCAAGCATGACCGTGCCGCTCTTCACCGTCGTGCTGCGCAAGGGCTACGGCCTGGGCTCGCAGGCGATGGCCGGCGGCGGCTTCACCGCTCCCTTCTTCACGGTGGCCTGGCCCAGCGGCGAGTTCGGCGCGATGGGCATCGAGGGCGCGGTGCGGCTGGGCTTTCGCAAGGAGATGGAGGCGATCGCCGACCCGGCCGAGCGCGAGGCCTTCTTCCAGGCCAAGGTGGCCGAGGCCTACCGCGAGGGCAAGGCCCTCAACATGGCCGCCCACCTCGAGATCGACGACGTGATCGACCCCGCCGACACGCGCCGCTGGATCCTGCGCGGCCTGCGCTCGCTGCCGCGGCCCGCGCCGCGCACGACCCGCAAGCGCAGCGTCGACACCTGGTGAGATCCGGCCTGCGCGCCGCCATGCCGCCACCCACGACGACACCCACGACGACACCCCGACCGACCGACCGACCGACCGATCGATCGACCGCAGGCCCGCTGCACCCACACCGCCCCCAGGAGACCGCCATGAGCGCCGACGAGATCCTCTACGACGTGTCCGAACGCATCGCGACCATCACGATGAACCGGCCCGACCGGCTGAACGCCTACACGCCCTCGATGGGCGAACAGATGCGCGCCGCGATGCGCCGCGCCGCCGACGACCCCGGCGTGCGCGTGATCGTGCTGACCGGCGCGGGCAAGGGCTTTTGCGCTGGCGCCGACATGAACAACCTGAACACGATCAGCAGCCGCGGCCGCAGCGAGGGCGCCAGCGGCAATGCCGCCGAGGCGGCCGCGGGCGCGCCCTTCGACCCGAACTCGAGCCCCGATTTCCAGACTCAGCACTCCTACTTCCCGGCCGTGCCCAAGCCGGTGCTGGCCGCGATCAACGGCGCCTGCGCCGGCCTTGGCATGGTCTATGCGCTCTACTGCGACATGCGCTTTTCGGCGCGCGAGGCGCGCTTCACCACCGCGTTCGCCCGCCGCGGCCTGATCGCCGAGCACGGCATCAGCTGGACGCTGGCGCGCGTGGCCGGCCACGCCGCCGCGCTCGATCTGCTGGTGTCGGCACGCAAGTTCGACGCCGACGAGGCGCTGCGCCTGGGTGTGGTCGACCGGGTGCTGCCCGGCGAGCAGCTGATGAGCGCGGTGCGCGACTACGCCGCCGACCTCGCCGCCAACGTGTCGCCGCGCTCGATGGGCGTGATCAAGCGCCAGCTCTGGGAGGTCGGCCAGGTGCCGCTGCGCCAGGCGATCGAGATCGGCAACCGCGAGATGCTGGGAAGCTTCTCGAGCGACGACTTCCGCGAGGGCGTCGCCCACTTCGTCGAGAAGCGCCCGGCGGCCTTCAGCGGACGCTGACGAAGGACGGCGGCTCGAAGACCCTGAGCACGGGCGCCAGGCCATCGTGGCGCTCGATCTCCACCAGACAGCTCTGCGCCGCGCACCCCTGCGACAGGCGTGAGGCGCCCTCATCGCGGGTCACCGAGTTGGGGTTGCCGTGGCGATCGAGCGCGTCGGGCTCGCCCGGCCGGTCGGGATCCCACCACGCGCCCGTCGAGAGCTTGACCACGCCTCGGCGCAGGCCGTCGCTCAGCCGCGCGCCCGCCAGGCAGGCGCCCCGATCGTTGTAGACCCGCACCCGGTCGCCGTCGGCGATGCCGCGCTCGGCGGCATCGAGCGGATGGATCAGCACGGGCTCGCAGCCGGCCACCTTGTTCGCCAGGCTGACCGCGGAGTGGTCGAGCTGGCTGTGCAGCTTCGTGTGGGGCTGGTCAGACAGCAGGTGCAGCGGAAAACGCCGCGCGCCGGGCGCGCCCAGCCATTCGCGAGGCTCGAGCCAGGTCGGGTGCCCAGGGCAGTCGGCAAGGCCGAAGGACGCGATGCGCTCCGACCATAGCTCGATGCGCCCGCTCGGTGTCCTCAGCGGGTTGCCCTTCGGATCGGCGCGGAACTCGGCGAGCAGCACCACCGGCCTGTCATTGTCGGGGAAGGTGAAGCCGCCACTCGCCCAGAACGCGTCGAACGAGGGAAAACGCACGCCGCGCTCGAGGTTGGCGCGTGCGGCCTCGTCGTAGAGCCGCCGCAGCCAGCCGCGGGTGTCGAGCCCTTCGGTGTAGGCATGCTCGCGGCCCAGCCGCGCGGCCACCTCGGTGAAGATCGCGTAGTCGTCGCGCGCCACGCCCGGCGGATCGCACACCGGCTTCATCGCGACCAGCATCGGGTCGCGGGTGGCATGCCCGATATCCTCGCGCTCCAGCGTGCTGGTGACCGGCAGCACGATGTCGGCCATGCGCGCCGCCGCCGTCCAGAAGGGTTCATGGACGACGATGGTCTCGGGTTTGCGCCAGGCCCGCGCGAGCCGGTTGAGGTCCTGGTGATGGTGATAGGGATTGCCGCCCGCCCAGTAGACCAGCCGGATGTCGGGGTAGCGGTGGCGGGCGCCGTTGTAGTCGAACTCGCCCCCGGGGTCGAGCAGCATGTCGGCGATGCGCGCCACCGGGATGAACTCGCGCACGCGGTTCTCGCCCTGCGGCAGCGTGGGCCCGGCCATCAGGCGGCCGCCGGCGCCGATGCCGTTGGTGGGCCCGTAGGCCAGACCGAACCCGCCCCCGGGCAGGCCGATCTGCCCGACCACCGCGGCCAGCCCGACGCAGGCCCAGAAGGGCTGCTCGCCATGGTCGGCGCGCTGCAGCGCCCACGCGCAGTTGACGAGGCTGCGGGTCGCGACGAGTTCGCGGGCGAGCGCGCGCAGCCGCTCGGCGGGCACCTGCGCGATCGGCGCGGCCCACTGCGCGTCGCGCACGATGCCATCGGCCTTGCCGGTCAGGTAGTCGGCCCAGCGCTCGAAGCCGGTGCAGTGGCTCGCCAGAAAATCCCGGTCGTGCAGGCCGGCGAGGATGCACTCGGTCGCGAGCGCGAGCATCACCGCGGTGTCGGTTCCGGGCCGGATCGGGATCCACTCGACCTGCGCCCCCTCGGCCTGCAGGTCGTCGCGCACCGGGCTGAAGTTGACGAAGCGGCAGCCCGCCGCGGCCAGCCGCGCGAGGCCCCGGCGAGCCAGGTGTCGCGACGAGCCGCCCTGGCCGATCTGCGCGTTCTTGACCGGGGCTCCGCCAAAGGACACGAACAGCCGCGTGTGGCGTTCGAGCACGCCCCAGTCGTGGTGCTGGCCCAGCAGCCAGTCCATCGAGCAGACCACATGCGGCAGCAGCACGCGGCCGGCGCCCAGGCTGTAGCTGTCGAGATGACGGACATAGCCGCCCAGCACGTTGAGGAAGCGGTGCACCTGACTCTGCGCGTGGTGGAAGCGCCCCGCGCTCGACCAGCCGTACGAGCCACCGAAGATCGCCGTGTTGCCGTGGGCGTCGATCACGCGGCGCAGCTCGCCCGCGACCAGGTCGAGCGCCTCGTCCCACGCGACCTCGACGAAGGGCTCGCGGCCGCGACCCTCGTGCGGGCCATGCTCGCCGCGGCGGTGGCGTTCGAGCCAGCCCGCGCGCACAGCGGGTCGTTGCACGCGCAACGATGTTCGGTAGGCGTCCCACATCGCCGGCCCGATCGGCGGCGGATCGGGGTCCTCGGCCAACGCCCGCAGCCCCACCGGTCGACCGGCCTCGCGGACCACCTGCCAGGTGCCCCAGTGCGAGGCGGTCAGCTCGCGAGCATCGAGCGCCGGCTCGGCGAGGCCGGCATCGCCGGCGCCGTGCCCGCCCGCCCTCGTGGGGGTCGCCGCATCCCCGGGTGCCGTCACACCACCCTCGCCGCGCGCAAGCCGGCGATGCGGGCCGCGTCGTAGCCGAGCTCGCCCAGGATCGCATCGGTGTGGGCGCCGACGCTCGCCACCGGGCCGATGTCGCCGTTGCCGTGCGCGAGCCGGAAGGCCGGGCCGACCAGCCGCACCGGACCGTGCGGGGTATCGACCTCGCGCAGCAGCTCGCGGTGCGCGACCTGGGGGTGTTCGGCGATCTCGGCCAGGCTGTGCACCGTCGCGCAGGGCACGTCGGCCGCGGTGAGGCGCCGCTCCCAGTCCTTCGGGTCGCCCTGCGCCATGCCGTCCTCGATCAGCGCGCGCAGCGCGGTGATGTGGGCCGTGCGCGCAGGCCAGTCGGCGAAGCGCGGATCGGCCAGCGCGTCGGCGCGGTCGATCGCGCGCAGCAGGTTCTCGAACTGCCGGTCGGTGAGGACCGCGAGGACGATATGGCCGGTGCCGCAACGGAAGCGGTCGGCGGTCGGCTTGCGGCTCACGGAACCGTTGCCCAGCGGCGGATGCCGGTAGCCCACCACCTGCCACTCGGCCATCTGGCCGTTTAGAACGTTGAGCATCGCATCGAGCATCGCGACGTCGACGAACTGGCCACGGCCGGTGTGGGTGCGCTGGAACAGTGCGGTCATCACCGCGTAGGCGGCCATCATCCCGGTGGTGACGTCGGCGGCGGCAAAACCGGCGCGCATCGGGCCGCTGTCGGCATCGCCGGTCATCGACATCAGGCCCGACATCGCCTGGATCTTGCCGTCGAAGCTCGCGGTGCGCGCCTCGGGGCCGGTGCTGCCGAAGCCCGACAGCCCGCAGTAGATCAGCCGCGGATTGACCGCCGACAGCTGCGACCAGCCCATGCCCTTGCGCTCGAGTACGCCGGGGCGGAAGTTCTCGCAGACCACGTCGCAGGTTGCCGCCAGCCGGTGGACGATCTCGACCGACTCGGGCCGGCCGAGATCAAGCGTCAGGCTGCGCTTGCCGGCGTTCACGGCCATCCACGAGGGCGACATCCCGCGCTCTGCCCAGGTGGCGTCCAGGGGGTTGCGCCGCATGTCGTCGCCGTCCAGGGGCTCGATCTTGATGACTTCGGCGCCCTGCATCGCGAGCTGGAAGGTGCCGTAGGGGCCGGCGAGGTAGTGGGTGAAGTCGAGGACGCGCACGCCCGCCAGCGGCGGCGTCCCGGCCCCCTGCGGCCCCGATCCGACCGGTCCCGCCGCCGTCGCGGCGGTCTGCGCGGCGCTCACGACGCGGTGCCGGCAGCCGCCAGCGTGGTGTCGCGCACGCCCTGCGCGACCTGCTTGATGCGGTCGTTCTCGGCGCGCCGCTGCGCGATCTCCTCGGCACTGAGCCGCGCCAGGTTCAGGTAGTCGTCGCGCCAGTCGGCGGGCCCCGACCAGACCAGCGGATTCTGCACCGTCGTGCGCGGCGCAGGCGCGGTCTCGAGCAGGCGCAGCGCGAGCTCGAGGGTGGCGTCCTGGGAGGCGATATCGCGCGGCCGGCCGGCGGCGTTGCCCAACGGGAAGTCGCTGAACAGGAAGCGCGGCACGCCGCACAGCTCGACGATATCCTTGGCCGCGCCCATCACGACCGTGGGGAGGCCGGCCGCCTCGAGGTAGCGGGCAACCAGCGCCATCGTCTGGTGGCACACCGGGCAGTTGGGTACCAGCACCGCGACATCGGCGCCATCGGCCCGGCAGCGCTCGAGCACCTCGGGCGCGTCGGTGTCGAGCGTATGGCGCTGGCTGCGGTTGGTGGGCACGCCGTGAAAGCGCGCCGCGACCCCGCCGATACGACCCGACGCGGCCGCGCGCCGCAGGGCGGGCAGCGGGAACCAGCAGCCGGCATCGTCGGACATGAAGGCACGGTGCACGCCGACATGCGAGATCCGAAGGTCGTGGTCGAAGGCGGTGTCGCCCGAGTACACCTCGTAGAACTTGGCCGCCGCGTTGTAGGGCGAGTTGGGCCCCTGGTCGCCCTTGTCGGGCTGGTAGGGCGCGGCGGTGGTGAGCAGCGCCACGCGCGACTGCGCGAGCGGCTTGCGCATGGGCGCGAACGGCACCTGTGCGTACTGTGCGTAGCGATAGGGATTGCCATATCCCAGCGCGTCGTACCAGGCGTGGGTGCGGTCGATGTAGCGGATCGGCTGCGTGCTCCAGGCCGCGAAGCCGAGTTCGTCGTCGAAGGCATCCTTCATGTCGTCTCTCCATGTCCGATCGGTGCAGCATACCCGCCGATCGTCCCGTGCGCCGATCGGCAGCCGGCGCCCCGGAATGCCCGTCGCGACACGCCGGGGCGGGTCGCACCCCGGCCACGGGCGGCGGGCGCTGACCCGAGGGCACGCCGAATGGTTAAGATCGGCCTGGAGGAGAAGAACCCACCATGACCGTCATCACCTGCATCGAAGACCTGCGCCGACTGCACCGCGCACGCGCGCCGCGGATGTTCTACGACTACGCCGACTCCGGCTCGTGGACCGAGAGCACCTACCGCGCCAACGAAAGCGACTTCCAGCGCATCAAGCTGCGCCAGCGCGTGGCCGTCAACCTCGAGAACCGCTCGGTCCGCGGCACGATGGTCGGCGTCGATGTCGCGATGCCGGTGGCGCTGGCCCCCACCGGTCTCACCGGCATGCAGCATGCCGACGGCGAGATCCTCGCGGCGCGGGCGGCCGAGAGGTTCGGCGTGCCCTTCACGCTGTCGACGATGAGCATCTGCTCGATCGAGGACGTCAAGGCCCACACCACGAAGCCCTTCTGGTTCCAGCTCTACGTGATGCGCGACCGCGCCTTCATCGAGGGACTGATCGACCGCGCGAAGGCCGCGGGCTGCGGTGCGCTGGTGCTCACGCTCGACCTGCAGATCCTCGGCCAGCGCCACAAGGATCTGAAGAACGGCCTGTCGGCGCCGCCCAGGCTCACGCTGCCCAACATCCTGAACATGATGACCCGGCCGCGCTGGTGCCTGGGCATGCTGGGCACGTCGCGCCGGCAGTTCGGCAACATCGTCGGCCACGTGAAGGGCGTGGCCGACATGTCCTCGCTGTCGGCCTGGACCGCCACCCAGTTCGACCCCACGCTGAACTGGAACGACGTCGAGTGGATCAAGAAGCGCTGGGGCGGCAAGCTGATTCTCAAGGGCATCCAGGACGTCGAGGATGCGCGACTCGCCGTGCAGACCGGCGCCGATGCCATCATCGTCTCCAACCACGGCGGTCGGCAGCTCGACGGCGCGCTGTCCTCGATCGCCTCGCTGCCGGCGGTGGTCGCGGAGGTCGGCAACCGCATCGAGGTCCACATGGACGGCGGCGTGCGCAGCGGCCAGGATGTGCTGAAGGCCGTCGCGCTGGGCGCGCGCGGCACCTACATCGGCCGCGCCTTCCTTTACGGCCTGGGCGCGATGGGCGAGGCCGGCGTGACCAAGGCGCTCGAGATCATCGCCAAGGAACTCGACCTCAGCATGGCCTTTTGCGGCCATCGCCAGCTGGCCGAGATCGACGCGAGCATCCTGGTGCCCGGCACCTGGTGAGCCGGCCCGGGCCGGCGCGATGAAGCTCCTCGCCGACTTCGCCCCGAGCACGCTGACCGCGGGCTTCGTCACGGTCCTCGTGGGCTTCGCGAGTTCGGCCGTGATCGTGCTGCAGGCCGCAGCCACGCTCGGCGCCGACGCGGCGCAGACCGGCTCCTGGCTGCTCGCACTCGGGCTGGGCATGGCGATCACCTCGATCAGCCTGTCGCTGCGCTGGCGCGAGCCGGTGGTCACGGCCTGGTCGACGCCCGGCGCCGCGCTGCTGATCGGCACCGGCGGCAGCGTGGGGATGGCCGAGGCGACCGGCGCCTTCATCGTCGCCGCGGCGCTCACGGCCCTGATCGGGTTCTCGGGCGCCTTCGAGCGTCTGGTGCGGCGCATCCCGGTGTCGATCGCCGCCGGCATGCTCGCCGGCGTGCTGCTGCGTTTCGGACTCGAGGCCTTCGGCGCGCTGGCCGCGCCTTCGGGCCTGGTCGCGATCATGGCGGTGGTGTGGCTTGCCGGCCGGCGCTGGCTGCCGCGTCACGCGATCCTGCTGGTGCTCGTGGCGGGTCTGGGGGCGGCGCTGGTGCAGGGCGGCCTCGATACGCGGGCGCTCGCCTGGCGCTGGGCGCAGCCCATCTGGACCACACCCCGGTTCACGCTCGCCGCCACGATCGGCGTCGCGATCCCGCTGCTGTTCGTCACGATGGCCTCGCAGAACATGCCGGGCGCAGCCGTGATCCGCAGCAGCGGCTACGCGACCCCGGTGTCGCCAGCACTCGGCTGGATCGGCCTGGTGAATCTCGTGCTCGCCCCCTTCGGCGCCTTCGCGCTGAACCTCGCGGCCATCACGGCGGCGCTGTGCACCGGTGCGGGTGCGCATCCCGATCCCGCACGCCGCTACACCGCCGCGGTGGCCGCGGGCGCCTTCTATGCACTGGTCGGCCTGGGCGGTGCGAGCGTGGCGATGCTGTTCGCGGCAATGCCGCGCGAACTGGTGATCGGCCTCGCGGGGCTCGCGCTGCTCGGCACGATCGCCGCGAGCCTCGCCCAGGCGATGGCCGACGAGCCCGGCCGCGAAGCCGCGCTGATCGCCTTCCTGGTCACCGCCTCGGGGTTGAGCCTCGCGGGCGTGGGCTCGGCCTTCTGGGGGCTGCTCGCCGGCGTGCTGGTCCGTTGGGCGCTGCGGGCGAACTACAATCCACGGTCATGAGCACCCTCGACATCCTCCAGTACCGCTCGCTGCAGCGGGGTCCGCGCCTGATCGTGCTGGGCGCCGTGCACGGCAACGAACACTGCGGCGCCGCGGCCATCCGTCGGTTCGCGGGCGAACTCGCCGCGGGCCGGCATTCGATCGCACGAGGCACCCTCACCCTGGTGCCGGTCGCCAACCCGGTCGCCTTCGCCCTGGGACGCCGCGAGGGCGATCGCAATCTGAATCGCGATTTCCGGGAGGTGGTTTCGCCCGAAACCGCCGAAGACCGCATCGCGAACCATCTCGCGCCGCTGCTCGCCGCCCACGACGTGCTGCTCGACCTGCACTCCTTCGCCTCGCAGGGCGAAGCCTTCGTCTTCGTCGGCCCATCCGACAATGACGGCGATCTCGAGCCCTTCGCGCAGGCGGCTCGCGAGGAAGCGCTCGCGGCGGTGCTCGGCCCACGGCGCATCGTCCACGGCTGGATGCCGGCCTTCGCAGCCGGCGTGGCGGCGCGCCGCGCGCGCGGCACGACGGGCTCCGCGATCAACGACAGCGTCGCCTACGGCGTGGGCACCACCGAGTACATGCGCTCGCGCGGGGGTTGCGCGGTCACGCTCGAATGCGGCAACCACGCCGACCCGGCGGCACCCGAGGTCGCCTACCAGGCGATCTGCCGGGCCATCGCGCACCTCGGGCTCGTCGACGCGCCGAAGCCCGCCAGCAGTGGTCCCAAGGAAGTGATCGAGCTCCACGAAGTGCACGATCGCCGCGATCCGGGCGACAGCTTCGCCAGGAGCTGGCGCTCCTTCGACCGGGTCGCGGCCGGCGAACCGATCGGCACCCGCGCCAGCGGTGAAAGCCTTCATGCCCCCGCCGACGGCTACATCGTGTTCCCGAACCCGAACGCCCTGCCTGGTCGGGAGTGGTTCTACTTCGCGCGCCACAGCGCGCGCCCCATCGCGTGAGGGAGCCCGTCGACGAGCTGCTCGAGGGGCGCGACGCCTTCCTGCGGGCGATCATCCGCGTCATCGAACTCGCCCGCCACGAACTGCAGCTGGTCGATCCCGACTTCAGCGGCTGGCCACTCGCTGGTAGCGAGGGCGCCGCGGCATTGCGGGCGGCGCTGCAGCGCGGCGTGCGCCTGCGGATGCTCGTGGGCGATCCCGGCTGGCTGGCCACGCACGCCGACCGCTTCCTCGCGCTGCACCGTCGTCACGCGGCGCTGAGCGCGATCCGACAGCTGCCTGCGGGCTTGCATCTCGAGGAATCCACGCTCGTCGCGGATCGGCAGCACCTCGTGCGCAGGGCGCATCCTGCCAGCCGCCGGGCCCGGCTCGTGATCGCGATGCCCTCGGCAGCCGAAGGCCAGGCCGACCGCCTCGCCGCGGCCTGGGATGAGTCGGCCGAGTGCCTGCCAGCCACCACGCTGGGGCTTTGAAGACCCCGGACGGCGGCTGGCGCCCGACGCGCGGCGGTCAAAGCACGCACCGCAGGTGTGGCTTCGATGCCGCATGCTGGTGCATCAGTGCGGACGCAACAAGCCTGAAGAGGTTACGACTGCTATACTCGCGGGCTTGATGGAGTTGGGGCGTGGCGTCTTCCCAAGGACGCCGGGCCTCCCAAGAGCCCGAGCTGTCGGTATGCAATCGCGCGCACCGATGGCCAGACGACCCCGCCTCCCGCTCACGAAGTCTCTTCACCATCCTGTCTTCCACCCTAAGCTAACCCCAAGGACTGAGTCATGACCAAGTCGCTCCTCGTCGCATCCCTGATCGCCGTTGCCGTCGCTGCCTGCGGCAAGAAAGAAGAGCCCGCGCCCGCGCCGGCGCCCGCTCCGGCCGCCGCTCCCGCCCCGGCCCCCGCCGAGCCGCCCAAGGCCGACGCCCCCGCCGACGCCGCCAAGGATGCGGCCCAGGGCGCCGCCGACGCCGCCAAGGATGCAGCCAAGGACGGCGAGAAGAAGTAATCCTCCTCGCGAGGAACCGAAAGCCGGCCCGATGGGCCGGTTTTTTTTTCGGCCGCGCGAGGTTCGCGCGGCGCGGTGCGATCAGACCGTGACCCAGCCCGTGCCGAGGTCCTGGTCGGCGACCAGGACATCATCGGGGTGGGCGCCGGCCCAGGCGGCGGCGAGGGCGGCCCGGGCGAGTTCGGGCCGATTGTTGCTGCGACTGAGATGCGCTGCCACGAGGGTACGCAGGCGGCTCTGGTCGAGGCTGGCGAGCAGCGCCGCAGCGGCATCGTTGGCAAGGTGCCCCCAGGGACCCGCGATGCGCCGCTTCAGCGACCATGGGTAGGGGCCCTCCTGCAGCATGCGGGCATCGTGGTTGCACTCGAGCACCAGCGCATCGAGCCGTGTCATGCAGCGCACGAGGTGAGGCGTCGACTGGCCCAGATCGGTGAGCACGCCGAGTCGCGAGACGCCGTCGTCGATCACGAACTGGACGGGCTCGCGCGCGTCGTGGGGCACCGGGACGGGTTCGATGCGCAGGGCCTCCAGCACGACGGGTTGCTCGGCCTCGATGAAACGCAGCACGAGCCGCGAGGGAAGCTCGCGAAGGCCTGCCGCCACCGTCCCGCGGGTGATGCACAGCGGGACATCGGCTGTCAGCGCGAGCTTCACTGCCCCGCCGAGGTGGTCGCCGTGCTCATGGGTCACGAAGATCGCATCGAGGTCCTCGACACCGAGCCCCAGGCGCGCCAGACGCTGTCGTGCCTTCGCAAGCCCGAAGCCGCAGTCGACCAGAATGCGACGAGCAGCGGTCGAGTCACCACCGGCCTCGACGACCAGCGCGTTGCCCTCGCTGCCGCTGCCCAGGCTGGCGAAGCGCACCGCCCGCAGCCCGCGCGCGCGGTGCGCTACTTCAGTTGATCGCGCAGCAGGCTGGCGATCTTCGAGCCGGTCTGGCGATCGGTATCGGCGCGCAGCGGTTTGCCGTCGCGCTGCAGCACCGCGATCGTGGTCTCTTCGCCACGGCCCGCGACCCGGATGCGGTACTGCTGCGCCGAGGTGGCGCGCTTGTCGCCCGAACCGAACAGCCGCGAGAACACCCCGGGCTTGCCGGAGCCGCGGGCCTCGACCTCGGGATCGATGTAGCGGACATCGTAGACACCCTGCGAACGGTCGCGATCCTCGACGGTGAAACCACCGCGGTCGAGCGCCAGGCCCACCCGACGCCAGGCGCGATCGAAGGCTTCGGCGACGATGACGACCTGCCCGTCGGGCGTGGCCTCGAGACGCGCCCTCGCAGGCTCCGCGACGGCGGCCGTCGCGGCTCCTGGCGCAGCGGCCGCCCCGGCAGCCACCGGGGCGCTCCTGGCACGAGCGCGCTCCTGGTCGGCGCCGAGCTTGACCATCAGGCGGCTGAGAAACTCGGCTTCGAGCTCGGGATCGGAGGGTCGCGGCGTCCAGACGGTGCTGGTGCGGTCGCGATCGGTGTGAACTTCCGCAAGCCCGCGATGCGTGACGAAGATCTCGGTGCGACCGCCCTCGGCGGTCTCGAGCCGGGTGCGGAACTTGTCGCGCTCGCCGGTCGAATAGGCGGCATCGAAGACACGGCCGATCGTGGCCCGGATGACATCCTGGGGAATCTTCGCGCGGTTCTCGGCCCAGTCGGTCTCTAGGATGCCCGCCGCGGGCTGCTCGGCGCCGATGATGAAGCCGGCCTCCTGCCAGAACTCGCGCACCAGCGGGTAGACGCGGTCGGCCGGCAGATCGACGCTCAGCCAGCGCTGGTTGCCGCTGCGCACCATGCGGACGCCGTCGGTACCCGGCAGCACGCGCGCGGCCTCGCCACCGGGACGCTCCGCGGCGCGCGCCGACTGGAAACCCGACAGTGTCTGGGGCTGCGCCCGCTCGGGAATGGTGAATCGCTCGTTGCCGCGCGGCGTGACGAGATCCGGCGGGATCTCGAGCGGCGGCAGCTTGCCGGCCGACTTGTAGTCGATGCGCGAGGCGCTGTTCAGGGCATCGATGGCCGAGCAGCCCGATACCAGCGCCGCCGCGACGACGAGCGTCAGCCGTGAAACGAGGCCGGTCACCGCAGCACTCCACTGGCGCGCAATGCCTCGCGGACCACCGGATGCAACCCCTCCGAGAGCGGCGTGAGCGGCAGGCGGATGCCGCCGGGCATGCGCCCCATCTGCTGCAACGCCCACTTCACGGGAATCGGGTTGGCCTCCACGAACAGCTTCATGTGGAGCGGGATGAGTTCGCGGTTGATCGCGCGCGCGGTCGCGAAATCACCGGCGAGCGCGGCGGCGCAAAGCCGCGCCATCGGGCCGGGCGCGACGTTGGCGGTCACCGAGATGACCCCGTGCCCGCCAACGGCCATCAGCGCGAGCGCGGAGTCGTCGTTGCCGCTGTAGACGGCGAAATCGGGCGGCAGCTTGGCGAGCAGATCGGCGCCACGCGGCAGGTCGCCGGTGGCATCCTTCAGGCCGATGATGCCGGGCACCTGGGCAAGACGCAGCACGGTGTCATTGGCGAGGTCGGCGACCGTGCGGCCCGGCACGTTGTAGAGAATCTGGGGCAGGTCGACCGCTTCGGCAACCGCCCTGAAGTGCCGATACAGGCCCTCCTGGGTAGGACGGTTGTAGTAGGGCACGACCTGCAGCGTGGCCGCCGCGCCCACGCTCGCCGCGTAGCGGCTGAGTTCGATCGCCTCGCGGGTGGCGTTCGCGCCCGCGCCGGCGATCACCGGCACACGCCCGGCCGCATGCTCGACCGCGACCCGAATGAGGTCGTGGTGCTCCTCGACATCGACGGTCGGGGACTCGCCGGTGGTGCCCACCGCGACGATGGCGGCGGTGCCCTCGGCGATATGCCAGTCGATGAGGCTGCGATAGCTGTCGAAGTCGAGGCTGCCGTCCTCGTGCATCGGGGACACGATGGCGACGATGCTTCCCTTGATCATGAGGGGATCCTGACGGTGGCGATACGGGGGCCGAAGCCGCGATTCTAGCCCACTGCGCCGGGCCCGAGCGCCCGTATCGCGAGCGGCAGCCGCTCGACTTCGAAGGGCGGGCGCGCGGCGGCGATACGCTGCACGATCGCGCCACCGGGGCCGGGGCCGGCGACGAAGCCATGCTCGTAGCCGAGCACCAGCAGGCCATGCCGCTGCGCGAGCGCGAGCAGTTCACCCGGACGCAGCAGGAAGTCCGGGTTCGCCGGTCGGCCATGGCGGGCGTTGCCCTCGCCGAAGGTCTCGTAGAGCAGCAGTCCGCCAGGCGCGAGCAGGGGGGGCAGGAAGTCGAGCCGGGGCCGGAAAAGGTAGTTGCCCACCAGGACCGCGTCGAAGGCGGCATCGGTATCGAGCTGCGCCGGCCAGGCGCCCGCCTCGAGATCCCCCTGAACCGCCTCGACCGCGTCGGGCAGCCTCGCAAGCGCCGCCGGATCGCGATCGATGCCCAGCACCCGGGCGCCGCGCTCGAGCGCCAGTCCGATGTTGCGTCCGCTGCCACAGGCCAGATCGAGCACGCGCGCCGACGATCCGAGACTGACCATCCATCGGGCGAACCAGGCGCTCGGCAGCGGCGCGGCCCCCGGCCGGTGGGATACTGGGCTTCCGGTGGCGATGGTCATGATGCTCGATGTCGATGCGCGCGACGGATCAGGAAACGGCGCAGTCTAGCGAAAGCCCGGTCGGCGCGTCGTCGTCGTCCGGGTCTTCGCTCGTGCGCCATCCCTGGCCGACGCTCGCCTGGCTCGTCGTCGCGATCGCGCTCTTCGCGCTGTCGGCCGGCGGGTGGCTCGCCTGGCCGGCCGCCTTCGGCGCGACCACCGCCTGCGCGATCGCCGCGCTGCTGGCGACCGCGGCGGGGCTGCGGCGCGACCGCGACGACAGGGCCCGCCTGCACGCCGAGCTGTCCCGGGCGCGAGCCTCCAACATCCGCCACCAGCTCGCCGAGCAGCTTGGCGCCTCCGGCACCTGGACGCTCGAGCGCCGCGCCGGCGAGGAACGCGGCGCTCGCCTCACCTGGAGCGCCGGCTGCTTCCGGCTGTTCGGCTGGCCCGTCGACCAGGGCGAACCCCGACTCGCGCGCTTCCTCGAACGCATCCACCCGGGGGACCGCGATCGCTGGCATCTGATCCACCGCCGTGCGCTGCGCTACGGCGGGGAGGCGCGCATCGAGTACCGCTTCCTGGGCAAGGGCAGCGATCCGGTCTGGATCCGCTCGATCGCCCGCGCCGAGCGCTCGGCCGGCGGGGAGATCGTCAGGCTGGGCGGCGTCGTGCAGGACATCACCGGCATCCGCTCGATCCAGCAGCGCCTCGCCTCCAGCGAAGCGAAGTTCCGCGAACTCACGCAGCTCAGCTCCGACTGGATCTGGGAGGCCGACGCGCAGCTTCGCTGGTCCTACCTTGCCGAAGGCGCCGGGGCGGCGCTGGGCGCATGGATCCAGTCGCTGCCCGGGCAGCCGCTGTGGGAGCCGCCACCCGGACCGCAGGCCTTCGAGCAACCCGACTGGAACCGCCTCCGAACGAGGGTCGAGGAGCACGCGCCGATCGAGGATTTCGAGTACCCGATGATCGCGCCCGACGGGCAGCTGCGTTTTGTCGCGATCAGCGGCAAGCCGATCTTCGCCACCGACGGCAGCTTCACCGGCTACCGCGGCATCGGGCGCGACATCACCCAGGAAAAGCAGCAGCGGCTGCTGCTGCGCATCGAGAGCGACATCGCCGCGCTCGTGCGCGAGCAGGGCGACCCGGAGAGCGTGGTGTCGGCGGTGCTCGCGAAACTGTGCACGATCATGGGATGGATCGGCGGCGTGCACCTGAAACGCGTCGCCGGCGCGCAGCAGGCATGCTCGGCCCTCGAGTGCTGGGGCAGCGCCCCCTTCCTGCAGATGGTCGCTGCGCTGCCGCCCACGCTGCCGATCCCGCAGGGAGGTGCCGAGGGGGGCGCCTGGGAAAGCGGGCGCTCGCGCTGGATCATCGACCTGGACGAGGATGGCGCGCTGGCCGGTCGATACCAGACCGCGGCGCTCGAGGCGCGCGCGATCTTCCTGGTGCCGATCATCGACGAGGGCGGTCGCGTCGCGTCGATGCTGGTGTGCCTGTCGCAGGCGCCGGTCAGGGCGCCGCGTTTCTTCGACCAGACCGCGGGCATCGTGGCGAGCACGCTGTCGCTGTTCCTGCAGCGCAAGGGCGCGGAGCGCCGCCTCACGCACCGTTCGCTGCACGATGCGCTGACCGACTTGCCCAATCGCATCTACCTGACCCACCAGCTCGAAACCCGCATCGCGCGCAACGAGGCGGCCGCGCTGCTCTACATCGACCTCGACCGCTACAAGATCATCAACGACACGCTGGGACACTCGGTCGGCGACCAGGTGCTCGTCGAGGTCGCGCAGCGCCTGCGCGACGCGATCCGCGAGCAGGACGTGGCCGGACGGATGGGCGGCGACGAGTTCATCATCCTGCTGTCGCAGCTCGCCGACCGGGGCGAGATCGAACGCATCGCCCGCCGCGTGCTTGCCGCGATCGAGAAACCCTTCGTGCTGATGAATCGCGCATGGTTCCTGTCGGCGAGCATCGGCGTGGCGATCGCGCCCGACGATGGCAACGACGCGGCGCTGCTGATCAAGTGCGCCGACAGCGCGATGTACCGGGTGAAGTCGGAAGGCCGCAACGACATCCGGTTCTTCACCGGCACCCTGTCCGACGAGCGCAGCGACCAGCTCGCGCTCGCCGGCGAATTGCCGCTCGCGCTGCAGCGCGGCGAGGTCGATCTGCACTATCAGCCGATCCTCGACGTCAGCGATCGGCGCGTGCTCGGCTTCGAGGCCCTGCTGCGCTGGCAGCACCCGACGCGCGGCCTGCTGCGGCCGGAGCGTTTTCTCGCGGCTGCCGAGCAGAGCAACCTGATCCGCGAGATCGGCCTGTGGGCGCTGCGTCGCGCGATCGACGACCGCATGACGCTCGGTGTCGACGCGCACCCGGACGCGGCAGTCTCGGTGAACATCTCGGCAAGGCAATTCACCGAGGACGGCTTCCTGGGTACGCTCAATGCGATGCTCAACGAACGGGCGATGCCGCCGCGGCTCCTGCAGCTCGAACTCACCGAGAGCGCCTTCATCGGCCGCCCGGAGCGCACCGTCGCGGTCATCGGCGAGCTCAGGCGGCTCGGCGTGCGGGTGCTGATCGACAACTTCGGCACTGGCTACGCGTCGCTGTCCTACCTGAAGAACCTGCCGGTGGATGGGCTGAAGATCGACCAGGGTTTCGTGCGCGGCCTGCCCGAAGACCGCGGCAACGCGGCGATCGTGCAGGCGATCGCCACGCTTTGCGAACGGC
>Ga0315900_10004223_pt1 | contig 20389 bp, 8 predicted proteins | sample LakEriMetagenome_FD_203521 | JGI IMG/M metagenome (GOLD analysis project Ga0315900, IMG submission 203521) | Freshwater fungal communities from buoy surface, Lake Erie, Ohio, United States - Buoy 12 MA114 | ecosystem: Environmental > Aquatic > Freshwater > Lake > Lake biofilm | place: USA: Lake...
TGACCACGCTCGAACTCAACAACGGCGGCAGCAAAGTCGGCTTCATCACCGCCCGCAGCGAAGAGGAACTCACCCTGAAAATGCCCGGCGGCCTCGTGGAGCAAATCCCCGCCACCACCATCACCAAAACCACCGCCGCCCCCGCCACACTCTCCACCATGCCAGAAGGCCTCCTGCAAAGCCTCACCGCCCAGGAGGCGGCTGATTTGCTGGAGTATCTCGACTCACTGAAGTAGCCGCTCATCCTCCCAAAGCAGCTGCGGCCTCAGCCGCGTTCCCCTCCATTGATTCGGCCAAAGCCGCAGCCACTTTTCCAACTCTCCCTGCATGCCCGCCAGCTCAACCATGACTGAAACCCCCAGTTCGCCCGGACGTCTGGCGTGGCTGATTGTTGCGCTGCTTTTTCCGGTGGTGGTGCTGAACTATCTGGACCGGCAGATGCTGGCCACGATGAAGGTTTCCATGGTCGCTTCGATCCCGGACATAGCGAACAAGGCGGACTGGGGCATCGTGCTGGGTTCGTTCAAGTGGGTTTATGCGTTGCTGAGTCCGGTGTGCGGTTATCTGGCGGATCGTTTCAGCCGGCGGCATGTGATCGCTTTCAGTCTGTGTGCGTGGTCTGCGGTGACGTGGTGGACCGGGCATGTCAGCAGCTTTAACGAACTCGTGGCGGCACGCGCTTTGATGGGCGTGAGCGAGGCTTTTTACTTTCCGGCGGCTCTGGCGCTGATCGTGGATTTTCATCCCGGGCATACCCGCTCGCGTGCCATTGGCCTGCATCAGACGGGGATTTACACCGGTCTCATCCTCGGGGGCTTTGCCGGGTATGTGGCGGAGGCTCCCTCACTGGGCTGGAGCTGGGCTTTTCAATCCGCCGGGCTCGTGGGCGTGCTCTATTCGGTGCCGCTGCTGATGCTGCTGAGAAATGCACCGCGCCATGAATCAGAAGCGGCCTCGCCCTCGCCCGTGCAGGCGATGAGCAGCCTGCTGGGGAACCGGAACTTCATCCTGATGGTGCTTTACACCTCCCTGCCTGCCGTCGCTGGCTGGGTGGTGAAGGACTGGATGCCGGAGGTGGTGCGTGAGCGCTACGGGCTCTCTCAAGGCGATGCCGGATTCGCCGCGGTGCTCTCGGTGCAGATCGCGAGCATCCTGGGCAGTCTCACCGGAGGTTATTGCGCGGACCGCTGGATGCGGCGCTCGAATCGCGGACGCATCTATGCCAGCGCCCTCGGCATGCTGTTGTTTTTGCCGGCGCTCGTCGGTGTGGGCAGGTCGGAGACGCTGGTCTTCGCAGTTTGTTTCCTCGTCATGTTCGGCATCGGCTGGGGATTTTTTGATGCGAACAATATGCCCATCCTCAGCCAGATCACCCGGCCGGAAGTCCGCGCCACGGCCTTTGGTTTCATGAATCTGATCACCATCAGCGTGGGTGGATTTGCCGATTGGGGCTTTGGGCACCTGCGGGATGAAAAAGTGGCCCACAGCCTGATTTTCGACAGCTTTGCAGGAGTTGCGGTGCTGGCAGCCGCCTTCGTGCTGCTGATCCGTCCGCGTGAGGAGGCTCCGTCGAAGTGAAACGATGAAAACGGACTCTCTCAACCTCGCCATCGGCATCGACCTCGGCGGCACGAACATCAAAGCTGCGCTGGTGGACACGGATTCCGCACAGACCCTTGCCACGCTCTCAAAACCCACACGCGATGGCGAGTTCGATGGCGACACGCCATGCTTTGCCATCACCGTGCGAGACATCGTCCATGAGTTTGAATCTGAGGCTGGTCAAAAACTACACGTCGGCCTCTCCGCACCCGGTTTGGCGTGTCCGCGCGGGCAGTGCATCGACTCCATGCCCGGACGCATGCATGGCCTGGAAAAGCTTCATTGGTCCACCTTTCTCGAACGCGACTGCCGCGTGCTCAACGACGCCCACGCCGCCCTGCTCGGCGAGGTCTGGACAGGGGCCGCAAAGCACTGCCAGGATGTCTTCATGCTCACCCTGGGCACCAACGTCGGCGGCGCGATCTACAGTGGCGGTCGCCTGCTACGTGGTGCGATCGGACGCGCCGGGCACCTCGGTCACATCAGCATCAATTCCCGTGCTGCACCCGACGAGTTCAATACGCCCGGCAGCCTTAGCCACGCCATCGGTAATCAGACTTTGGCTCAACGCAGCAATGGCCGTTTCACCACCACCCACGCCCTGCTCGATGCTTCTGACGCAGGCGATGAGCACGCCAAAAACGTCTGGCTCACCTCCGTCAGTCACCTCGCCGCCGGCATCGCCTCATTGATCAACGTGCTCGATCCAGAACTCATCATCCTCGGCGGCGGCATCGCCACCGGAGCCAAGGACCGTCTTTTCGCTCCACTCCAGCAATGGCTCGCCGAGTTCGAATGGCGGCCCGGCGGCCATCAGGTGCGCATCGTCCCCTCAGAGCTTGGAGACCGCGCTGGCTGCCTCGGTGCATCTCGTCCAGTGGGGCCGCTTCGCTCAACCACCGGCTAATCGCCGAGAACCCTTCGGTTTCGAAAAGACACTCCAACACTCCATGCTCCACCGACTCACCCTCCTCCTCACCCTCCTTGCAGGCGCCTCCGTCCAAGCGCGCGAGTTCTACGTCAGCCAGAACCATCCGCAGGCCGCGGACACAGCCGCTGGCACGCGGGAGGCTCCTTTGAAGACGATCTCCGCAGCGGCGAAGATGGCGCAGGCGGGCGACACGGTCGTTGTCGCGGCGGGGATTTATCGGGAGTCGGTCACGCTGACAAACTCGGGCGCGGAGGGGAAGCCGATCGTGTTTCAGAGCGAGACGAAACATCAGGCCATCATCAGCGGTGCCGATGTGTTGCGCGATCCGCAGGACGATGGAGCTGGCGTTTTTTCCTATCCCATCGCGAAGGTGCTTCCCGTAGCCTGGCTCGGCGGCACTCCGCAGTGGGTTTATCTCAATGGTCTGCCGCTGGAACGTGCTGAGACGCCGGACCGCTTGGTCCCTGGCACCTTTTATCTGGACATGAAAAACCAGCGCGTGCGCGTGACACTGCCGGAGGATGAGGACATCACGAAAGTGACGCTGGAGTATGCCTGCCGCGAGGGCCTCTTGGCGGCAGAGAAGCCGATCAATGACATACATTTGAAGGGCTTCACGCTTAAGCACACGGCCAACTGGTTTCGCGGTCATGGCCCCATCTACGGGACCGGTCAGCGCTGGCTCGTGGAGGACAATCATATCCGCTGGACCTCCTACGGCGGCGTGAAAGTGACCAACAGCAATGCCTTCATCGTGCGCAACAACCTCATCGAGTGGGCGGGTGCCGATGGCGTGGGTGGTAACTTCAATGTGGACCTGCTTTTTGAAAACAACACGGTGCGCAACAACAACTGGCGGAGCTTTGATTGGGGCATGGAGGGCGGCGGCTCCAAGTTCAGTTGCACCATCGATTGCCGCTACACTGGCAATGTCTTCGCCTACAACTATGGCCCCGGACTCTGGACGGATGCAATGGGCACCGGCACCCTTTACGAAAAGAACATCCTTCACGACAACTCCAACCGCGCCCTGTTTTCCGAGATCAATTCGGACGAGGTGATCCAAGACAACATCTGTTACAACACCGGCGAGCCGGGTATCTCCATCAGCAACGGCCCCGGCATGGTCATCCGGCGAAATATCGTCTTCAACAACGCCACCGGCATCAACCTCTCCGGCAACTACACCCGGCCCACGGACCACAAGCAAGAGTGGTATCCCAGCGCCATCGTCCGCATGGCCGAGGTTCCCGGCCTGAGCCGCCATCGCGCTGTGCTGTGGGATGCGGGCTTCCTCAAATACAACGTCGCGCCCAAAGCCACGCTCAACAACAACTGCGTCATCTGGGACAACCTCATCTTCGACAACGGCATTGCGATGATGGAGCAGCGCGACTACCGCAAGCCCTCGCCGACGGATGCCTTCGTCAATAACTTCTCCGACTACAACACCTACTGGGCAACCTCGGAGAAACAGCTCTTCAGCGTTGGCTATGACAAACCCTACGAAAGCCTGGACGCCTGGCGCAAGGCATCTGCACGCGATGAGCACTCGCGCATCGCCAATCCGCGCGATCCCGCCAACAAGCTGCCCGATTGGGCGCAGGCCTGCCGCAAGGATTGGGACCTCAAGATGCGCTCCATTTCCACTCCCGCCGGTGTGCGCGATGACAACGTGCGCCAGCAGTTTTACAGCAGTCCCATGGCCCAAATCGCCATGGGCAGGATGCTGCGCTCGCCTTTTGTCGAGGCGGTCAAACTGAGCGACAAACGCGTGCGAGCCGCCGTGTTCGAGCATGAGGGCCAGCGCACCCTCGGCCTCTGGACCACACACCCCGCCGAGCGCTGCTATGTGCGCCTGCGGCTCGATCAAGCGCAGGTCGTTATCGAAAACGGTTATCTCGCACAAAAGAAAGTGTCGCTCGCCGATGGCAGTGTCGATGTGCTGGTCACTTACAATCCCACTTACCTCCGAGGCATTGGTCCGAAGTTCGTCGAGTCACCCTCCGGCATCATCCAAGTGCCCGCTTTCAACGTCACCGGACAGCCCATCGCCGCCACCGCCACCTTTGTAAATGAAGGCACAGCCAGCACCACGCTGAAGGCCGCATTCCAGGCCACTGCGGGCTTCACCCTCACCCCTGCCAGCATCGAAAAACCAATGGCCGCCGGAGAGAAAGTCGAAATCAAACTCATCCTCTTCCCCGATGGCAGCATCAGCCGTGGCACCGGCATGATCCGCATGAATGCCGCACTCGGGGACGCCCCCATCCGCCGTACCGCCGTCTTCAGCACCGGCTCGGGCGACAGCAAAGTGCCCCACCTTGCCAGTGACATCCTCGTTGATGGCCATCTCGATGATTGGGGTAGCCTCACGAAGAGCGCCGTGCCCATCGCCACCATCAACGACGCCAGCCAATACCTCGCCGGCCCCAAAGATGCCTGGAAAGGCCCCGGCGACCTCAGCGCCCGCCTTTACGCCGTCTGGAAAGAGGACGCCCTCCACCTCGCTGTCGTCGTGCAGGACGACAAAGTCGTTTCCGCCTCCGGAGCCACGAATGCATGGGGCACTGTGCAGTTCGACAAGTGCGATGCCGTCTCCATCTCCCTCGACGGCCGCGCCCCAGACATGCAGTGGCAAAAAGAACTCAACCAAGGCACCTACGACGCCACCATCAGCCCCGCCGCGACTGGCAAGCCCATCCTGCGCCCCAACGGCAAAGCCTCCGGCAGCATCCAGGGCGTCGTCGCCGCCACCACCGTCACCGCCACGGGTTACACCATCGAGATGATGATCCCGCTCACGGAGAAAAACTTCCCAGCTCAACAATGGCAGCGCGATCGCCCGATCAAGCTCTCCCTTCTTATCGCCGACTCCGACGACCCCAAGTCCGACGCCCCAAGAAAAGCGCTAGGCTGGAGCGTAAGCCCCGAGCAGAAAAACAGCGAAGACACCACTGGTTGGGCCACGTTGATCTTGAATGAAACAAAGTAGCCGCACCGCTCGCAAATGATTCGGCTAAAGCCGAAGCCACTTTTTCACACCTCCAGCACTCCACCATGAACCGTCGTCATTTCCTGCATCAAACCGGGGCCGCCCTCGGTGGCACCTCCCTCACGCCACTGCATCGCTCCCTCGCGGCAGTCGTGAATGAACCACGCCGCGCCGCCACGCTGGCGGAAGCTTACAAACAGCTCGGCTTTGACCCGCACGCAGGCGACAGCTTCACCGCGCTGTGGATGGCTGACATTCACTACGGCGGCGGCAAGCCAGAGGACATTTTGCCGCCGATGATCGCCGAAATCGCGCCGATGAATCCGCGTCCGGCCTTTATCGGCATCGTGGGAGACTTGATCTGCGCCGCCTCCCGCAGCTTCGGCACCATTCCCAACGAGGCCGACCGCAAGATCGCCGTGGAAGAGTATCGCACGATGAAGCCGCACTGCGAGGAACTCGCGCGGCTCGCACCGGTGAAGCTCACGCTCGGCAATCACGATACTTACCCCGGCGAGGATGACCTCGGACTGTTTCGCAGCGTCTATGGCGACACACCCGTGACTCATGCGTTCGAGACCAAAGGTGTGCCGTTCATCATTGCCAATGGCGGGAGCTGCGGCCTGCTCGGCGATGCCCAGCAGGCGTGGTTTTGCGATCAGGTGAAAAGGCTGCATCGCCCCGGCGGCACACTCATCACCGCCGTCCATCAGCCCTCCGTTGGCAGCCTCGTGCGCGAGCGTGGCATCACCTCCGCCGTGCGTGCGGCTTTTGCGGAAGCGCGTGGTCAACTCTGGCTCATCGGCGGCCATGAGCACGAGAATCGTGACCAACAGTTTGCCATCCCGCGCGGCGAGAATGTGATGAATGCCTGGATCACTGCGGGCAACCGCACTTCCTGGGGCAAGGAGAATCCCGGCTACTGGGTCTGGTGCTTTAGTGCAGGACGACTCGTGGGCCGCATCTTCCGCCACGTCGGAGATGCCGCCGGTTACACGCTTTCCGCACCCGAGGTGACCGCAAAGGCAGAGCCTCTGGTTTTGCCTTTCGAGAATCAGGCGGACCTGCTGTGGAAGGTGCTCGTCGGTGAAGGCGATGAACCTTACTGCCGCACGACCAAGGCCGCGTGGTGCCTGAACTATTGGACCTATGTGCGCCAGCTCGACTACGAGTTCCCGCTCAGCCTCGCCAAAGGCAAAGCAAAACGCTGCGTCGTCCTCATGGCCGCCATCTCCGACAAACCCACCGGCTTGTCGGTTTCCGCCAACGGCAAAGACTGGCAACCCATCGAGAACTCAACCGAGCGCAACGGCTCGTATGTCACCTTCACCATCCCGCAAAGCTGTCTCGACGCAGGCACGCTGTCGCTGCGCATGACCGAATGCGCGGTAAGCGGTTTCGCGCTGACGGCATAGAACGGTTCATTCCACTCGCCCAGTCATTATGAAACTCACTCTTACCCTTATCAGCGCCGTCCTGCTCTCGGTGAACTCCTTCGCCTGGGGGCCGCATAGCGAGATCGCGCAGGCGGCGCTCGACGCGTTGGGCGCAAATGATCCGCTGGTGCAGCGGCTCGGCCCCGATGCGAAACGACTCGTTCAATATGTGTGGATGGCCGATTTCCGGCAGTCGTTGCTCGTGCGCTCGGACGAGGTCTTCTATGCCGACGACTACCTGCTCTTTCCCGCCGCCACGCGGCACTATCAGCACATCTGCCCGGAGGTGGTGCAGACTTATTCGCCGTATTTCCGCCGTGCGTTGCAGGCGATGCGCACGGAGTCCACGCACAATGCTTCGCGTTGGATCGGTTCGCTGCTGCACTTCACCACGGACACCGGATCGCCTCCGCACGCGGCGGGATTCCTGGGCTCGGCTCATTCTAAAATGGAGAACTGGCTGGATGCCAAACTCATCCACATTCCCGGGTATCAGCCGCAGCTCCTCGGGGCGGATGACGTTTCCGCCGAGGCGGGTTTCCTCCGGCGCATGCAGGGTCTCATCGAGTTTTCAAAGGAGCGCGCTCAACGCTGCCGTGCCGACGTTGACGCGGATCGTCGTCCGCCGGTGGAGCCGGTCGTGCTGGAGAGTGCGCTGGAGACAGCGCGCGTGACCGCCGACCTGTTGCACACCCTCGGCGTGCTCGCCGCGAAAGCCAACGATGACGCAACGCTGGCGGGCAGAGTTATCGTCTCGAAGATCGAGCACGCGACGATGTCCCGACTGCCTGCGAAGGTCGTGCTGCTCGGCACGTCATACTCCACGCTCACGGAGCCGGATGGCACGTTCACTTTTCGCCATCTGCCTGCGGGAGAGTATCGACTCGTGGTCATCGCGCCCGGTCGCATTTCGGAGGCGAAGCCGGTGAGTCTCGCTGCTGCGGCAACTGTCACGCTCGAACCGGTGCATCTCTCGCAGGGCGCTGATGGCAATCTGGTGCGCAATGGCACGCTCGCACTGCGTTGGGTTTCGGCAGAAGCGTTCGATCATTGGTCCCTACGCAGTCCTCAGGGCAAACTCGCGGCGAGGACGCCTGTGCGGGATTGGGATGGTGAATGGATCCCGCTGCAAAGCGGCGTGACGTATCACCTCACCGCGCGCTGGAAGGCAACGGCGGCGGACGCGAACGGCCCCCAAGTCTTCCTCCGCACCAAGGCCAAGCCCGATGGCGGTTCCATCACCACCGACTCCGCTCCCGTCGTCCAGGGGACAAAAGAAGTCGCGGTCACCGGTTCACCCGAAGCCGCGTGGGCGCAGGTGTGCATCCGCGCTTCACAATCTCCCGACACCGTGCTGGAAGCCGTCAGTTTGCGCCAGGCACCGCCGACGGCAGTCACGAGTGCGCCTCGCGATGCGGTGATGCGGCTGAAACTGCTGCCGCCGGGGCCGGACAATCCGCGCAACAGTGAGGCGGCTTTCCTCCGGCTCAAGGATGGGCGTCTCCTCATGGTCTATTCGCACTTCACCGGGAAGCAGGGCGCGGACGAGTCGCCGTGCTTTCTGGCGGGCCGGTATTCGAGCGATGGCGGCAAGACTTGGACGAAGGACGATGTGCTGGTCGTTGCGGGCGACGAGGCAAAGACGCGCAATGTGATGTCGCCCTCGCTGCTGCGGTTGCAGGATGGGCGCATCGCGCTGTTTTACCTGCGGCTCAATGGCCCGCTCGATGACCGGCCCATCATGCGGGTGTCCACGGATGAAGCGCAGACTTGGAGCGAGCCACGGGTCTGCATCGGCGATGACGAGGTGGGCCTCTACATCCTGAACAACGACCGCGTCGTGCAACTCAAGAGCGGACGCCTCATTCTGCCACTCGCGCGGCACGATGACGTGACGAAGCCGAGCAAGTTCAACGACTATCCCCGTACGCTTTGCTATTTGTCCGACGACAGTGGGCAGACGTGGCGGCGCAGCAAGACGGTGCTCGATGGCATCCCGGCCTCGGGAAATCGTGTGGCGCTCCAGGAGCCCGGCGTGGTGGAACTCAAGGATGGCCGGCTCATGATGTTCTGCCGGACGCACACTGGCTACATCTACCGCTCGTTCTCCAGCGATGGCGGCGACACCTGGTCGGCGGCGGTGCGTTATCCGGGTTTGTTCGCGCCGATTTCAGCGGCGGCGATCGAGCGCATCCCGAAGACGGGCGACCTCACGATGGTCTGGAACGATCACACCGGCATCGCGACCGCCGCCTCGTCGCCTTATAAAGGCAAGCGCACGCCCTACAACGTCGCGATTTCGCGCGATGAAGGCGAGACGTGGGAAAACATCAAGACGCTCGAAAATGATCCCAACGGCTGGTATTGCTACACCGCCATCGAGTTCATCGGCAACGACGTGCTCTTGGCGCACTGCGCCGGCTGGCTGCCCCGGCCGGAGGACGCGCCCGGTCATGAGACGAAGCTGGCGCTCACCCAGCTCACCCGGTTTCCGCTTTCGTTTCTCTATGATGGCCCGCCAGTTTCTGCGTCTCCGGTTTTCACGAAGGGAAAACGCGTTCAGGTCTTTGTCCTCATCGGCCAGTCGAACAGTCTCGGCACGACGGCAGATCCGGACGAAAAGGACATCACGCCGGGCAATGATCCGCTGGATGCGCAGATTCCATTTTTCTGGTCGAACCGCTCCACGCGTGCCGGGGATGGACCGGCGATGTTGTATGGCAACTCGGGCGGCAAAATCGTGACTCTGCGCGCGCAACAAGGCGAGGGAGTTGACCCGATGTTCTGGGGACCGGAGATCGGATTTGGCCGCACCCTGGCTGCCGCTGGCACGAAGGATTTCATGATCGTCAAAGCGAGTCGCGGCGGCGGTGGCAACAGCTACTGGCTGAAGGGCAATGGCGACGACCACATGTATCGCCACGTCGTGGAGACCGTCCGCGCGGCGGTCCAACAACTGCCAGCGGGCACCGAGTTTGAAATCGTCGGCCTCCTTTATCTGCAAGGCGAAAGCGACCACGCCGCTGAAGCCGCCGTGGCCGGTGAGCGCCTGCTCGCACTGGCCGCGAACCTCCGCAAGGATTTGCCGAAGGCGGCCGCGATGAAAGTCCTCGTCAGCGGAGTCGTCCCGAGCGGCAAAAACCTGGACCTCGTCCGCGCGCAGCAGTCCGCCTTGCCAGCCGTGGACCCATCGTTTCGTTACCTCGACAACATGGCGTGGAAACCCCGCCGCTACGACGGCGCGCACTACGTGAAACCCGCCAAGCTCGAACTCGGCCAGCGCCTCGGCAAAATGTGGCTGGAGTGGGCGAAATGAGAACCAATTTACGACATGAAATACACTGCACGACTCACCACCCTCCTCATCGCCACCTCGCTCTTTCTTGCCGATACGCTGGCAGCGCAAGGCAGCGCGGAGACAAATCTGATGACCAATGGCTCCTTCGAGTCGTGGGCGCATTATGCCACGGAGGGTTTGCCGGGCTTGCTGAAGGCGGGCGGGGCTTATGAGAATGCGAAGAATCCGCTGATTCCGGTGCGGTGGTCGTGGCGCTTGGCGGGGACGACTTTGTTGGCTCGCTCTGCGGACGCACATGGCGGGAAGGCGGCACTGGCGATGACAGGCGATGGCGGTGATGTGCGCTGGTCGTCGTTGGAGGTGGTGCCGGGGGCGACTTACTCCGTGGGCATCTGGGCGAAGGGAAAGGGCAAGGTCGTCGTGACCCTATCGGGGCAGGCACCGGAGGGAGCGCAGGTGCTGGGCGAGGCCGCGGGTGACGTGAAGGGCGAGTGGCAACTCATCGAGCAGAAGGTGAAGATCCCCGGCCACATCCGCGTGATTGACTTTGCCGCGTCGATTTATCCCTCGGATAAAACGAATGCTCTCGTGGTGGATGACGCGCACATTTCCGCGCCGCTGGATTTTGCCTATGACGCGGATGCGGTGCTGACGCAAAAGCTCATCGCGGATGCGGACACGATCCTGCTGGCGGACTTCGACAAGGACGATGCCAGCATCAAACTCATCGGCAAAAGCCACTACATTAACGAGGGACGCTTTGGCCGGGCACTGCGCGTCGAGTCACCGGACTCGGCGATGATTCCGCTCAAGCTCGACCAAATGCCGGAGGAAGGCACCCTGGAGTTCTATCTCTCGCCAGACCAGGTGGGGCAGCTCGATTGGAAGGAGAAGGGACTGCGGGACACGCCTCAGCAGCACTTTCTTTCGGTGGACAATGCGAGCGGTGCGCTGGCTTATTTCCGAGCGGGTAGCGACACCACGCTGGGTTTTGCCTGGAACACCGATCCTTGGAAAAGTGACGCCAGCATACGGCGCAACAACTCGGTGTTCGGGCCAAACGAGGTGAGCCTGCGCCGCATGAGAAAGGGCCAGTGGATGCATGTGGCAGTGACCTGGGATGCCTCGGCGATGCGCATGTATGTGGACGGCGTGCTCTATGGCCGGAAGACCGAGGGGCCACTGAAATGGAAAAGCCTGCCAACGAGTCTCTCCATCGGCTCCGGCATGTATGGGCATCTCACCTGGACCGGCGCGGTGGATGACGTTCGCGTATCGAAGATCAAACGCTTTGGGCCCTTCCTGCCGAAAGGAGCCACCGCCAAGCCGCTGACTCCGGCGCCGGCGCCAATTCTTTCCGCCGCACCTGCCAGGCCATTCCTGACCCAGGAGCAACTCGCCACGGAGCGCGCCAAACTTCTGCAATCACTCCCGCCGACTCAAGCGGGCCTGTTTGAAACCAAGCCCGATGCCAATGGCGACTTTGTGTTTGAAGCAGAGCGTGCCAAACCGCTCGTGAGCGATGGCAAGTTCGTAGTGCTCGCGGACAAACCCGCAGCAGGCCTGACCACGGTGCAGGTCGGCGAAAGCGGATCTGGTCGGCTGCTCGGTGATCCCGTCAATGGCGGTGCCTGCTGGAAATTGGACGCCATTCCGAGCGGCAACTATCACATCGGCCTGCTCTATGAATCGCAGGAGACTCGCCACGGCAGCGTCATCGAATCACCGCAGGCCTACAAACGCATCCACCTGTTCCTCAATGGCCGCGTCATTCAGCCGGGTTCGACCAGCGATCCCGTGCAGGTGGCTCCTGGCAAGTGGTTCACGGAGTTTCGCTCGCTCGCGGCGGAGGCGCTCAAGCCGGGTGATGAAATCGCAGTGGTCATCGGTGGCGGTCAGGATGCGATCATCGCCCGTCTCCTGCTGCACACCACAGCGCCCGTCATCGGTGCCGGACGCGCGCCTTTGCACTTCGGCGACGACTTTTGGCAGAACGTGGACACCGTGCTGCGGGTCAACACGCTGTGTTATTTCGTGAATGAAAAAGGCCAGCGCCTGCCCGGCCGCAACATGTGGCATGGACAGGAGCAAGTCGCCGATTCGCCTGCCAGTTTCCTGCGCGGTGCGGACGAAAAGGCCATCGCGCACTGCCTGGTGGCCAATCCCCTCCCGGTGGCGGTCACGGTGGATTTTGACTGCACGGTCAAAGGCTACTACGGACAAATCGCGGGCCGCCTGGCCCAGTCCATCACGCTGCAAGCGCACGAGCGCCGCACCCTGACCATCCCGTTCACCGTGACCGAGGACGACCATGCCTATTCGATCAAATCATCGGTCAAAGGCGCGGCAGCGGACATCACAAGGCAACTCGGTTGGCCCGCCATGGACACGATCTCGTTGTTCCCCGGCTACCGGCAATCGGTGGCCTGGCGTGACCCGCTGAACACCAGTCACGCAAAACGGATCGTCTTTAAGGAACCGCTCAAAACTCCGCACCACACCCTGTCGCTCAATGGCACCTGGGAGCGCGCTTTCATCTACAAACTCGTGCCCGATGTCGTGCCGCCCGCTGATGCGAAGTGGGAAGCTGCAGCGGTGCCGATTCCCATCTCTCAAGCACTCGCGCAAGAGCCGCGGCGCCAATTCGGCGCGTATTACCGCCGCAGCTTTGAAATGCCCGATGACAAGACGCCGCGCAGTTACCGGCTCGTGATCAAAAAGGCCGGAGCCGAGGCCGCGGCTTATGTGAATGGCACGCAGGTTGGCCTTTTGCGCGGCAGCAATACGCCCCTCGTCGTGGACATCACCAGCGCACTGCGCCCCGGAAAAAACGAGATCCTCATCACCGTGCGTGACCTCCTCGCGGTGATGAATCAGGAATACGTGAATCCCGCCGCGCCTGTCGCCAGTCCGCAGTATCTCGATGCCGCAGCCGGTTTCGAAAGCCTCGCCCGCCTCCTGCTCGGTGATGTGGATATCGAAGCCTCTCCCGCCGTGGCGGCGGAGGACTTGCTCGTCACCACTTCCTTCCGCAAGAAGGCGTTCAGCGCCGCATTCTCGGTGAGCAATCACAGTGCGAAGAAGACCAAAGCCATCGTCAAAGCCACGGTGCAGGATGCACGGCAGGTCGTGCTCGATCTGGGTCAGAAGGAAGTCGAAGTTGGCGTCAATCAAACCGTCCCGCTCAGCTTCAACAAGCCATGGGCCGACCCACAACTCTGGAGCCCGGCCAATCCCTACCTCTATGTGCTCGCGGTCGAAGTCACCGATGCCGCCACGGGCGAGAAGCTCGACCTCGCGCGGCAGCGTTTCGGCTTTTGCGAAACCTGGATCGACAATGCCAGCATCATGCTCAATGGCGGCCCCATCAAACCCAAGGCACTGACGACACCCCATCCATGGGGCGCGGATCTGGACTACACCATGTCTCGCGGTGCACCGATTCCCGATTGGATGGATGAGAACGGATTCCTCGCCTCAGCAGGCCTTGCGGGCGTGGCGAACAGTTCCAGCAAACACAATGTCGATCGCGATGTGTTTTGGGAATCCGCCCGCGCCAATGTGCTCGCGGGAGCGAAGCGACTGCAGAACCACCCCTGCATCATCGCGTGGGATCTCTCCAATGAGTGGTATGGCTTTCTCAGCTACAGCGGCAAAGACCCGCTGCTCGGCGCGAAACGACTCCGCAGCCTCACCGAAGTGCTCGAAAAGCAGGACCCCAATCGCTGGACGTTTTACAATGGCGACGAAGATCTTTCCGAACTTCACTATGCCTTCAGCGGACACTATTTGAGCCCCTACAAGGGTGACTATCGCATGGACAACCATCGCGCCTATGCGCCCGATCGCTTCTTCTTCCGCAAATTGGACCACACCTTCAAAGTGGGTGAGCACGTCATCGTCAGCCCCGCGCGTGGCATCTCCGTGGAGTGGGGTAAGAAGCTGCTCATGAACACCGAGCACCTCTGGAAGGTCGGCTGGATGAATCCTCCCGGCCCCACCGAGTTCATCGGCGAGGAAGACATCCTTTCTGCGGCCGTCGATCACTACTCCGGCCCGGCGGCGTGGTCTTACAAACAGAACCTCGATGGCCATCGCGACCTGAACTGCGCCGTGGTCGCTTTCTACGGCGGCACCTGCCCGTCACGGCGCGGCTGGATGCTCCAGCAGTTCATCATGCCGGAGATGGTGCATCACGCTTACGCGGGCAGCACGATCAGTCGCGATTACTCGCTGCACAGCGACCTCTTTGTGCCCGCCAAAGTGAAGTTCATCTGGAAACTGCTCGCCCCCGATGGCGCGGTCGTCGCACGTGGTGAAAACGCGCAGCAAATGACCAGCGGTGATCTCAAACGCGGCACGCTGAACTTCAAAGCACCCGCCGTGAGCAAGCGCACCACCTTCACACTCGACATGCAGATGCAGTCCGACGGCAGCGTCGTCTATGCCGAGCAGCGCGACATCGATGTCGATGTGAGACAGACACGCCTGTCTGTCCCCTCTTCTTCCCCGGACTATGAGAAGCCACAGACAGGAGTGTCTGTGTCACGGACCGCGCTCTTTGATCCGGGTGGCAAGACCTCCGCCCTTCTGAAGGGCAGCATCCCTATCCCCGACTTGGCAAAGATCGAAAGCCTGACGATTCAACAGGGTGCAGTGGGCGATTCAACAGGGTTAAGTCTCCGCGCCGTCATCATCGGCGAAGACGCCCTGACCGAGGCCAATGCAGCCGAAGTCGCCAGGCTGGAAAAGTTTGTCGAAGACGGTGGTCGGGTCGTGATCCTTGCCCAGCAAGTCACACCGCAGGGATTGCCCGTGGTGACCAAAATCGAGCCGAAGGAATGGTCCAGCCAGGTCTTCGTGCAGATGGGAGATCATCCCATCCTGCAGGGCATCACGGATTGGGATTTGCACTTCTGGGCACCCGCTCGCGTGACGGGTCGCGGTGCTTATTCCAAGCCGGATTCCGGCCCCTTCACCACGCTCGCCAACAGCGGCTCCACCATCGGCATGGAGTGGGTGCAGTTGATGGAGTGTTACCGAGGCAAAGGCTCGTATCTCCTCTGCCAGCTCCCGCTCATCGCCGCCGCCGAGCACGAACCGATGGCCCGCGAGATCCTCTCGCGATTGATCCACTACGCGACCAGCGAGAAGTCGCCCCTCACGCCAGCGAAGACCATGAAGGTCCTCACCGCCATCGGCAGTCCGGTGGACAAACGCCTCCGCGACATTGGCGTCGCCATTGAAACCATCGCCGATGCCAAGCCTCTGCTCGCCGACGACGTGGGCATGATCGATGCCACGCATCCGGACGCCGCCCTCGCCGCTGCGAAATGGAAAGACGCCCTCTCCGCCGGTGCCACCGTGATCGTCTCCGGCGCCGTGCCCGCCGATGCAGCATGGCTGTCCTCGCTCGCCGGCCAGCAGGCACAAATCACCGTGCAACCCTACCGCATGTGGGACGGCCGTGGTTATCGCAACGGTCGTTCACCCCTCACCGCAGGCCTCACCCATCTCGATTTGTTTTTCAAAACCTACGACGAAACCGAAGGCCCCAGCCCGCAGTCGGAGGACACCCGACTCCTCATCGAACCCCTCGGCGAATACTCCGCCCATCTCCCCGGCGCACGCGAACTCGTCTTCCCCGGCCTGCTGCTCGAACAAGTCGTGGGCAAAGGCAAACTCGTCATCGACCAGCGCCGCTGGACGACCACGCATGAGAAATTGGTCAAGCCCGCCTCACGACAAGTCACCACCCTCGCACTCGGTTTGGGATTGAACATCGCACCCACCGTGCCCACCCGCGAACTGCCGCCGAACGTGACCTACCAGCCCATCGACCTCACCATCTGGGCCAATCGCTCCTTCACCGACCCAGTGCAGGACGACGGCAAAGACGGCTGGCCCGACCAGGGTCCCCAATGCGACGTGCGCGGCTTTCCCACCGGCAAACCATTCTTCCAAGGCGTCCCATTTGTCATCGGCACCGGAGCCAAAAGTGTCATCGCCCTGCGCAATCCCACGCGTCCCGGCGCGGCTGATTTTCCCACCGAAGTCAGCATCCCCATCGGCACCAGGACGGAAGGCTTCTACTTCATCCATGGCAGCGCTTACACCGGTCAAACCGAACTCGGCAGCTATCAGGTGCAATACGCCGACGGCACCACCCTCAAGGTGCCGCTCAAAAGCGGAGTCAATCTCTGGGACTGGATCGAAAAGAATGTAGGCTTTGGCCAGGAGAAAGGCACCCGCAGCAACGTCGCGTGGACCGGCAGCAATGACACCTTCGATTCCATCAGCCTCTACCGCATGCTCTGGGTCAACTTGAAGCCCGACGTCGTCGTCACCGACGTGCGCATCACCACCAGCGGCCAGTCTTCGCTGATGCTCGCCGGCCTCACCGCCGTCATCGCCAAAGGTAAGCAAGACACGCCCCCCGCGCAGATCGCCCAGGCCCGCCAGGCCCTGTCCGATGCCATGAAAGCCATTGAGGAAAAGAAACCCGATGCCGCCGAAAAACTCCTCCACACCGCCCTGCAATCCGATCCCTCACTCACCACCGCCCGACAAGCCCTCGCCGACCTCCACGAGCGCCAGGGCAATGAAGCCGCCGCCCTCCAAACCTATCAAGCCTGGGCCACCGCCCGCGCCACCACCCCGCTGCCCTACAACCGCATCGGCGAGATCCTGGAGAAACGAAAAGACTACCCCGGTGCCCTCGCAGCCTACACCCAGTCCCTCGTTGTCGAGTGGAACCAACCGCCCATCATCGAAGCCAAAAGCCGCGTGCAGAAGATCATACTTGAGAAGAAGTGAACAGTCCCATGAATGGTCCGCACAGCAATAGTGGTCCGCACAGTCCTCTGTGCGGTTCCGGGTCAGGAGACGCTCGTTCCGAACAGAGGACTGTGCAGACCACCATCACTCCACCCCTCCACCCCTCCACCCCTCCACCACTCCACCATGACCCTCCGATTCCACCCTTTGTCACTGGCCATCTGTCCCCTCCTCATCCTCGTCGCACTTTCACTGCCGCATCTCGCCTTTGCATGGGGCAGCGGCCATGACGACGTGATGCGTGCCATCATCCCGCGGCTGCCGGCTCCACTGCGGGCTTCGTTTACTCCCGAGATCGTGGCGGACGCGGTGAAGCATGCCAGCCACTACCCGGACAGCGGCGAGCCGTTTCTGGAGAAGGACATCGGTGTAGCTGCCATGGCGCGGCTGGCGGAGGCCCGGATCAAATCGCGCTATGAACTCCATTCCGAGCGAGGTGCGGCGATGTGTTTCATCATGCTGGTCGATGCCCTGCGGGAAAAACACCCCGCACATACCGCCCATTGGATTGCCACGCTTTCGCATGTCATCTCCGACATGTCCGCGTGCAATCATGATCCCATCGTCCACACCGCGGCTTACGCCTGGGCGCACTGGAATCTGAAAATGCCGGGCGGAGCCGATTATGCGGTGCTGAAGCCCCTGCTCGACCTCTCCGGTTCCGCGGGCGACAAAGCAGGTGGGGCCGCAGCCTTCGACGCCGCCATCGAGAAGCAAGTGCTGCGCGACGATCAACGGGATGCACACCGGGCGCTCGCTGAGGTGATGCTCTATGGCCAGGAAGGTGCGGCGTATTGCAGTGTGCGCGGCGTGAGTGTGCTCGAAGGGGCCGCAGGCTGGGTGGATCGAAAGGACGCAGGAGCGCGGCAGAAACTCTGGCAAAACATTGGCGAACTCGGTGCCTGGGCAGTTGTGCGCACCCTGCGTGATGTTGAGGTCGCGATGCGTTTGGCGCAGGCGGATGCGCCCTTGGCGATCACGCCGGAAATCGAGGCCACGCACCAGTTAAATGTCGCCCGGATCATCCGGGATCGTCATCTAAAAGACGAAGCCTTGTTTGCGCCCATTCTGCGTGAATGGAAGCCCGGTCAGTCACCCGCCGTCGGCGTCGTGCTCGAGCCCTCCTGGGCGATGAATGGCGCGATGTTTGGCTTTGCCAGTCGGGTGCCGTCGGTCGCCATTGCCCGCAGCTTGCAGCGCTCCGGCCACTCGTATGCCAGTTTCGACGTGCGTCGCTTGATTGCGGATGGTTTCCCGTCCCCCGAGCAAGTGCCGCAGATGATCATCGTGGCCAGTTCCTTCCGCGGCTATCACACTCTGAATGCGGAAGTGCTGGATCAGAAGCTCGCCGACTACCTGCAACGTGGCGGGCGCGTGCTCTGGATCATGGGCAATGGACGGCCCGCCCCGAAATCGCTCGCCGCCTTCAACCAAGTGATGCAGCGCAAAGACGCCAAAGATCCTTTGCCGGTCACCGATGAGCAGTTCCTCGATTCCAGCGTGGAACTCATCGGGAGCGATCTGCCGGCACTGAAGATCGCTCATCCCGCCAAAACCAACGCAGGCTGGCACAATCCGTATTGCGCATGGACATACGATCTCAAGGAGCGCCAGGACCTGCGTCCGCTGGTGGCGCTCAAAACCAGTGGTCAATCCCAAACTGTCGGCGCCATCACCACCGACTCCCGGATCGCCTGCATCCCCATCTACGCGCTCACGCCCTACCTATTTGAAGGCAGCGACACCATCCCCTCAGCCCACGAACCCGCCCTGGACCCCAGTGCCGAGAAACTCCTCAACGCTCTACTGGATAGGATTCGGTAGGATAGACTACAGCTCTACGACTCCACCATTTCAGAAACCATGACCGTTCGACACACCCTCCTGCCAGCGCTTGCCCTTCTGACTGGCCTCACTGCAAGTCTCATCGCCGCCGACAACAACCTGTTGCCAGCGCTCTGGGACGAGCAGAACCGTCATCCCAGTGTCGATAGCATCCCCTCTGTGAAAGGCGTTGAGTTTTCGCTGGTCCATGAGCAGACTCCGGACTTTCTCTTCCTGCACGAACCCCGACTGGCCTTTCATAACAATGAACTGTTTGTCAGTTTCAGCAGCGCCCCACGGGTCGAGAGCGAGACGGCCCAGATCGTGCGTTTCCGGCGCAGTGCTGATAACGGGCTGACCTGGTCCCCGGTCGGCGTCCTTGCGCCGGGCTTGGACGGTGGGCTTAGGTCCGAGGTCGCGCCGATGCTTTCGCACCAGGGCAAGCTGTCGGCGTTCGTTGGCCGCTGTCGCCAGAATCTCGGAAAAAGCGGGCTCGGCATGGAGGTGTGGCAATGGTTTCCGGAGAGCCAGACTTTCGCGCCTCTGGCCGCTGGTCTGACGCTCTCGAACTTCATTCCGTTTGTGCAACCGCAACGAATGACCAATGGCAATTGGATCATCGGCGGGCATACCGATCTCTCGCGACACGCTGCGGTGGCGATCAGCGAGGGGAATGATTTGCGTCGCTGGAGGCTGGTAAAAATCGAAACGCCGGATGCGGAATACAAGCCGATGACCTGTCCGGAAACCTGCCTGCTGATTCAGGACGACCGGGTGCTGGCAGTCACTCGCGGACGGGTCGGGCTGGCGCTGGCGTCCCTCAGCACCGACACGGGTGTCACCTTCCCGCCGGCGATCGAGAGCAATCTGCCCATGTCGCGCAGCAAACCCTTTGGTGGCACGCTCAGCACAGTTCAGCATTACCTCATCTACAACGCACGTCTGACGGAGTTGGGGCTTCGGCGTAACGCTCTCTTGATTGCCGTAACGCGGGCTGGAGAACTCACTCCCCTGCGTAAAGTCTGGAAGATCATCGAGGGCAATCCGCCTGAACTGCTGCCCGAACTCAAGCGGCTGGGCGAGGCGGTAGAGCGGAACGAAAAGAACGATCCCGAAGCGACCAAAGGGCTGCCCGGCACGGAACCCGCGAGCAAGGCCACGATGCATGAATGGGCCTATCCGGAAGCGGTCGAGAAGGACGGCGTGCTCTATGTAACGTTCTCGCAGGATAAACGCCACTGCTGGCTCGCGTGCATCCCCGTGGCTTCACTGACATTAGAGTAACTCATCCTGCCAAATCCAAGTCTCATTCCATTTCAATAACCATGAAACGCCGCCTCGCCCTCTGCATCCTCGGTGCCTCTGTGGTTCACCTCATCGCCGCCGACGCTCCGAAACAAGGCTGGAACCCCGACACCACCTTCCCGCCGCTTTCACCTGCGGACGCCATCAAGACCATCGAGGTG
>Ga0315900_10004225_pt1 | contig 20385 bp, 17 predicted proteins | sample LakEriMetagenome_FD_203521 | JGI IMG/M metagenome (GOLD analysis project Ga0315900, IMG submission 203521) | Freshwater fungal communities from buoy surface, Lake Erie, Ohio, United States - Buoy 12 MA114 | ecosystem: Environmental > Aquatic > Freshwater > Lake > Lake biofilm | place: USA: Lake...
ACCCGCCGCGATCCAGGCGAACAGCGTCACATGCATGCCGGAGATGGCGACGAGATGCGTGGTGCCCGTGATCGAGAACACACGCCACTGCTCGCGTGTCATCGCACCCGTGGCGCCGACCGCGAGCCCTGCGAACAGCGCCGCCGCATCGCGGTCCTCCACGGTATCGCGGATGGCTCGCGCGATCCGCTCGCGCAGCGCATCGAGCGACGGCTCCGCCGCAGCGAGCCGCGCGTTGAGCGCCGACCCGACCACGACCGCACGGCCGTGGATACGGCCGCGAAGCGCCTCCGGCGCGGGGTCGAAGCCACCGGGGTTGCGGGCACCGGCGAGGCGGTCGACCCGCAGCAGCAGACGCCATCGCTCACCGACCCGCGGCAGCGGCCGCGGCGCACCCCGCCACGCGACGCGCAGACGCAGCGACCGACGGAGCGTCACCGGTGCTTCGATGTCCGCCACCGCCTCGAACCCGAGGGCGCCGCCCTGCATCTCGGGCAGCGAAGCGATGCGCAGCACGGCGATCACGCGTTCGCCGTCGAGCCGCGCCGGCCAGCGGCGCGCATGTTGGTCCCAGAGATGCGCCGCCGCAGCGCCTGCGCCGAGCAAGGCACAGAGCGCGAGCCCCCAGACGGCCCGCCGACGCAGACCGGGAAGCAGCAGCCCCGCGCCGAGCCAGAACGGCACCACGAGCGCGCAGACGAGCGCCAGCGCCCCGGCGAAGGCACCATCGCGCATCGCGGGGCCCGCGAGCGCCGCGCAGACGCCCGCCAACGCCGCAAATCCCGCGCTCCTCTGCGCCGTCCGCGTCAACGCTCCGCCCTCCGCCGATCCGGAAGGCTGCAGGTCTACCGTGGGCGCCGCGATGCGGCAACGCGCGAATCAGCGCTGTTCGTGGAGTTTCCCGTCGCTCAGCACGAGCACGCGGTCGAGACGTGCCGCAAGCCGTTCGTCGTGCGTGACGATGATGAGGCTGGTGCCGCGCTCGCGGTTGAGCTCCAGCATCAGCTCGAAGACCTGGGCCGCGTTGCGCCCGTCGAGGTTGCCGGTGGGTTCGTCGGCGAACACCAGCAGCGGCTCGGTGACGAGCGCGCGTGCGACCGCGGCGCGCTGGCGTTCGCCACCCGAGAGTTCATGGGGCTTGTGGGCGAGACGCGCGCCGAGCCCGACCCGCTCCAGCACCGCCGCCGCGCGGCGCTCGGCCTCCGCGGTGGGCAGCCGCCGCACCAGCAGCGGCATGGCGACGTTCTCCAGCGCGGTGAACTCGGGCAGCAGGTGGTGGAACTGGTAGACGAAGCCCATGGTGCGGTTGCGCAGCGCGCCCCGCTCGCGCTCGCCGAGCGCGTGGATATCGCGGCCCTCGATGCGGACCGTGCCGGCGCTCGGACGGTCGAGCCCGCCCAGGATCTGCAGCAGCGTGGTCTTGCCGGAGCCTGAAGCCCCGACGATGGCGATGCGCTCGCCGCGTGCGACGCGCAGCGCGAGGCCGTCGAGCACCCGCAGCGTCGAGGCACCCTCGCGGAAATCGCGCACTACACCCTCGGCCTCGAGCACGGGCACGGCAGCGGGGACGGCGTCTGGTCGGGCGGGATCAGTCATGTCGCAGGGCCTCGGCCGGAAGGGTACGCGCCGCGCGCCACGCCGGATAGAGCGTGGCGAGGGCGCACATCAGGAACGCCGCGCCGCAGACGCGCGCCACATCACCCCACTCCACGGCGGCGGGCAGATCGGCCATGAAGTAGACGCTCGGATCGAGGAAGCGCGTGCCGAGCAGGCGCTCGAGGCCGTGCACCAGCGATTCGACGTTGCGCGCGAGCAGCACGCCGAGCGCCGCGCCGCCGAGCGTACCGGCGAGCCCGATGAGGGTGCCCTGCAACGCGAACGCGCCCATGATGCCGCGGGGCGCCGCCCCGAGCGTGCGCAGCAGCGCGATGTCGCCCTGCTTGTCCTTGACGATCATCACCAGCGTGGCGACGAGGTTGAAGGCCGCCACCGCGACGATCATCAGCAGGATCACGAACATGAGGCCCTTGGTGACCTCGATGGACTCGAAGAAGCTCGCGTGCATGCGCGTCCAGTCGCTGACGAAGAATCCGCCGCCGAGCGTCAGCGCGAGCTCGCGCACCGCCTGCGGTGCGCGCAACGGATCCTCGAGCGCGAGACGCAGACCCGTGACCTCGTCGCCCATGCGATAGAGACGTGCCGCGTCCTCGATGTTGAGCAGCGCGAGTCCGCGGTCGAACTCGTGCATCCCGGAGCTGAAGGTGCCGATGACGGTGACCCTGCGCATCCGCGGCACCACGCCCTCGGGGGTCACGCTGCCCTCGGGCGCGATCAGCACCAGCGTGTCGCCCCGCGCGGCGCCGAGTTCGGCCGCGAGCGTCGCGCCGAGGATGATCCGCCAGCTGCCCGGCTGCAGGTCCTCGAGACGCGCACCGGACACCCGTTGGCCGAGCCCCGTGGCCTGCGCCTCGAGCGCCGGGTCGATGCCGCGCACGGCGGTGCCGAGCACGCGCTGCCCGCGTGCGAGCATGCCCTGCGATTCGACGAAGGGCACGGCCTGCATCACGCCCGGTTGACGCAGCGCGGAGGCCCGCGCGGTGCGCCAGTCCGCGATCGAACCCTCGAGGCCGGTCAGCGTCGCGTGCGAGGTGACGGACAGCATGCGCGAGCGCAGCTCGCGCTCGAAGCCGTTCATCACCGACAGCACCACGATCAGCACGGCGACGCCGAGCGCGAGGCCGAGCACCGAGATGGCCGCCACGAACGAGACGAACCCGCGACGGTGCGCCGAGCGCAGGTAGCGCGTGCCCACCAGCCATTCCCAACCGCGTACGGTGCCGCTCGTCGTCACGGGTTCACTCGTAGCGCAGCGCCTCGGCGGGTGCGACCCGCGAGGCCCGCCATGCGGGATAGAGGGTGGCGAGCGCCGTGACGGACAGCGCCGCCGCCGATACGGTCCAGACGTTGGACCACCGCAGCTCCGACGGGATGCGCGAGATCACGAACACCTCGGGGTCCATGATGCGGAAGCCGAAGAGACGCTCGAGGAAGGCGACCGCCTCGGTGGCGTTCGACGCGAGCAGCACACCGAGCGCCACGCCGAGCAGCACCCCGCCCCAGCCGATCACGAGCCCCTGCACCACGAACACGCCCATCACGCCGCGCGGCGAAGCGCCGAGCGTGCGCAGGATGGCGATGTCGGTGCGCTTGTCGGTGACCACCATCACCAGCATCGCCACGATGTTGAAGGCGGCCACGCCCACGATGAGCAGCAGGATCAGCGTCATCATGGTCTTCTCGATGCGTACGGCGCGGAAGAAGCTCGCATGGTCCTGCGTCCAGTCACGCACGGTGAGCGACGCGGGCAACGAGGCGGCGGCGGCGCGCGCGCCGGCCGGTGCCTGCAGGGCGTCGGCGTAGCGCAGGTTGAGGCCGAAGGCGCGCGGATCGCCGCCGGCGAGCGCGAACACCTCCTCGATGTCGCCGAGCGCGAGCGAGCCGTCGTGCTCCGGATGACCGACCTCGAAGATCCCGACGACGCGGAACTCGCGCAGGCGCGGCACCGGCGTGCCGCCCGCATCGACACCGGGCACCAGCAGGGTGATGCGGTCGCCGACGCCGGCATCGAGCCACGCGGCGACACCGCTGCCGAGCACCAAGGCGCCCGCACCGGGCTGCAGGTCCGAAAGTCGTCCCGAGCGCAACGCCCGCGCCGCCTCGGAGACCCGCGGCTCGAGACCGGGGTCGATGCCGCGCAGCTGCAAGGGCCGCGTCTCGGGCCCACGCAAGGCCAGCACCTGCAGCTCGGCGTAGGGCGCGACGCCGGTGACGCCAGGCCGACTCTCGATCGCGGTCATCGCGGTCCGCCACAGGGCCGGATCGCGCGCGGCCGCCGCCGCAGCGTCGCCCGGCGCGGTGACCACGCGCGCATGGGCGGCGAGCGCCAGCAGCCGCTCGCGGGAGACCCCCTCGAAGCCGTTCATGACCGACAGCACGACGATGAGCGCCGCCACGCCGACACAGACCCCGGCGAGGGACACCCAGGTGATGAACGAGACGAAGAATTTGCGCGTCCGGGAGCGCACATAGCGCAGCCCCACGAACAGCGGCAGCGGCTGGAACATGGCTGGCCGGATTAAACCACATCACGCCCCTTGCCTCATGGCCGGGGGGCTGTAAGCTTGCGCGCCCATGACGCGGCTACTCCGGCCATCGATCCCTTCTGCCGGGCGCCCGTCGGTGCGCTGGACGGGCCTGCGCGGCGGTGCCGCATCGCTGGCGCTCGCCGAGGCGGCGCAGGACGATCCGCGCCCGTGGATCGCCATCGAACCCGACAACCGCAGCCTCGACCGGCGCCGCGCGGAGCTCGCGTTCTTCGCGCCGCAGGGCCTGCCCGTGCTGACGCTGCCCGACTGGGAAGTGCTGCCCTGGGACCAGTTCTCGCCGCTGCCCGACATCATCTCCGAGCGTCTGCGGACCTTGGCCGGACTCCCCGGCCTGCGCCGCGGCATCGTGCTCGTCACGCTCGACACGTTGCTGCAACGCTTGCCGCCGCGCAGCTGGGTCGCGGCGCGCAGCTTCTCGCTGGCGGCGGGCGACACGCTCGCGCTCGAGGCCTTCAGGCTGCGGCTGGTCGAGTCGGGCTACGCAGCGGTGTCGCAGGTCGCCGCACCGGGCGAGTTCGCGGTGCGCGGCTCGCTGCTCGACGTGTTCCCGATGGGCGCGGAGTCGCCGCTGCGCATCGACCTCTTCGACGACCGCATCGAGGCCATCCGCCGCTTCGATCCGCAGACGCAGCGCTCGCTCGAGACGATGCCGGAGCTGCGCCTGCTGCCGGCGCGCGAACTGCCGCTCGATGCGGACGCGGTGCGCGCCTTCCGCCGTCGATGGCGCACCCGGTTCGAGGGCGACCCGACGCGCAGCCCGCTCTACCGCGGTGTCAGCGAAGGCCTGGCGCCGGCCGGCATCGAGAGCTGGCTGCCGCTCTTCTTCGATGCGACGGACACGCTCTTCGACTACCTGCCGCCCGGTGCCGTGCTGCTCGACCTCACGCCCGACCGCGCGCAGGCGCTGGAGCGCGTCTGGGCCGCGCTGCGCGAGCGGCACGCCAGTCTGTCGGGCGACATCGAACGGCCGCTGCTCGCGCCCGAGGAGCTGTTCGTCGAACCCGCGTCGCTCGAGAGCGCGTTCGCGCGCCATCCGCGCGTGGAGGTGGAGGCGTTCCGCGATGCGCCGGCGGACGCCGACGGCGCGGCCGTGCCCGACCCCGCGGTCTGCGAGTTCCGTGTCGGACTGCCGCGTCCGCTGCAGCTCGACGCCCGCGCCGAGCAGCCGCTCGCGCCGCTGCAGAGCTACCTGCGGGAGTTCGACGGCCGGGTGCTGCTCGCCGCGGACTCTCCGGGCCGGCGCGAGGTGCTCTCGGAGCTGCTGCGCGGCGCGAAGCTGCGCGCGACGCCCTGCGAGGGCTGGCCGGCCTTCGTCGCCTCGGACGCCCGGCTCGCGCTCACCGTGGCACCGGACCTCGAGGGCCTCACGCTGCTCGACCCGCCGCTCGCGGTGCTGTCGGAGTCGCAGCTCTTCGGCACGCGTGCGCGGCAGGAGCGCCGCCGCCGCAAGATCACCGCCGACCCGGGTGCGATCCTGCGCGACCTGCAGTCGCTCGCGACCGGGGCGCCCGTGGTGCACGAGGAATACGGCGTCGGCCGCTATGTCGGCCTGCAGGCGATGGACGTCGGCGGCCAGCCCGGCGAGTTCCTGGTGCTCGAGTACGCCGGCGGCGACAAGCTCTACGTACCGGTGCATTCGCTGCACCTCGTGTCGCGCTACACGGGCGGCGCGCCCGAGACCGCGCCGCTGCACAAGCTCGGCTCCGATCAATGGGCCCGCGCACGGCGCAAGGCCGCCGAGAAGGTCCGCGACGTCGCTGCCGAGCTGCTCGACCTCTACGCGCGCCGCAAGGCCAAGCGCGGCCCGCGGCTCGAGCGGCGCGAGCTCGAGTACCAGGCGTTCGCCAACGGCTTCCCGTTCGAGGAGACGGCCGACCAGGCCGAAGCCATCGACCGCGTGGTCGCCGACCTCGCCGCCGAGACGCCGATGGACCGCATCGTCTGCGGCGACGTGGGCTTCGGCAAGACCGAGGTCGCCATGCGCGCTGCGTTCGTCGCGGTGCAGGCCGGCAAGCAGGTGGCGGTGCTGGTGCCCACCACCCTGCTCGCCCAGCAGCACCACGCGAACTTCTCCGACCGCTTCGCCGACTGGCCGGTGCGCATCGAGTCGCTGTCCCGTTTCCGCTCGGGCAAGGAGAGCGACGCCGTGCTCGCGGGCCTCGAGGCGGGTACGGTGGACATCGTCGTCGCCACCCACCGGCTGCTGCACGCCGGCGCGCGCTTCAAGGACCTCGGGCTGATCATCGTCGACGAGGAGCACCGCTTCGGCGTGCGCGACAAGGAGCGCCTCAAGGCGCTGCGCGCCGAGGTCCATGTGCTGACGCTCACCGCTACCCCGATCCCGCGCACGCTCAACATGGCGCTCGGCGGCCTGCGTGAGCTGTCGCTGATCGCCACCCCGCCGGCCGAGCGGCAACCGATCAAGACCTTCGTGACGGAGTGGAGCGACTCCACCGTGCGCGAGGCCATCCTGCGCGAGCTGCGCCGCGGCGGTCAGGTGTACTTCGTGCACAACGAGGTGCGCGACATCGAGAAGGTCGCGGCCGACCTCGCCAAGCTCGTCCCGGAGGCGCAGATCCGCGTCGGCCACGGGCAGATGCGCGAACGCGAGCTCGAGAGCCTGATGGTCGACTTCTACCACCGCCGCTTCGACATCCTCGTGTGCACCACGATCATCGAGAGCGGCATCGACGTCCCGACCGCCAACACCATCATCATCGACCGTGCCGACCGCTTCGGCCTCGCGCAGCTGCACCAGATGCGCGGTCGCGTCGGCCGCTCGCACCACCGCGCCTACGCCTACCTGCTCGTGCCCTCGCGCAAGGCTTTGGCGGGCGACGCCCTCAAGCGCCTCGAGGCGCTCGAGTCCCTCGAGGAGCTCGGCGCGGGCTTCGTGCTCGCGACCCACGACCTCGAGATCCGCGGCGCGGGCGAACTGCTGGGCGAGGAGCAGAGCGGCGAGATGGCCGAGGTCGGGCTCACGATGTATCTGGACCTGCTCGACCGCGCGGTGCGCGCGCTGCGCGAAGGCCGCATCGCCGACCTCGATGCGCCGCTCGCCGCGCAGTCGGAGGTGGAGCTGCGGGTGCCGGCGCTGCTGCCCGACGATTACGTCGGCGATGTCCCGCTGCGGCTCGCGCTCTACAAGCGCATCGCCGCCGCGCCCGACGGCGCGGCGCTCGACGCGATGCTGACCGAGCTCACCGACCGCTTCGGCGAGCCGCCTGCGGCGACCCTCAACCTCCTGCGCATCGCCCGACTGCGCCTCGCCGCCCGTCGGCTCGGCGTCCGCCGGCTCGATTTCGGACCGCAGGGCGGGTATCTGCTGTTCGAGAAGGACAACCACATCGACTCCAAGGCGGTGATCGGGCTGCTGCAACGCAGCCCACGCGAGCACCGGCTGGAGGGGCCGCTCAAGCTGCGTGTCACGCAGGAGCTCGAGGAGCCGGCCGAGCGCTTCGATTTCGTGGCCGGACTCCTGCAGCGGCTCGGCGGCGCCCAAGCAGCGGTATGATGTCGCCCATGAGCGTTCGCCCCCTCATGGCGTCCCGACGCCTCCCGTCCCTGGCCGCGGGCCTGATGGCCTTCATGCTCGGCATCACGGCCGCGACCGCGCAGTCGCCCCCCGCGCGCCCGGCCACCGCTCCCGGCGCCGCGGCGCCGAGCGCGGCGAGCGGCACCTATTCGGTGGAGGTCATCGTCTTCCGCAGCTCGGGCGGCGGCGACGGTGGCACAGCCGCGCCCATGCGGGGCGGCGGCGACTCCGCCGGGACCACGCAGGTCGCGCGATACATCGGCCCCCTGCCCGGCTCGCGGATGCAGCTCGGCGGCGCCCGCGAGAAGCTCGCGCGCGGCGGCTACCGGGTGTTGGCGCACGCGGGTTGGGTGCAGACGGCAGGGTCTTGGGGTTCGCGCTCCGGATTACCGCTCGAGCGCCTCGGCATCCGCGTGCCGGGCCTCTCCGGCAGCTTCATGCTCGAGCGCGGATCGCTGCTGCACCTCGGCATGGACCTGCGCTACGCGGGCGACGGCGGTCCCTCGGCGCGCATCAACGAGATCCGGCGCGTCCGCTTCAACGAGCGCAACTATTACGACCACCCGAGCCTCGGCGTCATCGCCGTGGTGACGCCGGGCGGCTGACGCGACGCCCGCTTCCGGGCGGGCCTAGGCGAGCCGGAGATCGGGCGGCGCCGTGCAGCGCGCCAAGGCCTGCTGCGCCGACCGCCAGCGCTCGGACGCCCGCAGTTCCGCAGGGCCGGGATGCGTCCGACCGCGCAGGCGCACGCGACGCAGGGCGGCGACGGGATCCGCGGCCGCCTGCCACCCGTCGAGCAAGGCGACCACGCTCGGCCGATGGTTGCAGACCGGCAGGACATCGCAGCCCGCCGCCAGCGCGCGCGTCGCGCGCTCGACGATGCCGCCCACGGCCGCCGCGCCCGCCATCGACAGGTCGTCGGCGAACACCACGCCCTGGAAGCCGAGGTCGCCGCGCAGCACGCCGCGGATCCAGCGCATCGATGCGCTCGCCGGCACATCGTCGACCTCCGGGTACAGCACGTGCGCGACCATCACGCCGGCGAGCCCGTTGGCGATCAGCAGCCGATAGGGCGCGATGTCCGGTTCGAGGTCGACGAGCGCGCGGCGGTCGACCGGCAGCGCGTGGTGCGAGTCCGCGACCACGGCACCGTGACCCGGGAAATGTTTGGCGGTGGCCGCCATGCCGGCGGCGCGCATGCCCGACTGGTAGGCGACCGCGAGCTCGGCGACCACCGCCGGCCGCGCGTGGAACGCGCGCTCGCCGATCACCTCGCTCACGCCGTAGTCCAGGTCGACGCAGGGCGCGAACGAGAGGTCGACGCCGTGGGCCCGCAGCTCCGCCGCCATCAGCCAGCCCATCTCGCGGGCGAGCGCGAGCCCTGCCCGCGCATCGGCGTCGTGCTCGTGGCCGATGCGCCGCGCCGGCGGCAGCCGCGAGAACCCCTCGCGGAACCGCTGCACGCGGCCGCCCTCATGGTCGACGCCCACCACCAGCGCCGGCGAGCGCACGGCGTGGATGTCGGCGACGAGGCGCGACAGCTGCTCCGGATCCGCGTAGTTGCGCGTGAACAGGATCACGCTGCCGACCAGCGGATGCTGCAGGATCTCGCGCTCCTCGGGCTGCAGCACCGTGCCTTCGAGGTCGACCATCAAGGGGCCGAGCGTCATGACACGCGCTCCAGCACCGCCATGGACTCGACGTGGTTCGTGTGCGGGAACATGTCGATCACGCCTGCGGCCTCCAGCCGATAGCCGTGCACATGACAGAGCGCCTCGAGGTCGCGCGCGAGCGTGCCCGGGTGGCAGGAGACGTAGACGATGCGCTGCGCGCCGAGCGCCGCGACCCGCGGCAGCACCTCGATGGCGCCCGCGCGCGGCGGATCGAGCAGCACCCGGTCGAAGCGACCGGCGAGCGCGGCCCCGCCGCCGTCCGGTGCGGCGAGGTCGGCGACATGGAACGCGGCGTTGTCGATGCCATTGAGGCCCGCATTGTAGCGGGCGCGCGCGACCAACCCCGCCTCGCCCTCGATGCCCACGACCTCCCCTGCGCGGCGTGCGAGCGGCAGGGTGAAGTTGCCGAGCCCGCAGAACAGGTCGAGCACCCGGTGCTCGGCTGCCACCTGCAGTTCATGGAGCGCCTGCGACACCAGCCGACGGTTCACGGCCGCATTGACCTGCACGAAGTCGGTGGCCCGGAAGGCGAGCCGCACGTCGTGCTCCGGCAGCGTGTAGTGCAGCCACGGCTCGTCCTCGGCGCGGGCCGCCGCCCAGGACGCATCGGGCGCGCGCAGCAGCCTGATGCTGTCCATGCCGGCGGGCTGCAGGTGGATGCGCACACCACGGGAGACGCCGAAGGCGTGCAGCGCCTCGAGGTCGCCGGCGCCCGGCGTCTCGAGCACGCGGAACACCAACGCCGTCGCGTCCTCGCCCACCGCCACCTCGATCTGCGGGATGGCTTGCCGCGATGCGAGCCCCGTCAGGAGCTCCGACAACGGCGTGATGAGATCCCCGAGCGGCGGCGCCAGGACGGCACAGGCATCGAGCGCCGCGACATAGGGCTTGGCGCGCTCGCGGAAGCCGACGAGCACGCGACCGCGCTTCGGCACGTACTTGGCGCCGAGCCGCGCCCTGCGCCGATAACCGGTCGTCGGTCCCGCGAGCGGCGGCAGCCAACGCGCGGGCTCCACGCGCCCGACGCGCGCCAGCGACTCGGCGAGCTCGCGCTGTTTGGCCGCCAACTGGGCCGCCGGATCGAGATGCTGCAGCGCGCAGCCGCCGCAGAGCCCGAAATGGACGCAAGGCGGCTCGACGCGGTCCGGCGAAGGACGCAGCACCTCCAGCAGCTCCCCCTCGTCGTGTTGACGATGGCGGCGCACACGACGGAACCGTATCTGCTCCGCCGGCAAGGCGCCCGGCACGAACGCGGTCTTGGCGCCGCGGATCACCCCCTCGCCGTCGTGGTTGAGCGCCGCGACCTCGCCCTCCTCGGGCGGTCCGGGCGGCATCGGGCCCCGGCTCACGGGCGCGGACCCATGCGCGGGGTCTCATGAGCGGGGCTCATGCTGCGGCGGGACCCCAAGCGGCGAGGAACTCCGCCAGATGCGGCTCGGTCGAGGCGGCGAGCAGCTCGCGCACCTTCGCGTCCTCGGCGGCGAGGTCCGTCGCATCGATGCGGCCGCGCAGGTGCTGGAAGCGCAGGTAGACGAGCCAGGTGTTGAGCACATCGGTCTCGCAGTAGCGGCGGATGCCCTCGAGCTCACCGGCCTGGTAGGCGCCCCAGACCTTGTCGCCGGAGAAACCGAGCTTGCCCGGCAGACCGAGCAGGTCCGCCATGTCGGTCAGGCTCGCTTTGGCGCGCGGCTGATATCCCGACAGCACGTCCATGAGGTCGGTATGCCGCTCGTGGTAACGGCTGAGATAGTTGTTCCAGCGGAAACTGCTGTCGCCCTGGCCGCTCTCCCAATAACGCCGCGCCACCACGCCGTGCCGGAGCGCACGGTAATGCAGCACCGGCAGGTCGAAACCGCCCCCGTTCCAGGAGATGAGGTCGGGCGTATACCGGTCGATGCCGTCGAAGAAACGCCGTACGAGCTCGTCCTCGCCCGAATCGAGGTCGCCGAGGCTCCAGACCTTCAGGGTGTCGCCCTGCCGCAGAACGCAGGAGATCGCCACCACGCGGTGCTGCTCGTGCGGCAGGAAGTCGCTGCCGGAGTGGCGGCGGGCCTGCGCGAACATCGCCTCGGCGACCTGCGCATCGGAGAGACCGTCGAGACCGAAAGCGCGCCGCCCGAGCTCGACGTCGGGCACCGTCTCGATGTCGAACACCAGCGTCGTCACGCCGCGCCCCCGGCGCGCGCCGCGGTCATGGCCGCGCGCATCTCGGCGACCGCGGCCGCGAAACCGACGAACAGCGCGCGGGCGACGATCGAATGTCCGATGTTGAGCTCGACCACCTGCGGGATCGCCGCGACCGGCGCGACGTTGTCGAGGTTGAGGCCATGACCGGCATGGACCTCGAGACCGAGGTCCGCGGCGAGCCGCGAGGCATGACGCAGCCGCTCGAGCTCCGCGCCGGCGGCCGCACCCGAAGCCTCGCAGTAGCGGCCGGTGTGCAGTTCGATGACCGGCGCACCGACCCGTGCCGTCGCCTCGACCTGCCGCGGATCGGCGTCGATGAACAGCGCGACGCGGATGCCGTCCGCAGCGAGCTGCGCGCAGCACGCGCGCAAGCGGTCCTCCTGGCCGACGACGTCCAGGCCGCCCTCGGTGGTGACCTCGGCGCGCCGCTCGGGCACGAAGCAGCAGTCCTGCGGCCGGATGCGCCGGGCTATGGCGATCATCTCGTCGGTGACGGCCATCTCGAGGTTCATGCGGGTGCGCAGCAGCGGCCGCAGCGCTTCGACGTCGGCGTCCTGGATGTGGCGGCGGTCCTCCCGCAGGTGCAGGGTGATGTTGTCGGCACCGGCCTGCTCGGCGATCCGCGCCGCCTCGAGCGGATCGGGGTAGGCGATGCGGCGCGCCTGCCGCAGCGTCGCCACGTGGTCGATGTTCACGCCGAGCGCGATGGGGGTCATCGTCCGGCGCCTCCATCACGCGGGCCGGCGGTACGACGCGTCACCGCGCGGGCCACCGCGCGCGTGCGCAGCTCACGCCCCTCGAGCGCATGGTCGAGCGCGGCGCGCATCAGTCGTCGGGCGTCTTCGAGCACCGGAGCCTCCTGCAGGTCGTCATCGGCCAGCGCGAGCAGCGAGCGACCGGCGTAGGCGTTGTCCGCGCCCGCCGGGGTCTCCACGAAACCGAGATCGGCGTGGAAATGATAATACGCATCGGCCCGCAGCGGCGCGCCGCCGCGCGCCTCGCGGCGCAGCTCCAGACCGTAACCCAGCAGTTCGAGGAGGTCGCGCTCGAAGGCGCGCAGCGCCGGCGCCGGCGTCGGCCCATCGCGCAGGCGGCCGAGCGCCTGCGCGTAGAGGTCGAAGACCGCGGGCTGCGGATCGACGCGCAGAGTGAGCTTGAGCAGCAGCTCGTTCAGGTACCAGCCGGAGAGCAGCGCCGCCGCAGGCAGACCGGCCGCCGCATCCGCCCCGGGACCGGACGGCGCAGGCGCACGCTCGACGTGGGCCAGCTGCGCGGCATCGCCCGAGCCGCTCCAGGACACCAGCAGCGGCGTGAACGGCTGCAGCAGCGAGGCGGTACGCGATCGCGGGCCGCGAACGCCGCGGGCGAACAGCGTCAGGCGGCCGTGGTCGCGCGACAGGATGTCCAGCATGCGGCTCGTGTCGCGCCACGGACGGTGGTGCAGCACGAACGCGGGGGTGAGTTCGACGCGGCGCCCGCGCGCCATCATTCGAGCCCGAGCGAGCGCAGCGCGGTGGCGTTGTCGGCCCAGTTCTCGCGCACCTTGACCCAGAGCTCGAGGTGTACGCGCTGGCCGAGCATCTGCACGAGTTCACGGCGCGCCGAGCTGCCGACGCGCTTCAGCCGCGCACCGCCCGCGCCGATGACGATCGGCTTCTGCCCTTCGCGGTCGACCCAGATCACCGCGTGGACGACCTGGCGGCCCTCCTCCTCCTCCATCTTCTCGACCTCGACCGCGATGCCGTACGGCACCTCCTGGTTGAGCTCGAGCGTGAGCTTCTCGCGCACGATCTCCGCGATGCGGAAGCGCAGGTCGCGGTCCGTGCGGTCCTGCTCGTCGAAGAGCTGCGGCGATTCGGGCAGTTCAGCGGCGATGGCCGAGACCAGCGACCCCAGGTTGTCGCCGCGCGGCGCCGACACGGGCACCACGGCGCGGAAGCCGTGGCGGGCGGCGAGCTCCGCGATGAACGGCAGCAGGCGTTCGCGCGGCCGCGCCTTGTCGACCTTGCTGACCACCGCGATCGCGGGCCGGCCGGCGTCGCGGATGCGCTGCATGACCGCCTCGTCCTCCGGCGTCCAACGCAGCGCCTCGACCACGAACACCACCACGTCGGCGTCGACCAGCGCAGCGGCGGCAGCGCGGTTCATCGCGCGGTTGAGGGCACGCTGACCGCCGAAATGCAGCCCGGGCGTATCGACGAAGGCGATCTGGACATCGGGCCGGTTGACGAGGCCCACGATGCGGTGGCGGGTGGTCTGCGGACGCGGCGTGACGATCGAGATCTTCTCGCCCACCAGCGCGTTGAGCAGCGTGGATTTGCCCACGTTCGGGCGGCCGACCAGCGCCGCGAATCCGGCGCGGAACACCGCGACGTCGCCGGGCGCGCTCATGCGTCCTCCAGCCGGTCGAGCAGACGCTGCGCCGCATCCTGCTCGGCCCGCCGACGGCTCGAACCTTCGCCGTCGGTGGCGACGCCGAGCGCCGCGACCTCGCAGCGCACCGCGAAATGCTGGGCGTGGGGCTCACCGCTCACCCGCTCCACCGTGTAGGTCGGCAACGCGAGGCCGCGGCCCTGCAGGCGCTCCTGCAGCCGCGTCTTCGGGTCCTTGAGGTCGTCGGCCGCCGGCAGCGCCGCGACCAAGGGCTCCGCCAGACGCTCGACGAGCGTGCGGGAGGCGTCGAGGCCGTGGTCGAGATACACCGCGCCGATCAGCGCCTCGAGCGCATCGGCGAGGATGGACTCGCGCCGGAAGCCGCCGCTCTTGAGCTCGCCCGAACCGAGACGCAGCTCATCGCCGAGCGCGAGCGATTGCGCCACCTGGGCGAGCGGACCCTCGCTGACGAGGTTGGCGCGCAGACGGCTGAGGTCGCCCTCGGACGAGCCCGGGAAGCGGCGGTAGAGCAGTTCCGCCGCGACGAGGTTCAGAACCGCGTCGCCGAGGAACTCGAGCCGTTCGTTGTTCCGCCCGGAGGCGCTGCGATGGGTGAGCGCCGCCTCGTAGAGCGCGAGGTCGCCGGGCTCCACGCCCAGCGTCCCGCGCAGCCAGCGGACGGGCCATGCGGCGGCCACGGGAGTCACTCGATGCGCGTCCCGATACGGGACCACTTCGGTCCGCCCGAGCGCTGCAGGTCCCAGTTGAACCAGACGGCGCTCGCCCGGCCGACCAGCTGCGACTCGTCGACGAAGCCCCAGACGCGGCCGTCCGCGCTGTTGTCGCGGTTGTCGCCGATCATGAGGTACTTGCCCTCCGGCACCCGCAGCACCGCGTCACCGAGGTCGGGGCTCACGCCGGCCGTCGCCTCGTTGCAGAGATACCCCTGCGGGATGTCGCGGTCGCAGGCCCCGAGCGGCGGCACGGTGAGGTAATCCGAGGTCTGGCAGTGCAGCACCTGGTGCTTGCGGCCGTCGAGCGTCTCCTCGGAGATGCGCATGTTGAGGTAGCAGCCGTCGCCGTACCGGCCCTTGGAGACGAGCGGCACCGGCTCGCCGTTGATGGTCAGCCGGTCGTCGCGCACCTCGACGAGGTCGCCCGGCAGGCCGACCACGCGCTTCACGTAGTTGATCTTCGGGTCGGGCGGGTAGCGGAACACGGCCACATCGCCGCGGCGCGGGCTGCCGATGTCGGCGAACTTGCGGTTGATGACCGGCCAGCGCAGCCCGTAGGCGTATTTGTTGACGAGGATGAAGTCGCCGTCGAGCAGCGTCGGCATCATCGAGTCGGAGGGGATGCGGTACGGCTCGTACAGGAACGACCGCACCAAGAGCAGCACCGTCAGCACCGGGAAGAAGCTGCGGGCGTAGTCGACGGTGCCCGGCATCTCGAGCTTCGCGGGGTCGCGCCCCGCGGCACGGGCCGCCGCTTCGCGCCGCCGCCGCAGCCACAACCGCTCGATGAGCAGCACCGACCCGGAAAGCGCCGACAGCAGCACGAACACCAGGCTGAAATCCGCGTTCTCGACCGTCACCAACCGGTAGAACGAGAGGATCAGCAGCACGGGCAACGCGGCGTAGAGCGCGCGCATCAACGGCGGGTCGGGCGGCACGGCGCCGGGCGGCGCCTTCAGCTGGCGGCGCGGCCGCAGGAACCAGTCGTCGACGACGCAGGCGATGGTGACCGGCACCGCGAGCAGCGCGGCCCAGAACGCGAGCGCGGCGACCAGGCCGCTCACTTGCGGCCCACCTTGAGCACCGCGAGGAAGGCTTCCTGCGGGATCTCGACGGAGCCGACCTGCTTCATGCGCTTCTTGCCCTCCTTCTGCTTCTCGAGGAGCTTGCGCTTGCGGCTGATGTCGCCGCCGTAGCACTTGGCGAGCACGTTCTTGCGCAGCGCCTTCACCGTGGCGCGGGCGATGACATGGGTGCCGATCGCCGCCTGCACGGCGACCTCGAACATCTGCCGCGGGATCAGCTCCTGCATCTTGTCGACGAGCTCGCGGCCGCGCTGGTAGGCGCTGTCGCGGTGCACGATGATGGAGAGCGCATCCACCTTGTCGCCGTTGATGAGGATGTCGAGCTTGGAGAGCGGCGCGGCCTGGAAATGGCTGAACTCGTAGTCGAACGACGCGTAGCCGCGGCTCGCCGACTTCAGGCGGTCGAAGAAGTCCAGCACCACCTCGGCGAGCGGCAGCTGGTACTGCAGCGACACCTGGTTGGCGAGGTACTGCATCTTCTTCTGCACGCCGCGCTTCTCGGTGCACAGCTGCAGCACCGCGCCGACATAGTCGGGCGGCACGAGGATGTTCGCGGTGATGATCGGCTCGCGGATCTCGGCGGTCAGGTTGGGCGACGGCAGCTTGGCGGGGTTGTCGACGAACTTGTCGGTGCCGTCGGTGAGGCCGACCTGGTAGACGACGGTCGGCGCGCTGGTGATGAGGTCGAGGTCGTACTCGCGCTCGAGCCGCTCCTGCACGATGTCCATGTGCAGCAGGCCCAGGAACCCGACGCGGAAACCGAAGCCGAGCGCGCCCGAGACCTCGGGCTCGTAGTGCAGCGCCGAGTCGTTGAGGCGGAGCTTCGCGAGCGCGTCGCGGAACGCCTCGTAGTCGTCGGCGTTGACCGGGAACAGCCCCGCGAACACGCGCGGCTGCACCTGCTTGAAGCCGGGCAGCGGCGCGGTGCAGGGCTTGCCGTCGAGGGTGATGGTGTCGCCCACCGGCGCGCCGTCGATCTCCTTGATGCCGGCGATGACGAACCCCACCTCGCCCGCGCCGAGCGTCGGCGAGGCGAGCGACTTCGGCGTGAAGCGGCCGAGCTTGTCGACCTGCCAGGCACGACCCGTGGACATCACGCGGATCTTGTCGCCGGTCTTGATCGTGCCGTTGACGACGCGCACCAGCGACACCACGCCCACGTAGTTGTCGAACCAGGAGTCGATGATGAGCGCCTGCAGCGGCGCGGCGGGGTCGCCCTTGGGGGCGGGGATGCGCGCGACGATCGCCTCGAGCAGTTCCGGCACGTTCTCGCCGGTCTTCGCCGAGACGCGCACCGCGTCCTGCGCATCGATGCCGATGATCTCCTCGATCTCGCGGATGACCTTCGGCGGATCGGCCGAAGGCAGGTCGATCTTGTTGATGACCGGCAGCACCTCGAGCCCCTGCTCGATGGCGGTGTAGCAGTTGGCGACGCTCTGCGCCTCGACGCCCTGCGAGGCGTCGACCACCAGCAACGCGCCGTCGCAGGCGGCGAGCGAGCGCGACACCTCGTAGGAGAAGTCGACGTGCCCCGGGGTGTCGATGAGGTTGAGCTGGTAGCGCTGCCCGTCCTTCGCCGTGTAGTACAGCGTGACGCTCTGCGCCTTGATGGTGATGCCGCGCTCGCGCTCGAGCGCCATCGAGTCGAGCACCTGGCTCTGCATCTCGCGCGCCTCGAGGCCGCCGCAGAGCTGGATGAGGCGGTCGGCCAGCGTCGACTTGCCGTGGTCGACATGGGCGATGATCGAGAAGTTGCGGATGTTCTGCATCGTTTCCAGGTGGTCCCCCGCGCCGGAGAGCTGCGGGACGTCAAAAACGGTTGATTATAGCGTTTGGCGGACCCGGCCGGGGGCGCATGGCCCCGGACTCAGCCCGTCGCGGAGCGTGCGTTTCAGCGGGGCCGGAACAGCCGCTCGATCTCGCCCGGGTCGAGCCGGGTGACCGCGATCGGCACCCCGTCCCACAACAGCACCGGGATGCGATGCCCATGACGACGCAGCGTCTCGGGGTCGGAATCGACGTCCAAGGCGTCGATGGGCGGCAGATCGAGCCGCGCGCCGAGATGGACGAGTTCGTCGGCCATCTCCTCGCAGAGCCCGCATCCCTCGCGGGTCAGCAGCGTCAGACGAGAGTGTCCGCCGCCGCTCACCGGGGCGGAGCAGGCGTCGCGGCCGCCGTGGGCGCCGCCGGCGCGGCAGGCGCGGCAGGCGCTGCGGGCACGGCGGCGGCGGCAGGCGACGCCGGCGCCCCGGGCGACGCGGGGCGCACCTGCAAGGCGATGAACCGCGCGGTGCGCATCGGCACCTCACCCACCACCGTCACCGGTCGACCCTCGACGCGCGTGACGAAGAAGGTCGTGGCGGCACCACCGGCTTGCGCGGCGACCGGCGCAGCCTTCGGCGCAGCGCCGTCGCGCGAGCCGATGAACACTGAGACCGAGGCGATGCCATCCGAGAACACGAGATGTTCGACCGGCCCGTCGACGCCGGGGAGGTTCTGGCGCGTGCTCTGCGTGAGGCGGAAGCCGGGCGGCAGACGACCGGCGGTCCAGGCCGGTCCGACCGCGCGCGTCGCGGCCGCCACCTGCACCGGCGCGCTGCGGTACCAGCGCAGCCCGGCGGTGGGCACGGCCGGCTGGAAGTCGCTGTCGGGGATGTCGGCCAGCAGGCTCAGCTCCGTGAACGCGACCTCCTCGAGCACCGCGCCGCGCTCGTCGCGCAGTTCGGTCTTCAGCGGCATCGCGGTGCGGGCGTCGATCCAGATGCGGTAGCCGTAGCGATAGCCGTCGCGCGGTTCCAGCACCACGAGCCGCGCCTCGCGGCCCTGCTGACGCACACCGCGCACGGCGGCGACGGTGTAGAGCTGCGCAGAGCGGTCATCGAGCTGCGGCAGGGTCGGGAACAGCCCGCCGGCCCGCGGGCGCCGCTCGACCAGGGCCACGCCCTGGTCCGGCAGCAAGGTGATGAGCTCCGGACCGCGCCGGATGAACTCGCGCCGCGACCCGTCGAGCGGCACGAGTCGCTCAGCGACCTCGTTGCCCTTCACGCGGTGCAGGATGCGCAGCGACTCGGCGCGTCCGTCGCGCTCATGGCGCAGCGTACCGACGTAGTTGCGCTGCGCGAGCGCGGTGTTCATGCGCTGCAGCAGGGCGCGCGCTTCGCGCAGACCCGCGTCGTCCGGACGCGCATGCAGGGCCGTCGTCGAGGCGACCGACAGCGCACAGGCGAGCACGGCGCAGCGCAGCAGCGCGGGCATCACGGACGCTCCACCGCGCGATCCACGGGGGCGTCCGTGGTGACGGGCACGGGGTCGGCCGACAGCGGCACCGCAGGCGCGGCCGAAGCGGCCTCGGCGTCGACGGGCACCGCCACGAGCGTCGAGAGCGCGTTGCGGCGCAGCATGGGCATCGACACCTCGCTGTGCGCGACGAGGAAGTTCGCGAGCGTCGCTCCGCCCGCGAGGCCTACGCTGCCTTGCGTCGGCGGCGGCACGGTGTAGCTGTCGTCGGCACGGCCGGTCGTCCCCGGCGAAGCGCCCTGCGCGACGGGCGCAGCGGGCGCGGCGGGCAGCGGCATCGGTACCACGACCTCGGCCGCCGAGGCCGGACGCACCGTCGGGACCACATTGGCGACCGCGGCGGCGGTCGGCGTATCGGTGCGCAGCCAGAGCAGTGCGGCCGCAGCCACTCCGGCGGCCAGCCCGAACCCGCTCAGCGGTACGGCCCATCGGGGCATGCGCGGCCGACGGGCGTCCGCGCCCATCGGCGCGCCGTCGTCGCGACCGGTCTCGGCCTCGGCGATGTCGGACACCGCTTCCGCTGGCTGCGCCAGCGCCTGCCGGACGCGTGCGGCGACGTCGGACTGCGCGCCGGCGGTGCCGCGGGCGACGATCGGTTCACCGCGCACCGCGGCGCCGATCAGCGCGTAGCTGCCCCATTGACGCCGCAGCGCTTCGTCGCGCGCCAAGCGTCGCGCGAGCAGTTCGCACTCGGCCGGTGGCAGTTCGCCATCGAACATGGCGGACAACTGGCTTGCTCTTTCGTCTTCCGTCATCCCGCGACCTCGCCTCGTCCAAGACCACCGTCGAAGATCTCGCGCAGCCGGGCATCGACCGCTTCGCGCGCGCGGAAGATGCGCGAACGTACGGTGCCGACCGGGCAGTCCATGGCGGTGGCTATCTCTTCGTAACTGAGCCCTTCGAGTTCGCGCAGCATGATCGCGGTGCGCAGGTCCTCGGGCAGCTGCTCGATGGCCGCCGTCACCGTGGCGCGGATCTCCTCGGTGAGCGCGAGCGCCTCGGGGGTGGCCGTGTCGGTCATGCGGTCCTGCAGGTCGCCGGGTGCGTCGCCGTCGTCGCCGCCGTTGCGGTCGAGGTCGAACTGGACAGGGTTGCGCGCGCGGGCCGCGAGCGCGTTCTTCGCGGTGTTGATCGCGATGCGGTAGAGCCAGGTGTAGAAGGCGCTGTCACCGCGGAACCGCGGCAGGGCGCGGTAGGCCTTGATGAAAGCTTCCTGGGCAATGTCTTCCGCCTCGGTCTGGTTGCGCACGTATCGCATCACGAGCTTGACGACCTTGTGCTGATAGCGGCGCACCAAGGCATCGAAGGCCCCGGCCTCGCCCTTCTGGGCGCGCT
>Ga0315900_10004226_pt1 | contig 20380 bp, 10 predicted proteins | sample LakEriMetagenome_FD_203521 | JGI IMG/M metagenome (GOLD analysis project Ga0315900, IMG submission 203521) | Freshwater fungal communities from buoy surface, Lake Erie, Ohio, United States - Buoy 12 MA114 | ecosystem: Environmental > Aquatic > Freshwater > Lake > Lake biofilm | place: USA: Lake...
TGCCTCGGTAGCCCCCGGCGCTCTTATGCTCCATCAAGGCTCGTTTTCCGAGTAATGCGTAAAATCCAACGTCCTGCTCCTACCACACGGAAGATGTGTTTTTACCCACTAATTCTGCGGATGAGCCTTAAATATAGGCAACCGTTACTTAGAAAAGGGATCGGCGGGTTGATTCCCTCTGCGTATAGCAAAGTAGAGCTTCCCGATACCACACGTAGAAACGGTACGGCTGATGAAAAGCTGGGTAATCTTGAAACGGGTTGCCGGCTTTACGCACTTGACAATTTAACAAGCTCACGTCCTGTCGGCGAAGGAGACCTTAAGGAGTTTGAATTTCAGGGGAAGAAATATACACCTGGCAAAGGAACATTTAAAACGGATGCGGAAGGGTTGGCGAGACTCGTGAAACATCGGCGAATTGACTCCTCGGAGAACCGAATTGGTTACGTCAGGTATCTAGATGATTTTTCTGCTGTTCCGCTGGCAAATCTTTGGAATGACACGTCAAGCAGTTTCATGGCGGATAAACTGTATGTAGTACAAACAAATACGAAAGTAATCCAACGCTGTATTCTGATGTCAACCGATCCTGGCGATCTCGTCCTCGATCCAACCTGCGGTTCGGGAACCACAGCAACGGTCGCAGAGCAATGGGGACGCCGTTGGATCACGGTCGACACGTCGCGGGTAGCATTGGCCTTGGCACGGGCTCGCGTCATGGGGGCACGCTATCCGTTCTACTACCTTGCTGATTCAAAAGACGGCCAAGCAAAGGAAGCCGAGGTCACTCGAAATGCTTGCAGCATAAAGCCAGTCCACAACAGTATTCGCCAGGGCTTTGTCTACGAACGCGTTCCGCACATCACGCTCAAATCCATCGCCAACAACGCCGAGATCGATGTGATCTGGGATAAGTGGCAGGCGACGTTAGAGCCTCTTCGCTTGGAACTGAACAAATTGCTTCAACGGGAGTACGAGGAGTGGGAGATCCCTCGCGAGGCCGAAGATCCTTGGTCCGCCCAAGCTACCAGTCTCTTTTCGAAAATCCGCGAAGAGCAAGCACGCGAGGATGGACCGCGAGCTAAGAAACTGAAGGACCTTCTAACAGACCTGAATCAAGAACTCAAACCTAAGCAGAATTTCACCGAGGAAACGCTCCCCGAACGTCCCGCTGATCCGTGGGATGAAGAGCCAGCCAAGATTCATAAACAATGGTGGGAGGCTCGAATCGGTCGGCAAAAAGAGATCGACGCCAGCATCGCAGCCAAAGCAGAATTCGAGTACCTCTACGACAAGCCCTACGAGGATAAAAAGAAGGTCCGCGTTGCAGGTCCGTTCACCGTCGAGAGCTTGTCGCCGCACCGCAGCCTCGGTGTAGATGAAAACGATGAGCTAATCGATCCAATGACGGTCAAGGAGAATCGAGATGAGACGCAGTCCTTCGCGCAGATGATTCTCGAAAACCTCAAGACGGCTGGGGTACAACAAGCCGACAGGTCAGGAAAGATCGACTTTATTTCACTGGTACCATGGCCCGGGGATATGGTTTGTGCGGAAGGTGTGTATCTCGAGGGAGATTCGCAACGCCGGACTGCCATCATGATCGGACCGGAGTTCGGTACGGTCCAACGCCAAGACCTCGTGCTCGCGGCTCGCGAAGCCGGAGACGCAGGTTTCGATGTCCTCATCGTATGCGCATTCAACTTTGATGCCATGTCGACCGAGTTCAACAAGCTTGGCCGCATCCCGGTCCTCAAGGCCCGCATGAACGCGGACCTCCACATGGCCGACGACCTCAAGAACACCGGCAAGGGGAACCTCTTCGTCATCTTCGGCGAACCAGATATTGAAATCATTCCTTATCTCCCCTTGCCCGCTGGTGGGAGAAGGGGCGAGGTCGAGGGTGGTGATCTGATTCAAGTCAAAGTAAACGGCGTCGACGTGTTCCATCCCAACACCGGCGAAGTTCGCAGCGACGGCCCCGAAGGCATCGCCTGTTGGTTCATCGACACCGACTACAACGAAGAAAGCTTCTTCGTCCGTCACGCCTACTTCCTCGGCCAGAATGATCCTTACAACGCGTTGAGAACCAGTCTTCGAGCCGAGATCGACGCCGATGCCTGGTCAACCCTCAACAGCGATATCTCCCGTCCCTTCGAAAAACCGGCATCTGGACGGATTGCCGTCAAGGTCATCAATCACCTCGGTGATGAAGTGATGAAAGTCTTTCGAATCTAACCTCAACACGCCCCATGCCCTAATGAATTACGAGATTCAAAACCTGATTGAGACACTGCATCGAACGCATCTCGATAATGCGATGACCTGCTACCAGGCCATGCATGGCCGCCGTCAAACAACGAGTATTTCTCCCATAACCAATCTGATCTTTGAGCTGTTTCTGTACAACAGCCTTTACTCTGTCGACTGGCGAGCAACCTGCGACCGAGATCAACTTACGATGCACGATACGGGTAAGGATGGACCTTCTGAGACCAAGAAGCAGCGGGAGCTACTCAAATTTTGTCGTGAACGGTGCCAGCGGCTGCCCCCATCGGTACTAGCGAACGCTTTTTCTCCTCTCGCAGGACATCTGTCAGGTGACAGAGATTGGATGCGAGTTCAATCCGATGAACGCATAACCGTGGAGTTGGGAGAGCGTTTCTTTCGGGATATTGAGCAGTTGGCTCATCGTGCATTGGATGGGCGACTCGAAGCGTCCAAAACGACTTTTGAATGGATCGAAAACTGCACCTACTTCACGTATCTCGTCAGAAACAATATTTTCCATGGTCAAAAGCGGCTTGGCGAGATCTACGATCCGAGCCATATGCGAAGACTGTCGATCTACGACCTGTTTGTTCGTTGCGTCAATTCCATGTTCTTCTTGGTGACGGAAAAAAACGAATATGGTTCGGTCTATGCGCAGTATCCGATTCGAATCTGCTGTGGAAATGAGAACCAGGAGATTCCGACCGATGTCGTATCCAAGCTTGTGTACAGCAGGAATACCCTCCGGTCCCATGATTCTTTCCTCTATTGGAGACTTTCGCAGTTAGCGGCATTCAACCCACAGCAGGCAACACCAAAGGGGCTCCTGTTTTATCCCTCCTCTGGTTACGACTTGCTGCTTCCTCTGATTATCGGTTTGCCCTACTGCGACGAGTTTCATTTTTACGAAAACGGCTCGCGGTACGACACCCGAAGGGCGGCAGCTACCTTGATGTCGCTAGGAGTGAGATCGAGCGAGATAACCGAGACTCATGACGAAAACGAGTTAGCATTGGAGTTCAATCTTCTTGGGGGAGGACGGCGCATTGTTTTACACATGCAGGACAATTTGGAGTTTTTGCAATCTGGATTACCGATTCGCTTTTATTTCCACCGAGGGGATTCGCGTGGCGAGGGCGGATCAAATCAGGAGTGGGATGGGGATCTACTAGAAGAGTTGCTTTCCCGTTCCGACGATCGTGGGATGTTGATCTTAACCGATGGTGAACCAGGGGGTTTGAGTTCGCGGTACCAAGGCATTCTTCAGAAATTGAAGGTCCCGATGAGCGGCCGGGATTACACATACTACGCGGGCCTATTGGGGAACTAGAGAACGGGACACGCCAAATGCCTTCTTCGGCTGAATTACTCAATCAAATCCTCACGCGAAGCGGCCTCGATCGAAGAGACGGCCACCCTCTTTATCGCTATCGGGTGACCGTGGACGAGTTGGAGGCGTTGCGAGAGTCCCTTCGTGCGTCAATTGAGCGTTACTCGGACCTAATGACCCAAGAGGATTATGCAGCATTCTGCCTATTCGCCAGCGAATGGTTTCGGCGTAATTACGACGATGGCCCCTGGAGGTGGGAGATTATCTTCGACGGGTTGCAGTGGCGTCCGTATTACATCGATCGTCTCAATCGCAACACATCGCAAATTGTGTCCAGTGGGTTACGCTGGTGGGGGATCGAGATCATTCGGTTCGAATTGTCTCGACGTTTCCTGGGCACGATTGTTTGCCAAGGTGGCTTTCCAATAAACACCTTGCGAAATGAGGGCGCGGGTTTGAGTCGGATGCTCAAGGCGTGCCTGCGAGACCATGAGCGGTTTCCGTCAGAACCACTTGATGAGACGCTCTATCGGTATATCCATTATGTCTCTCAGACCTTGCAAATTGACGAGTTTCGACGGCTAGTAGCCGACCTAGTGCAAGCAATCGCGAGCTTGCGTCGCCAATCTGACGATTCACTAACTCGCGGCTTAACTCGGGTCGAGTTTCTCGATCAAACCTCTCCAGGCTGGGAGACCCAGTTGCCCCTGAGAGTCGAGGAGCCAGAAGCAAAAGAGATTCTTTTGTCGTTGCTGGATGCAGCGAAAGCCGAGCCCTTTAGTCGGCACTCCCTGTCAATTACTACTTCGATGGTCTGTAGCTCGAACACCGCTAGGATCGTTCGTACACTGCGATTCCCTGCCTCACTCTCGGAAGAAGAGTTTCGACGAGTATGTCGCATTGAGGCCTCGAAAGAACTGCTTTCGCGTATGACTGGTTATCTTCAAGCGGGCGCACAACGTATTCCCGCGATCAGCATTTCGCGCAGTAACGACGGTTCTGGGTTTCGATTCGTCAAACAAGCCGTTCCGAGCCTGTCCGGTCCACAGGCGATGCTTGATACGTCTTTAGTGCTAGCTGTGGGTGGTGAGGAAATTCAGAAGATCTCCGTTCCAGGTGGAGAAGCTTTACCTGAGTCGCCCTGGATCTTTACCTCCGACGATTCACATCAACTTATCGGTGTCGGTAGCGTTCGACCGCGTGACGAGAGTGTTTTTGTTGCAGTTCCAGGGAGTTACGAAGTCAGTCCAAGTGAGGGGGCAGAGGTTGTTGAGCAGCTCTTTACCATTTCCGAACGCAGGGTTTTCAAGGTAACTGGGGAGATTTTTGTCCTATGTGATGATCTCCGGTACCGAATCGCCACGAAAGCGGAGGCAAACCGAGATTGTCTTTATGAATTGCGAGGCAAATCAAAACGCCTAGGCACTGCAGGCTCACAGGTTTGGTGCGGAGCGCCCTCCGTTTGGCTTATTCCTCTGGATGACGACGCAACGCCAGCCCAAGTACCTCGAGAGCAACTTCAGTGGAAACCTGTGTCAGGTGGGACCTGGAGCAACGATTTTTCTAATTGCTTGGGGTACGTGCAGATAAGAGTATGCCAAGATGGAGATACCCGTTACCTTGCCAGGGCAATCGTGATGCCATCGAGCACGGATCTGAGGGTTCTTCCAGGCGATAAAACGGGCGAAGGTAGCTTGCGCATTTCTGGGTTAGGCAATTGTCGACTGGGAGTAGATCGAGATGAGAATTTCGAAATCACAGCATCACGCGACGAAGGCGTTGTTGTTCTCACGGTGAAAGTGGTAGGCACTCGACCAGGACTTATCCGTCTTCAATTCGGATTTGAAAACGGTAACACGTGCGAAGTATCGGTGGTTTGCCCAACCTCAGCTGCCACTGTCCTCAATGTTCTAGGCCAACCGGTCCCGTTTACCACTGCTTTCCCAACCGATCGCCTTGATGGTCTGACGCTGCAGGTGATTCAGCCTGAATCAAGAGCACCACTCATTTTCTGGCCTTATAATTCGCTTCTCATCGACCAGTTGAAAGAAACAAATGTACCAGGCGTGTTCGAGTACCCTCTTTCCTACATCACAAGCTACGCGACGGAGTTATTGGCCTGTTCGGATGATCCTGATGGAAAAGTCCAGTTTGGAATAGGGCATAACGTTGCGCTGCGACCGAAATTTACTCTTTCCGTGGCTCGGTATTCTTATGCTCTTGAACGTGTCAGACCGCTCCCAGAAACCGAAGAGAACCAGAATACAACGGATATTTGCGTAAAGGAAATTGCGAAGGGGCTCGTTCGGTTTGATGCTTGCAAACTAAATATCGTCCCCTTAGGAAGCCCCAACGACGTCATGCCAGGTGAAACGATTATTGAACGAGGTGAGGGAATATGGAGCGTTCAGCATACGGATTATCCTGCTGGCTACTATCTCGCGACAGCCAGCGATGCGGAGGAGAATAGTTATCGGCCACTTCGTTTTGTTGTCAAAGCTACTGCATTGAGGGCTACAGCCGAGCAACCAATCGAAGGAGTGCCAAATTTCTCGAAAGTAATGAACATGCAGGACAAGGATGCGAGGCTTCAAGCATGGGACGACTATTTCAAGGGAATTGCTGCGAATCCTGCACACCCTGATTGGACTCAGCTCGATGATTTTGTGAACTCGATCGAGACCTTGCCTGTAACAACATTTGAAGCAGTAGCAGCGATTACGCGAAATCACAGTGCTGCCGCCAGATACGGAATCCGTTTTCCCAAGAGAGATAGACTCTGGAGGAAATTCGAGCAGTTGCCATTCCTATGGTCTGCTATACCGGTCAAGGCATGGCTCATCACTGCAGCGCGTTACTGGTCCTTTGTCAAATCTACTTTGCAAGAGCAAGGAATAGACGAGGAATCCGCGGATCGGATTTTGAAGGAGGCCCAAAATCATTTTTTGGAGGAGGCACCCAACCGTTCAGAACACATGACAAGCATTGTTCTTGCGATGTTTGCATCAAATCATTTCGGGATCAATTTTTCAGAGAGCCTGGGAGTACTTGTCGGTCGACTGACTATGGACGTGCGTAATCGAGAACAAACCCGCCTCATTGCGTCCCGTAATAAATTTGACTCTCGATCAACCTGGCCTAACTGTCGAGTCGATTGTTCCATAGACGAACGATTACTTCTCCGTCAATTCCAGTTGTCGATTGAGGACAGTCATGACAACCAGTGGGCGGTTTTGAACGGACCTAGTGTCGCAGCCGTAAAGGCGATCTACGGCGATGGACTTCGTCCTGATGAAGTGATTCAGTACAAGCGTCTTCGGGCATTCGATTCCGAGTGGTACGACATCGCAAATGCCGTCGCGATGAATACGCTGCTCCAAAAAAGATGTGAGTCCGAACCTAATTTTCTTACCGATATTCTGGAGAGCATGGACTCATGATTGAGCCCTACTTTGAGACCCTCTTTGATCAATTGAATCAGCGGGCTGCTCGAGCCACGATCGCTGATCGGAATCCGTCGCATTATGCGCTTCGGGAATACCTCCGTCATCAATTTGAACAGGAAGGCGGGGAACCGGGAAGCTTTTTGGGGCAACCTGTATTTGAATCCCTGTATGAGTATGAGTCTCAGCCCAAACCGATCGGGAAGTTAGATCTGCTACACCCTCGCACAATTGAGTTGCTTGACAATCCACCGGGTGATCACCGAGAGCGTCGATTTGCTAAGACTCTCCATCCCTACAAACATCAAGTTGAAGCTTGGATGTCCCTCAAGGCGGAACCCTGTCGATCGGCGATTATCAGTACTGGCACTGCTAGCGGTAAAACGGAATGCTTCCTAGTTCCGATCCTCGACGATCTCATTCGGGAGTTTGAGGGATTGCAGCGACCGCTTGTCGGAGTCAGGGCGTTGTTTCTGTATCCCCTCAATGCCTTGATCAATTCACAACGCGAACGACTTGCCGCATGGACTGCAGGGCTGAATGGCGGCGTGCGATTTGCGCTCTACAACGGGGCCACTCCCGATCAAAGAACGCCGCAACACAAACAGCGAGCGACTCCGGAGGAAGTCCTCTGCCGTCCTGTGCTGCGTGAAAGCCCGCCGCCAATCCTGGTCACTAATGCTACGATGCTCGAATATATGCTCATTCGGAGCGTTGATCGTCCCATTATCAACCAGTCGTTAGGCCGATTGCGATGGATTGTTCTCGACGAAGCCCATACCTATCTTGGCTCCAACGCTGCTGAGATTGCTTTGTTGCTGCGAAGAGTGATGCAAGCCTTCGAAGTAGACGCTCGTAATGTTCATTTTGTTGCGACTTCCGCAACTATCGGCGGGAGCGAAGCGCAGGAAGCTTTGAGAAGCTATCTCGCGGATCTCGCGGGCGTGGAACCTTCGCAGGTAGATGTCATCGGGGGACGACGAGTTACTCCGCCTCTGGATACAAGCGGGATACAGGATATGATACTTCCGACATTCGAGGAGATGCAGTCGATTGATGACTACGCTGGGCGTAGACGACGATTGTTTTCAGTGCCTGAGATTCGCTCTCTTCGACATGAACTAACCACTAAGCAGATGCCGCTTACTGCAATCCGAAGCTATTTCGGAAACAGGGTAACTAGTCGGCAAACCCTGCAGATTCTCGATGCTTGTAGTGAACCGACGCCCAAAGATTCTAAAGAGCAACCGCTTCTGCCTCTGCGTGGTCACTTTTTCATGCGCACACAGCCGGGTGTTTGGGCGTGTTGGAACAACCGGTGCAGTGGTCGGGTGGACCAATTAGCCAGTGATCTCTGGCCATTTGGGGCGGTCTATTTACAGCACCGCGAAAGGTGTAGGCACTGCGATTCGCTCGTTTTTGAGATATCTCTTTGTGCAGACTGCGGTGAGGTGTATTTGGCCGCAGAGGAGGATGATCGGCAAAAACTTTCACCGATCCCCTGGAAGCAATCGACCATCATCGATGACCTCGATATTGAGATCGAGGAGAATGCGGACGAACAGGAAGAGGAGCTGGCGACGGAAACGCGGCACAGGACTCGGCAACTGATTTGCGCACGGCCAGCAAACGATTCTATGGATCGCGAGACACCGTATGACCGAATAACTGGTGACATAGCTCGACAACAACATCAGAACACCATCGGTATTCGACTTGCAAGCCGTCGTGAACCCAGTTTGAGAGTTCGTTGCGTCACATGTGGCGAGCCAGATTCCCAATCATATCAGCAATTCCGTGCGATTCGCGTCGGAGCACCCTTCTATCTCGGTGTTGCGATCCCAACGCTTCTTTCGCACGCTCCTCCCAAGGCAAAATCCGTCGATGCGCGTCCATACGAAGGTCGACAGTTGATCACTTTTACAGATTCGAGGCAGGGTACCGCTCGATTCGCGGCTCGTATGGAGTTCGAAGCAGAGCGCAATTACGTTAGGAGCTTCATCTACCATAACCTTTGGTCGCTAGCACGGAATTCGCCAGCTGTCGATCTTGATAAGCTTCGAATAGAAGTTGATAAGCTTCGGTCGATCGCCCAAATTGCGGGTCTAGAGTCTCTTCTCCACGAGAAGGAATCGCAACTGAGACAAGCAGAGCAGAACGCTTCCCCTTCGAACGTCACTATCGACTGGAACGACTTGGTCGAGAGGTTACGAAAGACCGAACCTGTCTCACATTTTTTGCCTGAGGCGTCCCGCGCCAGATACAGTGAGGCGTTGAGTAATCCGAAAGCGCTTGCCGAAATGTTGTTGTTGAGAGAGTTTTTGCGTCGCCCACGCTCGGGTAATTCCTTGGAGACACTGGGACTCTCAACTTTGTATTTCCCGATACTTGAGAACGCGGAAGCCCCAAACGAGTGGTTGAGACAGGGACAAAATCAGGAAACCTGGCAGGCTTTTCTCAAGGTCTGTGTTGACTATTTTCTGAGGTCAAACCACTGCTCGCGTATTTCAGATGCAACACGACGCTGGCTAGGCATGCGATTCCTAATGCGATATGCGCTCAGCCCGGATGCAGATCCTGGAATTTCACTTACGGTAAGATGGCCGACCCTTCGAAACAATCGTCGTGGCGACCAGCGATTGTTCATGTTTCTACGCCTAGTTCTCAACCCAAGGGCGCCATCAGCATACGATCCTGAATCTCTCGAACGGATTATGCGGGAGGCATGGAGGACGCTTCATAGCCTAATACTGGTCGAGGAAGAACGTGGCTTTCAATTGGACTTTAGCCGATCAGCAGTCTCGCTGGTGAGGTTTGCATACAAGTGTCCAGTTACACAGAAGCTTATTGACACCTCAATTAATGGAGTGTCGCCCTATCACAATGAACAGACTTGGCTAGCGCTCGGACCGGCAAAGCGGCTAGCCATGCCAAATTTTCCTTTCCCCTTTAACCGTTCCGGTGACGCTGCAAGACCAGTCACTCGGCAGGAAATAGACGAATGGCTGGAATCGGACGAGCAAGTACGCACAGTCCGAGAAGAGGGGGTATGGAATGAATTCAGCGATCGCATCGCCGAGAATCACAGTTATTTTGAAACAGCGGAGCATTCCGGTCAGCTCTCGAAGAATCGACTACAAGCGCTTGAAAAGCGATTCCGCGAAGGCAAGACCAATATGTTGAGTTGTTCAACCACGATGGAGATGGGAATCGATATTGGAGGACTCTCTGTCGTCGCGATGAATAATGCACCTCCAGGTCCAGCTAATTGGCTCCAGCGAGCTGGTCGGGCTGGTCGACGCGATATTCCACAAGCAGCCACCTTAACTCTTTGTCAAAACCAACCCCATGGATACGCAGTTTTTGCAGACACGACTTGGCCTTTTCGAGCGAGAATCAGCATTCCTCAAGTGGCTCTGAACAGTGTTCGGATCGTTCAGAGGCACGTTCAGGCCTTCCTGCTAGGAAAGTTTTTCGAAAGTAGAAGTCTTGAGAATGCAATGCGACTCACAAACGCTTGGATGTTTGTAGGGGAGCCAGGTGTGTATGCTGATCTTGTTGTCTGGATGCGCGAAACGGCCGAGGATGATGCAGAAGTAGTCGGTGGAATCAGGTCGCTCATCATTCGATCTGCGCTAGAGAAAGAGTCGTTGCGAATGATCCTAGATCAGGCGGCACTAGCCATGCATAAACTAGCGATGGATTGGCTAACGCGAAGAGAGCGTCTCTTGGAGGAAGTGAATGCTGTAGGTGGTATAGTCGAGGATAATCGCCCAGCTACCCCAGAGCAAAAAGCCATCACTGCGCAACTTAAGAGGATGGATGATGAGTTCCTCTTGAAAGAGCTTGCCAGCGAGGGATTCTTGCCCGCGCACGGTTTTCCTATCAATGTTCTCCCATTCGTAAATACGAGCATTGAATCGATACGGGCCATGAACGGCGGTGTCGCGGATGAAAGAGACGATAACCGATTCACTATTCAGAGTTATCCCTCGCGGCATCTATCCATGGCTATTCGCGAGTACGCACCGGGAAACAGTGTGGTCATTGATAATATGTCCTATCTTTCCAGCGGCCTAACCATGCATTGGAAGGTACCTCCCCAGGACAATGAGTTCCGCCAAACTCAGGCAATACTTTCTTACTGGCGATGTGAGCAGTGTGGCTTCTCCACCACGTCGCAGTCTCAACCGCAACAGTGTGAGTCATGCGGATCTGCTGAAGTTAACGCAAATAGTTATCTGAAACCTTCGGGTTTTGCAGTCGATATACGAACCGGTCGCCCCAATTCATCCGATGAGGATACGTTCTACGTTCCACCCACAGAGCCTCGGTTAACCTGCCGCGGCGAATGGACATCTTTGTCGAATCCCAACTTGGGAGGCTTTCGATATGATGCCGATGGTGCAGTCTTCTACCATAGCCGCGGTGCTAAAGGTTTCGGATTCGCTGTCTGTCTGCGTTGTGGACGGGCTTCTTCGGAAATAGGTCAAGCATCGGGTGGCGCAGAGGTTTCCTTCCAGCGACAGGGAACGCACCTGAGATTACGCGGTGGACGGCGTGATGATGGAACCGACCTTTGCCTTGGTAGCGATAATCCCTACGCTATCAAACGGAATATCTGGCTAGGTGGGGAGGAACAAACGGATGTCTTCCAATTGCGTTTGAGGCATCCTCAACGACCCGAAGAGACAATTCCAACGACAGTTGCTGTTTCCCTCGCGATCGCCTTGCGGATGGCCTTATGCAAAGAGCTAGGTATTGAAACGCAAGAGATCGGGTGGACAGTTCAGAATAACAGAGAGCGCGGCGTCGGCTTCCGCGATGTTTACCTCTTCGACGTCGCGGCAGGTGGAGCCGGATACGTTGCACTAGCACGTTTTTCAATCGAACAGCTCTTAGCGTCAGCGAAAACAATCTTGGCCAGCTGCACTTGCGACAAGGCGTGCCATTCATGCCTACTGGATTTCGAAACTCAATACAATGCCGAGCATCTGAATCGAAACGCAGTACTTGAGTGGTTAGATGATGATTTTTTCAATTCCTTGCGCCTACCAGATCGGTACTGTGCATTTGGTCCTGCAACGCAAACCGAAGTAAGATGTGTTGCCGAAGGGATGTTGATCGCCCTGCAAAGGCGTCCGATTCAGAGCGTGAACTTTGTTGTCGGTGGTGATGGACAACATTGGGATGTAGAAGCTTGGCCACTTTGGAGGCACTTGAGTTCTATATCTACCCCAGAATTTGGTATCGAAGCGAATCTGCTGATGCTGGAATCTACTGCGAAATCACTTGCTTGGCCACTCCTGCATTCCCTGGTATCGAAAGCGAATGCGAGGCAGTGCAAAGTGTTTTCGATTCCCGATGAGTCTGCGAAATTGGGTGACGCAACCGTTGCTGGAACCGTGACAATATCTGGTAAGACCAATGCATGGGGAATCTTCGACAGCGAATTGCTGGACATGTCTTCCAGTTGGGGGCAAGGAACTCCCGACAGTCCAATTATCAAAGGCTTATGGGAATCACCTCTCGTTCCTCAAGAAGAAATTGATTTGAACGCAGTGGAACGGGACAGGCCCCATCACTGCACCCGAGTTCTTATCAACAAGGAACTGGACGGTGATGTATTTGGGATTGGTAAATTATTCTGGGATTCGCTCAAAAGCCAGTCCCCTTGGATTTCAAATTGCCTGGACAGAGGTATTCCTCGCAAGATTGAGTACTGTGATCGTTACATACGTTCGCCGTTGACCGCTCGTATTTTATTTGAACTACTTCGATGTTTTTCAGCGACAACGCATCAAAAAGCGGATCTTCGAATAGTCACCACGGTGAGCTCACAGTACCAAGCCGGTGACGCTATCCAACACGACTGGGTTGATTTACGAGTTCAGAAAAGAGTCTTGGAAGATCTGTTCAATCCCTTTTTTCAAGTTTCAGTTACCGTACATGACCGGCCTCGTGATCTCAGTCACACACGATATCTTTGTCTTGATTGGGGTGGTGATTTACGTATTGAAATCAACTTGGATCAAGGAGTGGGATTCTATCGAACCAAAAGGTTCCAAGCATTTGACTTTAGCGTGTCACCGGAACTTCAGACGCAGAAAATCTGCTCCTTAAGATTCGCTCTGGAGAATCAATCTCCATCGATGCCGATCTACATCACGAGACCGACATAGCAGGGGACTCGAAATGCGATTCCTTATCGCGGATACTTTCACTTCAAGCCTCGGAAGATTGACCAACGACGAGCAGACACTTGTCAAGAACGCTGCCTTTGATCTGCAGTTGAACCCGGCAAAGCCAGGTTTGCAGTTCCATCGAATTGAACGTGCCAAAGACAAGAACTTTTGGTCCATTCGAGCGGGACGCGATTTGAGAATCATCGTACACAAAACGGATGCCGACCTGCTCATCTGTTACGTCAATCACCATAACCCCGCATACGAGTGGGCCGAACGAAGAAGGCTACAGGTCCATCCGGAGACGGGTGCAGCTCAATTGATCGAGGTTCGAGAGACGGTCCAGGAGTATGTAGTTCCAAAATATGTGGAGACAACCATCACGAAGCCAGTTCGAAAGCCATTCACGGACATTTCGGATAACCACTTACTGCAATATGGCGTACCCATCGATTGGCTTGAAGAGGTTCGTAACGCAACGGAAGATTCCGCTCTGGAGTTGTTCACACACCTCCCCGCTGAGGCGGGCGAAGCACTGCTGGAACTAGCCACTGGCGGTCGCCCCACAGTTTCGACTGAAACTGAAAACGTTTCAGATCCGTTCGAACATCCGGATGCTAAACGGCGATTCAAGTTGATCGGCTCGAGCGATGAGCTAACTCGAGCTCTCGAATTCCCTTGGGATAAATGGACAGTCTTCCTTCATCCTGAACAACGAGGTTTCGTCGAGAGAAATTTCAATGGACCCGCTCGCGTATCGGGATCTGCTGGAACAGGTAAATCAATCGTGGCTCTCCATCGTGCATACAGTCTGGCACTCAAGAACCCTGATTCCCGAATTCTTCTATCAACTTTCTCGGACGCCCTAGCGAGTGCACTACAGAACAACCTAAACAAATTGATCTCCACCCAACCTCAGGTTGGAGAGCGAATCGAGGTTCTTTCGCTTCCGGCGTTGATTAAGCGTTTATTCCAGATGCATTTTGGAAGGATGAGTTTTGCTTCCGAAAAGGAGATCAAGCCAATCATCTCAAGCGAGAAGGCACGCACCAACACCAAGGACTTCTCGATCCATTTTCTCTGGAAGGAATGGGAACACGTAGTCGATGCGTGGCAAATTCAGTCATGGGAGCAGTATCGTGTCGTTCCGAGGCTGGGAAGAAAGACTAGGCTTACCGAAGAGAATCGAAAGGCATTATGGCAAGTTCTGAGCAAGGTAAGGGACATCCTGGCCGATCAGGGATTCGTCACAGAATCCGATGCATGCCGTCGACTGGAGTCGATGTTTCAGGATCAGAAAAAGACTCCCTATGATTTTGCGATAGTTGATGAGGCTCAAGATCTATCGGTACCACAGATTCGGCTCCTTGCTGCGATGCTTTCAGCTAAACCGAACGGTCTTTTCTTCGCAGGGGACTTAGGCCAGAGGATTTTTCAGCAACCGTTTTCATGGACTCAATTGGGAGTTGATATCCGAGGACGAAGCAAAACACTCAAGATCAATTATCGAACGTCACAACAGATTCGAAGACAATCAGATCGACTTCTCGAATCCCGTTTTACGGACGTAGATGGAGTGACGGAAGATCGAAGCGGAACGGTTTCTGTTTTTTCCGGACCTCCGCCGATCCTGTCCCGTGCTAACAGTCCGACCGACGAGTGCAGGATTGTTGGAAACTGGCTGCGAGATCAAGTCTCCCAAGGTGTATTAGCTCAAGAAATTTGCGTTATTGTTCGTAGTGAAGAAGAACTGTCTCGAGCATTAGACGCTATCTCAAAAGCGGGTTACCAGTCTCAACACTTTGAATCATCTAACCTGGATTCTCCAGGGCATATAGCCGTTGCGACAATGCATCTGGCAAAAGGTCTTGAGTTCCGCTCTGTTGCCGTGATGGCTTGCGACGACGAGATTGTACCCCTTCAATCCCGAATTGAAACCGTCGGAGACGATGCCGATCTCCAAGAAGTATATGCAACCGAACGTCAACTTCTTTATGTTGCTTGTACCCGAGCCCGCGAGAATCTTTTGGTTACGGGCGTAGAGCCCGTGTCGGAGTTTCTGGATGATTTTGAACGGTAGCCAAACCTGTATTCGCTGCACGCGACACGCCGTTGTTTCCAGCGTTTCCGTAAATCCATGCTCGTCTACCAGAGGTATCCTGAAACACAATTTGAACGAGTTGCTCCCTAGTCGACAGATGTGAAAGCGAGTTCTTTATGCCTGTTCCCGATTTCCAGTCGATCATGCTTCCTTTTCTCAAGGCACTCTCGAATGGTATGGAGTGGCGCACCCGTGATGTTATTGAGGAACTAGGCAAGCAATTCATGCTGACCTCGGAAGAACGTGAGGAAATGCTTCCCAGCGGACAGGCCAAGCTATTCAACAATAGAGTTGGCTGGGCGAAGACGCATCTGAAGAACGCGGGGCTAGTTGATAATCCAACACGAGGGAAGGTTCGTCTTTCCGAGATGGGGCATCAAGTTCTCACGATGAATCTTGAATCTATCGACATGAGCTTCCTCCGGCAGTTTGACGGATACCGTAAGTTCCTTGGTGAAATGCAGACTGACGAAGGTACTAGACCAACTGCAGTTTTGGTAAATCAGGAGTCAACAATGACTCCCCGTGAGCAATTCGAGACTTCATTCCATGTACTTCGCATCGCTCTTGCTGAGGAGCTACAGAGTAAGCTCATTGAGTGCTCGCCGCCTTTCTTCGAGCAGATTGTTGTCAAGCTTCTGCACGCTATGGGATACGGTGGCCGGTTCGGTGAAGGTCGCGTGACAAACTATTCTCATGATGGAGGGATCGATGGAGTAATTAGTGAGGATAAACTCGGCCTAGATGTTGTTTGTATACAAGCCAAACGCTGGCAAGGGACGGTAAGTAGACCTACGATCCAGTCGTTCGTAGGAAGTATGGACCTCATTCGTGCGAAGAAAGGAGTCGTGATCACGACGTCAGATTTTTCCCGTGAAGCAATCGAATTCGTAGACCGCATTGAGGGAAAACGTGTTGTACTCATCAACGGCAAGCAACTTGCCCAATTGATGATCGAACATGATGTAGGTGTGTCGACGACGGGAGTCTATCAGCTCAAAGAAGTTTCGAACGACTTTTTTGAGGAGGAAGCTTCTTAGCCTCACAGTGTTTCCTCTCCGCGACCCCTCCGCAGGAACCTAGCTTCTGTTATTTGAATGCTCGTTCCAGATCCAACAATTGGAAAATTTTTTAGCGAACTGGCAAACCCAGTTCGGTGTTGACCAAACGTGTCACAACGGGGGATAGGCTGAGGAACTGTCGGATCCAAGAGGCCTTAAGCAACGGATACAACCCACCGAGCTCACGCGGAATCCCGCATCTGCGCAGACTCGGTGAGGTTGTGAAGTGTGAAGCCTAGCGGTCCAAATTCACGTTCTGTTCTTCAATGAGAGGGTTTTGTTATGCAACGAGTCATGCTCGATCTGGACCATTCCAATTTCTATTGCCCAGTCACTGGTAAACTGATCGCGGACGATGATTCCTTTGAAGCTTCACCTGCCACGGTTTTCACCTACGTGAACGAAGTGGGCGAATTCGATACCATCGCCCCCGAACTGCTGGCCATTTGGGAGCAAGTGGAAGCCGAAACCGACGAAGAGGATTTCGATGCCGATCCATTTGAGATATTCTGCCAACGGATCGAAGACGATTCGATCGTCTGCTTCGAAATTACCACCCATGGCTTCGCCTGCGGCCCCGTCTCCTCAACGGTCCGAATCGCGATCAACATGAACTACTGCAATGAGGAAAACGAAGAAGAGGAAGAAGAGGACGAGGAAGAGGACTAATCTTTCGACTGGACCGTACCAAGCTGAAAAGCCATCGCTCTCGCGAAGACGCGGGGGCGTTGAGGGGAAAGCAGGCATTGGTTAAGCATTGTTGCTTGATGGAGCGAGGGGCAAAGGGAAACAGCCTTTTCTGGTTCCTCGTGCTTTATGCTTCGTTCTTAGACTTACAGCCTGTCCCGCAGGGAGTCGGCTCCAGGAAAGCCGCGAACTAGCTGTGCAGTCGGTTTATGCACCGGCAGTATTGGACTCGCTGTCGAAGGTGTCTCGAAAGCTGGTTGAAAAACCGGAGGTGCTTGAACTCGATGAAGAGTATCTCAAGAACGCTGGCCGCGTTGCACAAGTGCGTGCCGCACAGGCGGCGATTAGGTTGGGTACGGTCATGCGGGTGGGGTTGGAGTAGTGTACTGGCTACGCCTGGGGTCTAGACCTACTTGGGGATTCCGGAGGAACTCAGGGCAACCCGTAAGCCGTAGTCCCAGTCCCGGCGCGACGGGTCGGCCCCGCCCCGGATCGCCGACCGACAATCCGCGTCAACGCTAATTCCCTGGGAAAGTCGGAGTTCCAAAATGAGGCGATGCGAAATCCGATGCGCGCAGCAAAGCAGATAGCGAACTGGCAGCGCACTAGCGACAGATTCCGCATCCTCCAAAAAACCGCACAGTAATCACTTTGGTCAGTACCTTATCGACTATCATTTTTTCACTATGTCTTTGTACTAAATTCGAGTCATGTTTCCATCGCCCCAATTGACGATGAACTCGCCGCCGCATTCACCACACTCGTAAGACTGACAACCCATCGGATCATCGACTCTTACCGTTAGCAACTCACCGCAGTGAGGACATTCCACCTCGGTCGAACCGGTGACGGAACCGGGAAAACAGAGTTCATAGTTGATCAGATCGTCCCAAGGGTCCATGGTTGTTTTCGTCTTACTGAAAAGGTGCCTACGGAAGACATTCGAGCACCGCAAAATGCAATTCAGCCATCACCTCGGTGTCCCGTTTGCAATAGGCCAGCAGCGACTGGCGAATCCTCGCAACCTCCTGTGAGGAGAGCGATGGATTGCCAGACCTAAAAAACTCTGCGATCGCTTGAAACCCATTCTTGATTTCAAGATCATCATAAGTCAAGTTCGTGAACGCCGGACCGGTGTACTTGATGGATTCACGCCCGAGACATGCCGGGTGGATGACGGCCTCGGCGAACACGCGACGCAGATCAAACAATCGCTCGATGAGTGAATCGAGCTCTGCACGATGGTGTGGCATTCGTTCAGCCAATTTAGTGAGGATGGTTTTCTCAAACGACGAGTACACAACAATGCTCCCGGTACGCCCGACCTGCGATAGCAATCGTTGACACAATGCGTCTCGGTTGTCTTCGTTTGGTTGCGCTAGGAATTCTTCGTGACGTTCCAGTCGATGCGGCGACGAGTACACATGCAGTGAGTATTGTACCGGTAACTGCTCATACGGCCGAACTCGCTCAACCGACGGCATCGCTAGAGCGCACGTCTCGAAGTCGAGATAGTGGGCTGGCCAGCGTACTTCGTCGAGCAACTGTTTGAGAGCAGCCTTCTCGATCTGAGGCGAGTTCCGCAAGATGGCTTTCTTGGTCACTTGCTGCTTCGGACTGGTCAGCAAGGATCCTGGGACGGTCGAAATCTCCGTGTGACCGCTGGTGAGAATCTGTTTGAATTGACGCTCGTTGATGCCTGGTAGGTTGAAAATCGGAGATTGCATCGTGTTCTTGAAACAGCTATCCCCAAAGTAGTCGCAGGACTTGCATGCGTAAATCAGCTGCTCCACCATCGGTACGTCAGCGAGCAGCTTCGGTACCAGTCCGGGACGCTGCTGGCGCATGGTATCGGCTCTCTTGCGTGCCTGTTCCGTGATGTTTTCTTGAATGAAGCGATCCTGCTCTAGGCCGGGAAGCTCGAATTCCGGATTGAGTACCATCAATGAAACCTTAGAGATCGGAAGCCCCGAATCCGTCACGACTATCAAGGTGTATGCGACATCGTCGACGTATTCCGACTTGAAGGAAGTCGCTGACTTGACTTCGATCAGATGCCAGCCGTCCTTGTCTCGGCATAGAATGTCGGGTCTCGCGATGCAATGATCGGAAACGAACTCGGCTTCGAAGAATACATCACCCGGTCGAGCAGAAGTCAATTCCGCAGCGAGAGCTCCTCGGGTTGAACGGCTTTGACGGCCCAGGAGCTTTCCGCCAGGGAAACGCTTGCGAGCTTCTTTGCCGACGGCGATCCCTTGTTCCAGATGAAACTTTAGACCGCTGTCCCGATCATCTTCTCTTGCTCGGAGGTTCAACCATCCTTGTCGTGTGCATTCCAGACCAGCGAGGAATGCGGACTTCGTAACGTTCATCGGCGATGGTGCCATGCTTTGCGACATTTCCATATGTGTTGTCGGTTGGATGGGAAATTCCACCGTGAGATTATATCGATGGACCGACCACGGCCGGTTCCATCACTCAGCCTCCTTTTTCTTTCTGGGACCCTTTTTTGCCTGGCTTTCCATTCACCTCCATTGAGAAATTGATCTGCTCTGCATTCGAAGCCCGTTCATTGGCTTCGATACCCGCGTCTTTTGTCTCCGTTTCAGCCTTGTCCAATGTGGAATCAGCAGGTGCCAAGTTCGACGCCGATCTTTCGCTTCTACTGCCAGGTTTTCCAAGACTTTTTAACAACTATAACTAGTCCAACTCGCCAGAGTTGTAGTCTCACCGAGCATGGCGTCCAACTGTTTCCCCGCCGAAGTTTTGATGCGCTCGAAACAATCGTCTTCAGAGAACACAAAAAGCACTTCATTCTGTGGTAAATCCCAGCCCCCCTGATAGCGAGGAGACCCAATGAACAACGTGTCCCAGGGTTTCGGTGCCAATGGATGTAATACTCGAATCAACTCTCCCCAGATCTCAACCGCCTCTTCCGAATTCGCAACGTGAGAGCCAAACTCATCTTTTACTCCGGGAGCCATCTTCACGAGCATTTCACGAACATCCTCAACGGAGGAATCAGTGGTTAAAGCTTCAAAGCAAGAGATCATCAATTTGGCTTTTGCCTTTTTGCTCTGTCGGTCCCAGTCATCTAGCACGTCATAGTTTAAGTCACTTCTGAGCATCCTGAGCAATCTTGCGGCTGTCAGTGGGCGCTTTAAAAGGGGCCACCTCTGAGCGCTTCTAAAGGGGCCAATTTTGGTTGATGAGATGGTCCCCTACGCTTTGGCCCCTTTTGGAGCCTTGTCCTCTACCTTTTTATCGGCTTCCGACCCGGTGGGCGCTTTGGCCCCTTTTGG
>Ga0315900_10004227_pt1 | contig 20376 bp, 29 predicted proteins | sample LakEriMetagenome_FD_203521 | JGI IMG/M metagenome (GOLD analysis project Ga0315900, IMG submission 203521) | Freshwater fungal communities from buoy surface, Lake Erie, Ohio, United States - Buoy 12 MA114 | ecosystem: Environmental > Aquatic > Freshwater > Lake > Lake biofilm | place: USA: Lake...
AAATTCATTCTGGTGGGGTACGACATGCAGATCGACAGCGGTCTGCACTGGCACGGCGCGCACGGCAAGAACCTGAACAATCCAACACCAGTCAACGTGGCGCGGTGGCGGCGGGTTTTGGACGGCGTTGCCGGGGAACTGAAGGCGCTCGGAGCCGAGGTCTACAACGCCAGCGCAGTGTCGGCGCTCACCGAATATCCGAAGATCAGCTTTTCAGAGGCCGTGCAGAAGTGCTGCAATACATCAGGTTAGGGACCGTTGGGCCGAAAGACTGGGGCGATAAGCCAGTTGCAATTGTGGGCGGCGGCCCATCCCTCAAGGGGTTCGATTTCGAAAGACTCAAGGACCGCTTCACCATCGTGGCGGTCAATGCGTCCATGTTCGACATCCCGTTCGCGGATGCCGGGTTCACCATCGACAACAGGGCCATGAGAGAATGGTGGCCGCGGCTGCTGGGGATTTCCTACCCGCAGTTCTACGCCGTGCCGCACCACATCTTGAGGCTCGCAGGGGGACCGCCGACCCGCCAGATGAATTTCATCCGGCGGCAGCAGGGCGCAGAGTTGACGACGATGCCCTCGCGCATCACTGCCGGCGGCACGTCTGGCTTCGGCGCACTGCATCTGGCGTTCCTGCGCGGCGCAAAGAAGATCGTGCTGTTCGGGTTCGACTACTCCTCTGGCAACGGCCAGTGGCACCACAATGAGGGTCACTACACGTTTCAGCAGCAGCAGGATGCTGCTCAGTGGCAGCGGTGGGCAAAGAATTTCGACCGGGCTGCCGTCATCCTCAAGGGCCACAACGTCGAGGTCATCAACGCCTCGCCGGAATCCGCAATCCAAGCCTTCCCCAAATGCTCAATTGAAGAGGCAGTATCTGCATGACGATCAGACTGGCCGTAGCCTGTGACCCGAACCACTGCGATCTGGAGAGCCAGAGCGTTCTGGAGTGGAGTGTTCGCAAGAACACGTCGAGCCCGGTGGAGATAACTTGGGTGAAGCTCAGCCGGGATCCTGACGACTATGGCTACGGGTGGGCCACGGAGAAGTGGACGACCAGCTTTTCGGGCCTGCGCTGGGGGTTGGCCCAGATGTATGGCTTTGAGGGCCATTACATCTATTGCGACTCCGATCTCATCTTTCTCGGTGATCTGACCGAACTCTGGGAGCAGCCGTTTGAGCCCCGCAAGGTGGTCATGGGCAAGGGCGGTGGCTCTTGGCGGTATTGTGTCTCCAAGTGGGACGCCGCCGCGGCCTTGGATCACATTCCGCCACTTCCATGGCTCCGCGCCGAGGCGGGCTCGCATCAGCGCATGTCGGGCTATTTCAAGGAGCGGCCGGAACTCACGCAGGCGTTCGACGGCGACTGGAACTCTCTGGATGGTGAGGGCCACGGCAACCTCTTGGACGGCTCCCTGAAGGGCCTTCACTACACGTCGATCAACACCCAGCCGCAACTGCGCTACGCCATCCCACGGCTTCAGGCACAGGGGCGCAAGCACTGGTTCGACGGGCAGATCAAACCGCATCCGCGGCCGGACGTGGAAGCGCTCTTCGACACGCTCTTGGCCGAGGCGATCGAAAATGGCTACGGGCCGCAGCGCTACGCCCAAGGCGAGCCCTATGGTGATTTCAAGAAGCAGTCGCTTGTCGGCTACCGCGGCAGGCCGGCCACATGATCGTCGCCTGTGTGAGGTCTGGGACGAAGTACGGGACCGAGTACGTCTATCGCCTGCGGGCGATGGTCGAGCGGCACCTCAAGATCCCGCATTGGTTCGTGTGTCTGACCGATTCCCCCGAGGACATGCCGGACGTGATGACCGTGGACATCAAGCGGTTCGGCCTGCCGGGCTGGTTCGCCAAGATGGCGCTCTTCGACGCCCCTTGGCGGCAGGGCCAGCGGGTTCTGTATTTCGATCTGGACACCGTGATCTGCGACGATCTCGCGCCTCTGGCCGCACTTGAGGTCGAGTTCGGAGTCTGCGCGAATTTCACCAAGGCAAAGGGCTACAGGACTCCCTGCAAGTATGGCTCATGCGTGATGACCATCGGGCCCGGCGCTCTGCCCGATGTCTGGCCCCAGTTCATTGATGACCCGGAGCGCTGGATCGCGGCGGCAGGCGGCTACGGGGACCAGTGGATTATCGAAAAGCTGGTGCCCGGTGCGACCCTGCTTCAAGACGCGCTGCCTGACGGCTTCTTCCTTGGCTACCGGGATCTCACCAGCCTCAAGCCGCCCGGCTGCTCCTTGGTGATTTTCGCGGGCAGCCACAAGCCGCACAATTGCAACGAACAGTGGATTGCTGGCGAATGGACACTCTAGGGTTTCACTCTGGCTCGGTCTGGGTCGAGTTGTACGGCGACGACCGCATCTGCGAGAAGGTGCGCGCCGGGAACCCGTTTGAGCCCGAGACCTTGCAGGCGTGGGCCGACTTCTGCCAGCCCGGCACCGTGGCGATCGACGTGGGGGCCTACTCTGGCCTGTTCTCCATCGTCGCCGCCAAGCGCGGGGCCCGCGCCATCGCCGTAGAGCCCCTGCCGGTCATGCAGAAACGGATTGCTGACAACGCCGCGCTCAACGAAGTCGAGATCGAAGTCATCGCTGGCGCTGCCTCGGACGCCACGGGTGAGGCGAACATCCGATACAACGACCGCGTCCACCTGACCTCTGGCGCATCACTTCTCTTGAAAAATGGTCTCAATCTACGGATAAGGACGTTCAGACTGGATCATTTGGAGATTCAGGGCCCGGTCTCCGTGATGAAGATCGATGTCGAACGGCACGAACTGGCCGTTCTGGAGGGGGCCAGCGAACTCATCGTTCGGGATCGTCCTCACCTGATCGTAGAATTTCTGGACGCCAAGGCCAAGGAAGCCATCATCAAGATGCTGCCGGGCTACACGGTGCGTGCCGTGACGGATGTCCGCAACATGATCATGTCACCGCGGGAATAGCGAAAATGGCAAAGCGGCCGGCTGGGTTGAACAGTGGCGATCTGCGCCACCTGATCACCATTGAGGAGCCCTATGTCTCCTCGTCTGGCCGGGCCAATGAGCCCATCGAGTCGTGGCGCAAGTGGCGTGACGCCTATGCCCACGTCACGACGGCCCCGGGCCGCGAGTTCTACCAGCAGGGACCAAATTACCCCTCCACGGTGGGCCAGACCCGCTCGGAGCAGATCCACAGGTTCCACTGCCGCCATTTCGAAGTGCAGAACGTGACGGCCACCATGCGGATCCGGTTTGAAAACAAGGTCTACGACATCACCGACATCAGGCCTGACCACAGCGGGCAGTCGCTGACGGTCATCGAAGCGAGGCTGGTGCAGTGAGGGTCAAGCTCCAAATCAAGGGCGACCGCAGGCTCCGCGCCAACCTCGCGCGCATGAAGCAGTTCAAGAAGTCGGAGATCAACCCGCTCATGGCAACGGCGCTGGAGCCCTTGCGTGAGACCACGGAGTCCAACGCGCGCGTCCTCCGCAATCCGGGCAACCCGAGAGGTGGTCACTTGGATCAGGGCGTTGTCGCCGTGCCCGTCCCGACCGTCTCGGCGGCCACCAGAACGACTTGGTGGGTGTCGTTCGCCCGGCGCGCACGCAAGATCGCCCACTTGGTCGAATTCGGCACCGCCCCTCACGCCCAGCCGCGGCGTGGCATCATGCACCCGGGCGCTCGGCCGAAGCCGTTCTTCCGCCCGGCATTCGACTCTACCAAGGGCGAAATCTTCGGCAGCCTCTCGCAGGGCATCAAGAGGTTGCTTCTGAGCAAGGTGAGGTGAAATGGCCAACTCGCTCGAAATCGTCGTCTCGCTCTTGCTTGATGATGCCGGTGTCGCCGCTCTGGTGGGCAACAGAATCTTTCCGGTTCTGGCCCCACAGAACGCGGTGATGCCGAACATTGTCGTGACTCAGATCAGCGACAACGATCCGCCGCATCTTGGTGGTGCCTCTCGGCTTCCCGACTCTCGGTTGTCAATCGTCAGCCGCGGCTCGACGGCCACCGAAATGATGAACGTGGCAGATGCCGTCAAGGCGGCGCTACGCGATGTGATCCACCAGTCGGTTGGTGGGTCTCCCCCGCTGTCTGACGATGTCACGATCTGGAAGACGGCCGTGGACATCACCTCTGTCTTCGACAACCCCACGACCTACGAGCAATCGGTCGATTACATGATCCGCTGGCGCGAATAGCGCCGGCTCCCAAAACCAGCTTCCGCGGAAACGCGGTCCATCCGCCACTGCACCGTCGCTGGCAAACCAGCAGGCCGATAGCGGTCCTGCATTCACACTAGAGGAGTTTAGAAATGACTGCTTCAACCGGCAAGACCGGCGCTGGCATCACCTTCAAGGTCGGTGACGGTGCTTCCCCGGAGGTGTTCACGGCAATCGCGAACGCCACCAACATCAACATCAACGGCCGTACGGTGGACGAGGTGGACTTCACCCATCTCGCCTCGACGGGTGGCTATCGCGAATTCCGCGCTGGCTTCAAGGACGCTGGCGAAGTGCAGATGACGCTGCATTTCGACCCGTCGAACCTCACCCACCAGAATCTGGAAGACCTCCTGAACTCGGGTGACGTGTTCAACTTCCAGATCGACTTCACCCCGGCAAGCTGGGCTTACAAGATGACGGGTGCGGGCTTCGTCCGCGGCTCGGACATCACGATCAACGTGGACGACCCGATCTCTGCGGACGTGACCATCCGCGTGACTGGTCCCCTCGAAATCGTGGCCGCCTAATGGCGGATCGCCTGCGTGCAGAGGTGCCCTTCCCCGCTGCGGGGGAGGGCATCGCCCTCAAGTTCAGCAACTCGGGTTGTGCTGAGCTTCAGAAGCGGTTCGGTGCGGAGTGGTTCACGGCTGCTCACACGCGCCTGAACACCTTCGATCCCGACTTCATCAAGGCCTGCATTGAGATTGGTGCGACCAAGGGCGGCAAGCCCGCCAAGGTCGAGTTCGACGCGATCGACATCCCGATGATGCAGATTGCCGAGACGGTTCTGGACGCCCTCTACGTCTGCGTCCACGGCATGACTTTCAGCGAGTACCTGATCGAACTCGGTAAGCGAGCGGAGGCGCTTGAAGCCTCCGGAAACCCTACGAACGTGTCGAGCCCGGAGAATACCTCGCTCAGTTGAGGCGACGGGCTTTCAGGCTCGGCATGAAGCCCGCCGAGTTCTGGGACGAGGACTTGACGCCTTATGAGACCAACCTCTGGATCTTGGAGTCATCCAAGCAGGGGGTGATCATGGCGTGGAATTTCGCGGCCCTGAACCGCGCCGGCAAGACCAACCAGTTCCCGAAATCTCCACTTAAGCTGATTGGCGAAGACAAGAAGCTCAAGAGAATTTCGGATCAAGAATCCATAGCCAACGTGAAGCGCTTCTTTGAGGCGCAGCAAAAGCGGAAGAAGAAGTAATGGCCGTCGAAGTTGGTAGCCTTTTCGCTAGTCTGACGCTGGATCAGTCCGGCTTCAATCGCGGCTTCGCTCAGGCTGAGCGCACCGCTGATCGATCGCTGAACAGAATCCAGCGTCAGGCCGGCCTTACTTCTCGGTCGGTTGAGGGAGTGAACCGCTCCTTCAGCCAACCGATCCGCCCCTACAGCCTGATCGCGGTGTCGCGTGCCTTCGACAACACCGCCGACCGAGCCAACCTTCTCCGCGGCTCGCTCATTGCCACGTCCGCTGTGTTCGGCGGCTTCGCGGCGGCCCTGACCTCCAATGTCATCTTGAGGTATGCCGACACCTACACGCAGTTGAACAACCAGTTGCGTGTGGTTTCGGAGTCCTCGGCAGATCTCAAAGCACAGTTCCAGTTGCTGGAAGACGTTGCCAGCCGCAGCCGCGCTGGGCTCAAAGAGACCGCGATCCTCTATAGCCGTCTCTCCAAGGCCGCTCCCGACCTCGACCCGACCACGGCTCTTCGCTACACCGAGACCATCCAGAAGGCCTTGCAGCTTGGCGGTGCAACTGCACAGGAAGCGGCATCTGCTGCCATCCAGTTCTCGCAGGCCATCGCGTCGAACAGGCTGGGTGGTGAAGAACTTCGTGCCATTCTCGAAACCCCGCTTGGTGGCGCACTTGCCAAGGGACTCGGCGTCTCAATCGGCAGGTTCCGCGAACTCAGCATTCAGGGGAAGCTGACCGCAGATGTCGTGCTGGGCGCTCTCGAAAACATCGGCACCAGTGTTGACGAGCAGTTCTCCAAGTCTGTGCAGACGCTGGATCAGGCCATTACGCTGGCCGACAACCGGTTCATCGCCTACATCGGATCGGTCGATGAAGCCTATGGCGTCACCCGCCTGCTGGGGCAGGGGGTCGTAGCATTTGCCAACAACCTAGAAAACATTGGCAACGTGTTGCAATACGTCGTTCCCCTTATCAGTGGTTTGTTTGCAGCCAAATTCTTGGGCAACATCGGCCGCGGCTTCAGCGACTCCTTCGGTGATGCGATCAAGTCCATGCAGCGCGTCGAAGGCGCTGCTGAGCGGGCTGGATCCGGCATCACTGGCGCTTGGCGCGACATTAGGCAGCGCACGGCGGCCGAAGTCACAGGTACGCGCGAAGAAATCCGGAACTATGCCAAGAGGCTGGACGAGGCCCGTGTCGCGCAGGCCACGCTGAACCAGACAATTGCCACGTCACCGAAGAGTGCATTTGCTGACAAGAGCATCAACAATGCTTTGAAGCGCGATAAGGATGAACTTTTCCGGCTCGACACCCGGCAGCTTGAGCTAAGAGACAGGATCTCTGAGTCCTACCAGAAGCTTGCGACGGTGACTGGCGGTGTCAGTCCTGCAATACTGAAGGCAACGAATGCGATTGCCGACGCTGAGTCAAAGGTCAATGTGTTGCTGGCTGAGCAGAAGCAGCTTCGCGCCGCTCAGCTTGCGAACCAGAAGCGTCAGGTGAATGCTGCGGTCGGCACCTTGCAGCGCCCGGGCCCCACCAAGCAGGCGCTCGCGGAAGTTCGCGAGGCGGCTAAGGAAGAAAAGCGCATTCAGCGCGACATTGCCGCTGCCCAGAAAGATGCAGCGGCTGCCCGCGAAGCACTGTCCAAGCGTCTGGTCGGTCTGTCTGCGGCTGAAGCGGCCGCGGCTCGCGCCGCGTCTGCGGAGCGTATCACTGCGCTCACGCGCATCAACCAATTGACGGCTGAGGCTGCAAATCTGGAGCAGAAGCGTGCCGGCTTACAGGCCACAATCGGTCAAAATGCAGTCAGGCGCGATCAGCAAGTACAGGCCAACATTGCCCGGCAGACCAAAGAAGCTGAGTCCGCGATCATTGGGTATTCCCGTGCTCTTGACGCCGCCAACGCGCGGCAGGCTTTGGCTGCCCGCTCGGCCACATTGCTTGCAAGGTCCATTTCCTTTGCAAGCGGTGCGTTCTCCAGCCTGTTCGGTTTCCTTGGTGGGCCGTGGGGCGTTGCGCTGACTGCGGCCACAATTGGTTTTACGGTCTACGCGGCTAAAAGCGCAGCAGCCGCACAGAGCGCCGCGAACGCTCAGGAAATCATTTCCCAGCGTCTTAACAAGATTGCGGATAGCAGTGACGCTGCCGGTGAGGCTCTTGAAAGGCTAAAGCAGAAAGCAAAACTCGACGGGCTCAAGAAGGAACTTGAGGATGTCGGAACTGCATTTGACGAGATCGCCAACGAGATTCAGCGCCGTGCTGACCGTATAGACATCAATTTGGAAAAGGGCGGTGTAAGCAACGACTCTCCGTTCGGCTCGTTGTTGGACAAGTCGTTGCCGGCTCTCCGCAACGGCCTGACAGATGTCAATAAGCTGATCGGACAGATCCGAGATCTTGGCAGGATCAACGCGGTCGATCCCCAAGAGGTCGAGGAGGTGGTGCTTCTGGTCAAGGCCATTGAGGAGTCTTCTCTGGCCCTAAAGGACATCAAGAAGGACACCGATCAGGCCGAAGCCAGTTTTGGCAAGTTCGCCAGCACATTTTCGATGATGGCGAGTGCCATGCAGAAGGAGAACGATCTTCGCAGGGCGGTTGACGAGCAGGCATACACGATGCTTGTGGACAAGATTGCCGACAACGAAAAGAAAATCGCTGACGAAATGACCGCCGCGCTGAAGTCGAGGGATGCAAAGATTTCTAGCGCGCTTAACGATTACATAAAAAATCAAGCTCGCATGATTTCAACGCTGGACGGCATCAGGGCTGCGGCTGACGAGCCTCTTCCGAGTTCATTTGAGGATGATCGGTTCAAGTCGTCTGGCTGGAAAGATTCGTTCCGCTCAAACGTCAGATTTGTTCCGGGGCAGCAGCCACTTGAGACCGCCATGGTCGGAGATGAGTTGAACAAGCTCAACGAACTCATCAAGAAAATTCGTGAGGTCGGTCGCACCTATGGTGGTGCACGCCAATTGATACAAGATGGCGGGCCTCTGCTTAATGAGCAAGCCTTTGGTACAAACAGGGACGCCGATTCCGCCCGAAGGGTGATTGAACAAGTGCGCTTGGAGGCGCAGGCTCTTTCCGAAGGCCTCAACAGTGGCAAGCTTGGTGCGATCGAAGTCACCAACCGGTTGGAGGAACTTCGCTCAACCTTGATTGGATCGGGGGTCGAGGAAAACGTGGCGACACAGATTGTCTCTGACATTCAAGACGCCATCGTTGCAATCCCGAAGCTTGAGGCTCAGTACCAGTCCCTCGTTGGTCAGGTCCGCGCATTTGAGGGGGCAAACAGCACCTTCACCTCCCCCGGCGGGGCGAAGTTTATCAAGGTGCCATCCCCACAGCAGATTACAAACATTCCGGCACTCTCATCGTTCAGCCCGGGACAGGATCCTACGGCGGTCGCCGCTCAATCTGAGATCGACAGGGCGCGCGAACTGCTCAGCAATCTTAAGGCCGAGGCGGCCAGCTTGCCACAGAAGCTGCTGAACAAGGCGATGTTCGGTGATGACCCGCAGGCGTTCAGCACTGGGGTCAATCAAGCGAAGCTTCGTATTGGCGAGGTCACGCAAAAGATTGTCGAAGGCAAGATCCCCGCCGAGGATCTTGGTGTAGCCATTGCCTTCGTCAAGACCGGTCTTGTCGAGGCCGGGGCGCAGGCAGGCGCGCTTGACCCCTTCCTGACCACCCTTCAGACCTCGCTGAGCAGCATCGATCCGGTTGTCTTGAAGATCGACCGGCTCACGCAGGCTATGGAGCGCCTTGCGACGGCCTCGGCCAAGGTAAAGCTGCCTGCGAGCGGCGGCGCTGACCCCGCCACTGGCAGTGCCCTGCCGCGGTTTGCCAAGGGCGGCGCTTTCAAGGTCGGTGGGCCGGGCGGCACGGACTCAAGGCTGGTGCAGTTCATGGCCTCGCCTTCAGAGACGGTTGCCGTGTTCACGCCCAACCAGATGAGGGCGCTCAGCGCGCGGCTTGATGGAGATGCTGGCGGCGTCAACGTCCAAGTGCCGATCACGATTGTGGCCTCCGATGCAAACTCCTTCAAGAACTCGCGGCGTCAGGTCCAGATGGACATCGCTGACGCCGTGTCCTCCACAGTGAACAGGATGCGGTAATGGTTGACAACGTCATACTGGATGAGCGCATCGCACTGGGCTTCCGGGCAAACCCGGTCTGGAAGACCACGGTGGTGCAGGCCGCCAACGGCCGCGAAATCCGCAACGCTGCATGGTCGGACCCCATCATGCAGTACGACTTCAGCTACAACAATCTGCCCATCGAAGATGCACGCGCACTGGCGGCTTTCTTCCACGGCCGGCGCGGCAGGCAGCGGGCCTTCCTGCTGAAGGCCTATGACGACTATGAACTGGAAAGCGAGGCCATCGGCACTGGCAATGGTGTCCTGACCCAGTTTCAGGCCATCAAGACCTATGACGCCGTGAACCCATGGGTGCGGACGATCCGCCACATCAAGAACGGAACGCTGACGGTGACGGTCAACGGCGTGCCCGCAACGGTGGCGTCCTACAGTTCCACGGGCATGATCACGCTTGCCACCCCGCCCGCTGGCTCTGCGATTGTCCGCGCGACTTGCGAATACTATGTGCCGGTGCGCTTCAATGTGGACGAGTTCAATGTGGTCGTGGACGGCCCTCAGGGGCGCTACGGACTCGTCACCGGCCTGAGTTGCGTGGAGGTTCGGGCATGAGGTCAGCTTCGGCCGGGTTCATCACGCTTCTCGCGCGCGATGAGACCTCATTCACGTTCATCTGCGAGATCACCAAGCGCAACGGGGACGTGGTCAGGCTTGCTTCGTGCGTGGGCAATGTCGTGTCGTCTGGCAACACGTTCTACGGCTCGCCCGGCTTCTCTCTCAGCAGCATCACCTCGTCGGCCTTCGGGCAACCGCCGACAGTGGACATGCGGATCCCGGTGACGGTGGGTGGCCTGATCACGCCCGACGATGTGACCTTCGGCGCGCTGGACGGCGCGCTCTTCGACATCTGGATGATTGACTATCTCAGCCCCGGCGACGGCCGCCTTGCCATGTTCCGGGGCAAGGTATCGACCGTCGAGATCAACGACATCGGCGCTGCCGCGTTTCAGCTTGAGGGTTTCGCCTCGGACCTGACCGAACTGGTGGTGGAGACCTATGCCGCGGTCTGCCCGGCGTCTCTGGGCGATTCCAGATGCCAGAAGAATCTGACCGCGTTCACGTTCAATGCCACGGTCAACACGGTGACTTCCCGGTCCCGGTTCTCCCTGACCATTACCGCCCCGGCAGCGGTCAATGGCTGGTTCGCCAACGGGGTTCTGCAATTCACATCTGGTGCGAACGACGGCTTTGCGTTCGATATTCGCAACTGGACGCAGTCCGGCAGCGTGGTGGACCTCTGGCTGCCTACGATCAAGGATGTGTCGCCGGGTGATACGCTTCAGATCGTGGCCGGCTGTGACAAGTTGCCAAGCACCTGTCAGCAGAAGTTCAACAACATCATCCACTTTCAGGGCTTTCCGTTCCTGCCCGTCAAGGCACAGCTTGAGTGCGGCGAGCAAGCCGGTTCCGAGCTTTCTGACAGGCCTCCGGTGGGCAGCACGACATTCATCATTGAGGACTGCTGATCAATGAGCCAAGCCTCTGACAACTACTTTCTGAGCCTTCAGACTGCCAAGAACGCATCTGATGCGGTGACGATCTTCAACGAGTCGACGCGCGCCAAGGCCGAAATCCCCGAGATCGACCGCGCGCCCACCGCGGGCAAAAGCATCCCGATCGTCGTCGGAGCCGTCAAGATGACGGGTGACGTGATCTGGATCCGCACGTTCAAGAACTCAAAGAACGAGTGCCGCGCTGACGTTGCGCTGTGCTTCGGCCGCAATATGTTCGGCCGTGCCATCGGTCTGGTCTCGCTGAGCCAAGGCGGCAATTACATCTATCGGCGCTCTGGTGGTGCGACCGTCGATCCGCCCAAAGCTGTGCGCTTCTATGATGGCACGCAGACCACCGCGGACCCCAAGATCGTGTCTTACGAAGGCGCGTCCAAGACGCCAGCATTTGAAGGCTACATCTACGCGGTGCTGGAGAACGTGAAGCTTGGCGACATCTCTGCCGAGTTCTCAGATCAGACGATTGAGCAGTCCGTCAGCACCTCTTTGGCTTGCGATCCCGCGCTCGCTGGCATCGATCTTCAATATGATCCGTCAACTGGTCTGTACTACGGACTTGAAGACCCGATGTCTGGCGCTTCCTACATCATTGTTTCTGACGGGTGTCGGATCATCAAGCGCACAGCGGTGCAGACTCCCTTTGCGTCTGAGTACGAGCCTCCGATCGTTCAGCCAGAGCCGTTCTATGTGGACTCACTGTACCCTTTGCGCTGCGAAGGTCTTGTCGTTCTGAACGGTTTCTCGACTTATGACGGCACCGCTGGTGTATCTCCAGACTGGTACGGTGGTAGCTGGTCTCCCGTCTTTGATCCGTGGACGGGTCGCATGATCCACAAGGCACTATATTTTGGCGACTCACAGACTCCTTTCAACTACCTTGGATCGGCAACGATTTGGCGCGACACCAGCCCGCCAGCGACCGAAATTGATTGGCTTGATTCCTACAAGCTGCCCGGTGAGTACGCCAGAGTAGCGTATATTCGGCTGTTCGATCCCAGTGATGCGGTTGCTGCACAGCCGGACTTTGGCATCCCTCTTGTCACAGACGATTACCCTGCGACCTTGAACGCCGGAAATATCTGCTGTCATGTGGTGCAAGTGACGACAGGCCAAGTCTGGTTTGACTACAGTTTGGCGCGCACCAACATCTCGCCTTACAGGCCATATCTCACTGCTTGGAACACGCGCGGCTCGCCACTTGTAGACGACGTGATGTTCTGCAAGTCGAACTTTAGTTCTGTGACTCTTGTTGGCGTGAAGCATAATGCGGGCTCGTTCACGGTCTACGTCATTGAGCATTCTTCCGGCGGGATGGCAGTCACCGTGACCGAGACGGTGACGCTTCCTACCGACTGGACCTCCGACAACCTCAACTACGATCCGGCAACGGAGACCATCCTTGTTGATGCGTCACCGCCGATCGGCAGTCTGACTTCTCCCAGATTGTATCTCATCTCGCTTGGCGGCTCTTCAAGCTATCAGATCATGGGCAACGGCTACACCAAGATGGTGCCACGTCCGAATGGCAAGCCGGCCAATGGGAAAGCGCCTGTGCAGAACAACAATGCGAGCCAGATTGGTTCGATGGATCTAGACACGGGCAGCATCACGGAGCTTTACAACGGTGCAGCGCCGACCGGCACTCCGGTGGTCGATCTCAATCGCCAGACGTTTAGCCTGCCAACGGTTGAAGGCGTGACGACATATGCCGCCAACCAAGTCGCTGCTGAGGAAATCCCGCTCACAAGCATCCTCACCGACTGCTGTGCGATCAAGGGCTATAACTCGGCCGATCTCGTCTTCCAGAATCTGTCCACGTTCTCGGTTCTCGGGCTGCTGATCAACTCGACCATTCGTCTGACCGATCTTTTCAATCGCCTCGGCACCGTGTTTGGCTTCACCTTCGTGGAGACTGATCGCAAGCTGAAATTCCTGAGGAAGAGGAGCGGTGGTTCGATAGCGATCGACGTGTCATTGACGGAGGACGACCTTGTGCGTCCCGACAACGAAGACTCGCCCATTCGGGAAATCCAGCGCGCGTCTGCCAACAACTTGCTGGGTGGCATGGACTTGGAGTTCATGAATCCGCTGAAGCTCTATGAGAACGACACCCTTAGGGTCAGGCGGCCTGTTGGTTCGTATGACACAGGTGCTTCTTCGCGCCTTGAGACCCTGTCTATCCCGGTTGCGATGGACCCTGATCTTGCGTACTCACTTGTGTATGAAGCCTTCTACAGTCTGATCAGGAAAGAGACCCGCGTTTCGTTTGTCGTTCCGTCGTGGCACGCGCGCATTGAGCCCGGTGACTGCGTGTCTGTCACCGTCGATGGCGTCACAACCATCGGCATCGCTGTGCGCGTCACCATGCGAGAGGACTTCGCTCAAGAGGTTGAGCTTGAGTCCTACATTGAGAACGGTGAGACGAATACCGGATCAGTCACGGCGAACACTCCAGAAATCACTGTGCCGCAGCTTATCTATGGCGACTACATCCACATTAACCTGAGGTCGTACCTGTCCAGAGACGATGTGGGTGGGCTGTCCAAGGTGATGCTCTACGCGGCCTTGAGCGCCGATGGTGCAGAACAGTGGTCTGGTGCAGACCTCTACAGGTCGTCGGAGAGCGGCTACTACACCAAGATCTTGGAATACAATTTGCCGCCCATCGCCGCGGCGAGAGCAGTCAATGTCCCTGCTGACCCGCCCCTCTTGTTCGCGACCGATGACATCAACTACCTCCACATCATGCCTTACAGCGGCAGCAGCGCCGAGTTCTCTTCGCAGACATATCTTCAGCAGATGAACGGCAACAAGATCGCAGCGTATGGCCGGCCCGGGCGCTGGGAGCTTATCTCTTGGCGGGATGTTGCTGAGCAGAGCGATGGCTCGCTCATTCTCACGAACTTGCAGAGGGGTCTTTATGGCACCCACCGTGAGTATGCGACTTTTGAAAACGGTGGCGACAACATTCCTCACCTCGTTGGAGACATCGTGTGCATTCTGGACAGCGTCAGGCTGATCAAGATGCAGCGGCTTGCCAGCGAGGTGGGCTTTTCCGACCGCTACGCTGTGGCAACAGACTCAGTGGGTGTCGATACTGCTCGAAAGGTCTGGGGCACCGTGACAGGTCGTCAAAACCAGATCCCGCCAATCATGAATTTGCGGGCAATCCACGTCCCCGGCGAAACCACGATGAAGATCACATGGGACCAGATGTCTCCCGTGGCTGGCGGATGGCCTGACAACGGCGCAGAGAATCCTGTGCTTGAAGCAGTCTTGTACGCCATCGACATCTATGGATGGAGCGGCAACTACAATTTTACGACCACTGACCGGGAGTTCATTTGGGAGGGCTACGGCGACGATGCTGGGGCCTATGGCAACGCCGAACAGTTCGAAATCTATATCGTCGTCACCGCTTACTCGGCAACCTACCCGAATGAGTTTCCATTTGATGGAGTGGTGTTTGGCGAAGTCTATGCAAGAGAAGGTTAAAGCGAGAGGTTTGCTATGGGAAGTAACAATCTTGAAGGCGCGCGAATTGGTGACAACCAGACTTCTGGTCAGAACCGAACAGCAAACGATGCGCTCAACACTCTTGATGCTGCGATCACTGCAACGGGCCCGGTGGACGTGGACGATACCAACGCGCGTGTCGTCGCCATGGGCACGCTCAGCAGCTACTTTCGCTTTCTAATCGGCGCGCTATCGCCGCCGCCCACTGCGGATGTGCAGCTTACCATCGGGCCCTTCAATCATAAGCAAAGGGGTCTGACGCTCTGGAAGAACGATCTTTCATACCCCGCCACTCTTGAGCATTCGGATGGGCAGACCGAGCCCGCAGTCGTCATCCCGCCCGGCGCAATGGTTCTTGTCGATTTCGACTCCGAGAACGTGCGGTGGGCCAACAAGGCCCAGCCCTTCCACATGGTGCTGCCAGTTGGCGACGAGGCCACCGCAATAACGGCCGGCACGGGCAAGCTGACCTTCCGGATGCCAGCCCGCGTGTGGCTGACGGAGGTGCGTGCTTCCCTCAAGACGGCGCAGGCCACCGGATCCATCTTCACAGTGGACATCAATGAGGGCGGGGTCTCGCTCCTCTCGACCAAGATCACGATCGACAACACTGAGAAGACCTCCAAAACTGCGGTCGCGGCTCCCGTCATCTCCGACAAGGCCTTGGCCGATGATGCCGAGATCACCATCGATGTGGATCAGGTCGGGGACGGCACCGCCGTGGGCCTCAAAATCACGCTGATCGGCATATCTTATTGATATGTAAGTAGTTTTGGGTGGACTGCCGTCGCATTCGGACTTTCACAGTAGTGGCTACTTTTTTCGCTACTGAAAACCAACCATACGAAAGGTGTCAAAATGGACGACTCTGACGCATTTGGCCCGGAAGTAGGTAGCCGCCAAGATGGCATGGCGTCCGAAGAATATGGCCCCGCCCGACGAGCCATGAGAGGAGAGGCCAGTATGGCGAACAATGAGGAAAGTTGGCACTTGGATCGACGGGTTCCGCTGGCAATGATTTTTGCCTTCGTGGCGCAAACCCTTGTTCTTGTCTACGTCGGCACGACTTGGAAGGTCGAGGTCGAGTCCAGACTGAATGTCTTGGAGAAGTTTGACGAGCGGGCTCAGTCTCAGGAGTCTCGCGTCATCGTCGTTGAGCAGAAGCTCACATTCATCGCTGACAGCGTGCAGCGCATTGAGGACGCTCTGGCCAAGAAGCCGTAGCGCGCCGGCCACGGCAAAGTGGCCTCATTCTTTCATTTTCGCCAAAGACTGGAGAATACCGTGAAGCCTGAACAGACTTTTCGGCTCAAGGCCCCGTGGCTGATGCGGCGGCTGATTGCCGAGTTCAACATTTCGATCCTCGACGCAGCCGCGGTCGCCGGGAACGGCGGGCATGAGAGTGGCGGCTTCACCAAGCTTCAGGAGATCAAGCCCGTCGTGAAGGGTTCCCGCGGTGGCTACGGCTGGTTCCAGTGGACGGGCCCCCGCCGCCGCGACTACGAGGCTTGGTGCAAGGCCAAGGGCCTCGACCCGGCGTCCGATGAGGCCAACTACGGCTTCCTTGTCCATGAGCTTCGCACGACCGAGAAGAAGGCGGTCCCGGCCACCATGAAGGCCAAGACCCTGCGGGACAAGGTCATCGCCTTTGAGATGGCCTACGAGCGGGCAGGGGTGAAGCACTACGACTCCCGCGTCAGGTGGGCTGAGATCGCGCTGGACGCCCATAAGAAGGCCAGCGCCAAGCCGGTGCAGCCGGTGCCCCCGGCAGCCCCTGTAGCCCCCGCGCCGAAGCCTGCGCCGACGCCAGCCCCGACACCAGCGCCCAGCCCCAAGCCGCCTGAGCCTGACATGCCTGTGGCCGACAATTCCGGCCCGCCCCCGGCCGCCGGCCGCAACGTGGCAGCCATTGTGCTGGGTGCCGCAGGCGCTCTCATCGCCGCCTTGGCGGCTTGGCTCATTGGAGGGTAGCATCATGCGCGATTACATCAGACAGCGCTCCAAGGCCTTCGCAGCCGGTCTGGCGGCGGCCATCGTCACCGCACTCATCAAGTTGGCAGAGAAGAGCTTCGGCTTCGATCTGGAAGACGAAATCGAACTGATGATCGTCAGCGCCGTGGCGGGCTACATCAACTGGCTGGTCGTTTACTGGGCCCCGGCCAACGCGCCCATGGATCCAAAGGCATGATCCCGCTTGCCATCGACATTCTGCAAGCCATCTTCGTTCTCTCAGGCGCTTTTATCGCAATCTTGATCAACCCGTATTGGGAGGGCGAGGAATGATTGGCGCGTCGATCGCCAAGTCGATCGTGAACTGGATCACGAACGGCTTGGTGGACAAGATCCTCGACGGCTGGAACGCCTACCTCCGCAAGGAGATCTCGGAAGCCGAGTTTGAGAGCCGGGTCAGAATCTCCGCACAGGAGACGGCGGCCAAGGTCGAGGAAAGCTGGGCTCAGGCGGCCAGAGAGTCCATCAAGGCCGTCCACGCCAGCCTTGCGGTTTCTCCCACTCTGCAACGGGCGTGGGCAGCAGTGCTCTTCCTGCAAGTCGCTGTGCTGGTCTGGTATCAGATTGGTGCGCCCGCGTTCAAGGTCATCACCGGAGTCCCATGGCCCGACCCGGGCGTAACGCTGGAGTGGGCCTATGTTCTGGTCGGCTCCCAACTCGGCATCGGAACCCTTATCTTCCGAAAATGATCCGCTGCCGCGTTTGTGGATCAGCAGATCAAAATTCTGAGCCGCTATATTTCAAAGCAGCAAGACAGCTATTTTCTGTCTCCGTGACAGATGCTTTCCGCATATCCGTCACACACCCTTTCCTGTCACGATGCGCCGATGGCACTGGAAGCCATCGCGGTACTCCCACGGTGTGGCTTCAGCAACACCTTCAGCTATCAGTTCGTCCACGGCTTTCTTCTCATATGGCGAGGCCCACTCTTCCTGAGTGAGCGTCCGTCCTGCGAGAAGGCCTCGACGCATTTCGTCCTTGGTCATTACGCCCCCTGAGCTTTGACGCGCGGCCTGATAATGGCTTCATGCGTCTTGTTGCAGTCAGAACAGAGAACTGCGATTCCGATGGGATCAACAGGGCTCTTGTCCCAAAAGTTCGTTACCGTGGGATCGTAGGACGCGATGTAGCGGCTGTCTTCAATGTTGGCGTCATAGAATGCCTTGCCGCCACACAGGTCGCAGAGCTTGTAGTCAGCCGCAGCCATCGATCTTCTCCTGTGTAAGAGGGGGCGCGGGCATTGGCATCCAAAGCGTTGGAAGGTCTCCTGTCAGGTCATCGCCGCACGCGCTGAACCAGCACCAGCCATCTTCGTCAGTGCTTTCGCCAAACCATTGCCGATCATGTTCATTGGCCGGCTCTTCTGAGCGCGACTCGCAGAAGCTGGCCGTGAAAACTAAGGCGTCTTCGCGGTAGACAATGATCTCTGTGCCATCTTGCGGGGCGGTGTCGAACGGCCTCCATTCCGTCAAAGCTTTCAGCCGCTCCACCTCCGCACGGAGGCGGGCGATCTCGGCATCCTGCAACTGGATGTGCGCCCATGCTTTCGATGTCAGAACTTCTGCTGATCCGTCTCGGTTCGTGTATCTCTGTTTCAGGCGCGCGATCTCCTCTGGAGTCATGCGCTCAAGCGGGATGGCCACACTCATTCATCTATCCTGTTGTGCTCGGGCGACCGTCACTGGAAGCCATCGCCGGCCCAACCATCCACTTAGGTGGCAGCGCCAGTTCGCCTGTCTGAGGTCGCCACAGATGCAGGCAATAGGGATGGAAGTTGATGTGATCAGCTTTGGGCGGGTGAAGCTGAAAAGCGTATTCGTCATCGCGGAAGAACAGACTTTTCACATGCGACATTTCTGGCCAGTTTGGGCATCGCGTTGTGCGACTGATTGAGACGTGATCCCAGCCGTAGCCATCGCTGGCTATCACCCGCATCGGCGCATTGTCGATGGGCGACGGGATAAGGAAAACCCCATTGCCCTCGTTGCCGCGCTCGCCATAGGCGGCGATCTCGCCGCCAACATTGCGGAAAGCATCCAGCAGCATAAGGTTCCTCATGCTGCCTTCACCCGTTGGTGTCCGGAGGGGAGTCATCTTGACCCTCTCGCTGGTCCGGATACCCCAGCCTGTAATCAGCCTCGACCTCCAGAATCCTGAAAACCGATTGATGATCACCAGCCTTCAGGTGCTGTTCGATGCGGGGCCAGAGGGTGTCGCTGGCATATAGCGATGAACCATCGTGCCAGCAGTTGCCCTTTATCAGCCAGCAATCAAGATGCGACGGAGCATCATCCTTCATGTGCACTTGCGGGTAGCGGTAGTGAACTTCGATGCCAGCGCACACTCCGTGTCCCTCTGTGAGCGTGGCGTGAAAATGGATGCCGCCTCTTGCACCAACGAATTCGTAGCTGTGCCGCACACTCTGTTTGTAGGGGTTCGTCCAAGTGTACTTGTGATGCCGGTATCTCAATTGGTCGCTCCCTCTATTTTCAAGAGGCAGTAGTTGATCAAGGACAGTTCGGAGACCTCAAGGTTCTCTCTGCGGATGGCCGCTTCGATGTCAGCGACAACACTCATGTCATCGACTGGCTTGATGAGCGTGACAGCGCCGCGGCGGATGCCCCAAGAAAGTCCCTGACGCCAAAAAAACGATACGAAGTAGACATATCGGATTGGCACCGGCTTTAAGCCTTCAACCATTTACATCCCTTTCCGGTTTGATTTACAGCACTGCCGATGCAATGCGACTGAACGCAGACTTGGCGCGAGCAGTGAGCGACACCAGCTTCTGGCGATGATCGTCAGGGTTGGCGCGGAAGCAGATCCAGCCGACCTCTTCCAATTCGTTCAGGTATTTGTAGACCGTGGGCGGCGTGCCGATCTCCGCGTCATGCACGATGTCGGTGACATTCATCACTCGGCCGTTGGTCTCCTCAATCCCGATGTACTCAAGGATAGAGTAGGCGGGCAGGCTCAGGTTGCTGAGCTTCTGCTTGCGCTCGGCCTCACGGCGGGCTGCTGCCATCGCGAAATAGTTCTGGTGACTCATGGTTCTCCTCTTGCTTTCGTGGTTGTGAATTGCAGTTCTTGCTTGAGTGCCAAGGCACGTCAGAGAAGCTTTGACTGGCCGGCAGCACGCGCCGCCAGTTCCTCATCGATCCGGCGCTCAAGGCGCTTGGACTCGTCAAGGTAAAAGCTGCCCCGGGTTTTGAAGTACGACTTCTGTGCGGCGCGCATCTGGCGCACCGTTTCGATAAGCTCAGCGTCAGTCATCGCTTCGCCTTCTTCTTCTTCTTTTTCTTCTTCTTCTTGGGTGGGCTCTTCTTGGGTGGAGGAGGAGCGGCAGCCACGGCCGGAACCTCATTCGGTAACTGGGCTCGCTTGAATGGGTTGGCGACCGGCTCCCTGATGATGACGGCACATGGAGTCTTGCTCGCCAGTGTCACCCTCAGCACATGCGACTCATCGATGTGCGACACGCAAGACGCGCCTGAGAGGAAGACAACGGCGAGGATCTTGCTCACTCCGACTCATCCTTCTGGTCAACCACTTGCTGCATGGTGGGGGCAGCCACCTTGGGCTCGTCGCCCAGAATGTCTGCAAGCTCGGTGTCACGGATTTTAGCGCGATCCCTGATCCACACCTTGGTCGTTTCAAGGTCGCGGATGTGAGCATCAAGCCGTTCGACAAGCTGCTCGGCCATCTGGTTGCCAGCATCCTTCTCCGCTTTCACCTTGGTGAAAAGCTTGGTGATGAATGTGGTGATG
>Ga0315900_10004229_pt1 | contig 20373 bp, 13 predicted proteins | sample LakEriMetagenome_FD_203521 | JGI IMG/M metagenome (GOLD analysis project Ga0315900, IMG submission 203521) | Freshwater fungal communities from buoy surface, Lake Erie, Ohio, United States - Buoy 12 MA114 | ecosystem: Environmental > Aquatic > Freshwater > Lake > Lake biofilm | place: USA: Lake...
CTATTTTGCAGCAGTTTGGGTTATCGTTGATACAGACTTTAAGGACGTCGTTGTTTCCGCCATTGTAGGGGAAGTTGGGGATGGTGATTGGGAGTTGGTTGAGTTGGAAGGTTCCGATGAATTGGGCATTATTGGCCCAGAGGTCGAAGGTTTGGTTGGAAGGGTTTTGGACTTGGAAGTCAAGGGATAGTTGGTAGGAGGTATTGGAGGTACAGTCACCGGTTGAAACGGAGAGGTTGTAGATTTCGCAGGGTTGGGCAAATAGGCTTGAGTGAACGGTAATAACAAGCAAGAGGTAAAAATAACGCATAATACAGAAGGTGTTTAAAGTGTCCTTACTAGACACGGTTGGGAAATTGATTGTAGGTTGGTTTTTGAGATAAAGTACCAGAATGTAAAAAATTGTCTTTTAGGTAATTAATTCTTATTTTTCAATAAAAATTGGAGAGGGGTGGCCAAGCGCGCTTTCCAAGCCTGCTCACTGTGATCTGCTCCTTCCCACTTTTGGGTTATCCAGTTTTGGGTGTTATAGCCTTTATTTCGTAGAATTTCATCTGCTTGTACTTGAAAGGGTTCATACAAGGCATCTAATGTTTCGGTTCCAAAGTCAAAGTAGAATTTATGGTTTTCTGGGGAGGGTAGATGGCTTTTCAAGTAATTGAGAACGGCTGTAGGGATTGGATTATTATTTACGGTAAATGTTCCTGGCCAATGCGTTGATAGACATGCGGCTCCACCGAACACATTGGGATATTCACAAACTGCGTACATAGAGATGAGTCCGCCCATACTTGATCCAGCTATTAGAGTATTTTGGGGGTTTTTGAGGGTTGAGTAGGTACTGTCGATAAAAGGTTTGAGTTCAGAAGTAAGGAAAAGAAGGTAATTATCGGATTGAACAAGCTTTGAAAAAAGGTAGGAATTAGGATTGCGCTTTGCGAGATTTAACAAAGAGTCTTGGAAGTGTTTGGGGAGTTGCTCGAAGGGTTTTTGAGGAAAGTACTCTGAGTGCCTTGCGGGTCCAGCATTCCAAACGCCCACGACAATGCAGTTTACTTTATAGCCGTTTTTTTCTAGTTCGGCCATGGTTTCGTCCACGCCCCATTCTTGGTGATTCCAGGTTTGGGTAGAGTCAAATAGCATTTGGCCATCGTGCATATAAAGGACGCTGTATTCATTTTCTGAGGAGTAGTTAGGCGGTAGCCAGACATCCACTTGTCTTGGTTCAACGTATTGGGAGGGGAAGGAGAAGTAGCTTTGGATGGTACCAAAGGAGGGGGTTATAGCTTGACCCTCCATTGCTTTAGGGGAGGTCAGATTTAAGAGGATTAGAGAAATTAGCCTTTTCATAGCAACCTATTCTGTGGTGTTTAAAAACGGCTCAAAGTAAAGTAAAATCAATAAATGAAGGATTATGATGGGCATGGCTTTGTATAATTGATGTTTATAGTGCACTTTTGTCCTGTGAAAAAGACAATATGGTTGTTTTGGGTTGTTACTGCTTTTTTTTCATGTGCAAAGCAGGGTACAATAACGGGAGGTGCAAGGGACACTCGTCCTCCGCAGTTAGATAGTTTGAAAAGCTCGCCTAATTACGTTACCAAGTTTGCTGATCGGTATGTGCGGTTATCTTTTGATGAGTGGGTAGTATTGAAAGATATTGCCAAGGAGGTAGTCATTTCACCTCCTTTAACGCCAGTTCCCAAAATTGTTTTAGAAAAGAAGTCGGTAGTGGTTGATTTTGAGGGTGTTTCTTTAAGGCCAAACACCACGTACACCATTCATTTTGGTACTTCTGTTCGCGATTTACACGAGGGTAATCCTGCGCAGGATTTAAGGTATGTTTTTTCTACAGGATCGATAATTGATAGTTTGGAGGTAGAGGGGACTGTATTGGATGCTTTGACGGGCAAGCCGGTAGAGTTGGTGAGTGTGATGTTGAATGAGGTATTGGAGGATAGTATCATTTTACGAGAGAAGCCATATTACTTTGGTAAGACGGATAAGGCTGGAAAGTTTAGTATTAAAAATGTTCGAGAGGGTACCTTTCGGTGCGTTGCTATTGAGGAAGGTCAGACGCCCAACTTAAAGTGGAATCCGGGTACCGAGAGGATTGGTTTTGTGGATAGTTTACTTGTTTTGAACGATACGTTTAAGCGAGCCGCGGCCACGATTCAAGTTTTTTCGAACCAAGGAGCTCTACGCGTCTTGGATCGATCGGCTACTTCCTATGGCATGGTTCGGTTATTGTGGTCGGATCTTGCACCTGAGTCGGAGGTGCGGCCGGTTAATGACACGCTAGGGGTTAAGTGGATGGTCGAGCGGAGGCGGGACACCGTTTGGGTATGGTATGATTTTCCGGTGGAGCGTACTGTTGTGCCGTGGTCGTTGGTAACGGGGGGGGGTGATACGACACGGTTACGAGCTTTCTCTCGGGCGGAGTTTATTGCGCGTCACCGGTTGGTTCATGGGGATCAGGTGGTTTCTGGGGGGCGATCTCGAGCGGTTGGAGGGGTTCCTGCAGTGAAACCGTCTACCAGTTTACCTGTCAGGCTTAGTACGCTTCCGTTTTCAGATCCGATTCGATGGCAATACAACGTACCGATTGTTTCGGTTGATACGAGTCGGTGGAGGGTTTTGGTGAATGACACCCTTTTATTTCGGGATTTTACGGTTTGGAGGGATTCTTTGGCTCCAAGAATGATTATGGTTAAGGGCAATTGGGGGCCGGGTAGTAGGATTCAATGGCAATTATTACCTGGTGCATTGACGGATTATTACCAATCTGCTAATTTGGATACGATTCAATATGTTACACAGTTTGCGACAGATAAGGAGTTAGGAGTGCTTTCGTTAACGATGGATGGATTACGGCCGGGACGGTCTTATGTATTGGAGTTATTAAATGGTAATGGGCGATTAGAAGAGAAGGTTTTTAAAGCGGAGGAGGAGGTTCAGTCAATGGTTTTCAAAGATTTGCTTCCTGCTGCTTATACGATACAGTTGATTGAGGATTGGAATGGAAATGGAAGGTGGGATACAGGAAATTATTTTGAAAAGCGGCAGCCAGAGCCGATTTTCATAAAAAAGCTAGATTCTCTGAAGCCGAACTGGCGGCTTGAGGCGACGATATCTACAAAGAAAGAAGAAAATAAAAAGAGGGGTGACTAGATTTTGAACCGCATTGCCACGGTTCTACCATTTTGCATAAAGCGGCAATCGTCACTGAGTTGTTTCATTAAGAAAATACCCCGTCCACCGCATTTATCCAAGCATTCATCTGTGGTGGGATCAGGTACTTTATTTGGATCAAAACCCAATCCCTGGTCGGAGACCCGAACTTCCAGGGCATCTGCATGCCGTAACAGGGATACAGAAACTTTCTTTTTACAATCACATCCATTACCATGGATTATAGCGTTTGTAACGGCCTCTGTGAGGGTGATGAGGATATTTCCTTGTGTATCTGGAGACAATTGATAGCGTTGGGCTAATTCGTCTACAAATGGCTGAACTCGGTCGACCTCGACGGGGCTGGATAAAAAAGAAAACTGCGTGTCCAAATTACTCATGCGGCAAGTTTGGAAAAGTGAAGTAATGATTATTGCATACGGGTGCTCATGGAAGCGGGAAACGGATTAATTACAAATGGAGTGGTGGGGAATTATAAAGGAACGCAAAATTAAGGGTATTTTAACATATTCCGCAAGGGGCTGCTTGAACTTTTGTGCATTCCTGCTTTAAATGAGGGGAATTAGAGTAAAAAGGCAACTAATTTTTTAAAAAATGTTGCTTAGCTTGGATTATTTTTAAACAGCTCCCAAGATTTATCGGCAATTTGAATAGTTGCATGTTCGATGTAATGGCTACCGGCTGCCGGGTCGAGGAGTTGTTCGAAGCCACTTTCCATTTTTAATAAGTGTTGAATATTTCGAGCGATACGCCGTGCGAATTGAGGGGGATAGTTAGACAGGTGCTCTCTGTCTTCGTCATAAGGTTTTACGACTAGTTGATTAGCTCCTCCCAGTATAGCGGACATTGCCATAGTTGTAGCCTTAATCATATTGGTGTAGAGCTCCTCTGTGTAGGCGTCTTTCTGGAAGGTACAGGAAATGGTTGGTAGGTGGATAGTAGCGTTCCAGGCGTTGAGCCAGTTCATCCAGGCGAGTTTAAATGCTCTGAGTTTAGCTATTTCGATGAGGTAAAAGGTTCCTATGCTTATGTTGCAATGGATAGCATTTGCGATATTGATTGGATTTAGTCCTAATTTGGTAAGGTGTAAGACATATTGGTTGGCATTTTTCAGCAGTTCAGCTACAGCTTCTTCCGGATGGTGCTTTTCGGTACTGATTTCAATAATTTGGAATCCTGGAAACTGAGTTTGCGTCAATTCGAGTAGATCATGTAGGTATCTCCAGTCTTGGAATTTAGCATGGTTGAGGGGGTTATATCCTAGTGATCCTTTCAGTTGTCGAGTATTCAGATTTTGGCGGGAGCATAAATTGAAAAGGATTGCCAGGATAGCACCAGGGTTTGTCCATACTCCGGGTCCGCGGAAGTGCAGGCCAATGTAATCAAGATATACCCCATTAAGGAGTTGTTCTAAGAAAGGTTCATCCGGAGCAGTGGGGAGGAAGAAATGGAGTCCTTCTGTCCCGAACTGAAGTGCCTCTATGGCTTGTAGATTAGCAACTTGAGGATTGTTTACCACGATTTGTTCTCCTATTTCCCAGCCTGAGGTTGGTGGGAGGGGAGGGAGTTCGGCTACGGAGGCGGTCGGGGAGAACGACAGCTCTTGGTTGTATTTCCAATTTAGGCTATCAGGGCTTTGGCCTTTCAAGTCTTTTTGGATTTGAGTCAACCACTCTTGTCTGGTGACGAACGGAAATGTATTTAGTGGGTTCATGGTCACTAGTAGTTGAGTAGTTTATTCAACTGCGTTTTAAGTTGTTCGATTGGGAAGAAATTTTGTTCGAGTGGAATCGCGAAGGGAACTGGGGTGTCCAGACTTGCTGCTCTTAGAACGGGGGCATCCAGGAATTCGAACAGGTGTTCACTAATCCAAGCGGCGATTTCTCCTCCTATTCCGCCGAAGAGTGTGTCTTCGTGCAGGATCAGCACTTTATTGGTTCGTTTAACGGAGGCCGTTATTGACTCATAGTCGAGGGGAACGAGCGATCGGAGGTCGATGATATCGGCGCTGATACCGAGTTCATCTACGGCTTTTTCTGCCCATCTTACGCCTAGTCCGTAGGTAAGGATGCTGAGCTGCGATCCTGTTCGCACCTGTCTGGCTTTTCCGATTTCGACTGTATAATAGCCTTCTGGGACTGGGCCGCTTTCGGAGCGGTAGAGTCCTTTGTGTTCGAAGAACATCACGGGGTTTGGATCATCAAAGGCCGCCAGGAGTAGTCCTTTTGCGTCGTAGGGGGTAGAAGGGAATACTACTTTAAGGCCGGGTGTATGGGTAAACCATGCTTCATTGGATTGGGAGTGAAAGGGTCCGGCTCCGGTTCCGCCGCCGGTTGGCATCCGAACGACTACATCTGCGCACTGGCCCCATCTCCAGTGGAGTTTAGCGAGGTTGTTGACAATTTGGTTGAATCCACAGGTTACGAAATCGGCGAATTGCATTTCGACCATTGCTTTCATGCCCTTGAGGGATAATCCCAGGCTAATACCGACGATGGCACTTTCGCAGAGCGGGGTATTTCGCACACGTTCTTTACCAAAGGAGTCGACAAAGCCTTGTGTTATTTTAAAAACACCGCCATATTCTGCTATGTCTTGGCCCATTAAGACAAGGTTAGGGTGTTTGATCATCGCCTCTTTTAGGCCTTCAGAGAGCGCATCGATAAATCGTAGTTCTCGCGTTGGGCCGGAGGGGTCAATTGGTTTGGGGTGATGGGGGGCGTAGACATCATTTAGTTCTTCTGATGTATCGGGGATAGGTTCAGGTTCATTGAACATGATCTCCACGGCATCTGCAATTGCTTTTTTATATTTTTTGTGGATGGAGTCAATATGTTGGTCGTCTAGAATACCTTCTTTTTTTAGCCAAGATTCGAAGTTGGAGATTGGGTCTCTGAGTGCCCATGCGTCCATCATCTCTTTGGGAACGTATTTGGTACCGCTTGCCTCTTCGTGTCCACGCATTCGGAAAGTGACGCATTCGAGGAGGAAAGGTTCGGGATTTTGTCGAAGTTCAGTTGCTATTTTTTGAATAGTTTGATAGACTTCCAGGATATTATTTCCGTCAATTTTTGCGGACCGCATACCATAACCTACAGCGCGATCGACCAGGTCTTGGCAAGCGTATTGTTCGGAAGGCAGGGTTGATAAGCCGTAACCATTATTTTCTATTACGAATATGACGGGTAGTTTCCAAACAGAAGCTACGTTGAGAGCCTCATGGAATTCTCCTTGTGAGGTAGCGCCTTCCCCGGTAAATGCAAGTGAGACCTTTCCTTCCTTCTTGAGTTTATGGGCCAGTGCTGTTCCTGCTGCGAGGGACAGCTGAGGGCCGAGGTGGGAGATCATTCCAACGATGCCATGTTCCAGTGCACCGAAGTGAAAAGAGCGGTCTCTGGCCTTGGTGTACCCTCTTCGTTTACCTTGCCACTGACAGAAGAGTCGGTCTAGGGGCATATCTCTTGCGGTGAAGACCCCTAGGTTACGGTGCATTGTAAAAATAAGCTCATCGGGTTGAAGGGCGCAGGTTGCCCCAACGGCGATTGCTTCTTGACCGATACCGCTAAACCACTTTGATATTCGGCCTTGGCGAAGGAGGTTCAGCATTTTTTCCTCAATAAGCCTAGGTTTTGCTAGTTGTTCATAGAGGTGTAGCAAGGTTTGATTATCAAATCCTTTGGAGGAATATTTCAATTTTGTTTTTGCTGTAATGTTGGTCATGAATCTATTTTCTAGTTAGAGCGGCTCAAAGGTACATCAGTGTAAACAAAGAAATAAAAGGGAAGGTAGGAAGATTGTTTGGAAGCTGGGTATGGGAGAGGTCAATTAGACGATTGGCGGTTTCGTTTTAATCGAATCCATTTTTCAAGCTCTACGGCATGGAATACGATTGCCGCTGTACCAATACAAATGATTAATTCATTCAAGCTGAGAGGTTGGGTTTTAAAAATGGAATTGGCAGCTGGAAGGTAGATTACGATTAACTGCAGGAAGAAGGTGAGGATTACTGCACCAATCAGCATCGGGTTGGAGAAAACGCCTTGTTTATAGAGGAATTCCCGGTCACTTCTAATACTGAGCACATGTCCAAGTTGTGCTAAAGAAAGCACTGTAAATACCATTGTTTGCCAGTGAGAGGAGTGGTGTAACGCCCAGGCTTGCATTCCAAGGGTGACGGCGGCCATTAGGAGTCCCATCCAGGCAATGTGATAGCCTACTCCTTCTGCAAATAGGCTTTCATTCATTTTTCGAGGTGGGCGTTTCATTACATCGCGTTCTGCTTTTTCGGAAGCCAGGGCTAGCCCGGGGAGGCCATCTGTCACAAGGTTTATCCAGAGAATGTGAATGGGTAGGAGCGGAATGGGTAATCCGAGTAGTGGTGCTAGGAAAATGGTCCAGATTTCGGCGCCATTGCAGGTCATGATGTATTTTACGAACTTACGAATATTAGCATAAATTCGTCGGCCCTCTTTAACGGCTTTGACGATGGTAGCAAAATGGTCATCCAGTAGAATCATGTGCGCTGCCTCTTTGCTTACGTCCGTTCCGGTTATTCCCATTGCGACACCGATATCTGCTGATTTAAGGGAGGGTGCATCGTTCACTCCGTCACCGGTCATTGCAACGAAGTGTTGTCGATTTTGTAGCGCTTTAACAATCCGGAGTTTTTGTTCTGGGGATACACGAGCATATACACTGATAAATTCCACTTTTTGATCTAGCTGTTGATCCGAAAGCTGGGTCAGTTCAGCTCCGGTTACCACTAGCTCATCTTTGTCCAAAATGCCAATTTGACGTGCAATTGCCGCTGCTGTGGCGGGATGATCTCCTGTGATCATCACTGGTTTTATGCCAGCTGTTCGGCAGTCATGAATTGCGGCAGCGACTTCAGCTCTAGGAGGGTCAATCATACCGACAAGGCCAGCCAAGGATAGGTTTTGCTCTACGGAATCAAAGGTAAATGGCTGTGGTAGCTGATCGGTGACTTTGTATGCGAATGCGAGTACGCGAAGTCCTCGGGAGGCCCATTGATTTGCCATTTCGAGGAGCTCGGTTTTGTTTTCTGATGTATTCAGTCTTTCCGCTATAGATTCGGCGGCCCCTTTACAGACAATCCAGTATTTTTTTCCGTCAAAGTGAACGGTTGTCATGCATTTGCGGTCTGCATCAAACGGGAGTTCAGCTACACGTGGTAGTTGATTGGTTAATTGATCGGTATTTGTTTTTCCTAGCTGTTGACGGGAATAGGAGACCAGTGCAATTTCTGTTGGGTCTCCGACGGGCTGTTGGGTGTGATCGAAGTGGACATCATGGTTAAGGGCGAGGGAGGTGAGGAGTAGTGATTGTTGTGAGACGGGGTGGTTGTTTGTTGTCCATTCATGGGTATCAACGACGGTCATTTGGTTCACTGTGAGTGTTCCGGTTTTATCGGAGCATATATAAGTAACGGAACCGAGTGTTTCGACTGCTGGTAGTTTTCGAATTAGGGCATTTTTTCGGACTAGTCTTTTTGCACCAAGAGCCAGGGCGACGGTAATGAGGGCTGGCAGTGCTTCTGGAATAGCTGCGACGGCCAAGCTAATGGAGAGAAGGAGCATGTCCATTGGGTTTTCGCCACGTAGTAGCCCTACCCCAAATAATAGGATACAAATTAGAAGGATAATCCAGGACAGTTTTTTCCCAAAATCGGCCATTCTTTGTTGCAAAGGGGTGGCTCGTTCTTCTTGAAGGAGAAGTTGAGCAATTTTTCCCATTTCAGTATTCATTCCCGTGTGCACAACGAGTCCTTTTGCCCGTCCATTTACCACGGTGGTTCCTTTGTAGGCCATATTAATGCGGTCTGCGAGGGCTAGTTCAGTGTCTGGGATTGCATTAGTCACTTTATCGACTGGAGCGGATTCACCTGTTAAGGCGGACTCGTCCATTCGAAGGCTATGGGCTTCAATGATTCGTATATCAGCAGGTACGGCATTTCCAGCTTCCAAGACAATAATATCTCCTGGGACAAGTTGAGCGGCATTTAGTTTTAGGGGTTGCTGGTCTCTGATTACGGTAGCTTGGAGTGCAGCCATTTTTTTTAAGGCTTCAAGCGCTTTTTCAGCTCGATATTCCTGGATGAACCCGACGATTGCATTTAGCAGTACGATTACCAAAATAATGGCAGTGTCTGCGAGCTCTCCAGCCATTCCAGAAATCACTGCTGCAGCCATGAGTACCAAGATCATGACATCTTTAAACTGGCCAAGAAACAGAAGCCAGGCCGGTTTTTTTTTCTGTTCGATTAGCTCATTAAGCCCGTAGGAAGAGATGCGCTCTCTTGCTGTTTCGGAGGAGAGGCCTAGTTGTGAGGAGTTGCATTTAGACAAGGCTAGGTGAATATCGAGGGTATGCCAGAGGGTGTTCATAGAATCATGTGCGGTAAATGAAATTATTTTCCAGGTATTCCCAGACGGAATCTGGGACTAAGTAACGTACTGAAAGACCGTTTTTAATGCATTGCCTAATATAGGTGGCGGAAAGGTCTAACATTGGCGCATCACACAAGTGTACTCGAGGATGCTGAGCGAGCTCTCCCAAGTCGTAGTTGGGCCTTCGATAGACATATATATCATAATTTTCCAGCAGGTATTGGTAGTTTTTCCAAAGGTGGAGTGTTGCCAGATTATCACCTCCCATGATCAAGGAGAAAGAATAATGAGGATATTTCTCCTTCAGGTAGGCCAAAGTGTCGACGGTATAGGAGGGTTTGGGGAGGTTGAATTCTATATTGGACGCTTCAATTTTAGGATTATCCCCTATTCCGAGTCTAACCAAGTGTAGTCTATCAAAGTCGTTTGCCAAGCCTTTTCTTGGTTTTAGAGGATTGTGGGGGCTGACAACCATCCAAACTTTATCCAAGTCGGTTTGGGTTGCTAAGAAGTTAGCAATAATGAGGTGTCCTGTGTGAACGGGGTTAAAAGAGCCAAAAAAAAGACCTATTTTCATCTTGCAAAGATAAGCGGTTGGCTTGCTGGTGGAAGGGCAGCAAGCTGTTGATATTGTCATAATATGGACATTCTTGGGTTTTGTTCACTCATTAGGTTTGTAAACCTAGATGAAAATTATTAGTGCAGGCCGTTTCTTTATTCTCCGCTACCTTTGTGCATGGAATTATTCTGCCGTATTTTTTGTTTACGAACCGTGTTTTTGATCGTTAAAGCCAACTAAGTTATGCAAGTAGCAACAGGCCTGTACAAGGAAATTTTAAAGATCGTGAAGAGTGATGAGGGGGTCAGTCGGGAGCGTGTTTTGGCGTTATTGGCATTGATGGAGCGCCTTTTGATTGAATCTACTAAGGAAGAGCAGTTAGTATTCAGTACACTGTTTGCCCGATTGAGTTATGTTGGTCACAAGCGACAGTTTGACAAGGCTTCTTTGGAATTATTGCATTTATTTAGGAGGATGGCGACACGTATGCGGCAGGGGAGGCCTTACCAGGAGGGTGTTGTTGAGTTGGGTGTGAAGGCGGTTTCCAGTTTAATTCAGCTGTTATATGGGGAGCCGATACCGGAGGCAATAAAGGTTTGTTTTCCGGAGGAGGATGCTTTTGTATTTAGGATTGAGGAGGGGGCCATGACCCAATCGGTTGTAAGGGTATTGGCATTGCGTGATGAACCAGCGCATCATCGGTTGGTTGTTATTGAAGAGGATGCGCCAGCGGAGGAGAGAATGGTTTTGTATGATTTGCCCTCCAGGAATGAGAACTTTAGGCCTACAATAGAGGCGTTGCGTCGGGTGTTTGGTTTTCCCGTAATGCTTCATTTAATTGATGTGGAGATGGATGAGGATGGGAATTATAGGCCGAGGGCGTTTGTTGTGGAGCCTGACTATTTGGTGGATGTTTCTGCGATTGCCGATTGTTTCAAGGATACGGGTACAGATCCTTTGAGTTACCTGCTCAAGAAATTTTTACCATCGGAGGTGAGTCCTGCGATTCACGTTGGAAATGTGGCGAATTATTTTTTGGATCGGCTATTAAATGAACCGGATTCCCAGTTTTTAGAATTATTTAAAGAGACCTTTTTGATGAGTCCGCTGGTGTATGCGCCAATGACTGATTTAGAGGTTCGGGAGGTGGCTCAAAAGGCGCAAGTACATTTTATGACATTGCAGCGCATGGCCAATGGAGGATTTATAAAGGAGGGAATTGATCCGGCGCATTGCGTATTGGAGCCATCGTTTTACAGTCCTGAGTATGGTATTCAGGGGCGGCTTGATCTTTTTTACCACACGAAGGAGCGGTCTGTTATTGTGGAGTTGAAGAGTGGAAAGGTGTGGCGGCCTAATACGTATGGTATATCGCGGCCTCATTTTACTCAGACACTCTTATATGATTTATTGGTTCGCTCTGTTTTTGGGCGGGAGACTGATCCAGCGAAGTACATACTATATTCAGGGAACATTGAACGGCCGCTGTGTTTTGCACCGACCGTCTTAGAGGAGCAGATGGAGGCGTTACAGGTTCGAAATCAGCTGGTTGCGATTGAGCGGTTATTGTCTAAAATTGTTCCTGGGCAGGAGGAGGTTCCTTTGTTCGGTAAACTTCGGTCAGATCTTTACAAGGGACAGGGATTTATGGAGCGCGACGTGAAGCAGTTTGAGGATCGCTATTCTTCTCTTAGCAAGGCACAGAGAAAGTATTTCCACTCTTTTGTTGGGTTTATTGCAAGGGAGCAATGGTTGGCGAAAGTAGGAGAACACGGTGAAGACTCTTCAGGTGGGCATGCTGCTTTATGGCGGAGTGGGTATGCTGAGAAAAGGGCTTCGTTCTCTATTTTAAGTAATTTAAAAATAATAGAAAATTGCGCAGATCGTTCCGACCCCTATTTACTATTTGAGCGAACGAGGGAAACGGAGGTTTTATCCAATTTTCGGGTAGGGGATATTGCCATATTGCATCCAATAGAGGTGGGGGAGGACCATTTAAAACAGCATCAGGTCATTAAGTGTACGATCACCCAGCTTACTAGCAGGCACGTTCGGGTGCAGTTGCGTTATCGACAATTTAACCTTGAGCCTTTTGCAGGGGAAATGTTGTGGGTGTTAGAGCCAGATTTAATGGAGATTGGGTTTGCAGCTATGTACAGGAGTTTGTTTGAGCATCCGGATGTAGCTCCAATTTGCAAGTTATCTTTGGGCACCATTAAGGTAGATCAGCGTCCTGGCTTGACGGCGGAGCAGCAGCAGTTGTTGGGGAAGATGTTGAATGCTCCGGGATATTTTTTACTTTGGGGGCCACCTGGCACGGGGAAGACGAGTGTGATGATTCGTGAATTTGCTCGTGGGGTGCTAGAAAATACGGAGGACAATTTGTTGTTACTGGCGTTTACCAATAGGGCAGTGGATGAGATTTGTGAGGCTTTGGACGCTATTGGTGGCTCTGTTAGGGATCATTACATTCGAATAGGCTCAAAGCATGCAACCTCTGTTCATTTTTCTGAGCAGCTACTTCAGCATAAAATTAAGGATGCAGGTAAGAGGAGTGAGTTGGTTGCTATACTAGGTCGGCACCGTATTTTTGTGAGCACGGTTGCTTCTTTTTCTCAGAATGTTGATTTGTTGAAGGTGAAGCGTTTTCAGCGTGTATTAGTAGATGAGGCTAGTCAGATACTGGAGCCTCAGCTGATAGGGTTGCTCAAGCGTTTTGATCAATATATTTTGGTGGGGGATCATCGTCAGCTACCGGCTGTTACAGCGCAGGGGGCTGATCTTGCCAAGGTGGAAGATCCGGATCTTAATGCAAGTGGGTTGTTTGATTTGAGGGCGTCGTATTTTGAACGGGTGTATCGACTTTGTGAAGGGGCCGGGTTAGATCAACACTTTGGGCGGTTGTCCGTGCAAGGACGGATGAACGCAGAAATAATGGCATTTCCCAATGAGTGTTTTTATAATGGATTTTTGAGTGCAATGTACCCTGAGTCGCTTTCAGAGGGTATCCCGTCTGTTCGGTTTATTGCTACCAACTCTGGGTCCTTTTTTCAGGCAAATCAAAAAACGGATCGGGCAGAAGCAGAAATGGCTGTTCAGTTGGTCAAAGAGTTTAAGGCAATATGGGCGGCAGCGGGTAGGGAATGGCATTCTCAGCGTACACTTGGGATCATTACGCCATGGCGTGCGCAAATAGCTCAGCTGAGGGAGTGTTTGGCAGAGGCAGGAATTGCTTCCGAGGAGGTAACAATTGACACCGTTGAGCGCTATCAAGGTGGTGCCAGGGACATTATTATTGTTTCTTCCTGTGTTCATTCGAAGTATCAGTTGCGTTCCTTGATCAATTTATCGGAGGATGGTATTGATCGAAAGTTAAATGTCGCACTGACCCGAGCAAGGCAGTATCTTGTTGTCTTAGGCAAGGAGGAGGTTTTGCGGGAAGATGAGCGTTATCGTCTTTTTATAGATCGGTACAAGGTTCGATAGCGGTTGTTGGCCGCCAAAGGATAATTGTGCGGTCATCGCTACAGGAAACTAAGTGGTCGTTCATCCAAAGCAGCTGATTCACCGAATTTGAATGGCCTCCATCGCGGATGGTGTCGAGTACCTTCAGTAGTTCGAAGTTAGACGATGACCATATTTTGATCGTTTTATCTCTACTTGCGGTCGCCATCCAATTGGTATTAGCCGGCTGGATAATGTGATTAATGGTGTACCAGTGAGCGGGTTGTTTAAACAGGGGCTGTTCGTCTTTATCTTGAATATTGAGCATAGCATCTCTACCACCGGAGGCCAGTAACTGTTCTTGATTAAGCCAAGACACTGTGAAAACGGAGTTAGCATGTGCTGCAATAGTTTTTATTAATTTTAGGTCTGAGCGTTGGACAAGGTAGATGTTTCCATCGCTGCTACCTACTGCGAGCAGGTCTTGTTCGGCTGAGTAGGCGATAGAGCGGAGTGCTTTATTGCTTAGTTGATAGCTTTCTTGGGCGGATTTACGGGAAGGGTTCCAACGGGTCAATATTCCATCTCCTCCGGCACTGAACAGCTCATCTTGTATCCAGAGCAGGCAGTACACCCCTTTTTGATGGTGCTGAATATTTTTACTGAGGCTGGGGTTTGCCGGATTGATCCAGTGAATTCCACCGGTCATGTTTCCTGCGATGATGAGTTGTTCTGGCCAGTCTTGGGGGGAGGTAGTTAATGAAAAGAGTTGTGACTCCACATTAACCAGTAATTTTCCCAATTCGGGATTATCCAGGTTCCATTCAACTATCCACCCATCTCCGCCTGCCGATAAAAAGTGGTTAGGGGTATGGCTTTTTGCAAGGGCATAGATAGCGGCTCTATGGCCGGTACAGCTTTTGTAGCGGACAAACATAGAACGTTTAACAGGTTAAATTCGAATTAGTTGACCACTAACAAGGGTGGAGTTGGTTGAGATTCGGTAGCTATAGCAACCTTTTTGAGGGAAAGTGGAATCTTCTATGAAGATGGTTGATGTTTCTGAGTTTGCCGGAATGTATTTTTGAAAAATTTGCTTTCCTGTAATATCGAAGATTTCCAGCAGCAGGTCTGTTGGATAATCTACTCCCATGGGGAATTGAATGTGAGAGGAGGAGGGGTTGGGATATGGTGTAAAGACTTGGGCGGAGCTCTTTACACGGTCATTTTGAAACAATAGTGATATGTTTTTCGTGGAGGTATTGGAGTAAACGGCCTCAGCAGTAAAGGACTGGTTGTTTAATTGAAGTAGGTCAGCGGTCCAGCTTGCCTGGTTAGTGGTTAGCAGGATAGTAAAGAGGGTGTCGTTGGCTTTATAATCCTTCACCATGCCTGGATTATCATGCAGCCAAAGTGTTTTAAGTTGGTTGTTGTTAAGGGTAAAAGCGTCATTGGGCAGGCCTTTTACACCAACTATTTTCGCGTGATTTAGTTTCGTTTCTAGTTGAAGTTGCCAAGCAGCGAGGGAGGTATTTTCAGTTAGCTGGATGGGCAACTCAATTGTTTTTCCGGCTTCTAGCCAGTGATTTGGAGCTGTTAGTACTAGTTCGGGTCTTTCTCGTTCCTCATTATCAGCATTGAACGAGGTTAGGTTTTCTACATCACCTATTTTAACTCCTACCCAATTAAGTCCGGAAATGGCCGGCGTAATTCCGCTAACATTTTGGAATGTAATTAGAGCGGTGTCTTTCATCTCGGCGAAAGAGGCTAAGATATCAGATGGATCGGTTACAGGTCGAATAAAACGCCATTTTGGAGCGCCTGAGAAAGTATCGGTCACCCCCAGGATGGTTTTTCGAATATCGACAATATCGAGTGTGGTGACGGTTTTAGATCCATTTGCGTCCGCTGCTAATGCTTGGTAGAAGGAGGTGAACGGCTCTAGGCTTAGGATATGTCTGCTAATTAAAATTAGATCGTAGGCGGTTACTCCGTTGGTGATGTTGTCTTCGCGGGTTAACCTGATAGACAAATTTCCGGAAAGGTTTATAGGGAGATCATTTAAGTTAAGGGTAAAGCAAGAGTCCGTTTGATTTTTGAGTTGGTTGGTAGAAAAGGGTTGTCCGTTTGCCGTTCCAGAGAAAGAGGCATTCGTTCTGTAGCTGTTTAGTTTGGTATTTCGGGCTGTTCGCGCGCAGCCCTTTACTTGAATGTCCGTATCCTGGATACAGGGGCACTGATTACTGTTATCTTGTACCAGGACGTAGTTGGAGCATTGGTTAACTAATCCATTTCCATCACGGACCCACACTTCTACGATATTAGTGCCTTGGTCACAGATTGCGTATTGGATGGTGTCTTGTGTGGGAAATCCAGTTCCGGTTCCCGCTTTTCGGAGCCCGTATTGAAGTTGTGCGACGGGGGTACAGTTGTCGGAGATATTCAGGATAAATTGCTGTGCATTGATGGTCATGGAGCAGTTATTGTCCAGGCTTTGTGTAATTCCATTTCGGCAGATCATATTAGGTGGGGCGCAGTCCTGAACGGTTACGATTTGTTGGCAGGTAGCTACCTGCCCGCAGCTATTGGCTGCTCTCCATGTTATTTTACTTTGTCCGAGGGGGAAATTATGCGAGAACGTATTTCCGGAGGCTTGAATGTCGGGCGAGCCATTGTTTCCGAAGTCAATGGTATGAAGAAAATTGAAAGATGGATTGTTACAGGAGGAACTTGCCGACATATTTGCAGCAATTGGGGCTGCGGAGCAGTTATTGAGGGGTAGACAAGTGGGGAGATCGTTGCAATTGTTAAAAACGATGCTTTGGGCATTTACTATTGGAGGGGTAGTGGCTGTCAGAAGGACAGCTATTGCCAGGACATGCGCGCGCATAGAGATTGTGCTAGTAGTTTATAAACGGAATAGGGATTATGAAGTCAACAAGAGATTCCGATTATACGAGATTGAACAAAGGTAGGGTCTTTTAGGATTCGAAGGGAGGTTGAGCTCTTACTTTTTTAATAGTAATACTGTTTTTATAGAATAGGGTAGTGCAGGATTTTAGGGTTTATCCAGAGTAGTCCCAGTACAATTGGCGGGAGATTAAGATTTCCAAATAATGCGATGTTCAGGTTACGATGGAGAGGAGGCTGGGCACTATTTGAAATGTTGCTGGGGCAGTGCCTAGGAACTCGCCATCTGCTTCGAGCCAAAGATGGGTAGAGGGATCTGTCGGAGCGATTTCGATGTTTTTTGTTTGGACTCCGGTTACTTTTGGATGGGAGAGCAATTTTCCATTATAAAATCGGGCGGTCTGGAGAAGCACTTCCCATTTAGGCATTTTGCTGGCGAAGGTCAAGGCGAGTAGTCCATCATTTGGGATAGCGTGGGGGACTAGTTGCATTCCGCCTCCAGAATATTTACAAATGCCAATATTAATGGTATAGAAATAGTCTTTAACGGAGTTGTTGGGATCAAACCGGATAATGGCTTCGGAAAGGTTGTATTGAAAAAGGTATTTTGCTATGGCCAGGAGGTAAACCAGTTGGGAGTTGGATTTTCCGTTTTCCTCCAGTTTTTTTGCTATAAATCCATCGTATGCCAACCCTGCTACATTAATAAACCACCGAGAGGAGGGGCTGCCTTTTGGGTCCAAGTAGTTCACTTTTCCGACATCTTGTCGAATGATAAAAGGGTTCAGGAGGTTTTTAATCCGGGAGATGGGTTCGTGTGGTATTTGGTATTGACGGGCCCAATCATTTCCTGTTCCCACTGGGAAAGGGGCATAGAGGATCTCTTGAGGTGGGATTTCTTGTTGGGACAGGATTCCATTAGCGATTTCATGGTGGGTGCCATCTCCACCGAGTCCGAGCAGGTAGCGATGACCTTTCAGGAGGGCATTTTGTGCGAGTTGAGTAGCGTGTCCTGGATATTGAGAGAACTGGATTGAGTAGGAGATGCCAGCTTCCTGCAGCTGGTGTTCGAGTTGCGGCCAGATTTGTTTTACTGTACCGTTTCCAGCTGCAGGATTAGCGATAATGAACCAAAACATGGCTAATTAGGCAAGGATAGTTGCTTTGGTGGCATCAAGGATTTCTCTGACTTGGGCGAGTTGGGCACCTTGGGCGTAGACCCTTAATACGGGTTCGGTTCCGGAGGGTCGAATCATCACCCAGTTGTCTCCACCGAGGCGGAATTTCCAGCCGTCGAGGTCTTCAACGCCATGAACCTTGAAAGTGCCGAAGGAGGAGTAAGCGCCGGATTTACAAGCAGCGATAATGGATTGTTTTTGAGCTTCTGTGACATGTAGGTCATCTCGGTCAACGGCGAAGCTTCCTACGATATCGTACACCTCTTGGACGAGGCCTTTAATTGTTTTTCCTGTTATGGCCATAAATTCAAACACCAGGAGTCCCATCCATACGCCATCTCTTTCTGGAATATGGCCTTTGACAGCGAGGCCTCCTGATTCTTCTCCTCCAACGAGCACATCCTCTTTTACCATAATTTCGGCTATATATTTAAAGCCGATTTTAGTGATTTCGTAAGGCAGTTGGAAGTGTTCTGCCAACTTTTTCATTTTATCGGTCACGGAGAATGTGAAAATTACTTTTCCCTCCATGTTTTTATATTTTCGGAGGTAGAGGAGGAGGATAAGTAATAAGTGGTGGCTATCTACGAAATTTCCATCTTCATCATACATTCCGATCCGGTCGGCATCGCCATCATTGGCAAGTCCTGCGGTTATTTTTGGGTTATTTTTGATGGTTTGGCTCAGTAGGTGCAGGTTGCGGTGAATAGGTTCTGGGGCTTGGCCATGCATACCCGGGTTCCAGTCGCAGTGAAGAAACAGGCTTCTTGGCAGTAGTTTTTTTACTGCATTTTGTCCTGCTCCATACATGGCGTCGTATGCGATGCGACCGGCGCTTTGTTTTATTGCTTTTAGGTCGAATGACTTTTTGGCATGGCGGAGGTAGATGGTTTCCAGGTCAGCATCTACAAGGAGTTTTTTGGTTACCAGTTCACCGAGGGAGGGCAAGTGTTGGAGGGAGCAAGAATCAGGGATCAGTGCTTCCACCTCTGCTATTTCGGATGGGATCATGGGTCCTCCGAAAGCGGCTTTTAATTTAAACCCATTGTAGGAGGGTGGGTTATGGCTTGCTGTGATGACGATACCCAGATCGCTTTTTGTTTTGACGACCCCTAGTGAGACCATTGGGGTGGATACGAAGCTGGTAGCTACGTGGCATTTAATACCATATGCCCCGAGTACTCGAGCGGTTGTTTCGGTGAAGAGCAAGCCGCCAAATCGACAGTCGTAACCGATCACTACTTTTTTCATTTTATGTTTTTTCATAAAAAGAGCAGTAGCCTCTGCCACGCGCATGACATTTTCTACGGTGTATTCATCAGCGATGATTGCGCGCCAGCCATCTGTTCCGAACTTAATGGGTGCTGCCATAATAACAAATAGAGGTAAATTTTATGAAGAGAGATAGCAAAAGTAAAACGAGTGGGTTGATACTGTATGCGTTTAGGCCAAATTCTGGTTGAAATAATATCGCTAGGCTCCATAATAGAGCCACTGTGCTGCTTTGGGGAATTCTATGCCCCAGCGGGACTCATTGTGTTCGCCAGCGGGGTCAATTTCCAGGTTAAATTGGACGGTACCGGGCTTGTATCCTCGCTTTTCGATGGCTTCTTTAAATCGGGAGGCTCCTGGAGCCATGTCGGCGCTTTCTTTTCCTCCGGCGTATAGATAAATTTTGGTGGGGGATAAATGGTGAAAGCGGAGTGGTTCACGGTAAATGTGCTCAGAGATCCAGAGAGAAGGGGAGAATATCATGAACTTGGAATAAACTTGGGGGTAGAGTACTCCTGCATAGATGCTAATAAGTCCTCCCATACTGCTTCCTCCTATACCGGTGTGGGCTCTATCGGGCAATGTTCGGAAGTGTTGATCAATGTAAGGCTTTAGGGTTTCTGCCAGGAAATGCGCATAGTTTCGTCCAAGGCCTTCTCCCCATTTGGTTGTATTGTAGGGAAGAAATTCCTGAATTCGTTCTTTTCCTCCGTGATCAATTGCGACGACAATAAAGTCACCTTTGTTTTGTTGAGCTAGGCTGGCTAGTTGTTTGTCGACTCCCCATGTACCAAAGGGGGCATCTTGCTCGAACAGGTTTTGGCCATCCTGGAGATAGAGAACGGGATACCGTTGGGTAGTATTTTCGTAGTTCCAAGGCAGGAGAACGGCAATGCGCCGTTTTCTTCGAAGCTGTGGGATAGGAAACTCTTTGGCTACGATTCGTATATCGGGGTAAAATTGTGGATTGTAGGGTCCATCATGGGTTTTCCAAGCGGGTACAATATCAAAGACTTTACCAGCAGTCCAATTTAGTTTTCTGTTCGCTGTAGGAAATCCATCTGCTCCCAATTCCTCTGCGTCCCATCCTCCTTTTACATATTTATATTCGAAGGTGTGTCCAGGATTATCGACGGGTAGAGAAAGTTGGTAGTGGCCCTCTCGGACCTGGGCCATTCGAAATCGATCGTCTTTTGTAGCCCAGTCATTGAAGCTACCTGTCAGGTAAACAGGACGCGAATCGTCTTTTGGTGTAAACAACTCCAGTGTAAGCATATCGAAGAGGCCGCAAAGGTAGTAACATGTTGTCTGTACTGTGATTTTTTTGATTTTTATGATTGCCTTGATTATGTTTTGTGTAATAATCACAACAATCATAGTTTAGACGTTTATTTGGCCGCCCATCAGTTGT
>Ga0315900_10004230_pt1 | contig 20372 bp, 26 predicted proteins | sample LakEriMetagenome_FD_203521 | JGI IMG/M metagenome (GOLD analysis project Ga0315900, IMG submission 203521) | Freshwater fungal communities from buoy surface, Lake Erie, Ohio, United States - Buoy 12 MA114 | ecosystem: Environmental > Aquatic > Freshwater > Lake > Lake biofilm | place: USA: Lake...
CTAAGTATATCCCGGAACTGCAAAGACGCGAAACATGGGAAGAACTAGTTACTCGTAACAAAGAAATGCATTTAACGAAGTATCCAAACTTAGCAGATGAGATTGAAGCTGCATATAAGTTTGTGTATGATAAGAAAGTACTACCTTCAATGCGTAGTTTACAGTTTGGCGGCAAGCCAATCGAAATTTCGCCAAATAGAATTTATAACTGTGCATATTTACCTATAGATGATTGGAGATCATTTGGTGAGGTGATGTTCCTATTGTTAGGGGGTACGGGAGTAGGTTATAGTGTACAGAAACATCACGTAGATCAATTACCAGAAATTCGTAAGCCATCTGCAGAACGCGAACGTCGTTATCTTATTGCAGATAGTATAGAAGGATGGGCAGATGCCGTTAAAGTTTTAATGAAGAGTTATTTTCAGGGAGGTTCAAAACTTAAGTTCGACTTTTCTGATATACGTCCAAAAGGCGCCCGCCTAGTAACATCGGGAGGTAAAGCTCCAGGTCCACAACCACTTAAAGAATGTTTGATCAAAGTACAAGGTATTTTAGATGCAAAACAAGATGGCGAAAAGCTTTCGGCGATTGAAGTACATGATATTGTCTGTCACATTGCTGATGCTGTATTGGCTGGCGGAATACGTCGTGCTGCCCTTATATCGCTTTTTAGTGCTGATGATGATGAAATGATTTCGTGTAAGTCTGGTGCATGGTGGGAACTGCATCCACAGCGCGGTCGCGCTAATAACTCAGCTGTATTGATGCGTCATAAACTTACGAAAGAATACTTTATGGATCTTTGGAAACGTGTTGAAGCGTCCGGAGCTGGCGAACCTGGTATCTATCTTTCAAATGATAAAGATTGGGGAACTAATCCATGTTGTGAAATCGCATTACGTCCATACCAATTCTGTAATCTATGTGAAGTAAATGTATCGGATATTGAATCGCAAGAAGATTTAAACGCACGTGTTAAAGCAGCTGCATTTATTGGAACGCTGCAAGCCGGTTACACTGATTTTCATTATTTACGTCCGGTATGGAAACGTACTACTGAAAAAGATGCGCTTATTGGCGTGTCTATGACAGGCATTGGTTCTGGTACTGTATTGGGTTATGATATGCGTCAGGCATCGAAAGTAGCTAAAGACGAAAATGCACGTATAGCAGATATTTTAGGAATCAATAAAGCTGCTCGCGTTACTACCGTAAAACCAGCCGGTACGACGTCATTGACATTAGGAACTAGTTCCGGTATACATGCTTGGCATAACGATTACTATGTACGTCGTGTACGTGTAGGAAAGAATGAAGCTATTTATACTTATCTATCAATCTATCATCCAGATCTAATAGAAGACGAATATTTCCGTCCGCACGATACTGCAGTAATATCAATTCCACAAAAAGCACCTGCAGGAGCTATATTGAGATCTGAATCGCCTATTCAGTTGTTAGAACGTATTAAGCGTGTACATTTGGAATGGGTTAAGCCAGGACATCGTAGTGGTAGCAATACACATAACGTTTCGGCAACAGTTTCACTACGTGAGCATGAATGGGATGCTGTAGGACAATGGATGTGGGATAACAGAGATCATTATAATGGTTTATCAGTTCTTCCATATGATGGTGGTACGTATATTCAAGCACCATTTGAAGATATTACAGAAGAACAGTTTGATGAAATGATGAAATCACTTCATGAGATTGATTTATCAAAAGTTATTGAAATCGAAGATACAACGAATCTTAAGGGCGAAGCTGCTTGTGCCGGTGGAGCATGTGAGGTAGTTTAATGTATAGAGAAGATGATTGGGTATTTAAACAGTATGTGGAGGGGCTTAGTAAACCTAAGCTCCTTCCTACTGATTTTTATTACGATGAAAATGGTAATATGGTAATGACTGAATCGTATCATTTACGACGCGGATCATGTTGCGGAAATGGTTGTAAACATTGTCCTTATAGTTAATATTTATATATGATATGAAATTAAAACCACTATTAGAAAATTTCGGCGGTCCTGGTAAAATGATTTTACCAAAAGGACATAAAGCCGGCTTACGAGTTCCGAAAGGAGGCTCATGTTGCGCTAACTGTAAGTATTGGGATGCTGATGCAGAAGTATGTAACAGTGATTACTATGTAAAATGGGCTGGTACTAATACTATTCCATATCCAGCAAATGAATACTGTACTAACTGGTGGGAACCTATACCACATAAACCGACGGAAGAAGAATGAAACTACGAGATCTAATTAAATTACGTGAAGCTTCAGAAACAAATCATGAACAAATGGCAATGCCGTTTTTACGTGAGTTTCATACACGTTACGGTTATAACGTAAATTTCAAATTCTTAGGAATGAAAGACGAAGAATGCATTTACGTAGCTCCGATGTCAGACCTAGGAATGTTTGAAATGATTGTTAGTGATGCTAAAATATATGCCAAGATCACAGAGAAGTCAGCAATATTTGGTATCGTATATACATTAACTGGTCTAGAAAAGTTTGAAGCTACGATATCAGCCATGAAACAAAAAGACGGTGTTGTTGAAACAATACTTTTTGATAACAGTGATAAAAAGACATTTAGTAATAAAGCTACAGACTTTCTAGGTATTGAAAAGGAAGGCTAACATGTTTAAGATACTAGATTATAAGATTCCTACACATCCGTACATTTCAGAACCACTTCCGGATGAATCGGTATTCGACCGTTTAGTAGCCCCAGAATTCTTTGATCGATTTGGTTATGAGTTAACATATATCGAAAGTCTATATCACGTACATAACAATATACCGGGTCACGTATTAGTTCCTGGTAGTCCAACAGATGCCGCTGCTTGTATACAGGATTGGATGATACAAACAGAACAACACCCGCATATATTTTTAGATCACTGTCATCTCAATACACGTTATGCTTATGAAGGAGCTGCGTTAGAGCAGTTAAAACGCTTGAGTAAACGTTATCCTAGACTAGTAAAAATCTTAAACATCAAACCTAAATACATGGTTGATTTTTGTTTAGATTATATTGTTGATGATAAAGTTGTAGAATTGATTCATATAGAACATGATTTTCATGACTATAATCAATACATGACGCATATCGATTTTTGCGAGACATTTATACAATCTCAGGATTGGCGTCGTGCATATTTAGATTTAAAGCCGTTTTTTGATAACGGGTATGATTATGATGAGTATGCACAGGCTCAGTATAAAGCCAAGTACTATGGCTTTGATACATTAGATTATTTACATGAGCCGAAAATGTTATCTTATAAAAAAGTTTACTAAGCATTTGTTTTTATGGAATTTTGTTCTTATAATAATGTAAATGAGTAAGACAAAAGAGTTAGTAATACAAATGCAAGAGGATTACGTTAATAGCTGGGACGCTGTTGACGCTAATTACTTTTATCAAAAATTTCTAGAAAATAATAAACAGTTATGAAAAATCAACTTGAGAAAAAACTTATTGATATATTAGGTCCGATATCAGATGATAAATTAGCCTTTGGCAATCAAAATGTCGAGGCAGTTTCTAATGGCAATATAGTCGGTTACATTATACACGCAGTAACTAATGAACAACGTATACAGATAGAACAAGCTTTAAAAGATGAGCTTAAATTAAAAGAAGTACGTTGGATAGACTATCCAACAGCCGTTGATACAAGCGGAAAGAGGATCGACACTGAGTCTATTAAATTAACAAATACATACGTTGATACGTATGATGGAAAGATAGGATATTTATATCAAATATTCTTCACGCCGAAATTATATAACCCATCTGATCTAATCTTTGATACTGTAAAAGATGGTTGTACAATTGGACCAATTATATATAATACAGAAACATTCGAACCATCTCGAGTTCTTATAATGACGTGGAATCCTTCAAGGCCCGCATTTACTGACGATGTAGAAGCAGTAAAACAACAGTTGCGAGATCAATTAGATATGATATTAGAAAATCCTGAAGAGTATACGCATCCAGGATTTAGAGCATGTATGATACGTATCGCAATTGTGTAATAATTTTTAAAAAATAATGCTCAAAATTTGAGCGTTTGAGAAAGAGTTCATATATTTATCTATACAAAAACAAAACAGTTATGTTCAAATTTAAAGACGTAGAAATTACATTTAATTTCAGAGAATTGCCGCATTATGATCAAGAGTATTTGCGTACTATGGCATATGAGACAGCTATGAATAAATCTGTTAAGCATACCGGTTGGGGCTTTGACAAGATGTATTCAGACGCTGATAACTTTACGATGTTTGATAATATAAACGCACTCGATGAATATATGAGTGAGTTTGTACACGAGTATGATTATGTAGCTTCACATTTGCTACATGGCAAGAAGTATTATTTTGCTTGGACTTATTCACAAAGGAACAGATAATGGCTAGATACATTTCGACAAAATTATTTGAAAACTATTCTGTAGCAATTAGACAATGGAAAGCACAACATTCACATTGTCAACTGCTTCATGGTTATGCTTTGAAATTCAAAGTATGGTTTGCTTCTAATGACCCAGATATCGACAAACAGCTCGATGATATGAACTGGATTGTTGATTATGGTGGATTTAAGCCTGCACCGCAAGGTAATGGTTTAAAAGCTTGGATGGATCACATGTGGGATCATACAACATTGATTCAGAAGGATGATCCGTATGCTGACATTTTTGTACAAATGGAGCAAATGGGTTTGTGTAAACTGCATTTACTAGATAAAATGGGAGCCGAAAGTTGTGCTCGTCTAGTATATGAACACTTTAACGAGGTATTGTCTAAGACAGATGCCGGCCGTTGCAAGTGTATTAAAGTAGAGTGTTTTGAAAATGATAATAACAGTTCAATTTACGAGGAATAATGAACAGTCCAAGAATTACAGACTATGACAAAGTTTTACCAATTAATGAATTATACCGCTGTGTACAATCAGAAGGTTCTCGTTTTGGTAGACCTACTATTGCTATTCGTGTAACTGGTTGTACTCACCGCTGTTGGTTTGGTGAAGGTGGGTGGTGCGACAGTTGGTATAGTTCAATACATCCAGAGAAAGGTAAGTTTACTTTTAACGATATCATAAAAATCTATGATGAGAATCCACATATTAAAGAAATGATGTTAACGGGCGGTTCGCCGACTATGCAACCTGCGTTAGTTAATGAATTAACGCATTTCTGTGCAAAACGTGGTATTATTATGACTATCGAAACTGAAGGTAGTCACTTTGTAGAAACAGATTTTCCAATTGATCTTGTTTCTTTATCTCCTAAATTTAGTAACAGTGTTCCAAAACTAGGTGTTAAGACTCCTAAAGGTAATGTAGTAGATCAGAAGTTTATTGATCAGCACAATAAGTTTCGTCTTAATGAAGAAGCTATTCGTAAAATGATTACGACTTATGATTATCACTACAAGCCAGTTTGGGATGGTACTGAAGAAAATCTAAAAGAGATTGAAGAATTTCGAGTTAAATTTGGAATTCCGAAAAATAAAACTTATATAATGCCTGCAGGCGATACTAGAGAACAACTCATAAAGATGTATCCATTAGTATTTGATCTGTGTGCTCGTGTAGGTTATAATATGACAGGTCGTGACCATATTATAGCATTCGATGACGCGCGCCAGGTGTAGCCACATTAGACTATAAATAAAGTATATAATGTTAATATTTATTTAAAAGGATAAATATGACATATATACGAACAGAAAAGATTAATGGTAAGTATAAGTTTATACATGGCAGAACATGTAATACATGTAATACATACTATGAAACGTTCTCTGGTAATAAAAAAACAATAACACGAAATGGTTGGTGTAGTCATGAATGTAAAAGAAAACATTATAATCAACTATATCGTAAAACAGTTAACTGTAAGTATTGCAATACAACACATGATGTACCGACATCTAGTATAAAACAGTTTTGTACACATAAGTGTTATACGGAATACGCAAAGTTACACCCCGAAGAATTTAATTTATACACAAAAGCTAAAAATATGCGTAAGTATACTAATACCGAATCGTCTATAGCTAAGGGTATAGAAACAAAACGAAAAAAAGGTTTGATACGCCAGTGGGTTGATGAACGTAATATAGAATGGACAAAATTTTGGAAAGTATGTAATTATCATACTCGAAAGATGCGAAAAAAACTTTTTAATACATGGGACGGATATGACTATTATACGGGAGAGTATATTAAGGATAATATTAGTTTACCGTACTACCATAAAGATTATCCGACACTCGATCATAGAAAGTCTAGAAGTCAATGTTTTTTAGAAGGGTTAACTGTACGTGAAGCGTGTGATGAAAATAATTTAGTATGGACTACTAGATTTAACAATAGTAAAAAGTATAATAAATCTTTGTCAAATTGATATGATGTTATTATATTACAAATCAATAAAAACTAATAAAGAATATGAATATGAAACCAATGGGCGACTTAGTTCTTGCAAAAGAAGTAAAACAAGAAAAAACTAAGTCAGGAATTATTTTGATGGAAAGTGCAGATAACTATGTATATGCTGATGTAGTAGCTATAGGAGATGGTTTGTTTACACAGACCGGAGATCGTATTCCTGTAACAGTTAAGGTAGGCGATCGTATTGTTATTCATAAGAATGAAGTCGGTAAGCATAAGAAAATTACAATTAATGACGAAGAATTTGTATTGGTTCGTGAATCTGAAATTGCACTAATCGAAGTAAAGTAATGAATAAAGAAGTTGAAAATACAATTGAGTTAGTATTAGGTGGTTATGCTAATGGTATTTCATTACAATTAGCAGAAAAGCAAAAACTGCAAGGACCCGATGCTAAACTAACAAAAGAAGAAAAAGAAGCTATTATCAGTGAAGCTGCAGAAGCCTTTGGTAACTTCTTAACAGCACTTGGTGTTGATTGGCAGAATGATCCGAATTCATCTGATACGCCGCGCCGTGTAGCAAAAGCATATGTAAATGATCTTTGGGCAGGGCGATTTAATCCAGCTCCGAGTATTACAGCATTTCCAAGCGATGGATATGACGGTATGGTATTTGAAGGTGGTATTCCATTAACAAGTATGTGTAGTCATCATCACCAGACAATCATGGGTTCAGTACATGTAGCTTATATTCCAGGTAACGAAAGTAAAGTTATTGGATTGAGTAAATTGAATCGTGTTGTAGAACATTTTGGAAGACGTGGCGCTATTCAAGAACAGTTAACTGTAGCTATTCATAATGCTGTAGATACGATGATTGAAAACAATCAAGGTGTAGCAGTAATGATTGAAGCAACCCATAACTGTGTACAATGTCGTGGTGTTAAGCATGGTGGTGCTAGTATGAAAACTAGTAAATTAACTGGCGCATTTAAAGATGACCCGGCTACAAGAAATGAGTTTTACGAATTTGTAAGAGGCTATAAATCATAATGGAAATAGTTATTCCTGAGTATAAAATCGAACGACGAGTTCGTGCGATGGCTCATAAAATATCAGAAGAACATACTGCTAGTGGCAATTCGTTACCGCCCGTAATGATTTGTGTATTGAACGGAGCATTTATGTTCTTTTCTGATTTAGTTAAGGATATGGGTATAGACGTTGAAATAGATTTTATACGACCTAAATCATATCATGGCCGAGATAATAGTGCCGGCGTAACATTTACAAAAGATATTGAACTAGACCTAAAAGGTAAACGTGTTTATATCGTTGAAGACATTGTAGATACTGGACAGACAATGATAGAAATACTACAACGTATTTCAGATAAAATGCCGGATGAAGTAAAAGTAATAACACTAGTACATCGCAAAGGTAATGAGTTTCCAGTAGACCACTTTTGTTTTGAGATTGGCGACGAATGGGTAATCGGCTACGGTTTTGATGACAATGGTCTACGTAGAAACTACAGAAATATCTATGATGTACGATAAAAAGGACTTATATTTAACTTATGTATCAAGCAGTATATTTTCATAGACATACTAATGTAGTACACCTATGGGATGATGAAAAAGGATATATGCGTATACCGTATAAACGCTACGCTTATGTTAAATCTCCTAATGGTAATCTAACTGCATTAGATGGTACCTTAGTTAAGAAGGTATCAAAATTCGCGGGAGAAGATCCCAAAGACGTATATGAATCGGATGTTCGACCGGATGTTCGTACACTGATTGATATGTACTATCAAACAGATGATGTATCAAAAGATCATCGTATTTTATTCTTCGATATCGAGGTTCAACGAGATGAAGAACGTCGACATAGTACGGTTGAAGATGCTACTAACGTAATCAACTCAGTAGCATATTATGATAACGTAAATCGACAGTATAACATATTTGTAATCGATCCTAATGTAGAAAAGATTACTAAAGAACAAACTGAATCAGGTAACATCTTTAAATGTTCTAACGAAGCTGATTTGTTAATGTTATTCCTTAAGGCTTGGAATAAGTTTAAGCCTACAATTGCTGTTGGTTGGAACTGTGATAAGTTCGATATTCCATACCTAGTAAATCGTATGAAGCGTGTACTAGGTGAAGAATATGTTACTAAACTAAGTCCGATTGGTATCATCGATAAAGATCGTAAATACGAACAATACCAGATTGCTGGTGTTACGGTATTCGACTTAATGCGTTTATATCGTCAGTATACATATAACGAAGAACCGTCATATTCATTGGATTACATATCTAGAAAAGAATTGGGTAAAGGTAAGGTTGAATATGAAGGAAGCTTAGATACGTTATATGAAACGGATGTTAACAAGTTTATTGAATACAACCGTGTCGACGTTGAACTTATGGTTGAACTAGATGAAAAGCTTAAGTTCATTGATCTGGCTCGAAGCATATGTCATAAAGGTCACGTACCGTATAGTGATGTATACGCAGCGACCCGTACTTTGGATGGCGCATGCTTGACATTCTTAAAACGTGCTGGTATTGTAGCTCCCAATCGACAAGTATCTGATGATACCGAAGATGTAGCTGTCGATGAAGAGGATGATGATAGCTTTACTGGTGCATTTGTTAAAGATCCAGTACCTGGCAGGTATGAATGGGTATTTGACGAAGATGCCTCGGGTCTATATCCTAATACACAACGATCTCTAAATATGTCTCCAGAGACTAAAGTGTTTAGAATCGACAATTGGGATCTAAATGCTTTTATCAATAATACTCCTATAGTATTTAAAGTATCATCTAAACGGCTGTCTTGGACACCTAACGAATTGCGTGCTTATTTAGTTACTAATAACTATTCAATAGCTGCTAACGGCGTTGTATATGACTTGTCACGTAAGGGTCTTATTCCTAGTATTCTTGAGTTATGGAGCCAAGAACGTGATGAGTTTAGAGCTTTAGCTAAACAATATAAACAAGAAGGTAACAAATTGTTATACGAATACTATGAGTCCAGACAGCTAACTCAAAAGATTATATCGAACTCTTTGTATGGTGTATTAGGTAATAGAGGCTTCAGATTCTATGACTTGGATAATGCAGAAGCAACTACCATTACCGGTCAGGCCGTAGTTAAACATGCGATGCAAAAAGGCAATGAGTGGTTTACTAAAGCAACTGGTATTGACCGAGACTATGTAATTTATGTAGATACGGATAGTAACTTTTTCTCAGCAGTACCGATAATCGAAATGCTAGAAAAGAAGCAAGGTAAAAAACTTAGCTATGATGAAAAGGCTACGATAACATTTAAAACGTCTCAACAGGTAGAAAAGTTTATTAACGGTTCGTTTGATGACTTTGCTAAGTTGTACTGTAATATTGATAAACACTTCTGGACCTTTAAACAAGAATATGTAGCTGAAGCAGCTATTTGGATTGCGAAGAAGCGTTATGCTCAAAAGATTATATCTGAAAAAGGCGTTTCTATTTCTGATATGACGAAAGGCGAAAAGCAGTTTAAACTCGATGTGAAAGGCCTTGACGTTGTTAGATCTAACTTCCCTAAGAAGTTCCGTGAGTATATGTCAGATCTGTTAATACGCTTGTTAGACAATCAATCTAAGACTCAGGTCGATGAAGTTGTATTGGATTTTAAAGAGTATCTGCTTACTGTAGAAAACGTAACAGAGATTATGCCAGCCAGTTCAATTAAAAAGTTTGGCGAATATGCTACGGAGAGAAGTGATGGGTTTTTGATAACAGCTAAAGGTACACCGATACATATTAAGTCAGCAATTAACTATAACAACTTATTGCATATCTTAAACATCCCATCAGCACCTAGAATTGATATAGGACAGAAAGTTAAATGGGCATATATTAAGCCTAATGCATATACGTTTGAAACTATTGCAATTCCAGATGAAGGTGTTCCGGCAGAGGTTATGGAATTCTTAAAACAGCATTTGAATAACAATCTAATCTATGAAAAGATTATGACAAAGAAACTGCAATCATATTATGATGCTATGGGTTGGGGTGATATTCCTAACAACAGAAATGTTGGTAAATTCTTTTCATTTGCTTAGGTTCGTATTGATTTTTTCATTATAATAAAAGAAATAATTAGTTATGATTGGATTTAAAGGTTATTGGTATGGCAAAGAAGTAGAAGGTCGGTATACGGATATCGATACTCTATTTATCTCAGATTTTAAAGCGTTGCCAGTAAATTTTACGATTGAACAGCCTCATGTATATTTTTGTTCAGGCGCTGTACAGCAACTAATAGATGAAAATAAGTTTGATACTATTTTCGATATGTTAACGTCACGTATAATTTCATTAGAAGTTACGCCAGGTATGTTAGAAAAGATTCCGGCAATGTTACGTATACATTGTCATATACTTCTAATGATATCTGCAACAGATGCTGGGTTGTTAAAGAAAACAGATAGTATTAAAGTAGTGTATGATGACTATTCATTATATTGTACTACAGTGCATAATATGCAACAAGTAACTCCTAACGATTATAAATTCGATACATATGAATAAAGTTTGGATTGTAGATTTAGAAGCTGTTGATACTCGATATACGGGCGAATGGAAGCATTGGGTACCATCAGTAATTAGAGCTTATATCGATGATAAAGCTTTAGATTTCGATGTTGAGGTTGTTGAAGGCGATTCTGATATTCCAGAAGCTACTACACCCGGAGCATTTTTAAACTTTGGCGGTACGAATATATATAAGAGTTCACAGATGAGTAAAATTGCTCGAGCATTTACAGAAGGTAATGTTAAGGCAGGTGACATCTTTTTATATACAGATGCATGGAATCCAACAATAATTCAACTCAAGTATATGAGTCAGTTGTTAGGCATTCCTGTTAAGATACATGCTCTTTGGCATGCTGGTAACTATGATAAGAATGACTTTTTAGGTCGTCTTATTAAAGATGAGTGGGTTAAGTCATTTGAGTTATCATTAGCTCAAGCAATTGACTATAACTGGTTTGCATCAGAATATCATATTGAATTGTTTAAACAAACATATGGCAATGATATTAAATGTTACCATACGGGTTGGCCGATGGAGTATTTACACGCTATTGTAAAGCCAACTGAGAAAGAAGATATAATTTTGTTTCCGCACCGTATAGCGCCTGAGAAGCAAGTTGAGATATTTAGAGACTTAGCTAAACAATTACCTCAGTATAAGTTTATTGTTTGTCAAGATCGAAAACTAACAAAAGCTGAATATCATGAGTTGTTAGGTAAGTCTAAGATAGTGTTTTCTGCAAATCTGCAAGAGACATTAGGAATTTCATGCTACGAAGGTTTATTAGCAGAGGCAGTTTCATTGGTACCGAATCGTTTGAGTTATACAGAAATGTATGATACGATATTTAAGTATCCTAGTGAATGGACAGAATCGTTTGAGGCATATGAACGTAATAAAGAACAATTGGTTAAACTAATTGATTTTCATATGAGTTCATATCCAAACTATATGAATGTTATACAACGTGATGCAAAACGTTTAACGAAAGAATATTTTAGTTGCGACAATTTATTAAAGGCAATGTTTAATGACTAATCCTAAGAAGTTTATTTATTTTCCTTCCTTATCTGCCGGTGGTAGTGCCGATGCATTTAAGAAGAACAAAGAAGTTATGCCAGGCTTAACTTCTAGATTTTATTCAGAGGAGTTTCCAGAAGAATGGAGACATCCATATTTCCTAGTAACTGCAGGACACTATTACAAAAAGCCTGAGACCAGAAAAGACTTTGGTCTAGAGAAAGCATTTGTATTTGGTGACTCTGGCGGTTACCAGTTAGCTCGAGGAGCCCTAAAGTGGACTCCAGAGATTCGTGAGACTATTTTCCATTGGTTAGAAAATAATGCTGATATCGCAGCTAACCTAGATATCCCACCACGTACTATGTACGCGAACCGATTTGAAGATTCATTGTCTATTAGTTTAGATAACTTTAAATGGTTTGAACAGCATCAGTCCGGTAAATGTACATTCCTTAATGTACTTCAAGGTTCTAATACTCATCAGTATGCATACTGGTACGATCAGGTTAAGGATTTTGAATTTGGTGGTTGGTGTGTAGGCGGTCCACAAAAGCTTGTTGATTTCTTTTATGCTTTAGCAGTAATGTTACAGAATCGTGAGTTTGAAAAAGAGCGTAACGGTTATATTCACTTGCTAGGTATTTCTAAGATTAGTGACTTCTTCTTATTGAGTTTGCTACAAAAGAACTTTAATAAGCATTTCGATAACAGAATTCAAGTATCGACAGATAGTTCATCGCCAGGTCAATATCCAGTGTATGGTACGTATTTGCATTCACCTCAGTTAAGCAAAATGACATTTAGTCATTTATACTTCCCTAAAGGCGACAATCTACCGTATAATGCTACAGATATTGTTCCTAATCCATTTGGTCATCCAATAAATATGACGTTTGGCGAAGTAGCTAAATATGACGCTGATTGCAATATGAAAATGGTTCTTAACAATGTATTTGTATTTAACAAAGCAATTGACATGGTTAATGAACTAGTAGATGCTCATATTGAATTGTTAGAAACAATTGTTCCGGCAGACTTTTATCAGATTCTTAAGAGTATGAATGAAATGTTTGAGAATCCAGACGCAGCACTTCATATCTATGAAAAGTATCGTCATTACTATATGAACTATGGCGGAACGCATATTTCATCGACAAACGAAAATACATTTAATAATTTCTTCGAAACAGTATAACAAATATGAAAAAGACAGACATTTTAAGTTTTATTGGCCGTTACCATTTGGCCGGAGCAACTACATCAGTAAAGTGGGTTTCACAAAATGGTAAACTAACTACTAAGTTTATTACGGATGACCAGAATGTTATTGGTTCTGTAACATCAGAAACTCTTAATGTAGGAGATCATGAGTTAGGAGTATTTGCTACTCCGCAGCTTGTAAAAATGCTTTCAGCAGTTAATGATGACATTGATGTAGATGTTAATGTAACGAGCAATCATGCAGTTAGCTTAGGTATCAATGATAAAGATGTTAACATGACATTTATGTTAGCAGACCTTTCAGTAATACGTCAGGTACCTGAATTAAAGCAATTGCCGGATTGGAATGTAACGGTAACCTTAAATAAAGAGTTCGTTAACCGTTTCATTAAAGCCAAGAATGCACTTCCAGAAGCTGAAAACTTTGGTATTGCATGTTCTGGTGGTAAGGTTGAATTTATTATGAACTATAGTTCAATCAATACAAACCGTATTAAGTTTGAAGCTGATTGTGAAGGCGAAACATGTAAAGATATGTCAGTGATTTGTTTCTCAAGTAACCTATTTAAAGAAATACTTCAAGCAAATCGTGATGCTGATACAGCAACGCTTGAAGTATCAGGTGCTGGTTTAGCTCGTGTAACATTCAAGTCTCAGACATATGAATCATTGTATTACTTAGTTCAACTACAAACAGCGTAATATGAAAGTAAGATTTAAGAAACTACATCCGAAAGCAGTAATTCCTGGCTACGCTAAGCCAGGAGATGCTGGTTTAGATTTAACGGCAATTGCTATGTTAACTGAACCGGAAAATGATGTTATTGCATATTATACAGGTCTAGCAGTAGAAATACCAGAAGGCCATGTTGGTTTGATATTTCCACGTAGTTCGGTATCTAAGAAAGATATCATGTTATCGAATTGTGTAGGAGTAATTGATTCTGGATATCGTGGCGAGATTGTGTTTAAGTTTAAGATGCCAAAAGAAACATTCTTTGCATCACTTAAACGTTATGAAATCGGTGACCGCGTAGGTCAGTTAATTATAATGCCTTATCCAACTATTGAAGTTGAAGAAGCAACAGAATTGACAAATACAGAACGTGGTGAAGGCGGATTTGGTAGTACAGGTAATTAATAATAAGTTATGTTTAATACAATAGAAAATACGTTGTGGGTGGAACGGTATAGACCCGATACATTAGAAGGTTACATTGGTAACGAACATATTATCGAAAAGGTAAAACTTTATATCGATAGCGGTGATGTTCCTCATTTGTTATTTTACGGTACTGCTGGTACAGGTAAGACAACATTAGCAAAGATCATTGCTCAGAATGTCGATGCCGATGTTATGTATATCAATGCTTCTGATGAAAACAATATTGAAACGGTAAGAACGAAGATTAAAAACTTTGCTAGTACTGTAGGGTTTCGCAGATGGAAGATTTGTATATTAGATGAAGCTGATTACATGACTCCTAACGGCCAAGCAGCTCTTCGTAATCTAATGGAAACATTTAGTAAGACAACGAGATTTATATTGACATGTAACTATGTTGAAAAGATTATTGATCCAATTCAAAGTCGTTGTCAAGTGTTTGCAATTCATCCGCCTAGCAAAGCAGATGTAGCAAAACGAATGGCTAGTATATTTGCAGAACTCAATGTACAGTATGATAAGAAAGATCTAGTTCCTATAATTAATTCCGGTTATCCAGATATACGTAGGATTTTGAATTCTTGTCAACGTCAAGTGATTGATGGCGTATTAAAGATGGATGCAACTAGTTTGATTCAAGCTAATTACATGACAAGTATATTGGATATACTAAAAGGTGATACTGATAAGAAATCTGCATTTACTCAGATCAGACAAACGATTGCTGATAGTAAAGTTAAAGATTTTTCGGCATTGTATCGCTTTCTTTTTGATGAACTAGATAATTATGCAAAAGGCCATATTGCACCTGTAATTCTAATCTTGGCAGAAGCACAATATCAGGATTCATTTGCAGTAGATAAAGAGTTACATGTCATGTCAATGATGGTTAAGTTACTAAACGAGTTAAAATAAAATAAAGGTTATGGCAAAAACAATTCACTTCAATTCAGAGAGTCGTGATGGACTAAAGCGTGGTATTGACAAATTAGCTAACGCAGTAAAAGTAACATTAGGTCCGAAAGGTCGTAATGTGGTAATCGATCGTCAGTTCGGCGCAGTAGTAACTAAAGATGGTGTTACGGTAGCGAAAGAAATTGAACTAGAAGATCCAATTGAAAACACCGGCGCACAAATGGTTAAAGAAGTAGCATCGAAAACTGCAGATCTAGCAGGTGATGGTACAACTACGGCAACAGTATTAGCTCAATCAATTATTACATCGGGTATTAAGAACGTTACTGCAGGAGCAAATCCAATCGATCTAAAGCGTGGTATGGATAAAGCAGTAGAAACGATTGTTGATGAGTTAGAAAAGATTACTACGAAGGTAGGAGATGACAATGATAAAATTCATCAGGTAGCATCTATCTCTGCTAACAACGACGAAAGTATTGGATCACTTATCGCAGAAGCAATGAAGACGGTTGGTACTGAAGGTGTTATTACTGTAGAGGAAGCTAAAGGTATGGATACCGAACTTAAGACCGTAGAAGGTATGCAGTTCGATCGTGGTTATGTATCTCCATACTTTGTTACAGATCCAAATAAAATGGAAGCCAGTTATGACAATCCTTTTATCTTAGTATATGATAAGAAGATTAGTTATATGAAAGAATTTCTGCCATTGCTAGAAAAGGTAGTACAAACCGGAAGACCATTACTAATTGTTGCTGAAGATATCGAAGGCGACGTATTAAGTACATTGGTACTGAATCGTGTAAGAGCTGGCCTTAAGGTAGTAGCAGTTAAAGCTCCGGGCTTCGGTGAACGTCGTAAGCAGATGCTAGAAGACATTGCTATTTTAACAGGAGCTAAGTTTATATCAACAGAACTAGGTCATTCGTTAGAAGAAGTAACTGTTGAAGACCTAGGTGAAGCTGAAAAGATTATTGTAGCGAAAGATACCACAACGATCATTAACGGCGCGGGTGCTACAGAAGAAATCAATGCTCGAATCGATGCTATCAAAAATCAAATCGACGATGTTAAATCAGATTACGATCGCGAAAAACTGCAAGAACGCTTAGCTAAATTAGTTGGTGGAGTAGCTATTCTATATATTGGAGCAGCTACAGAAGTAGAAATGAAAGAAAAGAAAGATCGTGTAGATGATGCACTTAGTGCAACAAAAGCTGCGGTAGCAGAAGGTATTGTACCGGGTGGTGGTGTTGCATTGATCCGTGCTGCAAAAGCATTAGATGGTATTAAACTAGAGAATGAAGATCAGATGATCGGCGTTAACATTATACGTAAAGCAGTAGAAGAACCGCTTCGTCAGATTTGTGAGAATGCTGGTGTAGATGCTTCCGTTGTTGTACGCGATGTTAAAGACAGTACTGATATTAACTATGGCTATAATGCTAGAACAGACCAGTTTGAAAATTTAATCGATACTGGTGTTATCGATCCTAAGAAAGTAACACGCGTAGCACTTCAGAATGCAGCATCTGTAGCTTCGATGGTATTGATGACAGAATGTGCTATTATTAGAAAGCCAGAAGAAAACAAACCGGCCGTACAAAGTAACGGCTACGGTATGTAATACGAAAAAAAGATATTATACTATGGCAAAGAAAGATAACGTTGTAAGAATGAATACTGGTCCTACTGCATCTAAAAGTTTTACTGCAGAGGACTTAGTAGACATTGCATGTGAAAGTTGCGGTGGTAGATTTTTTAAACAGGTATTCGCATTTAAGCGAGTACCTGCTTTAATATCTCAATCAGGCAAAGAAGAAATTGTACCAATACCAACATTTCGTTGTGATGACTGTGGTCATGTTAACGAAGAATTTATGCCCGTATGAGCACAAAAGTAATGACAATATTTGATCACTTAGCTAATATCACTGAGAAGAAGACTCCATGGGATAAATTGAGTGAAGCTGATCAAAAAGCATTTTCTCCATATTTGATCAACAGGTGGCTATCTATGTCACCTGATTTGATCGAATACGTAGACATGTTCCAACAATATACAATCGGTGAGTTGGATAAGAAGCACGTATATCAGTTATACTTAGACTTATTGCCTAAGAGACGTTTTTACTTGAAGTATATCAAAGGAAAATCTGCAGACAAGTACAATAAAGATCTTATTGAAATGTTACGTAATCACTTTGAGATACCTGGTAAAGAAGCAGAGGAGTATATTGATATGTTAGCAACTATCGATACAGATGATGGTTGTATCAAAGATTTTTTAAGAAAGTACGGTAAGACCGACAAAGAAATCAACAAACTATTAAAACCGGAAAAGTAATGGCAGAAGCAGTTAATCATCCGAAACACTATGGTGGCGGAGACAATCCATATGAAGCTATTAAAGTTATAGAAGCTTGGAATTTAGACTTTTGTTTAGGTAATACAGTTAAGTATATATCTAGGGCTGGTAAAAAGGATCCAACCAAAGAATTAGAAGATTTGAACAAAGCTTTATGGTATTTACAGCGCAGAATAGGACAAATCAGTAAATAAATTTGGATTTTTGAGTTTTTGCACTTATATTAAAGGCATGCATAACTTCATAAAATATAGTACTAGACAGCCTGCAGAAGGCGAGCGTAAGATATCATATTCTCAATTTGCTATGTATTCAACATGTCCTAGGCAATGGGAATTAGCTTATGCTAAAGGTCTAAGGACATTTAGTCAAAGTATACATACACTGTTCGGTACGGCACTGCACGAAACGGTTCAACTATATCTAACAACACTTTATACTGATTCAGTTAAAGCAGCAGATCGTTTAGGCCTGCATGAAATTCTCAAAGAGAAACTGTTTACTGGTTATAAAGACGCTTATGAGAAGATGGGCTGTCATTTTTCTAACAAATTTGAATTGGGTGAGTTTTATAATGACGGCGTAGCTATTTTAGATTATATCAAACGTCATCGTAAGAAATACTTCTCACCTAAAAATGAAGAGTTAGTTGGTATCGAGGTACCTATCTATCATCCAGTTAGTGACGACCATGGACATGTCTTAATGATGGGTTTCTTAGATATTGTTATACGAGATACGGTTACGAATCGAGTACGTATTATTGACCTTAAGACTAGTACGAATGGTTGGAACAAATATCAAAAGGCTGATAAGACAAAAGCTTCGCAGTTGGTATTGTATAAACATTATTTTGCAGAACAGTTTGGTTTTGATGTTGAGTCGATTGACATTACATATCTTATCGTTAAACGTAAGTTGATCGAAGGTGCAATGTTTCCGCAAAAACGTATTCAAGAGTTTAAGCCTGCAAGTGGTAAGCCTACACGTAACAAGCTCTTGAAAGAAATTCAAGGTATGATTGACTCTTGTTTTACAAAGAATGGAGAGTATAATACAGATCGTATATATCCAGCTATAGCAGGTAAGAATTATAAAAATTGTAAGTATTGTGAATTTGCAGAGGATGATGAGTTATGCCCAATGAAAAACAGAATCAAAGGATGAAAGTAGCAATTGTCGGTAGTCGTCAGTATGAAAATACACGTAAGATAAAAGATACATTAACCGATCTTAAACGTAAGTTTGGAGAAGACTTAATTATCGTATCGGGCGGAGCACAACAAGGCGCCGATAAGTATGCTAGAAAATATGCGTTAGAGTTTGGTATTAAGTATAGAGAATTTAATCCAGCACATACGCCAAGGAATTTATATAGTGCTATGTCAGATGATTATTACGGCAAGCCATATCATGCATCTCAGTTTTTTCATCGCAATAGACTAATTGCAAAAGACTGTGATGTAATGATAGCATTTATACCTACAGGAATTGAATCTAAAGGCAGTGAACATGTCGTAAAAGAAGCAACTAAGTTAGGTAAGAAAGTGGTTGTGATCAACTAAAAGCATATTTATAATAAATAAAAAGAACGGTTACAAGGAGATTAATGCAACAGTTACAACTTCCAAAGTTAAGAAAAATCGATCCTAACAAGCCTAAGAAAAAGAAAATCCTTTTGTTGTCAGATGACTTAAGGATGCATTCTGGTATTGCTACAATGTCAAGAGAGATTGTAATTAATACATGTAAAGAATATGATTGGGTACAGTTAGGTGCAGCAATTCAACATCCGGATCATGGCAAGATTATTGACATGAGTGCTGAAATTGCTAAAATTACTGGCGTCGCTGACGCGTCGGTAAAACTTTACGCACATGATGGTTACGGCAATCCGCAAGTCTTAAATGAACTAATGCGTATTGAAAAGCCAGATGCTATTCTTCATTTTACAGATCCTAGATTCTGGATATGGCTTTATCAGATCGAACATGAGATACGCCAACAGGTTCCACTAATGTATTATAACATTTGGGATGATTTACCGTATCCACATTGGAACGAACCTTATTATGAATCATGTGATTTGTTAATGAACATTTCACGTCAAACACAAAACATTGTTAAGAACGTGTTACGCCGCAATCCAAAAGAAGATTGGGCAGTACAATGGGTACCACATGGTATTAACGAAAATGTTTACTTTCCTATATCATCAGACGACACTGCAATCGGAGAAGAGTTTACAGCTTTTGAAAAACAGTTCAAAGGGCAGAACGGCGTTGATTTTATCATATTCTGGAACAACAGAAATATACGTCGTAAACAACCAGGCGATGTAATGTTAGCGTATGCTAGGTTCTGTGACAGTTTACCTAAGGAAGAAGCAATGCGTTGTGCATTATTAATGCATACGGCTATCATAGATGAGAATGGTACGGACCTAATGGCAGTTAAAAATGCTGTTTGTCCAGATTATAAAGTAATCTTTAGCAATCAACCGATTGATGGTAAGACAATGAACTTCTTTTACAATATGGCCGATGTTACAATTAACATTGCTAGTAACGAAGGATTTGGTTTGTCTGGCGCTGAAGCAATAATGGCAGGTTGTGTTGTCATTAATAATGTAAC
>Ga0315900_10004232_pt1 | contig 20366 bp, 18 predicted proteins | sample LakEriMetagenome_FD_203521 | JGI IMG/M metagenome (GOLD analysis project Ga0315900, IMG submission 203521) | Freshwater fungal communities from buoy surface, Lake Erie, Ohio, United States - Buoy 12 MA114 | ecosystem: Environmental > Aquatic > Freshwater > Lake > Lake biofilm | place: USA: Lake...
GCACAGGTTGTGTTTCCCCGTACTTTCATCATTCTGAGCGCTTCGTCACCTCATGCTTCCCGTCCAAGAACAACTCGACATCCTCAAGCGCGGCACCGTCACCATCCACAGCGAGAAGGAGCTCGCTGAAAAGCTCGCCCGCGGCAGGCCCCTGCGCATCAAGCTGGGCGTTGACCCCACCTCGCCGGACATCCACCTCGGCCATGCCGTCGGCCTGCGGAAGCTGAAGCAGTTCCAGGAACTGGGCCACCACATCGTCCTCATCATCGGCGACTTCACCGCGATGATCGGCGACCCCAGCGGCCGCTCCACCACCCGCCCGCCCCTGACGTATGACGAGGTCCTCGCCAACGCGAAGACCTACACCGAGCAGGCTTTCCTCGTCCTCGACCGCGACCGGACCGAGGTCGTCTTCAACGGCTCCTGGTTCAAGGAGATGCCGTTCATGGAGGTGATCAGGCTCAACGCCCGGGTCACGCTCCAGCAGATGCTCCAGCGTGAAGACTTCAAGAACCGCGTCGCCAACGGCACCGAGGTCCGCCTGCACGAGCTGCAGTACCCCATCATGCAGGGCTGGGACAGCGTGGTGGTGCGCTCCGATGTCGAGATCGGCGGCAGCGACCAGCTCTTCAACATCCTCGTCGGCCGTGACCTTCAGAAAGAGGAGGGCATGGAGCCCCAGGTCTGCATGACCCTGCCCCTCCTTGAGGGCCTCGACGGCGTGAAGAAGATGTCCAAGAGTCTCGGCAACTACGTCGGCCTCACCGACGCGCCCAAGGACATGTTCGGCAAGCTCATGAGCATCCCGGACGAGCTCATGGCCAAGTATTACCTGCTCGTGCTCGGCGAGGTCCTCGACACCGCCATGCACCCCATGGAGGCCAAGAAGCAGCTCGCCGGCAAATGCGTCGCCGTTTACCACAGCGAGGCCGCCGCCCTGGAATGCCGCGAGGACTGGGACACCCGCTTCAGCAAGCGCGACCTGGCCCAGGCCGAGCTGCCCGCCTTCACCCTCGGAGACCGACGCGACGTCGTCGGCGTCGTCCAGCACGCCTACCAGACCGTCTTCAACCAGACCGTGTCCGGCGGCGACGCGCGCCGCCTCATCCAGGGCGGCAGCATCCAGCTCAACGGCGAAAAGCTCTCCGACCCCAAGGCCGAGCCCGCCTGGGAAAGCGGCGCCGTGCTGAAGCTCGACAAGAAGCGCAGCGTGCGCCTGGCCTGAGCCGCCCGGCCGCATTGCCACCCGTTTGGTTAGGCGATCAGCTTGTCGATCACCTGCCCGCCGATCTGCGAGAGCTGCTTGAAGCGGCCGCCGTGGTAGAAGGTCAGCCGGTTGTCGTCCAGCCCGAGCATCCTCAGCAGGGTCACGTGCAGGTCGCGCACATGATGCACCTCCTCCACGGCCTCCATGCCGCGGTCGTCGGTCGAGCCGATGACATGCCCGGCCCGGCAGCCGCCTCCGGCCATCCAGATCGTCATCGCCTTCGGGTTGTGGTCGCGACCGTAGGCCGTGCCGCCGCGCACGCCGTTGTCAGGCGTCCGGCCGAACTCGCCGCACCAGACGATGAGCGTCTCGTCCAGCAGCCCGCGCTGCCTCAGGTCCGCGATCAGCGCCGCGATGGGCTGGTCGACCTGCCGGATGAGGTTGCCGTGGGCGCGCTCGATGTAGTCGTGGCTGTCCCAGGTTCCCGCGTAAAGCTGCACGAAGCGCACCCCTTTTTCGACCAGCTTGCGCGCCAGCAGGCACTTGCGGCCGAAGGCGTCCGTGGCGTCCTGGCCGATGCCGTAGGCGGCCTTCGTCCCCGCATCCTCCTTCTCCAGGTCGATCACCTCCGGCACCTGCATCTGCATGCGGAAGGCCAGCTCGTAGTTGTTCATCCGCGCCTTCAGCTCGTCATGCCAGGGATGCTCCGCGGCATGCCGCGCGTTCATCCGGCCTAACAAGTCCAGGTTCTCCCGCTGCTGCTCCGGCGTGACGCCCCGGGGCGGCTGCAGGTCAAGGATTGGCGAGCCCTTGGAGCGCAGCGCCGTGCCCTGGTAATGCGCCGGCAGGTAGCCGTTGCCCCAGTTCGCGCTGCCGCCCTGCGGGTAGCTGATCTCCGGCAGCACGATGAAGCCCGGCAGGTCCTGGTTCACCGAGCCCAGCCCGTAGGTCACCCAGGAGCCGATCGCCGGATCACCGCCAAAACGGTTGCCGCAGTTCATCTGGTACATCGCCGTCGGGTGGTTCACCGAATCCACCTGGCAGCCCCGGTAGAAACAGAGCTCGTCCGCCACCTTTGCCAGATGCCTCCACGGCTCGCTCATCCAGGCCCCGCTCCTGCCGTGCTGGGCGAACTTGAAAGGCGACCTCACGTAATAGCGCCTGCCGCTCTCCATCGCCGACTTCATCCTGCCCTCCCGCACGAACTCCTTCAGGTGCAGCTTCTCCAACGCCGGCTTGGGATCAAAGCAGTCGATGTGGCTCGGACCGCCCTCCATCATCAGGAAGATGCAGTTCTTCGCCTTCGCCGGCAGCATCGGCGGCCTCGGCGTCAGGGGGGCCTTCGACTCCGCCGCCAGCAGCGACGTCAGCGCCACGCTGCCCAGCGAGGTGCCGAGGCCGTAGACAAACTCACGCCGCGTCGGCGCATGCAGGACCCGCGCTCCGGCACAGGGAAAGAAGAAGGAACTCATGATGACGTGAGGATTTCCGATGAAAACGGCCGCCGTGCCAAAATCTCACCCCATCCTGCCGGGAAACCCTCATGAAGGCATCTGAGTGCTTGCGGCACCCGGGCCTGGCTGCTTTAAAACCCCGCGCCCGGCAAAAAATGCGCTGGACGAGCGGCGGCAAATACGCCAAGTGTTCACTCGAACATAACCAATAACCATTCATCATCATGGCCAGAGCACCCAAGGAACCCTCCGCTGAACCCAACACCAGCAAGATCGCGGAAGCCCGCGCCCGCAACCTCGACCTGGCCATCCAGCAGATTCAGAAAGACTACGGCGAAGGCGCCATCCTGCGCATGGGCACGGGTGAAAAGGCCGAGGTCAGCGTCATCCCCACCGGCAACCTGCTGATCGACCAGGCCCTCGGCGTCGGCGGCTTCGCCCGCGGCCGAATCGTTGAGATCTACGGCCCGGAAAGCTCCGGTAAAACCACCCTCACCCTCACCGCCATCGCCCAGGCCCAGAAGGCCGGCGGCCTCGCCGCCTTCATCGATGTCGAACACGCCCTCGACCCCAACTACGCGAAGCGCCTCGGCGTGAAGATGGACGAACTTCTCGTCTCCCAGCCCAGCTCCGGTGAAGAAGCCCTGCGCATCTGCGAAACCCTGGTCCGCTCCAACGCCCTCGACGTCATCGTCATCGACTCCGTGGCCGCCCTCGTCACCCGTCAGGAGCTCGACGGCGAGATCGGCGACAGCACCGTCGGAGCGCAGGCCCGCCTCATGAGCGCCGCCCTGCGCAAGCTCACAGCCATCATCAGCAAGGCCCGCACCTGCTGCATCTTCACCAACCAGATCCGTGAAAAGATCGGTGTGATGTTCGGCAACCCGGAAACCACCCCCGGCGGCAAGGCCCTCAAGTTCTATGCCTCCGTCCGCGTCGACATCCGCCGCATCGGCGCCATCAAGAGCAGCGACGGCACCGTCACGGGCAACCGCACCAAGGTGAAGATCGTGAAAAACAAGCTCGCCCCTCCCTACACCGAGGCCGAGTTCGACATCATGTACAACGAGGGCATCTCCAATGTCGGCTCCATGCTCGACCTGGCCATGGAGTTCGACATCCTTCAGAAGCGCGGCTCCTGGATCAGCTACAAGGGCACCCAGCTCGCCCAGGGACGCGACGCAGCCAAGGAAACCCTCAAAAATGATTCCGGCCTCTATGCTGAAATCGAGGAGGCCGTGAAGGCCAAGCTGGCCGAAAAAGGCGGCGCCGCCGCCGGCTCCGGTGGCGCAAGCAGCGGCGGCGAGGAGTGACTTGTCACTCCGCAGCCCCGGCGCAAAACCGGCCGCCCCGCTTCCCCTCCCAGTCAACGCACTCTGGCCCTGCCATGAGTGCGTTTTCATTTCGATGGCCGACGATGAACGGCCACACCCGTTCATGCCTGGCTCAGGAGGATTTCCTGCGGCCAAACAACCGGGTGAAAAAGCCCTCCTTCGGCTTGGGCGCCTCCTCCTCGGTGGGCGCAAGAGGCATTGGGGTGCGCCGCGCTCCTGACGTTTCCGTGCCCGGCTTCGCAGCCACCCTGATTTTTTTCAACTGAGGCTGCCACCACGCTGCCATCAGCGTTCCCGCCTCCTCCCAGAGTTCCAGACCGGAGCGCCAGATAAGGGTGCGCGCGTTGATCCTGCCCTCCTTGATCATGGCCTTCATGGCCTCTTCATCATGCGGGCCGTCGGCGGCGCCTTCATTGTTGTAAAACCAGATCATCTGCCGGTCTTATGCCATGGATGCCCGCGCCTGGGAAGGTTGTTTTGCGCCCTCTCAGGCCAGACCGAGAGCCTGCACCTGCGCCTCATCCAGCCCCAGATAGTGGCCGATTTCGTGCAGCAGCGTGATGCGCAATTCCTCCCGAAACGCCTGCCGGTCACGCCCTGCATGTTCCCAGATGTTGTCGAGGAACAGCCGGATCCTCGGCAGGCTGGCGGGATGCTCGTCATGCGGCTCACCGAAGGCACACCCCTCGAACAATCCCAGAAGATCCTCAGGGAGTTCAGGATCCTCCGCAGCCGCCCGCTCAATCCACTCCACCACGACAGGGCAACCCCCGGCCTTCTCCCGAATCGTGGACGGAAGACGGCTAAGCACCTGCCGGATCACCGTGTCAGCCACGTTTTCCAGATGAATCGGACTCATGCACCAGGCTTTCAGTAGGAGTCATACAACGAGCCCGCGCGGCGGGCGTTGTAATTCGAGCCACCGACATCACGCATGAAATTGCCCTGGATCTGGTTGCCCATGCCGTTGACCCGGGATGAACTGTAAAGCGAACCATTGATCTGTCCGGCTGTCGGCGCATCCAGCTGCACAGGCCGGTCCGGGGTGGGGATGCCCAGCGACTTCAGCTCGCTTTGCGCCAGGTTGTGGCGGCTCCAAAGCATGGTGTCCACCTTGTTGCGCACCTTCTTGTCCAGCGACTCCAAAGCCTCCGCATGCTGCTCGGCGGATATCCGGCCCGACGCCCGCAACGAGGCCAGCTCGGCATACTCCGGCTGATGCTCGGCACGCACCTTCTGCTCCAGGGCATCCAGCTGCGCCGAAGTCGGCACGGTGGACGCACAGGCGGCAAGCATCAGCGCCAGCACCGGCAGGAGTACGCGAACAAAAAACAAGTTCATCCGCCCATCCTAACCTCAGCCTCCCCACCCTGGCAATCCCATCCTTGCCCCTTCCACCCACGACTTCGGACTTCGGACTTCGGACTTCGGACTTCGGACTTCGGACTTCGGACTTCGGACTTCGGACGTCCCCAAGCCCCTTGACCTCGCACCCCTTCGCAGCAAACCTCCGCCTCCCATGTCCGAAACCGCGCCCGCCGCCCCCACCACCTCCCTCGATTTCATCCGTGAAATGGTCGCCGCCGACGTCGCGGCAGGACGCAACGGCGGCCAGGTTGTCACCCGTTTCCCGCCGGAGCCCAACGGCTACCTCCACATCGGCCATGCCAAGAGCATCTGCCTCAACTTCGGCCTCAGCCAGGAATACGCCCCCCATTCACGCTGCCACCTCCGCTTTGACGACACCAACCCGACCAAGGAGGAGGTCGAATATGTCGAAAGCATCATGGAGGACGTGAAGTGGCTCGGCTTCGACTGGGGCTCCAACCTCTTCTACGCCAGCGACTACTTTGAGAAGCTCTACGGTTTCGCCGTTCAGCTCATCGAAAAAGGCCTCGCCTATGTCGATGACCAGACTCCTGACCAGATCCGCGAAACCCGCGGCACCCTGACCGCGCCCGGCACGGCAAGCCCCTTCCGCGACCGCTCTGCGGCGGAAAACAAGGATCTCTTCGCCCGCATGAGGGCTGGTGAGTTTCAGAACGGCGAGAAGGTCCTGCGCGCGAAGATCGACATGGCGTCGCCCAACATGAACCTGCGCGACCCGGTCATCTACCGCATCCTGCGCGCCCATCACCACCGCACCGGCGACGCCTGGTGCATCTACCCGATGTACGACTACGCGCATCCGCTCAGCGACGCGCTGGAAGGCATCACGCACAGCCTCTGCACGCTCGAGTTCGAGCACCACCGCCCGCTCTATGAATGGCTGGTCAACAACGTGGACGGCCTGCCCGGCCAGCCCTACCAGCGCGAGTTCGCCCGCCTGAACCTCACCTACACCGTGATGAGCAAGCGCAAGCTGCTCCGTCTCGTGAAGGACGGACTCGTCAACGGCTGGGACGATCCCCGCATGCCAACCCTCAGCGGCATCCGCCGTCGCGGCTGCACGCCCGCCGCCATCCGCGCCTTCTGCAAGGCCATCGGCCTGACCAAATATCCGTCACTGACCGAGCTCAACCTGCTGGAGCACCACGTCCGCGAGGATCTCAACAAGATCGCGCAGCGCGTCTATGCCGTGCTGAAGCCCGTCAAGGTCGTGCTCACCAACTACCCCGAGGGCCAGGTCGAGCACGTCGAGGTGCCTAACAACCCAGAGAACGAGGCCGACGGCAAGCGTCAGGCGCCCCTGAGCCGTGAGCTTTACATCGACGCCGACGACTTCATGGAAACGCCCGTCCAGGGTTTCCACCGCCTCGTCCCCGGCGGTGAGGTGCGCCTCAAGTACGCCTTCTGCATCATCTGCCAGGAGGTGGTCAAGGATGCCGCCGGCAACATCCTCGAACTGCGCTGCACCTACGACGACGCCACACGCCACGGCGCCAAGCCGGTCGGCCGTCCGAAGGTCAAGGGCACCATCCACTGGGTCAGCGCCGCCCAGGCCGCCGACATCGAGGTCCGTCTTTATGACAGGCTGTTCACCGTCGAGCAGCCGGACGAGCAGGCCGGCGAGGACGGCGACTTCACCCAGTTCCTCAACCCTGGCTCCCTGGAGACCGTCACCGCCAAGGTCGAGCCCTCCATCCTCACCGCCAAGCCCGGCAGCCACTACCAGTTCGAACGCGTCGGCTACTTCTTTGCCGACCCGAAGGACAGCAAGCCCGGCAGCCCCGTCTTCAACCGCACCGTCCAGCTCAAGGACGGCTTCGTGGTGAAGAAGTGAGGCGCAGGGGCAGGTTCAGTCAATCCATCGCACACATTCAAAAAAGCGGGTTTGAACAGTTTTGTGCCCGACTGGGCTTGGCGTGCGCCGGAATCTCAATTCAGAGTTTCAGCAGGTCGTGCAGTGCATCGAGCTTGTCACGCACTTCTCCGTTCAGGTCGCCAGGATCACAGAGGTCCACCAGCGCGTGCAGTTCTCCTTTGCGGGCCAGCATCCTGGTTCCTGTCTCGTGTGCCAGCCGCCGGAAAAACTCCTCGGCGAACAGGCTCAGCTTCTTCGAATGCGTCTGAGCCCGCCACAGCGTCTTGCGTGTGGAGTGGTCCGCCTTTTGATAATTCTCAAAGTCTTCCCGGTTGTCTTCAAACACCACTCGCAAAATCAGATCCTCCAGAAGCTTCCGCCTTGTTTGAGCAAACAGATCTTCGTTCGTGAGGCACTTGTCAGCCCACGCTGACAGCAGTTCCGGCGTGATGAAGTAATTCTCAGGCTCATATCGCTTCCACATGCGAATTTGCAGGCCACCCTGAGCGCCCTCCCGGTGCGGCTTGCCGTCATTGTCGCGGATCTCCAGTCCTCGAAGGTCGGGAATCATGCCCTGCAAGGCATGGAAATGCTCCGGAGCGCGCAGACCATACCCTCCCTCCACACGGTCCAATTCATCATCCAGGCTGCGGTCAGAGCCGGGAAAGTTGTCCTGCAGATAGTAAACATTTAGACGCGCCCCATCATCCAGGCACTCCTTGACGGGGTGACTGAGCTTGCTGGCAAAGGCCCGGAGCAGGTCCACGTCCGTGCTTCCCTCTACATAGAAGACATGGCCTGTCTCCCGCGCCTTCACATAGTGCTCCGCGCCAAAGTGCTTCAATGCGTTCGTAATCTGCGCCTTCTTCGCCAGGTTTTCCGTGTGCCCCGCAAGGATCAGCGTCAGGTTTCGGTCCAGTGCCTCGCGCAGCACCACTTCTGAGTGAGTCACGATGATCACCTGACAGCTGTTTTTGTGGGCGATGTCACGCAACAGCACATACACCTGCTGCTGACGCAGGATTTCCAGGTGGGCATCCGGTTCGTCGATCAGCAGCACACTGCCCTTGTGGGAGTACAGATGGGCAAAGATCAGCAGCATCTGCTGAAACCCACGTCCGGCAAGGGACAAGTCAAGCTCACCACCCGCACCCTCCTGTTCATAGCCCAGGTCCACAGCCCCCCGCTCATTCTCCAGCGGCACCGTCAGCCGCACATTGAAAAGGCGGCGCATGAGCTCCGTGATCTCCATCCAATCCTGCGGTGCCCGCTGATGCACCAGCAGACAGAGGTTCCGCACCACCTCAGCCGTGCTACCGCGCCCCAGATGAAAGTCAATCCGGCTGGGCTTGATCACCGCCTCGTCCGCAGAGATGCCGGACATCGGATACAGCAGGGATACATCCAGCCCCGCCGCAGCTTGAAAGGCCTCTTCGTGAGCCAGGGATTCAGGGGCGGGCTCGCAATACACCAGTTCGTCGCTGGAATGATGGCGGAAAATCATCGTCAGTGGCACAGGCTGTCCGCTCACATCCACCGCCACTGTAATCCTCAGGTCCTTGCTGCCTGCCTTCAAGTTGTGCCAGAAATGACGCGTCTTCGGCACCGGCACGGACAGGATGCTCAAGCGGTTCAATGCCTTGCCCTTCCGCTTTTCCGCCTTCGAGTTCTCCGACTCCGCCCGCCAGGTTCGCAGGCCGATCGACCAGAGCGCAATGGCCTGCAACGCACTTGTCTTGCCACAGTTGTTCGGCCCGATGAGCACGGCCGGATGATCGAGCTCAATGCGCTGGGTGTCCCCGTAGCGCTTGAAATTCTCGATCTCGACGAAATGCAGCAGTTTCATGGCTTAAGATAGTGATCAGGTGGTGGCAAAAGACAATCACACAGCGCAGGCTGCCCAGAAACTCGCGATTGCCTGCCAGTGCCAAAGAGGGCGTGGTGCTTGAACTAGGGCGCATCCCTTACCCCCCGGATGAAACAGGCGGCGTTCCAGGGACAGGGTTCGAGGGGTTTGACGGTGTCGGAAGCCATGCAGTGTCCCGCCCAGCCAAGCAGGCGATGTTTTTAAAGCAAGGAGTTTGCCTTGTCTCTACGGCATCCTGCCTTCTTGGGGCCGTGCTCTTCATGGCTCGTGGCCGATGGCCGGCAGCCTGTCACTTTGACGCGCGTCCCGTTCCCAGCGTGATGCCGAGGTTTCTGGAAAAATAGGTCTTCAGGCTGGCGGCCAGGGCCTGGGCAAAACGCTGGCGGTTGGCGGGCGTGTCACGCAGCCGAGGACGATTGGCCTCGATCTGCAGTCCGGTGACTCCGGCCTCGGCCTTGCAGTGGCGAACGATCGTGTAGCCCCCGCGGAAGAAGGGCGTGCCGGGCACCGGCTTGCCAGGGCTCGGCGTCGCCGGAAACCCTTCCTGTTCCAGCAGCGCCCCGAGGCTGAACGGCCCCCTGAGCAGGTCGATGTGCGCAATGCCGCGCTTCTCGACCAGCCAGCGCAGACTGCTTTTCTGAACAAACGCCGGACTGTTCAGCGCCTGCTCGTCCTCCGCGAGCTCGGAGGCGTTGAACAAATAGCCCAGCTCCACCCGGGGATCAGGATGGCCATGGCCGTGCATGTCGATCAGAAAGGCCACGCCATGATCCTTCACCGCCTTCCGGCAGGCCTCCTCAATGAAGCCGTGATGCTCGCGCCAGGCCTGGGATGCCGCCGCATTGCCCTGCGCCGCCTCGGGCAGGTCACGGTTCGCGTCCAGCTTGCTGCGATGCAGATGGCACACAACCAGGTGCGGCCGGCCCCCGGTGGCTGCTTGAACAGCCTCCACCACCGCCCGAGCCAGCTCCTGGGTGTTCGCATCCATGTCCACGACCCCCTGGGTCCGGTCCGGCAGGTCGGCAGGCTTCTCACGCCCGCCATGAGGCGCGGCAATGATCAGCGGCATCGTGCCCGGTTGATATTCGATGAAGCGGCGCGAGCCAAAGATGACCTCCTGGGGGGGCACTTCCGCTCCGCAGGCGGCCGCGCAGAGGGAGATGATTATCCAAAAGGATTTCAAGGCTTTCATGGCAGTCCTCCCGGCGCCTTCTGCTCCTCAAGCCTGCCCGCCGCCCAGAGGATGCCGCGCGGGATCAGGTGCTCCAGGCCGGGCGTGTTCTCCGGATGCGGGCTGGAGATGAACACGCGCCCTTTGCCAAAGGTGGACACGGCCTGGGCCGGTGAATTCACCATCACCCCAACCGGGGTGCCGTTCTTCGCCACCTCGGTGCGAAAGAGCGTCAAAGGCCGGTAGGCGGGCAGGTCCGCGCGTGCCCCCGGCTTGATGATGGGGCCGTTGTTGTAGCGCACCAGGAAGCGATCCTTGACCTGGCCAAGCAAGGGTTCGCCATCCACCGTGACCTCCGTCTCCACAAAGCCGCTGCCACGCATCCACTTGCTGGACACCGTCGAGGCGTTGAGGATGCCGAGGCCCCAGTCAAAATTCGAGCAGGCCAGGTAGGCGCCGGCGCAGATGCCGACATAACCACCGCCGCCACGGACAAACTCGCGCACCTTCTCACGCCCGGCCTCGCCAAGACTTTTCGCCTGAGTGCCGCCGCTGCCGCCGGAAAAAACGACCACGTCATAGTCCTTCAGGGCGCCTGCGGCGATCGCCTCCGGCTTCACCAACGTGATGGTGGACCCGGGCATCGACTTCACCCGGTCACAGACGTTTTCGACACCGCCCGCAGGTGCTCCCTTGCCGTCAAAGATGGCGATCCTGACCGCCGCCGCTTTTGCCGGAGGGGCGATCACGGTCTTGTAGCCGTTGAGGTCCGGCGGGATGACCGTGGCCGGCTTGGCGGCGGGTGCGGCCGGCTTGACCGCCTCCTCCGCCGGGCAGGCAAGATGCAGGCTGAGCAGCAGGGTCGGCAGAAGCAGGGACAAACAAGGTCGATGCATGGCTGCACCGGGAACGAAGCGTCCCTTCCCTTCCTTCCATCATCCTGACAGGGGCAGGCCGAGCCTCACCGTCAGGTTGGCGGCAAGCCGGCGTCACCATCCTTCGTTTCCAGGCTCGATGCGTCCGCTGCTGCTTTCCCTCCTCGCCGCACTGTCCCTGCCCGCAAACGGCCAGGAACGGCCTAACATCGTCTTCATCATCGCCGACGACCTCGGCTGGGCGGACGTCGGCTTCCACGGCGGCTCCGCCCCGACGCCGAACCTAGACCGGCTCGCCCGCGAAGGCCTGGAGCTCACGCATCATTACGTCGCGCCGGTGTGCAGCCCGACGCGCACCGGTCTGATGACCGGCCGCTTCTGGAGCCGCTTCGGGGTCACCCAGCCCCAGAACGAACGCGCCCTGCCCTGGGAGACCGTGACACTGCCGAAGGCCCTCAGGGAGGCCGGGTACGACACCTGCATCACCGGCAAGTGGCACCTCGGCTCGAAGCCCGAATGGGGGCCGCTTCATCACGGCTTTGACCATGCCTACGGCTCCCTGGCGGGCGGTGTCGGGCCGAACAATCATTTCTACAAGCAGGGCCCCTACAGCGTCACCTGGCACCGCAACGAAAGGCTCGTCACCGAGCAGGGGCATGTCACCGACCTCATCACGGACGAGGCGGTGCAGTGGCTGCGACAGCGCGGGAAAAAGCCCTTCCTCCTCTACATGCCCTACACCGCCGTCCACCTGCCTGTGAAGGAGCCCGAAGCTTGGTTGAACAAGGTGCCGGCCGCGATCACCGGCGACGTGGCGCGCCACTACGCAGCCTGCCTCATGCACCTGGATGACTCGGTCGGACGCATCCTGAAGACGCTGGAGGAGACTGGCCGCAGAGGCCGCACGCTGGTCGTCTTCACCAGCGACAACGGCGCCAGCACCTCCGAGAACAGCGATTCAAAATATCCCGCCGACGACTATCCCAGGGGCAGGCTTCCCGGCAGCAACCTGCCCAACCGCGGCGAGAAGGGCGGTCTTTACGAAGGCGGCATCCGCGTGCCCGCCGTCGTGAGCTGGCCGGGCGTGCTGAAGCCGGGAAAATACGACGCCCCCGTGCACATCACCGACTGGATGCCGACGCTCTGCGCCCTGGCAGGGCACAGTCCCGCACACGACCTGAAATGGGATGGCGCCAACCTCTGGCCGCAGCTTTCCGGGCAGTCCCCTCCCCTGGACAACCGGCAGCTCTACTGGGCCGGCCCCGGCTTCCGGGAGCGCGCCGTGCGCGAGGGCCCCTGGAAGCTGATTGAAACCAAGATCGGCAAACAGAAGACGCCGTCCCTTCAGCTGTTCAAGCTCGACACCGACCCCGGCGAGGCAAACGACCTCACAAAACAGGAACCCGACAAAACCGCCGCGCTCAGGCAGCTTCTCGAACGTCTGTCCGCCCGTGACCGAGATGCCGTCGTATCGGCGGAAAAAGAAGCCAGATGAGCCCGGTCAAACAGGATCGAAGCCCGGGAGAATAGGACAAGGGCGCTTCCGTGAACCGGCAAAACGACGGAATCGGGAGGCTGCAGAAGAACTTACCCGAAGGCGCTCCCTGATGAAGGGATGGCTCCGGGCCATTTCTACTTCACAAACATCGGATCCTCCGGATTGCCCTTGCTCAGCAGGTAGGCCATCAGGTCGAGGATGTCGTCCTCCTTGAGCATGTAAAGCAGGCCGGGCGGCATCATGCTGACCTTGCTCTCCTCCGTCTTCACCACGTCCCTGACGTTGACATTGGTGAAGTTGTTCGGGTCCATCATGTTCGTGCAGACCATCATGGTGTCCTCCTTCATGTTGGCGATGCGGCCCACGACCTGGCTGCCGTCCTTCTTCGTGAAAACGGTGCTGCCATACTGGTCGCTGATCTCCTTGCTGGGCTCAAGGATGTGCTCCAGAAGGTCGCGCGGGCTGTACTTGCCGGCGACGCTCGTGAGGTCGGGGCCGATGGCGCCGCCCTCGTTGTTGAAGCGGTGGCAGGCGAAGCAGGTGGCCGCGCCAAACATGTTGCGGCCGTTCTTGAAGTCACGGTTGCCCTCCAGGCCGACGCCCAGGGACTTCTCCAGATCGGCCATCGTCCAGGCCTTGACGAACTGCAGCGGCTTCGCCGTGAAGGTGGGCGCCTGCACTTCGGGCTTCGCATCCAGCACGTCCTTGATGGCGAGCTTCTCCTCCTCGGTCATCGTCGAAAGCGCGTCCTTCTTGATCTCGCCAATGAAGAGGTCAAACGAGGCGCCGCCCTTGTAGTTCGCTGCACGCAGAAACCAGCCGAAATAGCCGGCGCGCAGCTCCTTCGTCCAGCCGGACTTCGCAAAGCGCAGGATGCGAGCGTAGTCGATCTGCTCCTCCTGGGTCGGCGAGTCGTTCACCAGCGGCGCGGCCTTGGCGACAATGCCGGCGTCGCCGAGATACACCAGCACCTCCGCGAGGTCACGGTTAAGCGCCGTGTCGTTGGTTGGGAAAAGCGGGCTCAGCCTCGCGATCAGCGCTGCCTTCGTCGCCGCCTCCGGCTCGCCGAGGCGGGTGAAGGCGAGCATGTGATCACGGACGTAGGTCACGCGGTCGAGCCCCTTCAGCGCCTTGAAGTCGATCCTGCCCAGTGCCTCCAGAAGCGGCTTCTGCAGAATCTTGTCACCGCCGCTGCTTCGGGCCAGCGCCATGAGAGCCGTCAAGGCGGCACGCGGGCTGTTTTCAGAAAGGGCCTTGTCCTTCCAGGTGGCGACCGGCTGCTGTTCAAGGGCGATGCGGGCGGCGAAGCGCAGGTGGCGGTCGGGCGAGCCCAGATGCGGCCAGGCGGCTTCGACCGTGGCGCCGGGGGCCTCCAGGGCGGCGCGGGCCTTCGCGAGCTCCGTGGTTTCCGCAGCGGCGGAAGCGTCCGTTTTCTCAGCCCCGGTGTAAGTCACGCGATAAAGGCCCGACTGCACCTTGCGACCTCCGACGCTGACATACATGGCGCCGTCCTTGCGCGACACCTCGATGTCGGTCAGCGGCAGCGGCGAGGCGCTCATGAACTCCTCGGCGACGCCGGAATAACCCGCCCCGTCAGGCTTCAGGTGCACGGCATACATCTTGCCGTAGCTCCAGTCACAGATGTAGAAAGCGTCCTGGTATTTCGCGGGAAACTTCGCGCCATAACCAAAAGCCACACCCGTGGGCGATCCCGGACCGATGTCGACGACGGGAGGCAGGCTGTCCTCCCAGCGCACCGGCCACTTCTTGCTGCACGTGCGCCAGCCGAACTCACCGCCGACCTGCATGAAGCAGACTCGGGTCGGGCGGTACCAGGGCATGCCGGTGTCCCACTCCATGTCGGCGTCAAAGCCGAAGATGTCGCCGTTGCGGCTGATGGCGATGTCGTAGGTGTTGCGGGTGCCGGTGTTGACGAGCTCCCACTTCCTGCCGTCAAGGTCGGTGTGCGCCAGCCAGCCGCCGGGGGCGAGCACGTCACGCATGAAGCCGCGGCCGAGCAGCATCGGGAAAAGCTGGTCCTCTGCCCAGTGGCGCGGCACGCGGCTGGTCTCGCAGCCGGGTTCCGGCGTCTGGTTGCCGCACATCACGTAGAGGCTTTTGCCGTCCGGCGCGGCCACGACACCGTGGGGGCCATGCTCACCCGCCTTGCCCGGAAAGGCGCGCAGCAGCTCCACGGAGTCGAACTGGTCATCGCCGTTCGTGTCCTTGCAGCGGTAGAGTCCGCGGCCCTGGTAGGCATCGTCATTCACCACGCCATAAAGCGCGCCGGCGTGATACAGCAGGCCCTGGCAGTGGCCGAAGTCGATGGAGAGCTTCTCGATCCGGGTTTCCCCCGGGCTGCCGCCGAGGGCAGGCGGCGTGATGCGATAGAGGGCGCCGTATTGATCGCTGCAGATCATGCGTCCCTGGTCATCCTGGGTCATGGCCACCCAGGAGCCTTCGGACTCCTTGGGCACGGAGTAAAGCAGCTCGACTTTGAACCCCTTGGCGACCTTGATTTTGTCCACGGGTGTCGCCTGGCCGGCAATCTGGGCCAAGGCACCGGTGGCGGCAGCAAGCAGCAGGGGAAGAAGAAAGAATTTCATGAGGGCAAAGGGAGGGTTGTTAACGCGTACAGACGGGGGTTCTTGTGGAGAAATCAGGAGACCCTGGCCCGGGCGGCAGCACGAAGGATCCCAGGAAAAAGCGATGAGGCAGCAAGGCTCCGGCTCAGTCCTTCTGATAAATCTTCGCCGCATCCACGGCGGCGAGCTCGATCAGGTAGCCGGCGAACTTCTGCGTCAGGCGCTCAAAGTAAAGCCGGCCCTTTTCGGGGGTGGCGTGCCGAGGGTCTCCGGAGCCCGTGTCGTTGGTGGCCTGGGTCCAGGGCCGCTGCGCCCAGGCCCACTTTTCGCGCATGGCCTTCAACACGGGCAGGTTGTCGCGTCCCTCGCCCCAGTCCTCGCGGGGCAGGACAAGCCCGGGCTCAAGATGCTGGATGAGGCTGGTTTCACGCTCGTCCGCATGGTCGCCGACGACGGTGAAGATGTCCCTGCCGGCGTCGATGTTGTACCAGTTCACCAGGCTCAGGTGGATGCGCGGATGACGGGCCTGAAGCTCACGCAGCATCTGACGGAAATCATTGCCACCGTGGCCGTTGAAGACCACCAGCTTCGGCACGCCGACGCCCTCCAGGCTGGCGATGACATCCTCAAGCACCGCCGTCTGGGTGCTTGGATTCATGTTGATGCAAAAGGGGATGTCGAGCTGGCCCGTCTGCACGCCAAAAGGAATGTTTGGCAGGATCGCCACCTTCGCCCCGGCCTGCCAGGCGATGCGCCCGGCATCGGCGGTCATGGCCTCGTTTTGCAGGCTGTCGGTGGCGTAGGGCAGATGGAAGTTGTGCGCCTCCGTGGCCCCCCAGGGCAGGACGGCGACCTCATAACGGGTGGCCTGGACATGCTTCCAGTTCGTCTCGGCGATCATCCAGGGGCGGGGTGTCTTCATGGTGGCGGCGAATACAGCATGTGATGACGTTTGTTGCCAAGTTTGTTTGGTGTCCATGTCACCGCAGGTCGGCAGAAATATGCCCGGGGGCATGTTCCGTACAAAAAGACTGCCCATGACCACGCGACTTTTCCTCACCGCCCTGTTTTCCAGCACCCTCCTGTTCGCCCAGAAGGCGCCGGACGTGTCCAAGCTCGACCCCGCCATGGGCGTCAACAAGCAGGCCGCCGACAACCTGCAGTGGCATGACGTCAAGACCTGGGGCGTGGAAGGCCGCATCCTGCCCGAACAGCCGCGCAAAAGCTGGTTCGACCGCCTGCCGGCCAGCGCCGAGGGCAAGGTCACGCCGAATGTCTGGAACCTCAGCCGTGACAGCTCCGGGATGATGGTGCGCTTCAAGACCGACGCCACGGCCATCCACGCCCACTACAAGCTGACCAAGGCAGCCCTCGGCATGCCGCACATGCCCGCCACGGGAGTCAGCGGCGTGGACCTCTATGCCCGTGACAAGGATGGCAAATGGAAGTGGGTGCAGGTCACCAAGCCCGCCACGCAGGAGGTGAAGGCGGAGATCATCAAGGGCCTGGCCCCCGGCGAACGCGAATACGCCGCCTACCTGCCCCTCTACAACGGCGTCGAGTTCCTCAAGATCGGCGTCGCCAAGGGCGCGAAGTTCACCGGCCTGGCCCCGCGTGAAAAACCCGTCGTCTTCTACGGCACCAGCATCACCCATGGCGCCTGCGCCAGCCGTCCCGGCATGGTTCACACCGGCATCCTCGGCCGCAAGCTCGACATGCCCGTGGTGAACCTCGGTTTCTCCGGCAACGGCAAGATGGACGCCGCCGTCGGCGACTACCTCCTGCAGCTCGACGCCGCCTGCTATGTCATCGACTGCCTGCCCAACATGAACGCCGCCCTGGTCACCGAGCGCTGCGTGCCGCTGGTGAAGCAGCTGCGCGCCGCGAAGCCGGAGACGCCCATCGTCCTCGTCGAGGACCGACGCTTCACCAATGACTGGATCACGCCCGAGAAGCAGCAGTTCCACACCGACAACCACGCCGCCCTGAAGGCCGCCTACACGGCCCTGCAGAAGGCCGGCATCAAGAACCTCCACTACATCCGCGGCGACAATCTCTACGGCAACGACACCGAAGGAGCGACGGACGCCTCCCACGCCAGCGACCTCGGCTTCATGCGCCAGGCCCAGATCTTCGAGCCCGTACTGCGCCGCGCCATGGCGGTGAAGAAGGCGAAGAACGTGAAAAAGTAACCCGTCTTCGGGCAGGCGGATTTCCCGCAGACGTGCTTGCCCTCGACAAACCGGCCAGTCTCCTGCATGAGCAGGCCGGAATCGAGAACCCCAAGACGCGCCTTCGAACGTAAAAGCCTTTCATGACCACCGCCGAGCTCCCGAGCCTCTACACCCTGTTCAACGCCTGCGCCCTGGCCCACATCACCCTGGGACTCATCCTGATTAAAAAGGGACAGCGTCAGGCCCACGCCGTCAGCATGGCGATCGCGCTGATCTTTTCCGCCGCCTTCCTGGGCTGCTATCTTTATTATCACTACACCATCGGCCATGTAAAATTTGCCGGCACAGGCTGGACTCGCCCGGTTTACTTCACGCTCCTCCTCACGCACATCCCGCTGGCGGTGCTGAACCTGCCGATGATCATCATGACCGTCATCCCGGCGCTGAGGAACCGTTTCGACAAGCATAAGCGCATGGGCCGGTGGACCCTGCCCGTCTGGCTCTACGTCAGCATCACCGGCATCATCATCTACCTGATGTGCTACGTCTGGTTCGGGCCGCCCATCCGCGCCTGACCCTGTCAGCCGAGCACCGGCGGACGGGCATGGAGGTAGTCCAGCCACTCCGTCGGGGATCCCGTCCTGCCGTCTTCCGCCGCGTGGACCAGGTTGGTCATCTCACGCGCCGTGACAAAGTGGTAGTGAAAACCTGGCGTCCCCTGGGCAAAGGCGGCCAAGTCCCGGTAAAAACGCTTCATGCGCTCGCCGAGAAGGATGTTGTAGTTCTTCGCGATGCCGCCGTGCGTGTGCAGCTTGATGAACACCCAGGGCGCCCCGTTTTTCACCCTCGGGCACAATTCCAGCCAGAGGCGCAGCCGATGTCCGCCCGGCGGGTTGCTGCCCGAGGCGTCGCCGTTTTCCACCCGCGGAACCAGGCCCCACTTCCGCCAGTGCCAGTTCAGACCCAGGGGCCCCTGAAGCAGCAGCAGATGGTCCTCGAGCTCCCTGAGACGGGATGTCTTGCCCGCCTCGACCGCCGTTCCCCGGTCATGCGACTTCGGCAGGCCGTCCTCGCGGGCGTAATAAACCGCGTTGATCGTGCTCGTCTGGCAGGGATCCGGCGCCGCCGGCATGGTCATGTCGACATAACAACCGGTGCGACGAAGCACCTCCAGTTCGTTAGGCACCCCGCACTTGCGGCCGGACGGGTGGGAGTGATCGAGCGCCCAGTTGCCATGGATGAAGGCGTACTTCGCCCGGCCGTCCGCCCCCCGGCTGAGCAGGCCGTGGCCCGCCAGGTCGGAAACGCCCTTCAGCAGCTTTTCCGTGACCGTGGCCTCGGTGTCGCCGTCGTGATGCAGGTGGATCTCCACCTCGCTGCCGGTTCGGTGACAGAGGTCGGCCAGGGGCGCGATCAACGAGGGCTCGTACTGTTCAATTGGATAGAAGAAGGAGTGCCGGGGGCCGCGACCGGCGCTGTCCCGAAACTCCTCGACCAGGCCCGGCCAGGTTTTCTGCCAGTGGGCGACCGCCTTTTGAGCCCCGGTCAGGTCGGTGTCATGCAGGGGCTCATAGTGGTCGCAGACGGCGATGCAGGCGTGCAACGGCCGGTCCGGGGACGGGCGTACGGGGTGGCTGCGGAAACGCAGGTAGGGGACGAGCCATTGATCAGCACCACGGAGCATGAAGACCGTCTTTCGCGCAGCCAGAGGGGGCTGACAAGGCCGGAGCCGCAGGGAAAGCAAAAAACTGGTTGCCCGGAGATTGATTAGTGCCACTATCCACGCCCCCTGCCGCCCGGGCACCTCGTTTCTACTGCTCTGCGGCCACCCACCCTTCAGAAGTCTCAGTTTATGGCATACGCAATCATCAAAACCGGCGGAAAGCAGTACAAAGTCTCCGTGGGCGACAAGCTCGACGTGGAAAAGCTCGAAGTGGCCGAGGGCGAAACCGCCTCCTTCGACCAGGTCCTCGCCGCCGGTGAAGGCGCGAGCCTGAAGATCGGCGCCCCCACCCTCGCCGGTGCCACCGTCCAGGCCAAGGTGCTGAGCCAGTTCAAGGGCGAGAAGGTCACCGCCTTCAAATTCAAGAAGCGCAAGGGCTACCACAAGACCAAGGGCCATCGCCAGCCCCTCACCCGCGTCCAGGTCACTGCGATCAACGCGTAATCCATTTCCCATCAACACCCACTCAGGAGGACACACTCATGGCTCATAAGAAAGGTCAAGGTTCCGTCAAGAACGGTCGCGACAGCAACAGCAAGCGCCTCGGCGTGAAGAAGTATGGCGGTGAAGCCGTCATCGCCGGTAACATCATCATCCGCCAGCGCGGCACCAAGTGGACCCCCGGCCGCAACGTCGGCATCGGCAAGGATCACACCATCTTCTCCCTCGTGGAAGGCCGCGTCCGCTTCGACCAGGACGGTCGCCGCGTGAACGTGGACGAAGCCGCCCTGCAGGCCTGATCCCGTTTCGCCTCCAACGAAAGCTCTTCCGGGCGGACTCGACCATCGAGTCCGCCCTTTTCTTTGCCCGCCCAACCTCCACCCCGCCTGCGCCGCCATGCCCCGAACCGGTCTCGCCCGCGCCCTGTCCAAGCTGGGCTTCTGCTCCCGCAGCAAGGCGGTGGAGCTGATCCAGGCCGGGCAGGTCCGCCTCAACGGCCGGGTTTGCCGCGATCCCGAAAAGCCGGTGCAGCTCGACCAGGACAAGGTGAGCGTCGATGACGCCGAAGTCAGCCGCCCTGCCTTCCGCTATCTGATGCTGAACAAGCCCCGGGGGCTGGTCACCACTGCGAGTGACGAGCAGGGACGGGACACCGTTTTCAGCTGCTTCGAAGGCCATGCCCTGCCCCACCTCTCGCCTGTCGGGCGGCTGGACAAGGCGAGTGAAGGACTGCTGCTGTTCACCAATGACAACGCCTGGGCGAACCGTGTCACCGATCCCACAAACCATGTCA
>Ga0315900_10004234_pt1 | contig 20357 bp, 16 predicted proteins | sample LakEriMetagenome_FD_203521 | JGI IMG/M metagenome (GOLD analysis project Ga0315900, IMG submission 203521) | Freshwater fungal communities from buoy surface, Lake Erie, Ohio, United States - Buoy 12 MA114 | ecosystem: Environmental > Aquatic > Freshwater > Lake > Lake biofilm | place: USA: Lake...
GCTCCCGGCCTCCTGCTCCCTCAGAACGCCAATGATCTGCGCTTCGTTGAACCTGCTCTTCTTCACGTCCGTCTCCTTGGATGACGGACTCTCACTCAAATCGAGGGATCAGGAAGGGGGCAGGTCAGAAGCAGGCAGGGCGACGAAACGGAACACCCGTGCCGCCCGACCGTTGATCTCCGTCAAGTCCGTCGATCGCGCGACGGTGCACTATGCCCGTGACGCAGGTCGCAGAAGGGAAGCCCCATGTACAAGCACATCCTCGTTTCCACCGACGGCTCCGAGCTGGCCCGCAAGGGCGTTGACCAGGCTCTTGCCCTGGCCAAGAGCCTCGGCGCCAAGGTCACCCTCGTCACCGTGACAGAGCGGCTGCCGGTCTATGCCGGGTTCGACGGCGGTCTGACCGCCATGGCCTATGATGACTACACCGCCAGCCAGCGGGGGGCGGCCGAACAGGTGCTCGCCACGGCCAGGGAGGCGGCGGCCGGCAGCAGCGTAACGGTCGAGACGGTCCTGGTCGAGAACGCGCTGCCCGCCGAGGCGATCATCACCACCGCCAGGGCGCGCGGCTGCGACCTGATCGTCATGGCTTCCCACGGTCGTCGCGGCATCGGCCGCCTGGTCCTCGGCAGCGTCACCGCCGAGGTCCTGACCCACAGCGACGTCCCGGTGCTGGTCGTGCGTTGATACGAGGCGGGTGGGGTCGAAACCGCCCCCATAGCCGGCCCCTCCCGCGTCATGGCCCGACTTGTTCGGGCCACCCATGCGTGGTGACGTTGAGGTTAGCCGCCGACGGCCGACCACACCTTCGAGGGGTCGCGTTCATGGGGGGCCCGAACTAGTCGGGCCATGACGGAGTTGAGGTTGGTCCCTTGTCCGGACCTCCCGCCTCTCCAATCACTGCGACGCCCCGGGGCACTCCCGCGCCACCAGCGGCTTGAGCTCCGGCGTGTCCCAGGCCGTGCGGGTCAGCACGGCGCAGCGGCGGGCCGGGGTCTTCAGGCGCGGGTCGGCGAGAAGCTCGGTGGAGATCCGGTCGCGAGTCTCCAGGTCATTGCTCATCCTCGCGCCGCCGCCGGCCGGGCTGTCGAGAAGCATGATCCGCTCGGCGCCCGAGGCGTTGGACCAGGCCTTCCACTCCGGCAGGTCGCCCTTTACGCCACGCCCGGGAGCGCCGGTGGCGGCGAAGTTGACCCAGTAGCTCATCATCGCGTCGGAGAGGGCGATGCGGCCCGGCGCGTTGCCCTTGGTGAAGGCGAAGCGGTCGAAGGCGCCCAGCAGCTTGAAGTGGCCAAACACGAACGGGATCTCGAGGCTGTGGCCCGCGCCCAGCAGCTTGCCGAGGTCGGTGAACAGCACCCGGCCTTCCTCGTCCCAGTCGAACCGATAGGCCCAGACGGCCGGCTGGCCGCCGGCCACCATCCGCGCCGCCGGCCCGTCCACGGCGTTGGCGCGCCACATCCGGCTCGGATAGTCGGAGGCCGCGTCGTAGTAGGCCTGGTCCCGGGCCATAGGCAGGACCCCGAACAGGCGCCAGACGAACTCCGGGTTCAGGGCGTGGAACAGTTTCACCTCGTCGCGGTTGGCGCCGGTCATCACCGGAACCGCGTTCCAGGCCGCCGGGCTGTCGAGCCCCGAACTGAGGCCCGCCTCAGGCAGGGTCACGCCGTCGGCGATGACCCGCAGCGGGTCGATCTGACCGTCCGGGGTCTTGTAGGCGCCGAACAGGGCGCTGAGCGGAGCCGCGCGCAGGGCAGGGCCCTGCACCGCGCCGCCCGGGCCCAGGATGCGCCGGGCGACCGCCGTGGCCGAGGCCGGGCCGCTGTCGGTCACACCTTCGGCCTCCGCCGCCGGTACGGACCGGAACGAGCCGGACTGGATGATGGCGCGGTGGAACAGGCCCTTGGCCCGGGGGCTGGCGAGCAGGGCCGCGACGTTGTGACCGCCGGCGCTCTCGCCGAAGATGGTCACCCGGCTGGCGTCGCCGCCGAAGGCGCCGATGTCCGAGGCGATCCATTCCAGGGCGCGGATATGGTCCAGCGTGCCGAAGTTGGCCGAGGCGTCGTCAGGCAGGGTCCCGCCCTGGCGCAGGGCGTCGAGCGACATCCAGCCCAGCGCGCCCAGGCGGTACTGCACCACCACCACGACGACCTTGAAGCGGGCGGCCAGCGCCGAGCCGTCATACTGCTCGGCCCGGCCCCAGGTGTTGGACCCGCCGTGGATCCACATCATCACCGGCAGCCTGGCGCCGGCGGCCTGCTGCGCCGTCATCGGCGGGGCGTAGACGTCGAGGTAGAGGCAGTCCTCCTGCCCGACGATCTCGCCCCAGCGCGCCTTCTCCACGCCGTCGAGGGCGCTGAGCTGCTGCGGACACCAGGGCGCGGCGGTCACCGCGGTGCGCTGGCCGGTCCAGGCGGCCGGCGGTCGGGGCGCGCGCCAACGCAGGTCGCCGACCGGCGGCGCGGCGAAGGGGATGGCGCGCCAGGCATGGGCCCCGGTCGTGGTGTCGACATAGCCGATGACCCCGCCGCCCGAGACCGTCCGGCTCGTCGCCGTGTCCGGCGTGGCCGCGACGGCCGGCTGGGCCAGGGCGCAGGCGACAAGCGCCAGCGCGGCCAGCATCGACAATGTGCGTTTCATGGAATCCCCCACGTTCCTTTGACCACAAGGTAGCGCTTATGACGCCGGCGCCCAGTGTCTGCTGACGGCATCCCCAGGGCTTTGACAGACCGGCGGCCGGGTGGATGCCACTCCGCGTCATCGACACAGTGATGAAAGGCTGGACAATCGTTTAGCCGCGCTGAGCCGTTCTTGCCGCCGACTGGACGATCAATAACGAACCTGGGCCCTGAACCCCGCAAACAGGGCGTCCTGCCGGTTTGCCTCGCCAGGCGCGATGTACACCAGGTTTGCCGTCAGGCTCATGTTGTCGACGATCGCCAGTCTGTAGAAAGCTTCCGCCCCCATCTCGTCGCGCAGGTTCGTCACGCCAATCGCCTGCAGACCCTCCAGGAGCGAGTTGCTCAGATTGTAGCGGAAGTAGCCAATGCCCCACGCGTCATTCCGTCGGCTGGCCCACGGACTATCGCCGCCAAGACCAACGAACAGGCTGCTCTCCACGGTGTTTGGATTTCCGTCAGAGACAGCCAGCTGGCCGAAAACGCCCCATCCCCTGGTGGCGTCGCCCTCTTGCATAAAGAGATACTGCTGAAAGGAATAGGCGAGGTACCAGTAGGGCGATTTCTCACCCACAACGCCTTCAGCGGCGGGAGGCAATGCGAGCTGCGGTATGGACTGAAGATCAAGCCCGGACTGTGTGCTGTAGACTGCCCGCACGCCCTGGAACCCTTTCAGTCCGCGAAAACTCACAGGCCTTGTCGTCGAGAGGCTGATTGTCGCTCCGTCAGAGAACGGCTCCCGCAGAACCTCGGTGTCCTGCGCGTTTCTCGGATCGTAGACCATGAGCGTGGTGATCAGGCTGTCAGTCCTGTGAGTGGCCATGACACCGAGCAGATAGGGTGGGGTCACTCCACTGATTGGCGCGGCAAGCCCGACGTGGGAAAACGTGTTGATGCCGCCGCCGCCCATTAAGGGCGTTCGCGCAGCCGCATCGAGCATGTTGAATTTGCCGACGCTGACCGAGGTGTTCTCATTGATGAGCTGTGTGAGGACCACGGACGTTTCCGCATCCCGTCCCCCCAGCCTTGGGAATCCCAACGCCACGTTCACTGGCAGTAGCGAACCGTCGCCCTGATCGTTCACGTCACTGCCGTAGACCCACTCCTGATGGATCGTGACGGTCAGGCCTTGCCAAAGGCCAAGCCTGGCGCCCTGCAGGGACAGGACGGCGTCGACCTTCCCTCCCGTCTCCCAGGCGTTGTCGCCGTCGCCCTGCACGGCGCTCTGGGCGAACTGCGTCAACGACAATCCCAGGTTCAGGCCGGCTGAGTCCGCATCAGCAGCAACGACGGGTTGGTCTTCAGCACGCGCTTGAAGGGGCGTAACCTGCAGAGCCAGTCCAAGGAACGCCGCCACCCAAATGGCCTGTTTATTCAAGTCAGTATTCCCGTTCTGCATATGCGAATATTGCGCCGTTCGCGTAATCGTTTTGTTCAGAAACAAATTCTCTAATTGGCTCCGATAGGGGAGCCTTTGTCCTGTTTCGTTACCTGTGCGTCCGCTTCCGTTCGTCTATGGGCGTAAACACCGCCCAGCATTTTGATCACGGTGATCAGAATGTTCAGCCGGCGCTCGTGGAAGTTTCGGCGAAGTTGCGGGCTTTCCGCCAGTTCGAGAGTCATGCTGCGTGATCTTGAGGACGCCTCCCAGACCGGTTGACCTTCCGGCCCCGGTCGTCCTGTCCTGGCAAAGGCAAGCCAATAGGCAGAGACGCGCCGAGCCATCTGCTCATCGGCCCTGGTTCTGCTGTCCCGGTAGGCCGGTGCGCGATCAAGCGTGTTCATGACGAACACGATTTCTCCACCGTGCGGAACGCCCCGTTCGGTTTGGCTCTGCGCTTCCGGCAAGTAGCTGAAATAGTAGCGCCAGACGTCCGCACGCCTCGAATGGAGGTCAGCGATCCTCTTGCCGAAGGCCCCGAAAACCGAGTCGCGCAACACAAGGAGGGCAAGCTCCTCATCATCTCGCGCTTCAGGAAACAAAAGCGGAACCACAATATTTGCCGCACCAAGTGTCTTTAGCAGCGCTGAGTGATCAATATTGAACAGCGATGCGACTGATCCCTCATTGCTATTGTTCCCGATGATCAGCGGGACGGGTGCGTTCAGATTCCGCTCGAACCGGTCGAGGATGCTGTCTGGCAAAACGCCGTCGCCAAAGACAAGGCTCGGGGCAAGTGAAACCTCTGGTCGCACCAGTCCTGCGAAGCGTTCAGCTTCGACGGCCCTGAGTTCAGAAGCGGAGGCGGCGGCGCCATCGAGCCCCAGTTCGCTGGCGATGTTCTCGCCCGTTTTCCGGGCCTCGCTCCGGCTGTGGCTCGGCAGGCCATAGGGGCTCTGGGCGATGGCCTTGTGGAAGAGTCCCCGTGCTGGCGGGGACACAAGGAGCGCCAGAACGCTCTGCGCCCCGGCGGACTCCCCGAAAATGGTCACGTTTCGAGGGTCTCCCCCGAACGCACTGATGTTCTCCCTGACCCATTGCAGCGCGGCAATCTGATCCAGAAGCCCGAAATTCACCGGGCCGCCGGGTGTCTCCATGTCCAGGGCCTGATGGCTGAAGAAACCGAGCGCTCCAAGCCGATAGTTCAGGGTAACGACGACCGCCCCCTGACTTGCGAGAGCGCTCCCGTCGTACGCTGCCAGACCGCCAGCGCCGGACACGAACGCGCCCCCGTGGATCCAGACCATAACCGGCAGGCGGGTCGTCGGCCCCGGGTTCGGGCTCCAGATATTCAGGGTCAGGCAATCCTCTGACTGTCGGCCAGCGGGGCCCAGTGAACTGTCCTGCGCCTGCGAAGGCGGCTGAAGGCAGGCCGGGCCGAACGCATCCGCCTTCAGGAGGCCCCGCTGCGCTGGAGGCATCGGCGCGCGCCACCTCAGATCGCCGATCGGCGGGGCGGCGTAGGGGATGCCCTTGAAGCTTCGGACGATCCCCTCTGCGCGCCCCTCCACCAGGCCGCTCGATGTACGGACGACCGGTGACGCCGCCGATTGCCCGGCTGCCGCCGCCCATATCAGGACCGACAGCACAAGGATCGCCGCCAATCCACAGGGCAGGCGACCATCGAGGCGTTCACGACCGATACCCATGGTCAGGGCAGCGGGCGGATCGACGAAATGGTGTCGTTGAAACCATCACGGTCCAGATTGCTGTCGTTGCCTGTCCGGACAATGCAGCGTCCCCGGAAGTTTGGAGCCGAGCAGAGCTGCCAGCGCCCGGTCAAACGGAAGGAGCTCGTGTTGTTGTCGATTCCTGACCAGCGCAGGTTCGCGACCGCGCTGCTGGTCGTAAACCGGGCGCCGCGGTAGAGGGCGTCCTTGTACAGGGTTATGGACCAGCCTGCGGGCGGGCGGCCGGAACCGTAGCCCGGATTGTAGCCGCTGCCACCCGGGTTGTAGCCGCCGCCGCCGCCAGGATTGTAGCCGCCGCCACCGGGGTTGTAGCCGCCGCCGGGGTTGTAACCGCCGCCGCCAGGATTGTAGCCGCCGCCCTGGCCGCCGGAACCGCTGCCGCCTTGGCCGCCTTGGCCGCCGCCGGGGTTGTATCCGCCGCCTTGACCGCCCTGGCCGCCCTGGCCACCCTGGCCACCCTGGCCACCCTGGCCACCCTGGCCACCCTGGCCACCCTGGCCACCTTGGCCACCCTGGCCACCCTGACCGCTACCGGGATTGTATCCTCCGCCCTGACTCCCGCCCTGGCCGGAACCGCTTCCGCCCTGACCGGAACCGCCGCCGGAGATCGGAGGCCGGGATTGGGCTGCAGGTTCGCTTGCGATCAGAACTGTCGTTGCGAACAGGCCGACAGCAAGAGCGATGCTACGGGTCATCATTGTTTGGCTTCCTTCTGCATGTTGGCAAACCTGAGGGTCAGGCGGCGTATCTGCGCTCGCCGTCCAGCCAGGTGGAATGGATCGCGATCTTCTGGATTTCATCCGGAACGACCCCGTTCGGGTCCTTTTCGAGGACCACGAAATCTGCGGCTTTCCCGCGTTCAAGGCTGCCGCAGGTCTTGTCGAGATGGCATTGCCAGGCAGCGTCGATGGTCATGGCCTTGATGGCCTGCATCGGTGAGATCCGCTCATCGGGGTTCAGAATGCCCCCGCCTTCCGCCATATCGCGCAGCACGGCGTTCTGGATGCACCGCAGCGGATCAATGGGGGTCACGTTGTAGTCCGAGTGCAGGGAGATACGCAGGCCGCCCTTCAGCGCCGATCTGCAAGGATCCAGCCGGTCGGCGCGCTCGGGGCCGAGGATTCGATCCCGGAACGCCTTTCCCCAGAAGTGGACATGGCCAATCAGGAAGGATGGCGAAAGGCCGAGCGCCGCCATCCTTGCGATCTGATCGTCATGAAGGATGCTGCAATGCTCAATGCGATGGCGGAGGGCGCGCGCTCCGCCGGCGCCGACAACAGTCTCAAAGGCCGCCAGGACGGTATCGATGGCGGCGTCACCGTTGGCGTGGACGCCGATCTGCCAACCGGCCTCATGAGCCTGCCGGATGACCTGCTCGATCTCGTCCGGCGTGTAGTTCAATGCACCGCGGTTGTCGGAGTTGAGATAGGGCTTTCTCTGGAAGCCGGTCCCCCCCTGGTTCGAACCGTCTGCCCAGGCCTTGATGCCGTTCAGAGTAAAGCGCCCACCGCGTGGCCCGGGACGCAGGCCAAGGGCCTTCCATCTGTCGAAATGTGTTGAGACGAGAAAGCCCGCGTACCGCACCGCCGGATCATCGGCCATGACGCGGTCGATCAGGGTCAGGTCTTCCTCGGCGAAAAGCCCGCCGATCCCGCAATCGTGCACGGCCGTGCACCCCCTGGAGGCAGCATCATCAAGGTCTGCGCGCAGGAAGTCGGCCAGCTCGCCGATGCTCGGGTTTGGCAGTTTTGCAATGAAGGGCTGGAACGCCCCCGGCTCCTCGAGACGACCTGTCAGTTCGCCGTCCGGGCCCCGCCCGAACCGCGCCTGGGGTGGATCGGGCGTGTCGCGGGTGACGCCGGCCAGCGCAATGGCGCGAGAGTTCACGTAGGCGACATGTCCATTGGACTCGAGCACGAACACCGGAACCTCCGGGGCCAGCGCATCAAGATCTGCCCGCGAGAAAGGCTTGCCGGGCATGATCGACGGATCGAGCATCTTTGCCTGAACCCAACCACCGGCCGCCGTCGAGTCGGCCGCGATCTTTATCTTCGACCGCGCGGCGTCCATGTCCTTGGTGGTGAAGGGGCCGACATCCAGCCATGGGCGCAGGCCGCTGAAGTTCGAATGCATGTGCGGATCCACGAACCCGGGCAGCACCGTAGCGTCGCCGAAATCGATGATCTGCGTGTTCCGCGCCTTCAGGCCGAGAACCGTGTCGCGCGATCCAACTGCAGCAATGCGACCGCCCCGTACCGCTACGGCATCCGCGATCGGCCGGCGGGCGCTCATGGTGTAAATGCGGCGGGCCAGGAAAATATGGTCTACGTCTTCATCGACCGCCGCGGCTACCAGCGGGGGGCGGAACGCACCTGATGCCAAGCCGGCTCCAAGTCCGGCAAGAACGCCGCGCCGTCCAATGAGACTCCGCATAACACTCGAGAACTTCTCGTCGCATGCGTGACACATTATCGCTGACCCTTGTTGCGCTCCTTTAAGGTAACAATTGGCGTTCGGCTTGCCATTCGGTTTTATACTCAGAGCGGGTTCTTTGGGGCGCGCACAGCAAAGGGTATTTACTTAAGGTCAACCACTGCTTCCGAGAAGTGACCTTGGGTCATCCCGTCGCCGGCAACAGACTGGCGCCGCCGGCCGGGGCGGCCTATATGGCGGCGCCTCATGGACGATACACGGCTCAAGAAGATCAGGCTGCGGGCCTGGCGTCGCGGCTTCCGGGAAGCGGACCTCCTTCTGGGGCCGTTCGCGGACTACTATTGCCCGCGGTTCAGCAACGATCAGCTCGACGCGCTCGAGGCGCTGATGAGCGAGGCGGACCAGGACATCTACGACTGGTACCTGGGCCGCAGCCCGACCCCGGCGGAATTCGACAACGAGATCATGGCCCTGCTGAAGGGGTTTGATCCGCACACCGGGGCGCCGGGCGATGGCGGCTGACGGCGGCGGGCCGAGCCACAACGACCTGAAGCAGGTTTCCCGCGACGACGGCCGGCTCGACCTGACCGGCGCGCCGGAAGGCTTCGACGCTCTGGTCATGGCCGACATCGCGCGGTCGCGCGGCGGGCTGACGGTGTTCATCGCCCGTGACGGCGCCCGGGCCAACGCCTTCATGGAGGCGATGGGCTTCTTCGCGCCCGAGATCGAGGTGCTGCAGCTGCCGTCCTGGGACTGCCTGCCCTACGACCGGGTGGGGCCTTCGGCGGCGGTGGCGGCTCATCGGATGGCGACCCTGACCCGGCTGGCGCGCGGGCTGGATCCGAAGAAGCCGACCCTGCTGGTCACCGCCGCGCCCGCCGCGCTGCAACGCGTGCCACCCCGCGACGTAGTAGCCCGCGCCGGCTACAGCACGCGGCCCGGCCAGGAGGTGAAGATCGCCGACCTGGAGCGCTACTTCGCGGTCAACGGCTATTCCCGGGCCTCGACGGTTTCGGAGCGCGGCGAGTTCGCCATCCGGGGCGGGGTGATCGACGTCTTCTCCCCGACGGCCGAGGAGCCGGTGCGGCTGGACCTGTTCGGCGACACGCTGGAGAGCATCCGCGGCTTCGACCCCGAGACCCAGCGTTCGACCCGGCAGCTGAAGGACGTCGACCTGCTGCCGGTCAGCGAGGCGCTGGTCGATGCCGAGACCATCAGCCGCTTTCGCAAGGGCTATGTCGCCGCCTTCGGCGCGCCGGGCGAGGACGCGCTCTATTCCGCCGTCAGCGAGGGCGGGCGCCGCGCCGGCATGGAGCACTGGTTGCCGCTGTTCTACGCGCGGATGGAGACGCTGTTCGACTATCTGCCGGACGACGCGCTGGTCGGGGTCGATCACCTGGTCCAGGAGTCGGAAGCCGAACGGCTGGCGATGATCGCCGACGCCTACGACGCCCGGGCCACCGCCGACCGCAAGGCCGCCTATCGGCCGCTGCCGCCGGAGGCGCTCTACCTGACCGGCGACGAGATCGCGATGCGGATCGCGCAGCGCCCCAACCGCTGGTTCACGCCGTTCCAGCGCGACGGCGCCGGCGTCGTCGACATGGGCGCCAAGCTGGGCCGCTCCTTCGCCGCAGAGCGGGCGCTGGACAGCGTCAACCTGTTCGAGGCCACCGCCGAACACGCCAGGACCATGACCGCCGCCGGCCGTCGCGTACTGCTTGCGTCGTGGTCGGAGGGCTCCTCCGAGCGCCTCGGCAGCATGATGGCCGACCATGGCCTGGGCCGCGTGCCGTTCGCGCCCTACTGGCAGGCGGCCAAGGCCAACGATCCGAAGATCCCGCAGCGCGTCGTGCTGCCGCTGGAAGCCGGGTTCGAGACCGACAACCTGGTGGTCATCTCCGAGACCGACATCCTCGGCGACCGGCTGGCGAGGCCGCGCAAGAAGCGCCGCGCCGCCAACTTCCTGGCCGAGGCCAGCGCCCTGACGCCGGGCGATCTGGTCGTGCACATTGACCACGGCATCGGCCGCTACGAGGGCCTCAAGACCCTGGACGTGCAGGGCGCGCCGCACGACTGCCTGGACCTGCTCTACGGCGGCGAGGCCAAGCTCTACCTGCCGGTCGAGAACATCGACCTTCTGACCCGCTACGGCGCCGACGGCGAGACCGTGCAGCTGGACAGGCTGGGCGGGGCCGGCTGGCAGAGCCGCAAGGCGAAAGCGAAGGAACGCCTGCGCCAGATGGCGGAAGGGCTGATCCAGATCGCCGCCGCCCGCCAGCTGAAGTCGGTCGAGGAGACCGATTCGCCGTCCGGCCTGTTCGACGAGTTCTGCGCCCGCTTCCCCTACGAGGAGACGGACGACCAGCTCAGCGCCATCCACGACGTGCTCGAGGACCTGGCCTCGGGCAAGCCGATGGACCGGCTGATCTGCGGCGACGTCGGCTTTGGCAAAACGGAGGTCGCGCTGCGGGCCGCCTTCGTCATGGCCATGAGCGGCAAGCAGGTGGCCATCGTCTGTCCGACGACCCTGCTGGCCCGCCAGCACTACAAGACCTTCACCGAGCGCTTCCAGGGCTGGCCGATCAAGGTGCGGCGCCTGTCGCGCATGGCGCCGGCGAAAGAGGCGGCCGAGACCCGCGAGGGCCTGGCCAACGGCGAGCTGGAGATCGTGGTCGGGACCCACGCCATCCTGTCCAAGCAGGTCAGCTTCAAGGACCTGGGCCTGGTCATCGTCGACGAGGAGCAGCACTTCGGGGTCAAGCACAAGGAGAAGCTCAAGGAGCTTCGCGCCGACGTGCACATGCTGACCCTGACCGCTACCCCGATCCCGCGCACGCTGCAGATGTCGCTGTCGGGCATCCGCGAGATGTCGATCATCGCCACCCCGCCGGTCGACCGGCTGGCGGTGCGCACCTACATCACACCCTGGGACCCGGTCACCCTGCGCGAGGCGCTGCTGCGCGAGAAGTATCGCGGCGGCCAGACCTACTTCGTCGTGCCGCGCATCAAGGACCTGACCGACATCGAGCAGTTCCTGCGCACCCAGGTGCCGGAGGTGAAGTACGTCGTCGGCCACGGCCAGATGGCGCCCACCCAGCTCGAGGAGGTGATGACCGCCTTCTACGAGGGGCAGTACGACGTGCTGCTGGCGACCACCATCGTCGAAAGCGGGCTGGACATCCCCTCGGCCAACACCCTGGTCGTGCACCGGGCGGACATGTTCGGCCTGGCGCAGCTGTACCAGATCCGCGGCCGGGTCGGCCGGTCGAAGGCCCGGGCCTACGCCTACCTGACCACGCCGGTCGAGAAGCAGCTGACCCTGTCGGCCGAGAAGCGGCTGAAGGTGCTGCAGTCGCTCGACAGCCTGGGCGCCGGCTTCCAGCTGGCCAGCCACGACCTCGACATCCGCGGCGGCGGCAACCTGCTGGGCGACGAGCAGAGCGGCCACATCAAGGAGATCGGCGTCGAGCTCTACCAGCAGATGCTGGAGGACGCCGTCGCCGAGCTGCGCCAGCGCCAGGGGGCCGAGGCGCTGCACAGCGACCGGGGCTGGTCGCCGCTGATCAACACCGGCGCAGCGGTGCTGATCCCCGAGGACTACGTTCCCGACCTCAATGTGCGGCTGTCGATGTATCGCCGGCTGTCCGAGGCGGAGAAGGCGCAGGACCGCGAGGCCCTGGCCGCCGAGCTGATCGACCGCTTCGGTCCGCTGCCGCCCGAGACCGACAGCCTGCTCAAGGTCGTGGCCATCAAGGGCCTGTGCCGCGAAACCAACGTCGCCAAGATCGATGTCGGCCCCAAGGGCGCGGTCCTGACCTTCCGCGACAACAGCTTCGCCAACCCGGGCGCCCTGCTGCGCTTCATCGCCGCCAACCAGATCCTCTGGAAGATCCGCCCCGACGAGAAGGTGGTGGTGAAGGGCGAGTGGGACACCTCGAACGCCCGGCTCGACGCGGCCGAGAAGATCCTGACGCAGCTGGTGAAGCTGGCGAAGGGGTAGGGGGTTTGCGTGGTTCGACACGGGCCTGCGGCCCTGCTCACCATGACGATGGTGGGTAGCCTTCCAGTTCAGTCATCCTGAGCAGCCGCGAAGCGGCGTGTCGAAGGACGCACCAAGGAGCGCATCCAAACGAACTTGTCATCCTCGCCCGGTGGCGCATCTACTCCCCAACGCATAGCCTTGTTCGGCGAGGCCACGGGAGAGGGCGCATGACCACCATCACGCTGAACGGCAAATCCGTCACGGTGACGTCCGAGCCGGACACCCCGCTGCTGTGGGTGCTGCGCGAGGAGTTCGACCTCAAGGGCGCCAAGTACGGCTGCGGCATCGCCCAGTGCGGGGCCTGCACGGTGCATGTCGGCGGCCAGGCGGTGCGGTCCTGCTCCATCGCCATCGGCGACCTCGACGGCCAGAGCATCACCACGATCGAGAGCTTCGACGGCGGCCACAAGGTGCAGAAGGCCTGGATCGACGCCCAGGTGCCGCAGTGCGGCTTCTGCCAGCCCGGCCAGATCATGAGCGCCGCCGCGCTGCTGGCCGAGAACGCCGCGCCAAGCGACGCCGACATCGATGCGGCCATGGCCGGGAACATCTGCCGTTGCGGGACCTACCCGCGCATCCGCGCCGCCATCAAGGCGGCGGCGAAGGCGTGAGGGGCGAGACGATGAACAAGCCGATGATCGACCGCCGCGCCTTCCTCGCCACCACCGGCGCCTTCACCCTCAGCTTCGCCGTGCCGAACGCGAAGGCGCAGCAGACCGGCGCGCCCGCCGCGCCCTGGACCGCCTACCTGACCATCGGCGCGGACGGGAAGGTGGCCATGCTCTCGCCGACCACCGAGATGGGGCAGGGCACCCACACTGCCCATGCCGCCATCATCGCCGACGAGATCGGCGTGCCGCTCGGCTGGGTCAGCGTCGACACCGCCCTGCCGTCGGACCCGTTCCGGCGCGGTGGATCGATGGGCTCGGGCGGTTCGGCGGGCGTGCGCGCCTGGTGGGCGGCCCTGCGGACCGTCGGCGCCAACGCCCGCGCCAGCCTGATCGCAGCTGCGGCCGGCAAGGCCGGTGTTCCAGCTGCGGAGATCGCGCTGGTCAACGGCCGTTTTCTCCGCGCCGGCAAGCCTCTGGCCGTGACCCTGGGCGAGGCCGCGACCCTGGCGGCCGGCCAGCCGCTCGTCGAGGGCGCGCCGAAGGACCCGGCGACCTACCGCCTCGTCGGCAAGGCGACGCCGCGCGTGGATGTCCCGGCCAAGGTGCGTGGCGAGCCCGTGTTTTCGGCGGACTTTACACGTCCGGGAATGGTCTACGCCTGCGCCGTGCTGGCGCCGGTCTACGGCGGCGACGCGGAGAGCTGGGACGACAAGGCCACCCTGGCGGTCAAGGGTGTCGAGCAGGTGGTGAAGATCCCCGGCGGCGCGGCCGTGGTGGCCAAGAGCCAGTGGGCGGCCATGAAGGGGGCGGCGGCGTTGAATGTGCGCTGGAAATCCACCGTCAACGACGGCCTGGACTCCGCCGCCATCTCGGCGGCGATGCACAAGGGCCTGGGCAAGGACGCCCAGGCCATCGTCGGCAAGGTCGAGGGCGACACGGCGGCGGCCCTGGCCGGGGCGGCGAAGACCTTCCAGGCCGACTACGAGGCGCCCTACCTCTGCCACGCCCCGATGGAGCCCTGGTCGATCACCGTCGAGCCGACGGCCGACGGCGGATTGGAGATCTGGGGCCCGTTTCAGACCCAGGACCGCAACCGCAACACCGCCGCCAGGACCGCAGGCATCGATCCTTCCAAGGTGAAGCTCCACACCCTGATGCTCGGCGGCGGCTACGGCCGGCGTCTGGGCGACGACGGCACCCCGGGCGGGGTGGTCACGGCCCTGGCCGTAAAGAAGCCGGTGAAGTTCTTCTGGCGGCGCGAGGACGAGATCGGCCAGGGCTGGTACCGCCCGGCCCAGGTGGCGCGGCTGAAGGCCGGCGTCGACGCCGGCGGCAAGGTCACGGCGCTGCACATCCGCACCGCCGGCCCCTCGATGCGCGACAGCTTCGCGCCCGGCGGCCTGAAGCAGGGCGAGCTCGATGCCTCCTCGGTCCAGACCCTGACCGACACCCGCTACCGGACCGGCGCCTACCGCGTCGACTGGGTGCGAGTCGACCAGCCCGTGCCCATGGCGCCCTGGCGCGCTGTCGGCGCGACCCAGAACGGCTACTTCATGGAGGCGTTCGTCGACGAACTGGCCGCCTTCCTGAAGAAGGACCCGGTCGCCCTCCGCCGCGAGCTGCTGGCCCACGATCCCCGGGCGCTGAAGGTCATCGACGAGGCGGCGAAGGCCGGCGACTGGGGCAAGCCGCTGAGGACAGGCCACGCCCGGGGCTTTGCCTATGTCGAGAGCTACGGCAGCCTCTGCGCCCAGGTGGTCGAGGTCTCGCTCGGCGACGGCGGCGTGGTGAACATCCACAAGGCGATCTGCGTGCTCGACTGCGCCCGCGTCGTCACCCCGGACGGCGCCCGCAACCAGGTCGAGGGCGGCATGATCCAGGGCCTGTCGACGGCGCTGTTCGAAGGCATCGAGATCAGCGGCGGCCGGGCGACCAACACCAACTTCGACGGCTACCGGATCCTGCGGATGAACGAGTCGCCGCACGCGGTGGAGACCGTGTTCATCGAGAACGGCGAGACCATCGGCGGGGTCGGCGAGCCGCCGGTGCCGCCGGCGACGCCCGCCCTGGTCAACGCCCTGTTCGCCCTGACCGGCAAGCCGATCCGCAAGCTGCCGATCAGCGCGACGCTGGCGGGATAGGGGCAAACAGCTTCTGTTTCCCCCTGTTACGCGTCATGGCCCGACTTGTTCTGGCCAGCCATGCGTGGTGAGGCCACGGGGAAGGGCGAGGAGTCTATCCGCGTTCTTGCTGGTTTCGTCGGTGTCCATGGGTGGCCCGAACAAGTCGGGCCATGACGTGGCGTTGGTGGAACAGGCGCTGGCCGTGCCCAGGCCCGACCGCTACCCCGGCAACCGCTCGAACTGCGGGATGCCTTCGGGGATGCAGTGGAAGGGCTGCTTGTCGACGGTGTAGATCGCCATCTGCGGTGCGAAGACCGACGGATCGTCCAGCGAGCCGGCCTTCAGGATCACCGCCGGGAAACCGGGCGAGCGGGTGATGATGTGCGATCCGCACTCCGCGCAGAACTCGCGGGTCACCGGGTTGGGGATGTCCTTGCGGCTGAAGCTCTTCGGTTCACCCTTCGTGTAGCTGAAGCCGGGAATCGGCATGGCCATGAACACATTGGGCGATCCGCCGGTGATGTGCTGGCACTCGCGGCAATGGCACTGGGCCTGCATCATCGGCTCGCCCTCGGCCACATAGCGCACCGCGCCGCAGTAGCATCCGCCTTCGAGTTTCATGGTCGCCTCCCGTTGTTTCGCGGGACGCTAGCACCCTTCCGCATCGTCACGGCAAGGGCCGCTCAGGCCGCCATCTCCACGGCCTTGTCGAGCGCCTTGACCAGCCGCTGCGGGGGTTCGGCCCCGGAGACGGCCAGCTTGCCGTCGAAGATCATGAACGGCACGCCGGACACGCCGGCCTCATGGGCCATCTGGTGCTCGCGGGTGATCGTGTCCCTGTCCGCGCCCTCCGACAGCAGCTGCAGGACCAGCAGGCGGTCCATGCCCGCCGCGCCGGCGATGTCGGCCAGGACGACCGGGTCGCCGATGTCCTTGCCCTCGCTGAAGTAGGCGGCCAGCACGCCCTCCAGCACCGGCTCCTGGCAACCGGCCGTCTGGGCCCAGCGGATCAGGCGATGGGCGGCGTTGGTGTTGGGCGAGACCTTGATGGCGGTCAGGTCCCAGGTGATGCCGTCCTGGGCCGCGTTGTCGTCCAGCACCTTGGTGATCTCGGCGCGGCGGGACGAGTCAGGGAACTTGGCGGCCATGTAGGCCTTGCGGTCGACGCCCTCTTCCGGAAGCGTCGGATCCAGCTGATAGGGCCGCCAGACGACCGTGGCCTGGATGTCCGGGCGCATGGCCAGAGCCGCGTTGAGCCGCCGCCAGCCGAGATAGCACCAGGGACAGACGACGTCGGCGATGAAGTCGATCTGCATGGGGCGCTCCTTACGCGGGTTAGCTGGCTTCACGCTGCTGGGCGCGGGCGGCGGCGCGCTCCAGGGCCACGGCGGCGTTCTCGCCGGGTTCGATCTGGGCGACGCCGATATCGAAGTCGACGGTGAACGGCGTCTTGCCATCGCCGGACTCGAAGGCGGTGCAGGCGATGACCGCGGCGATGCGTTCGGCGGCGGCGCGACCGGCGCCCTGAGGCGTGGCGGGCAGGGCAAGGGCGAACACCTCAGGGCCGAGGCGGGCGGCGGTGTCCTCGGCGCGGACCAGGCGGCCGATCATCGAGCCGATCTGCGGGATGGCGCGATCCAGCCAGCCGCCGGCGCGGGCGGCGTGAACCTCCGGCCGGTCGGCGACCCGAAGGACGCAGACGCTCATCGGCCGGTTGCGGATGCGAGAGGCCTGGGCCAGGCGCACCAGATGGCCGGCGAACAGGTCGCGGGTGAACAGTCCCGTCGCGGCGTCCATCAGCCCGCTGCTGCGCGCCTTCTCCAGCGCCCGCCGGATGGCCGTCTGGCGGCGGTAACTGCGAGCCAGCTCGATGACGCGCTTGGCCGTCTCGGTCTCAGCCGTCTCCGGCGAAGCGACATCGGACACGCCGCGATGGAAGGCCTCCGAGGTGGTGACGTAGCTCTCTGCCCTTAGATAGAGCAGGGCGGGGATGTGGTAGAGCCGGGTGTTGCGGCGCATGCCCGCCGCGATCGACAGGGCTTCTGCGCTGTTGTCGCCGGCCCAGAGCACCACCGAGTCGAAGGCCCGCTCGTGCAGGTAGTCGAAGGCGGTGAAGGCGGTGAAGGCGCCGACCACGTCCGCGCCGCTGCGCGTCAGGGCGTTGCTCAGCGCCAGGAACTGCGGCGCGGGCTCGCCGACCGCCAGCACGCGATAGGGCTCGGGATTGGGTTCGGGCAGGTCCAGACGGCGGCCGCGCTCGGCGAAGGTCTCGAGCCGCAGCTCGAACTCCTCCTCGGCCACGGCCATGCGGACCAGCGACTCCAGCCGCAGCACGGCCTGGGCCGGGTGCAGCGGCGGGGCCAGCGTCAGGTCGAAGGCGTAGCTGTCCAGCTGCGGATCAGGATCGCCGATGGCGATGACCGGCAGGCGGCGCGGGGCGCAGGCGGCCTTCAGGCGCCGGGCGAGTTGTAAGGCGTCATGGCCGCCGCTGGCGACGTCGACGATGGCCGCCTCGATGGCCAGATCGCCCAGGGCCGCCATGGCCGCGTAGGGCCCGCGCGCGGTGATCGTGCGCCAGCCGAGTCGGTCCAGCCCCTCGGCCAACGGGCCGGCCAGCGCGTCGTCGCGCGCCACTATCAAAATCCGGGCCTGAATTGACAACCCGCTCGAACTCCCGCCCATGACGCCGCCGGCCCCCGTCGGCTGCTGATTGCGCGTCAGGATTCGTCGGGCGCAACATAGCAGAGGCCGCCGCCGGGGATAGCGCGACAAAGACGCGGATTTCGAACGGGAACAGGACGATGAGCGACAAACCTCTGGCGGGCCGGATGGCCGTCGTTACGGGCGCCTCGAGCGGGCTGGGCGCGCGGTTCGCGCGAGTGCTTTCGGAGGCCGGCGCCAGCGTGGCGGTTATGGCCCGGAGAACAGACCGGCTGGAGGCGCTCGTCGCCGAGCTCAACGCCGCCGGCGGCAAGGCGGTCGCCATCGCGCTGGACGTCGCGGACACCGCCGCCATTGGCCCGGCGCTCGATCAAGCGGAGGCCGCGCTCGGCCCGCTTTCGATCATGGTCAACAACGCCGGGGTCGGCGGCGACGGCATGGCCATGGACATGACGGTCGAGACCTTCGACCAGACCATGGCCGTCAACGTCCGCGCCGTCTATTTCGGCGCCGTCGAGGCGGCGAAGCGCATGATCGCCAGCGGCGTGGCCGAGGCCGGCGAGGCGCGGATCATCAACATCGCCTCGATCGCGGCCTTCAACCAGCTGCCGGGCCTGACCGTCTATTGCGCGTCCAAGGCCGCCTGCGCCTCGCTGACCAAGGGCCTGGCCCGGGAGTGGGCGCGGCCCCGCATCGCGGTCAACGCCATCTGCCCGGGCTATATCGAGACCGAGATCAACAGCGACTGGTTCCAGACCGAAGGCGGCCAGAAGCAGATCAAGGGCTTCCCGCGCCGCCGCCTGATGGACGGGGACGTGCTGGACGAGGCCCTGCTCATGCTGGCCGGCCGCCGGGCGCACTTCATCACCGGCACGATGATCACCATCGACGACGGGCAGACGCTGTAGTTGCTCGTATAAGGGGACTTTTTGGCGCCGCCTCAATCTGATAGTGTGGGCCAATGGCTGACCAGAAGCTCACATTGCAACTCGACGCCGAATCCTCGGCTGCCTTGCGAAGGGCTGCCGAGGAAGCAGGCGAGCCAGCCGAAGCGTTCGCCGCGCGTCTGATCGCGCGCGCCCTGAGGAACGACGACTGGGCGATCTCCGAAGCGCGGATCGAGGAGTTCGACCGCACCGGTGTCGCCGAGGACGCTGACGCCGTCTTCAGGCACGTCCGTGAGCATCTCAGCCGACGACTGGCTGAAAGGTCGGCGCCCGCCAAGTGAGGCGACGCGTCCGCTTCCTGTCGAGCGCCAGGAGGGATCTGGTGCGCCTGTCCGACTTCCTGGCCGGCGCAGACCCCGCCAGGGCGCTCGATGCGTTGGAGGCGATTCTCGCTGGAGTCGCCAGTCTCTCGGAGTATGCCGAGAGAGGCGCGCCCGTTGAGCCGCCGAACGGGCGGAAGCTCATCGTGCCCTTTGGCAGGGCGGCCTACATCATCTTCTATCGCGTCGATCCGGATGGAGTGCTCATCGCCCGCATCTTCCACAGCCTTGAAGACCGCCCGCTTGCCTGACCATGCGTCAGCGCCTCTAAATCTCGGCCAAACGGGAGAAACGTCATGGCTAGTGGTCCGCTTTCGGGTCTGAAGATCGTCGAGTTCGCCGGCATCGGGCCGGGGCCGTTCTGCGGCATGCTGCTGTCGGACCTGGGCGCCGACGTGGTGCGGGTCGACCGCAAGGGCTCGGGCCGCGCCTCGCCGGCCGACGTCACCAGCCGGGGCCGCCGCTCGGTGGCGCTGGACCTCAAATCGCCCGACGCCATCGAGGCGGTGCTCAAGCTGCTGGAAAGCGCCGACGGTCTGATCGAGGGCTTCCGCCCCGGCGTGATGGAGCGCCTGGGCCTGGGCCCGGACGTCGTGCTGGCGCGCAATCCCAAGCTGGTGTTCGGCCGCATGACCGGTTGGGGCCAGACCGGCCCCTACGCCAAGGCCGCCGGCCACGACATGAACTACATCGCCATCACCGGCGCGCTCCACGCCATCGGCACCGAGGACAAGCCGGTTCCGCCGCTGAACCTGGTCGGGGACTTCGGGGGCGGAGCCCTGTACCTGGCGTTCGGCCTGATGGCCGGCATCATCAGCGCCCGCGAGACCGGCAAGGGTCAGGTCATCGACTGCGCGATGAGCGACGGCGCCGCCTCGCTGATGGCCATGTTCTACGGCTTCAAGGGCGCCGGCATCTGGAAGGACGAGCGGCGCTCCAACCTGCTCGATGGCGGGGCCCACTTCTACGACACCTACCAATGCGCCGACGGCAAGTGGATCTCGATCGGCTCGATCGAGCCGCAGTTCTACGCACTGCTGCTGGAGAAGACCGGCATCACCGATCCCGAATTCGCCAACCAGATGGACCGCTCCGCCTGGCCGTCGCTGAAGGCCAAGCTGCAGGACGTTCTGCGGACCAAGACCCAGGCGGAGTGGTGCGCGATCATGGACGCCACCGATATCTGCTTCGCGCCGGTGCTGGATCTCGAGGAAGCCCCCAAACACGCCCACAACGTGGCCCGCGAAACCTTCGTCACCGTCGAGGGCGTGGTCCAGCCGGCCCCCGCGCCGCGCTTCTCGGCCACGCCGGGCGCCATCCAGGGCCCGCCGCCGAAGATCGGCGCCCACAACGACGAGGCCCTGACCGACTGGGGCTTCACCGCCGCCGAGGTCGCCGCGCTGAAGGAGA
>Ga0315900_10004235_pt1 | contig 20356 bp, 15 predicted proteins | sample LakEriMetagenome_FD_203521 | JGI IMG/M metagenome (GOLD analysis project Ga0315900, IMG submission 203521) | Freshwater fungal communities from buoy surface, Lake Erie, Ohio, United States - Buoy 12 MA114 | ecosystem: Environmental > Aquatic > Freshwater > Lake > Lake biofilm | place: USA: Lake...
TTTGCGATGGTGGCGGCTGTCAATGGTGCGCTCCAGGCTTATGACGGAAGCAGCCTGATGCTGAATGTCACCGGTGAGATCAAAGATCCTGGCAGGAATATCCCACGTGGGTTGGTGCTGGGTATGCTGATCTCCATCTGCATCTACCTGCTTATTACGGCTGGTATGATGTATGTATTGAATGTGGATGAAATGGCTGTTTCCGAGCTGGTGGCAAAAGATGCGGCGCTGAGATCCTTCGGTCCGGTCGCTGCAGGTTTCGTTGCTTTCCTTATTTGCCTTTCTGTTATTGGAACCACCAATGCCTGTATCATGACGCCACCGCGATTGACTTTTGCTATGGCCAGGGATCATCATTTTTTCAGGTCTGCGGGTAATGTACATCCTCGTTTCAATACACCCGGCGCCGCGCTTGTTTTTCATATGGTATGGACTATTCTGCTTACCCTTACAGGATCGTTTTTCATGCTGGCCGATATGTCCATTTTTATCGTTTGGGTATTTAATTTATTCTTTGTGGCGGGTCTTTTCATACTCCGCAAGCGTATGCCTGCGGCAGAGCGGCCATACAGGGTATGGGGCTATCCCTGGATGCCCATCCTGGTCTTTATCGGCAACACATTATTCCTGGTATTGATCATCGTCAAAGATGTCAGGAACTATGCCAGCGGCCAGTCGCCCGTTGTGAATTCCGTATCTGCCCTGGTGATCACGGCCATGGGTATACCCCTTTTTTACTTTTTCAAAAGAATCAATAAAGGGAAGGCACGGCACGAAGACCCTGGACCTGAAAAACAATCACTGATCTGAAAGTGGGCGCGTAGTTTCGTTGAGGTGAGCTATGCTGCCGAGTATGATCAGGATTTGCGCGGACACATAGCTTATCATTACAAAAATACCTCCGCCTTCGAAGTGCCGGTGAAACCGGTTGATGGCCAGTGCCGAATCAGAGAGCACAAATAGGAATGCCCCACATACAAATAATAATGCCGGTTTCAATGGGATCTTTTCATACTGCCATGCGGCGGTGGCCAGCATGGTGCCTATGGTCATTGCGTATGCCACCACTGGTAAACGAAGCGACCCAAGGTTGGGCCACAGGATGTACAATAACTCAATGATAAAAGCCAGGATGACCAATAACATCACAGGCCGTTTCTTGAGATATGACATCCTGTTTGACTTGATCCCCAGGAAATAAACGATATATAGAATATGTGTGGTGAGAAAACAGCAAATGCCGATGAGAAAATACAAAGAGTCCCTGGAAGATAATTCGAGGAAAATGTCTCCCAACCAGGAAAAGGAAAGGGCGGTTAAGATCAGTCTCGCGAAATGCGTGTTGTTGGACTGTCCCCTTACGTAGGCAAAAGCCAGTAACGGCATCAGCATGGCCTTGCTGTAGATCCTGTTAGGGTTATTGGTCTGTGCAAAAAAGAGGTCAACTGCTGTTGCCAGCAGCAACAAGAAAAAGATCCACCTGTTCTTTTCGGACATGTTATTGAATTTCGATCCATGCTTTCCTGCCGAAGAACCTGGTCAGGGAATCCCTGTGCCGGGCCGTATCGGATAAAGGAGCTTTGATAGGGAAGGAAATTTTGAAATCAACAGAATCTTTTGTGACCAACACCACTTTATGTCCCCATTCCCTGAGATCTGCATAGCGTTTCAGGGCCCGGTCTTTTTTCGCATGCTCCACAACCACGTAAAACATCCTGCTGTCGGCGACTAAAGGGGCAGGAGTTAGTTTGACACTATCCGTGACGGGTATTGTTTGTTTTGCAATATCCGTTGGAGGCGGGGGTGGAGGTAGTTGCCGGACTGTTTCCTCTTGTACAGGAACCTCATTCAGCGTAGGGACAGCATCCTTTGATTGCTGGTAGAAATAGTAGCCAACCGATCCAAGTATACCAATGCCAACCAACATCAGTAAGGCAAAAGTGAGGTTCCTGGACCGGCTGTTGCCCGCACTTGCCGGCTTCAGGTAATTATTATCAAATCGTATGGCTTCGCCGGGCTCTTCCAGCCTGAGGTCGGATTCCTGCCTATGGGTATCGTCTACGAAAGGAATATACTCGATCTCATTCCGGTGGTTCTTCTGCAGGGTGCCTATCCCTTCTATCAGAAAAGGCTTGCTGATGTTCATCAGTTGTTTGCCCTGCAGGATCAATGATTCCAGATCGGCGGAAGCAAGGGGTTTGAATTTCCCTGTTTCAGCGGCAATGGCGGAGATCAATTCCGGATCTTCCGGTGTGGCCGGGTCGAGGACAAATTCTACGGAGCCTGCCGGCAATATGATGCGCTTGTCGCCTTCCGACAGGGAATAGGAGCCCGTCAGGTTGAAGGTGCCCAATGCTGGCAATGGCAGCTTTTTATGCTTCAGCAGGTAATTGAGTAATATATCGGAGACTTTCACAGGAAACTTGTTTATTCCGTCCTAAGTTATTGGGTATGAATATAAACGAATTTTTGCTGGGAATATTATCTTCCGGAAATTTGAGTCATGCTTACAGAAGAGGAGAAGAAATTTGTTGTCTTTTGGGAACAAAACCGGGATCAGCGGGCCACCCTCAGGTACCAGTTGTTGTTAGGCCTGCCCCTTGGCGTGCTGGTATCCCTTCCGTTGCTGGTCAATTTCCTTTTTGGACGTTTTTGGTACAAAAGGGCCGACGCTGTAGGCAGCAGCCAGTTCAACCCGCTTGTCTTGGTATTTGCGGTGCTGCTGATCTCTGTTTTTGTTGCCGTTTTCTACAAGAAGTTCCAATGGGAAAGAAATGAGCAGCGTTACCTTGAGCTCACCCGCAGGAAAGATCGGTAATGTTAAAACTGACCAGTTATCTCAACCGGACGATTTTTAAAGCGTCCTGCTATTATCTTTGCACACTTGAAAACCCCTAACATGAAGAAGCTCAGTGTTTTTGTAGTTTTAGCCCTGGCCCTGTTAACATCCTGTAAAGACGATCCGTCTTGTCCATATACTGACAGCCCGGCTGTTGCGCCTGCTGCTGAAGTGCAGGCTGTTGAGCAATACCTCGCAACCGCCGGTATCACGGGAGCGGTAAAGCACCCAAGCGGTTTGTATTATAAGATCGCAGCCCCGGGGACGGGTAATGCTCCTGGACCGTGCAACCAGATCGGTATCCTCTATAAAGGAATGCTCACCAATGGTACCGTTTTTGATCAGACCACCAATAACCAGATGCGGGTCTTTGTTCTCGGGGAACTCATTCATGGTTGGAGAATCGGTATTCCGCTGATCAAGACATCTGGTAAGATCACGCTGTATGTACCGCCAAGTCTTGGATACGGATCTTCCGGAAATGCTTCAATACCTGCCAACTCCATTTTGGTGTTTGATGTGGAGCTTCTTGCTATTGGTTAAATAAAACCTTCCGTTTGCCACACGAAGCCATATCTGTATTTGACATGTTCAAAATAGGGGTAGGACCTTCCAGCTCGCATACCCTTGGGCCATGGCGAGCGGCGCAGAAGTTTATTCTCATGCTGGAGGAGAATGATCTGTTGCATAAGGTAAAAAGCCTTGAAGTGCTGCTTTACGGGTCCCTGGCGAAAACAGGAAAAGGACATGGGACCGATATCGCTGTGCAGCTGGGACTATCAGGGGATGACCCCGTTAGTTTTGATGTGGACAGGATAGACAGCAAGATCAAAGACATCAGGAATATGAAGATCCTGGTGTTGGGCGGTAAACATGAAGTGGCCTTTAACCCGGATGAGGATATTGAATTCCTGTACGGTGAAACTTTGCCATACCATCCCAACGCGCTGACCTTTATGGTGGAACTTCTCCACGGCGAAGCCATTGCAGAGACATATTATTCTGTAGGCGGCGGTTTCGTAGAGAAAGAAGGCGACTTCCGGACCCGGGCTACCGTTGAACTTCCCTTCCCGATCGACAATGCAGCGGAACTGCTGCACTGGTGCATGAAAACGGGTATGGGCATCTCGGAAATAGTGATGGAGAACGAGCATGCCTGGCGTCAGGAAACCGAAACCCGGAAAGGCGTAATGCAGATCTGGGAAGTAATGAAAGCATGTATGTACCGTGGCATCCATACTGAAGGGATGCTTCCCGGGGGTCTGTCCGTAAAGAGGCGGGCGGCTGCCTTGAACAGGAAACTGGTGAATGGTCGGGGTTATCACAATTACAGCTGCTGGGTGGACCTAATGCGTGAGGGTGGAAACGATTTCCGGTACATCATCGATTGGGTAAGTTGCTTTGCGTTGGCTGTAAATGAGGAGAATGCATCCTTTGGCAGGGTGGTGACCGCCCCCACCAATGGTGCGGCAGGCGTCATTCCCGCTGTATTGCAGTATTATATCTCGTTCTGTAACGGTGACAACGAAGAGAAAATCCTCCAGTTCCTGCTGACCGCTTCGGAGATAGGGAGTATTTTCAAGAAAGGAGCCACAATTTCTGCGGCGATGGGTGGCTGCCAGGCCGAGATTGGCGTGTCTTCCGCCATGGCGGCAGCTGCGTTGACGGAATGTATGGGTGGAACGCAACGACAGTGTATCATGGCAGCAGAGATCGCGATGGAGCATCACCTCGGAATGACCTGTGATCCCATTGGCGGCCTCGTTCAGATCCCCTGCATAGAAAGGAACACGATGGGTGCCATCAAGGCCATCACGGCCTCCCAACTGGCATTGCAAAGTTCCCCCGATTATGCAAAAGTGTCCCTGGACGCCGTGATCATGACCATGTGGGAAACGGCCAAGGATATGAGCCATAAGTACAAAGAGACCGCCGACGGAGGTCTGGCGGCCCAGATACCACTTAGTTTGAGTGAATGTTAAAGATTAAAAAAACAGTAAAAAAGGAGCAGTTTTCCTAAACAATTTAATGTCAGACTTGTAATATGTCGAATAAATTGTCAGGACCTCATTGTTTAAATTAAACAAGAGTGAACTTTCTTTGGAAAAACGGAGCTAATGGCTGAAAACAAAAGCGGGAGTTCCCTTGGGAACCCCATAGGAAGGATATTGCAGGTTCTCAAGCTTGAGAAAAAAGAGATTACCTCTGTCTATTTTTATGCCATCATGAATGGTATTGTGCAACTGTCCATGCCCCTTGGCATCCAGAGCATTATCAGCTTTGTGTTGGGTGGTTCTATTTCCACATCGCTTGTTATCCTCATCATACTCGTGGTACTCGGTGTATTGTTCAACGGGTTTATTTCTGTTAACCAGATGCGCCTGATCGAAAAAGTTCAACAGAAACTCTTTGTACGATATTCATTTGAATATGCTAATCGCATTCCAAAGCTTGATCTGCAAAGCGTGGACAAATATTATCTCCCCGAATTGGTTAACCGTTTTTTTGATACGATTTCGCTGCAGAAAGGCATTTCAAAACTTCTTCTCGATATTCCAACGGCCACCATCCAGATCATTTTCGGGATGTTGCTGTTGTCTTTCTACCACCCTGTATTCATTGTTTTCAGTATCGTGCTTATCACGCTCGTGGCTATCATCCTGTTTTACAGCAGCCCCAAGGGAATGTCCACTTCCATTGAAGAAAGCAATTACAAGTATAATGTCGCGGCATGGCTGGAGGAGCTCGCGCGGGTGGTCAGGTCCTTTAAGTTTTCAAAAGGGACCTTGTTGAACCTCAAGAAAACCGATGAGCTTATTGCCGGATATCTTGATGCGAGGAAGGCCCATTTCCATGTATTGCTGTTTCAATACTGGACACTGATCGGATTTAAAATACTGATCACTGCGGCTATGCTGATCGTGGGTAGTATGCTCCTGATCAGTCAGCAGTTGAACCTGGGACAGTTCATCGCTGCCGAGATCGTGATCCTGCTTGTGATCAATTCAGTGGAGAAGCTGATCACCAACCTGGACAAGGTGTATGACGTTCTCACCTCCGTGGAGAAGCTCAGTAAGATCACGGATCAGAAGGTGGACGAAGATGGTACCATTATGCTGGACAGCAAGCCCCAGGGGGTTAGTCTGCAGGTGCAGAACTTGAATTTCAGGTATGATAAACGCCCTATCCTGAAGGGCATCAGTTTGACCGTGGAGGCAGGTGAGAAAGTGGCGCTGATCGGGGAGGATGGAGCCGGGAAATCCAGCCTCCTGCGGGTGCTTAGCGGCGCGTATTCCACGTACGATGGCGGCATACTGATAGATAATGTTCCCCTTCGCAATTATTTATCGGACAGCCTTCGCAGTAAGACGGGTATACTCCTCAGCCAGCTGGACATATTCCACGGTACGATACTTGAGAACATTACCATGGGTAATGTTTCCATTTCCCCGGGTGCGGTGATGACCCTGTCTGAAAAAATCGGGTTAAAAAACTTTCTGGAAGAACAGCACAATGGCTTCAACACCGTTCTTGACCCTGTTGGTAAGCGCCTCTCCAGGAACATCATCCAGAAAATACTTTTGCTGAGGGCGTTGATCAACGAACCCCGGTTGTTGTTGTTGGAAGAGCCCTGGACCAATCTGGACGATGCAAATCGCAAACAGATCCACGATTACCTGCTAAATCAATCTGACCATTGTACCGTCATTGTGGCAACATCAGATGAGGATTTTATTTCAAAATGCGATAAGGTATTTTATATGAAGGACGGACAGTTGGCGCAGTCAGGAACCTGGGATGAGATCCGTAAAAAATTAAATTAACCCTGAAATGGCACTAGACTTTATCAATAAGGATATGGCGCAACAGTGTGAGAAGCTGGAGCTGCATTCCTATTCTCAAATTTATCAAATCAATCGATCCAGCAACATTGGGAAATGGACGGTCTGGTTCATCGCTATCCTGGTCGTCATCTTGTTTCTGCCCTGGACGCAGAATATCAGGGCAAGGGGATCGGTTACAACACTGAAGCAGGAAGAACGGCCGCAGCAGATTCCCACACAGATCGCAGGGCGGGTGGTGAAATGGCATGTGAACGAGGGTGATTATGTAAAGAAGGGGGATACCCTGGTGCAGATCACCGAGGTTAAGGATGAATACCTGGATCCGGCTCTTTTGAAGAGAACAGCAGAGCAGATCAGTGCAAAGGAGATGGCGAACCAAAGTTACCAGAATAAGGCCACTACGGCGGGCCAGCAGATCACCGCATTAATGATGTCCAGGGACCTGAAGTTATCAGAGTTGGACAACAAGATCAACCAGCAGATCATGAAGATCCGGAGCGATAGCGCGGATCTGATGGCGGCGCAGAATGACCTTAACATTAAAACAGAACAGTTCAAAAGGCAGAAGGTGATGTTTGATTCCGGCGTAGCCTCGCTGGTTCAGTTGGAACAACGAAACCAGGCTTACCAGGAAGCAACGGCGAAGAAGACCAGCGCAGAAATTAAATTGTCGAATGCGCGTCAGGAACTTCTCCGGCTGAGCATCGAAAAGAATGGCGAGATCCAACAATATGCTGAGAAGATATCCAAGGCGGAAGGGGATCGTTTTCAATCCATCTCCCAGATCCAGTCGGGTGACGCGGACATTGCCAAGCTGAAGAATCAATACATGAATTATAATATCAGGAATGGCTTGTATACCTTAACAGCGCCACAGGACGGCCAGGTTGTTCAAGCCAAGAAATCCGGTATCGGGGAGATCCTGAAAGAGGGCGATATTCTTGTGGAGATTGTGCCTACAAATGTGCAATATGCGGTAGAAATGTTCGTCAGGCCTGTCGATCTTCCGCTGATCGCAAAAGGCCAGAAAGTAATGTTTTTGTTTGATGGTTTTCCTGCCATCGTTTTCAGTGGCTGGCCAAACGCTTCCTATGGTACTTTCGCTGGCGAGGTGTCTGCCGTAGAGAGCTCTGTCAGTACAAACGGCAAGTTCAGGGTTCTGATCAAGGAGAAAGCAGGAGAGAAGCGCTGGCCCAGGGAACTGATGATGGGTACTGGTGCAATGGGTATCGCCCTGCTCAAGGATGTGCCGATCTGGTATGAATTATGGCGGAACATCAACGGCTTCCCGCCTGAGTATTACCAGCCTGCCAAGGAAGGAGACAAGAAAGATACGGCCGGGAAAAAATAGTTCCAAACCAACATGAGATTTTTTCTTTCCATTATATTGATCTGTTGCAGTATTGGTGTATCCGCCAATGACACACTCAAAGTGCTGTCAGAAGAGGCATTCATCAACATCGTCCGTTCTTACCATCCCGTGGCTAAACAGGGCCAGTTGCTGGTGGAAAGGGCAAAGGCCGAACTCGTTGCTTCCAGGGCTGGCTTCGATCCGCAGTTTTACGTGTATTCAGACAGGAAGACCTTTGACGGTAAAACCTATTATGACATTGCCAATCCTGAACTGAAGATCCCCACATGGTATGGTATTGAGGTCAAGGCCGGCCTGGAGAATAACCTCGGTGATTTGCTGAACCCGGAAGTTTCGGAAGGGCAATCCAGCTACCTGGGCGTTACCGTACCGTTGGCAAAAAACCTCCTGATGGATAAGAGGAGGGCTGTGCTCAGGCAGGCGAGGATCTTCCGCGACCAGAGCAAGGCGGAAAGGCTGATCATGATCAATGACCTGCTGAACGATGCCTACGAATCCTACTGGTTCTGGGTAAGGGATTATGAGATCTATACGGTCCTGAGTAATGCGGTGTCGGTGAATGAAACCAGGCTTAAGTTGGTTAAGATCGGTTTTGCCCAGGGCGATAGACCCGCCATTGATACCACGGAAGCCCTCGCACAGTTGCAGAGTTTCCAGCTCGCCAGGAACGAGGCCTACCTGAATTTCAGGAACTCGGGACTCATGCTGTCAAACTTCATGTGGACGGCTGGTGATTCAGCGTATTATATTCCGGAGAATGTTGTGCCCGACAGCAGTTGGAGGGCGCTCAGGATTAATAACACCCAGTTGCCTGTACTCGATTCGCTCATCTCTATTGCCCGAAACGAACATCCCAAGCTGGCTTCATATGATTTCAAATTGCAAATGCTCGATATCGAGAAGAGTCTGAAGTTCCAGAACCTCTTGCCCTTGCTGAATGTGCGTTATAATATCCTGAACAAGGGTTACAACGTATTTGAAGACGCCAGTGCCGCCCTCTACCGGAACAATTACAAATTCGGTATAGATTTTGGGTTGCCCCTGAGATTATCTCAGGGAAGGGGTGAATACAGGGTTGCGAAGATCAAGATCCAGGAGACCAACCTTGACCTGGTACAAACCCGGCTGGCCATCGACAACAAGGTGAAATACTACTTCAATGAACTGGCTACCCTTCAGTTACAGGTACGCATAGCCGAAGATAACCTCCAGAATTACCAGAGGCTGTTCAGGGGTGAGGATATCCGCTTCAAAGTGGGTGAGAGCTCGCTGTTCCTTTTGAACACAAGGGAAAATAAAGTGCTCGAGTCCATGCAGAAACTGGCGGAGTTAAAAACCAAGTTCTTCAAGAGTTATCGCGCGGTAGGCTGGGCCTCCGGTCAGCTTCGGTAATAAGACCACTGACCACTCCATAAGTCAAGATCCGTTGTTGTTGCTTATTCGCCTCCGATCACGTTATACAAGGTGTCGCGCTCCACGGGCACTCGTTTTGCCTGCCTGATAAGGTTGGTGATCTCTGCGGTATTCATGGATGGGTTTTGTTCCTCACTGCCAGCCATAGAGTAAATTTTGGTAGAATCATCAATGGTGCCGTCCAGGTCGTTCACCCCAAATGAGAGCGTGAGTTGTGCGTTTTGCCTGCCCAGCATCGGCCAGTATGCTTTCAGATGAGGGAAGTTATCCATAAAGATCCTTGCCACTGCGTACACCTTCATGTCTTCCACCACCGAGGTTTCTGGTATATGGCTCATCTCATTATCCTTGTTCCTGAATTTCAGCGGGATGAAACAGTTAAAACCGCCGGTTTCGTCCTGCAGTCTCCTTAGTCTGTCCATATGGTCAACCCGGTGGCTGTATTGTTCAACATGTCCATACAGCATGGTAGCATTGGAATGCATACCAAGCCTGTGTGCCGTTGCATGTATGTTCAGCCAGCCATCAGCATCGACTTTGTCTGCGCTGATCTGCTTCCTGACCTCGGGGTCAAAGATCTCTGCGCCACCTCCGGGCAGTGAATCAAGTCCTGCTTCTTTCAGGTATGCAAGGCCTTGTTCCGATGTCATCTTTGCTTTCCGGAACATATAGTCGAGCTCCACTGCCGTGAATCCTTTGATGTGCAGGGCAGGGCGGTGCGCTTTGATTTTCCTGAGCAACTCTGCGAAAAATGCCAGATCCATTTTGGGATGAACGCCGCCTACGATATGAACTTCTGTAACGGGTTTGCCATCGAAGTTTTTTACGATGTTCAGCATGTCGTCCACACTTAATTCCCAGCCTTCTTCTTTATGCGCGTACAACCGGGAGTATGAGCAGAACTTACAGGAGAACACGCAGACATTGGTGGGTTCGATATGGAAGTTCCTGTTGTAATAGGTGATGTCGCCGTGTTTTGATTCCCTCACGAAATTGGCCAGTGAGCCGAGAAACGGCAGGGAGCCTTCTTCAAAAAGGGTAAGGGCCTCATCCCTGGAGATGCGTATGCCATTTTTTACTTTGTTTGCGATCGACTGCAGTTGCTCTGAGATTCCTTCCAGTGAAAAGACGGCGGGGGCGGCAGGGTTTGTGATCATACACGCGGATTTCGATTACCTGCAAATGTACGCCTTAATCCCTTTTCAGTAGTCTTTACATAATGACTTTGTCCGTACATGTCATTTTAATGAAGTAGAACCCTGCAGTTCTGTTGAAGAGTTCATGTTCTGTTCCGGGATCCGGTAAAACAGCTCTTCGTTTATTCAGAATCTTTACAGTAAAGCGCCGGCTATACAGGCACACATGAGGCAAGCGATCGTTCCGCCGATCAATGCCTTGATACCAAGTTCGGTCAGGCTTTTTCGCTGGTTGGGTGCCAGTTGGCTGATCCCGCCGATTTGTATACCAATGGATGCAAAATTGGCAAACCCACATAACGCATAGGTGGTGATGAGGATGGATTTAGGATCCTGTATGGAGCCGCTGGCTTTCATCTGGCCAAAGCTGATATAAGCCTGGAATTCATTAATGATCGTTTTCTCCCCAAGCAACTGGCCAACCTGCACCATTTCTGCGGGATTAACGCCGATCACCCAGGCAATGGGCGCGAAAATATACCCGAGCAGCATCTGGAAACTCAGGCCTTCATACCTGCCGCCGGAAAATTCTTTCACAATACTATTCAGTCCCATATGATAACCAATGGAGCCAAGTATCCAGTTCAGCAGGTACATGATGGCGGTGAAAACGATCAGCATCGCACCAACGTTTACGGCTAGTTTCAATCCGTCGGTGGTTCCAAGGGATATCGCATCGAGAACGTTATCGCCCAACTTCTCCCGATTGATCTTTATTTCCGTTTCAACTTTTTCAGTTTGTGGGAATAGGATCTTTGAGCAGATGATGGCGGCGGGCGCGCTCATGATCGACTGGCTGAGCAGGTGCAGGGCAAAATAGTTCTGCTGGACGGGGTCAGTGCCGCCAAGAAATCCCACATAGGCGGCAAGTACACTGCCGGCCGTATTCGCCATACCACCCACCATGATCATCAGGATCTCGCTGCGGTTCATTTTCTCAAGGAACGGCCGGATCATCAGCGGCGCCTCGGTTTGGCCAAGAAAGATATTGGCGGCAGTGGATACGCTTTCCGCACCGGATATCTTCATCTTCCGAAGCAACAGGGCAAAGAAGTATACTACCTTCTGAAGGATACCCAGGTAATACAGCAATGCTGAAAGGGCTGCGAAAAATATGATATTGGGCAGAACCTGCACCGCAAATATATAAGCCCAGTTGCCGGTTGGATCCGCCAGGTTTCCGAAAATGAATTCGGTACCCTTATGCGAAATATTGATCACTTCAACAAACTTCTGCGAAAGCCATTCTATCAGGATCCTGAAGAAGTTGTATTCGCCCTTGCCCAACACGCCAATGGCAAAAGCGATCATCGTGATAATTCCGTAACCCACGACTTTCCAGTTCACAGCCCTGCGGTTATTGCTGAACAGGTAGCAAAGACCGATGAGGAATACCATGCCCCCAACACCGCGCAGGAGATTAACTAAGTCAAAATTCATTCAGGCTGTTTGTAGATTGGCGAATTTGCGCATTATAATTTGAATCCGGAAAATCTTTTTAGCAGGTTGGAGAATACCTCGCTGATGTCTTTCGAAATGTTCAGTTTGAGTATCAGCAGGGTGTACATGAGCATGAATACCGTGCTGGGTACGGCCACATTGATGTACAAGTTACCTAAGTCCGGTATCAGCAGGGTTAAGAAATAACAGGCAAGGGCGACCACCAGCACCTTCAGGTTGTTGAGTCCAAAAGGCTGGAGTTTATAGATCTTCCAGATGGCCGTGAAACGTATCAGGTTGAAAAAGCATATGGCGATCAACGTACCGTAAGCCGGGCCTTCCACGCCATACTTACGCGTGAGGTAGTAGTTCAACACCAGCGAGATCACTACAAACAGCATGTTGCTGAACAGGTCTATCTTCCAGTGTTTAGACAGCATAAGGATCTGTGAATTCATACCCGTACCCATATCAATGATCTTGGCAATACCGAGGATCAGGATGAGTACGCTGATGGGCGCATAAGTGGGGCCGAGAAACTCCACAAGCTCATTGATGTTCAGAAGTATGAGGGAAATTAAACCCATGCCAATGACCAGCAGGTTAAGGGCGGTTTTGTTGTAGATCGAAGAGAGCCGCTGGAAGTTCCTTTCCCGCCAGGCAATGGCGATCTGTGGAGTTGCGGCAGAGGTCAGGCTTCTTTGGGGAACCTCCATCAAAGTGATCAGGTAGGTGGCAATATTATACACAGCAGTGTCCGTAAGGCCCTGTGTAGACTGTGAAGCCAGGATGATGCTGTCGTTTGTTTTTGCCAGGGCATTCAGGGTGGAACTGGCAAAAAAAGCCAGGCCGAACCCTGCCATTTTGCCGCTGAGTCTGGAGGTGACCGGACTGATCCCGGGTGATAGCGGGAACTCCCTGCTCCTGGAAATATAATAGACCAGGATGAGCAGGGGCGGGAGATAGGTCCACGAGAATAGCCTGGCGAATACAGAGAAATCACCGATCCAGCCCAGGATCAACGCAAGGATCAGGGCAGTGGTCAGGAACCGGAACAGGAACTCCTTCAGGAAATTCGACACCACCGTTTTCCCGATGATCCACGCATAGCCTTCGTACAAACTGAACAGGGTCATCCCGATGGTCAGCGGATACAGGAGGTCGAAGTACTCAACAAAAAGTGGGGAACGATAGCCGAATTTCCGGATCACCAGCGGCTTGAGCCAGGGCAGGACCACCAGCATGATGAGCAGCGCCGCAACGGTGATGCTGAGGGTTACAAATAAAAGATCGTTTTTCCTGTCCGGCAGGTATTTCTTATGAAAAGGGAAGAATTTGATCGATACAGGCACCATTCCCACGGTACACAGCGTTGACAACAATAGAGACAGTTCCAGCAGCAATCGGGTGAGTCCAAATTCGGCCGGTGTAAAATATTTCGGAAACAGGTAAAGGACGTTGAAAGCACCTATGAGGAAGCCGGCATAAATAAAGCCCAGGGAGAATATACTCTGACGCCGGATCGTTGTCATTCTGTTTGGAAAGGCCTGAAAATAGTGAAAAATATAGAATCAGCCGCCTCTGCCTGCATCGCTTTCCGCCTATATTTGCAGCTATGCAAAAACTGGGGAGAAAATTCTTGAAACTTTTCCTGTTGTTTCCGGCATGGTTCAGGCTGGGCAACTTTAAGTGGGCTTATCGCCTTGCAGAAGAGAATTTCTCGCAGCACCAGTACAACGGCCTCTCTGTTAAGGACGGAGATCTTGTTGCGGACGCCACGGGCATTGTTTTGACGGACGAGATCTATTACCGCCTTAAGGGCGGATTGAAGTACTGGGCCCCCTTTGCGCAGTACAAGGGCATCGGATATTTTGGTATGAAGCAGGGGGAGCTGATCACTACCGTCGACGGGATCAGTTTTCGTGTGGATCATAACGGCAGTCTCTTTATTCTCGATGAGATCTTTGCCGAAAGGTTGTACGACCTGCGTGTGGAGGAAGACCTGGTGGTGGTTGACGTGGGCATGAACGTAGGTGTTGCCACGTTGTTTTTTGCATCCTGGCCTAATGTAAAAGCGGTGTTTGGTTATGAACCCCTGCCAGATACTTTTGGGCAGGCTAAGCATAATTTTTCGATGAATCCTTCCTTGTCGCCTAAGATCATGCCCGTACTTTCGGGTATCAGCGACTATAATGGAAAGATCAGCGTACCTGCTGCTGTGCCCGGTTCGGCAGTGTTTTCTACCGATCCAACATTCCTTGCAGCGCACGGCATGAACAGCGGCCCCACAGTAGAAGTGGATATTGTCCAAATTGGCGGCGTGTTGGAGAATATCCGTCAGCAATATCCCGGTGTCAGGGTTCTCCTCAAACTGGATTGTGAAGGGGAGGAATATCGGATCATGGATTATTTGTCGGCCAACCGATATATGGATATGATCTCGGTGGTGGCCCTTGAATGGCATGTGAAAGGATACCAGACTTTATGCGACCTGCTCAAAGCACATCATTTTTCGATATTCAACCTGGGTCGTAAGGATATTGACCCGCCCGTAGGGATGATCTATGCGTTTAACATGAAAACAACATCCGATGCGTAAACTGATCCGCAAGATCCTGAACAAATATGGGTACGATATCGTAAAACTCCCGCCACAGATCGGTGAAGAAGAGCGGGCAGACTTGAAAAAACTGTTCAGCCGTATCTACCACGAGAATATGTGGGGCGGCGAAAAGGGCGAATTCAACTCCGGCCCGGGCTCCGATGATTTTGTTGGCATAGCTTACGCGAAACTCATCAAGGAGTATATCCGGCAGCACAACATCAAATCTGTTGTGGATATTGGTTGCGGTGATTTCAGGATCGCCAGGCAGTTTATTTCAGACGATATTGATTACACCGGGATCGATGTGGTGCCCTCGCTGATCGAGAACAACCAACGCCTTTACGGAAGATCAAATGTCAGGTTCCTGAACATCGACGCTACGCGGGAAGACATTCCCGGTGCCGACCTTTGTACCATCCGCCAGGTCCTTCAGCATCTCTCAAATAACCATATCCAGTCGATCCTTTCCAAGTGCAGAAAGTTTCCACACCTCATCGTTTCTGAACATATCCTGACGGGAGAGGGGGTAACCCCGAACCTGGATATGCAGGCCGATTGGAATACACGCATCGAAATGAATTCCTGTGTGATGCTGGACCAGGCCCCATACCATGCCAGAACGGAATCGCTGCTGGAAGTGGATCCGCTTTTCCATAACCATCCGAACTCAAGGATCAGAACGTCAAGGGTTTTCCTATGATCCCTAACATTTTTCATTTCGTTTTTGGAATGAAGCCGGATTTCGGCGGGAAGCCCTTTAACCTGGTTCATTATCTCGCCGTTCGCTCTGCCGCTGAATTGAACAGACCGGAGTGCATGTTCCTGCACTATCAGTACGAGCCGGAAGGGGAGTGGTTCGAAAAGGCCAGGCCTTTTCTAACCCTCAACAAGGTCATCGCTCCCACATCCATCCATGGAAACCCGCTACTCCATGTGGCACACCAGGCGGATATTGTGCGTCTGAATATGCTGAGGGAGCATGGTGGGATCTATCTCGATCTGGATACGATCTCCAGAAAGCCACTTACCGATCTGCTGGTGCATGACTTTGTGATCGCCAAGGAATTCATGCCCCCCGTATATTACACGGCCTGGGACCGGGTGAAGAATGCCATACGTCAGTTTAGGTGGTCACCCCTAACGGAGCAACAAAAAGTATACGGGCTCTGTAATGCCGTTATGCTTTCTGCCCCGGGAAGTCGGTTTGTGGAGATTTGGCTGGACAGTTATGCCAGCTTCCGGTCTAAAGGGAAAGATGAATTCTGGGTGGAACACTCCGTGAAGGTTCCTTACGAGCTTGCGCAAAAACATCCGGAAATGGTGACCATGTTGGAGCCATCGGCCTTTCATTATCCTGCCTATGATCCAAAAGGACTGGCCTGGCTGTTTGAAAAGCAGGCGGAATATCCCGATGCCTACCTCCACCATCTTTGGGAGACCAATGCCTGGAAATACATTTCCGTACTGACGCCCGAATCGATCCTGGAAAAGGATACCACTTACAATATCATCGCGAGGAAATACCTGGTATAAAAAAATCCTTTCCAAGGGGAAAGGATTTCTTTATGATGTAAGGGCGGTTAAGCCATATGTGATTCGATCTTCTTCACGAAATTGCCTTTGGGTTGCGCGCCTACGAGTTTGTCAACCACTTTGCCATCTTTGATAAAAAGGATAGCCGGAATGCTGGTTATGCCATAGTTCATGGAAAGTTGAGGGTTATGGTCTACGTTGACCTTGCCAACGTTTACCTTCCCGTCATATTCTTTCGCAAGCTCTTCAATGACTGGCCCGATCGCGCGGCAGGGTCCGCACCATTCAGCCCAGAAATCGATCACGGTTAATTTATCTGAACCGATTACTTCTGTTTGAAAGTTAGCGTCTGTGAATTCTTTAGCCATGTTATATTTTCATTTAGAAATTACTGAATTGCAAATTTAGGCCCATTTCCTGAACTCTGATGTTATGACATTAATTGCTATTTGCGGTGATCACATTAATGTCAATGTACGGATGGTCCATGAGGAAAGCAGACAATTCGTCATTCATCTCAAATCCCTGGGCCATGGATACCATGGTAACATGCCAGTTCTGTTTAGGTTCGTAAACCACCACTTTCATGCGCGCATTGCCGGGATTTTTCTTAATGTTCCTGGCCAGGAAATCAACAATATTTTCTTTAAGTAACTCTCCCATAATGCTCATTTCCAGTCCCTTAGTCATGGTCTTTTTAATGGTTTCCAGCAGGCATATCTCCATGACCCTGAAGTTCCACTCGTTTCTTTTCTCCCATTTTTCGAATTTCCCGGTGATATACAGGCAGGTGCCGGTTTCAAAATAGTTGAGGTATTTCATGTATACCTCACCAAACAGGGTAAGTTCCGTGTTGCCGGAAAAGTCTTCGAGCGACAGTACGCCGTATTTCTTTCCTTTCTGCGAGATGCGATGTTGTGCGCCGGTGACGAGGCAGGCGAGGCGAATGGTTTGTCCCGGATGGGGGTGGAGTTCCACTGTTTGCTTGAACTCGTTGTACTCAAACAACGGCATAACCCCGTAATAGGTGTTTTCAAACCGGAAATGATCCAACGGGTGCCCGCTGATGAAGATCCCTGTAACTTCTTTTTCATGGTCCAGCAGTTCCGTTAAACTCCAAGGCTTGCAATCGGGTATTTTAGGCGGAGGGATCTGCATCACCGGCAGGTCGCCAAACAGGGTGTTGCTGACGTTCTGGGATTGGGCTTGCCAGACGTTCCCGAATTTGATGATCTTCTCCAGCCCGGTGGCATTGTCTCCCTCCGGCGTATGGAAATACTGTGCCCTGTGCATTTCCGGAAAGCAGTCAAATGCACCCGAATAAGCGAGGCATTCCAGAGATTTTTTGTTCACGGTACGTTGATTTACCCGCTTTACCAGATCAAAGATATTGGTGTACGGACCTTTTTTGCCCCTTTCGTCGATCAGGCTCTCTACTGCCGCTTCTCCTACACCTTTCAAACCGCCCAACCCGATCCGGATCTCACCTTTCATATTCACGGCAAAGCCTTTACCAGATTCGTTGATGTCCGGCCCAAGTACTTTAAGTCCCATCCGTTTACATTCTTCCATGAAGAAGGTCAGTTTTTCAATACTGCCCGCATGATTCAGCACACTGGCCATATACTCGGCGGGGTAATGCGCTTTTAGATAGGCCGTCTGGTAGGCTACAAAGGCATAACAGGTGGAGTGGGATTTATTGAATGCGTATTGCGCGAACGATTCCCAATCTGTCCAGATCTTTTCCAGTTTGTCGGCCGGAAAGCCTTTGGCACTTGCCCCGGTTACAAAGCGGCTCTTCATCTTATCGAGTACGGCTTTCTGCTTTTTACCCATCGCCTTCCGCAGAACGTCAGCATCTCCCTTGCTGAAGCCGCCGAGTTTCTGGGCCAGCAACATCACCTGCTCCTGGTATACGGTAATGCCATAGGTGTCTTTCAGGTATTCCTCCATTTCGGGCAGATCATAGCTAATCTCTTCACGACCGTGCTTCCTGTCCACGAAATTGGGGATATAGGCCATCGGCCCTGGCCTGTACAGGGCGTTCATGGCAATGAGGTCGTCAAACTTATCCGGTTTCAGGATCCGCAGGTATTTCTGCATACCCGGACTTTCAAACTGGAACGTGCCTACGGTTTCACCGCGCTGGTAGAGTTGAAATGTTTTCTCGTCGTTCAATGCAAGATTATCGATATCCAGTTCTTGGCCGTGGTTTTGCCGGATCAGGGCCAGGCATGTCTTTATTATGGTAAGGGTTTTCAGTCCCAAAAAGTCCATCTTGATAACTCCGGCATCCTCGATCACACTGCCCTCGATCTGGGTGACCCAAAGGTCAGAGTCCTTGGCGGTGCAAACCGGCAGCAGTTCGGTCAGGTCCTTCGGCGCAATGATGATACCTGCCGCGTGGATACCGGTATTCCGGACGGATCCTTCCAGGATCTCAGCCTCATGCAGGATCTGGGCCCTGAGGTCATCACCCTGGTAGATCTCCCTGATCTTTTTGACCATTTCGATCTCGTCTCCCGAAAGCCCTTCTTTTTCCGCCAGGCTTTTTTCCCCGGCGAGGTTGGCATGCAGTACCCTTTTCAGTTCGATGCCTGGTTTTTCCGGGATCAGTTTGGCCATGGCATTGGACTCGGGCAAGGGCAGATCCATCACCCGGGCCACGTCTTTTATGCTCATTTTGGCGGCCATCGTACCATAGGTCACGATCTGGGCCACCTGGTTCTTTCCGTATTTCTCCACCACATAGTCAATCACCTTCTGGCGACCGTCATCGTCAAAATCCGTATCGATATCGGGCATGCTCTTACGGTCCGGGTTCAGGAACCTTTCAAACAGCAGGTTGTATTTGATGGGGTCGATATTGGTAATGCCGATGCAGTAGGCCACCACGCTTCCTGCCGCGGAGCCGCGGCCTGGTCCTACGAATACGCCCATATCGCGGCCCGCCTTGATGAAGTCGGACACGATCAGGAAGTATCCCGCGAAACCCATGGTGCGGATCGTGAACAGTTCGAAGCGAAGGCGCTCATCTATTTCCGGCGTGATCTCATCGTACCTTCTCTTCGCCCCCTCCCAGGTCAGGTGTTCCAGGTATTCATCCTGCGTCTCAAAATTGGTCGGCACCTTGAAGTGGGGCAGGAGAATGTCCCGTTTCAGGTCCAGCACCTCCACTTTTGAAACGATCTCGTTGGTGTTATCTATCGCTTCCGGCAGGTCCTTGAATACTTCTTTCATTTCGGCAGAAGTCTTCAAATAGAACTGGTCGTTGGGAAAAGCGAACCTCTTGTTTTTCATCAGCACATCATCGTCCGTAAACTCCCTCATGGCAGGAGTGGCTTGTTTCTCGTTGGTGTTGATGCAGAGCAGGATGTCGTGGGCGTTGAAATCAGATTGGTTGACGTAATGTGAATCGTTTGAAGCGATCACCTTAACGTTGTATTTTTCGGCGAACTTCAGCAGCACTTCATTCACTTTGTCCTGTTCCGGCATACCATGGCGCTGTATCTCCACGTAGTAATCGTCCTGGAAAATGTTCAGCCACCACTTGAATTCGTTTTCGGCTTCTTCAATGCCTTTGCGGATGATCATTTGAGGCACCATGGCGCCCAGGCAGCAGGTGGTGGCGATCAACCCTTCATGGTATTTGTGGATCAGTTCCTTATCGATCCGCGGGTATTTTGAATACAGTCCCTCTATGTAACCAAGGGAAGTAAGCTTAACCAGGTTACGGTAGCCCGTTTCATTTTTAGCCAGCAGGATCTGGTGGTGCCGGGGATCTTTTTCTTCCTTTGTAAACGTTTTCCGGTGACGGTTATCGGTGATATAGAATTCGCATCCCACGATCGGTTTTACCTTGAGCGGACTCTTTGGGTCAGCCGGGTCCACCCTGTACTTCTGGGCTTCGGAAACGAATTTGAACACCCCAAACATGTTCCCATGGTCCGATATTGCCAGGCCTGGCATGTCATCTGCCGCCGCCTTCTTATAAAGGGCTTCAATGCTGGCCGCCCCGTCGAGCAGGGAGTACTGGGTATGGACGTGGAGATGGGAAAATTTCGACATGTTCTGATTATGGTCTGGTCTTTGGGGAAGAAGGGCAAATTTCGG
>Ga0315900_10004236_pt1 | contig 20356 bp, 20 predicted proteins | sample LakEriMetagenome_FD_203521 | JGI IMG/M metagenome (GOLD analysis project Ga0315900, IMG submission 203521) | Freshwater fungal communities from buoy surface, Lake Erie, Ohio, United States - Buoy 12 MA114 | ecosystem: Environmental > Aquatic > Freshwater > Lake > Lake biofilm | place: USA: Lake...
TGATAAAGCCATGGTAGGTGGATTTACAGAATTCAATGGCCAAACAGTTATGATGATTGGACAGCAAAAGGGCAGTAATACCAAGGCAAGACAGATGCGTAATTTTGGGATGGCCAATCCAGAAGGGTACAGAAAAGCCCTAAGATTGATGAAATTGGCCGAAAAATTCAATAAACCTGTGGTTTGCCTGATTGACACTCCGGGAGCATTTCCAGGGCTGGAAGCCGAGGAAAGAGGTCAAGGAGAAGCCATTGCACGTAATATTTATGAAATGATACGCCTTCAAGTGCCTATAGTGATTGTGATCATTGGAGAAGGTGCTAGTGGTGGTGCATTAGGCATTGGGGTGGGAGACAAGACTTTGATGATGGAAAATACATGGTATACGGTGATTTCTCCAGAAAGTTGCAGCTCTATTTTATGGAGAAGCTGGGATAAAAAAGAATTAGCAGCAGAGCAATTGAAATTGACTGCTAATGATATGAAAGGCTTTGGCTTAGTGGATGAAATTGTGCAAGAGCCATTGGGTGGTGCGCATTGGGATTATGAAGCCGCAGCCGAGATGCTTAAAAAACAAATTATTAAAGCCTTGAATGAGGTTAAAGATATTGACCCTGCTAAAAGAGTCGAAAATAGAATCGAAAAGTATAGCAAGATGGGCTTCTGGGAAGAAGCATAGTGGCTCCTATAATTTAATTACTTTTTTATTACTTGATTTTATTTTTTATTTCCTGTAATTTTTGAAGTGCATCCAAAGGCGTGAGGTTGTTGATATCTATGGCATCCAAAATTGAACGGATGTTTTTAAAAGTTTCTGTATGTGCATCAAAAATGGACAGTTGAAATTTTTCTGTTGTTGCTTGTACTGTTGGGCTAGCTTGTTGATGTTCCTTATTTTTTAATTCCATTTCTTGTAAAATCGTATTGGCACGATCCACTAATTCATTGGGCATGCCAGCCATCTTTGCCACATGGATACCAAAACTATGTGTGCTTCCTCCTTTGGCTAATTTACGTAGGAAGATAATTTTATTGCCCACTTCCTTATGCGTTACATGGTAGTTGTGTACACGTTTTAATTGCCCTTCTAAATCATTCAATTCATGATAGTGTGTTGCAAATAATGTTTTTGGACGATGCGCAGATTTTTGTAAGTATTCTACAATACTCCATGCAATAGAGATGCCATCGTAGGTAGAGGTACCTCTTCCAATTTCATCTAACAAAATCAAACTTCTTGCACTCAGGTTATTTAAAATACTTGCTGTTTCAATCATCTCCACCATAAACGTTGACTCACCCGCATTTAAATTATCACTAGCACCTACACGTGTAAAAATTTTATCGGTCAATGGGATAGATGCAGCTGTGGCTGGCACAAAGGAACCCATATGCGCCATCAAAGTGATCAAGGCAGTTTGTCTTAATACCGCGCTTTTCCCGCTCATATTTGGTCCTGTAAGCACAATGATTTGTTGGTCATTAGGGTCCAATAAAGTATTGTTGGCAATATAGGGGGTATCTATTGGAAGGGTTTGCTCAATTACAGGATGTCTTCCATCGGTGATAGATAAAATGCCATCATCCATCATTGTAGGTCGACAATATTTATTTTGCTTAGCGATATATGCAAAACACAATAAACAATCAATCACGCCTACAAACTGTCCATTGGTTTGAATGGCATTTAGATCGTTTAAAATAAGGTCCAATAAATGTTGGTACAACTGTTGTTCTAAAGCAAAGATTTTATCCTCAGCACCTAATATTTTTTCTTCGTATTCTTTTAGTTCAGGCGTAATATACCTTTCGGCAGTGGTTAATGTTTGTTTACGAATCCAATCTGCAGGCACTTTGTTTTTATGTACATGGGTTACTTCTAAATAATATCCATATACATTATTGTAACCAATTTTTAAGGAGCTAATACCAGTGCGTTCTGCTTCTTTATTTTGTAATTGCGTTAGGTATTCCTTGCCGCCACTGGATATACTTCTTAATTCATCTATACTTGGATCAACGCCATTTTTTATAAATCCGCCTTTCATGATGGTGGCAGGAGGCTGCTCCATGATATGGTATTGAATCGCATCTATCGTCTTTTGACAAACAACTAAGCTGGTTGCAAGTTGCTTTAAATAAGGATTCGTGCTTGGGGTTAAACTTGCTTTGATGGCAGCAACCGCAGTTAAAGATTTTTCTAATTGTACTAACTCTCTTGGTTGTATTTTTCGACTTGCTAATTTACTCGTTAATCTTTCTAAGTCGCCACAGGATTCAATGGTTTCATGTAATGTATTTGCAGAATCTTTTGTATCTAAAAAATAAGCGACTGCACTGAGTCTTTGATTGATTTGTTCCAATGATTGCAAAGGGAATATCAACCAACGCTTTAATAACCTTGCACCCATTGGACTTTTGGTGGCATCAATAATATCTATCAAGCCTTTTTGACCTGCGCCGTTGCCAAGCAGTTCTAAATTACGAATGGTGAATTTATCCATCCATAAAATTTCATTGCGATCAATACGACCAACAGTATGAATATGTTGAAGGTGAGGATGTTCTGTTTCTTTTAAATAATGTAGGATCGCACCTGCAGCAATGATGCCTAATTTTTGAGTTTCAATGCCAAAACCTTTTAAGCTCTGTGTTTGAAATTGTTTTAATAAAAGTTCTGTTCCAAATGCTTCATCAAAAATCCAGCTGTCTAAACCATAGGTATAAAATCCAGCACCAAAATGTTCTTTGAATGCATTTTGGTAATTTTTAGGGTAGAGGATTTCTGCAGGTTGTAAACTTTGCAATAATTTATCCAAGTATTCTACATTGCCTTCTGCAATTAAGAACTCGCCAGTGGTGATGTCTAAGAATGCAATACCACCATTGTCATTTTCAATAAATAATGCTGCTAAAAAATTATTTTGTTTGTGCTCCAACAATTTATCGTTGGTGGCAATCCCAGGGGTCAACATATCTGTTACACCCCTTTTTACAATGCCCTTGACAGTTTTTGGGTCCTCTAATTGATCGCAAATGGCAACACGATGCCCCGCTTTCACCAATTTATGTAAATAGGTATCCAATGAATGATGTGGGAAACCAGCTAGTTCACTTGAGGAGGCAGCGCCATTGTTTCTTTTGGTTAATGTGATGCCTAAAACCTTAGAGGCAATCACGGCATCTTCACCAAATGTTTCATAAAAATCACCCACTCTAAAGAGTAAAATGGCGTCAGGGTATTTTTGTTTAATAGCCCGATGCTGTTGCATTAGAGGAGTTTCTGAACTTGATTTTGACATGGGTGACAAACCTACATAATTTTTTAATATTTGAAAAGCTTACTTTTGCACTATGCGTAAATTAAGCATGGAGGAATTGGGGAGAAAGTCGGTCGAAGACTTTAAACTAGCAGACAAAAAGCCGCTGGTGGTGGTGATGGACAATATACGTAGTATGCACAATGTGGGCAGTGTCTTTAGAACAGCTGATGCATTTTTAATCAGTGGAATTTGCCTATGTGGCTTCACTCCGCAGCCGCCACACCGCGATATCCATAAAACTGCTTTAGGAGCAACTGATTCTGTGGATTGGTTGTATTATGAAAACACAGTCGACGCTGTTTTAGCATTAAAAAAAAGAGGCTATAAAGTACTTGCAATTGAACAAACAGAGGGGAGCATCATGCTTGATGCATATGAACACAAGCATATTCCAACAGCATTTGTTTTTGGTAATGAAGTAGACGGGGTGAGTGACGAAGTGATTCAAGTATGCGATGGGGTGATTGAAATACCACAGTGGGGGATGAAGCATTCATTGAACATTTCGGTGGCCGCAGCTGTTGTATTGTGGGAGTTTGTTAGAAAGTAAATTAGTTTTAAAAGTGTAATATTTTCGGATCAATTATAAATATGAGTACAGTTAAAAATTATTTGAGTTTAGTGAAGTTTTCACATACCATCTTTGCAATGCCATTTGCATTGATTGGTTTTGTGTTGGGTATTGCTGCTTTGAAAAATAATAATATCGAATTACAGACCAACGAGGTCATTGTTCGTTTTTGCTTAGTGCTTGTTTGTATGATTACTGCAAGGTCTGCTGCCATGGGATTCAATCGTTATTTGGATCGTCATTTTGATCAATTGAATCCAAGAACGGCCATTCGTGAAATTCCTGCTGGTATAATTAAAGCCGAAAAAGCACTGGGTTTTGTTATTGTAAATGCTTTGATTTTTATCATTGCAACTTATTTTATTAATCCAATTTGCTTTTACCTTGCTCCAGTGGCCTTATTTGTAATTTTATTTTATAGTTATACAAAACGCTTTACCTATTTATGTCATTTGGTTTTAGGAGTAGGACTCTCTTTAGCACCTATTGGCGCTTACTTAGCGGTGACAGGGGTATTTGACATACTGCCTTTACTTTTTTCTTTCGCGATTATTTTTTGGGTAAGTGGTTTTGACATTATCTATTCATTACAAGATGCTGAGTTTGATAAATCACTAGCGCTTTATTCTATGCCAAGTCATTGGGGTGTAAAAAAGGCTTTAAGGATATCTAGAATTTTTCATTTTTTTTCAGGGGTCTTTTTGTGGACTGCCTATTTTATAGGAAATTTCCATTGGCTATTTTCAATTGGGTTGCTAGTGTTTAATATTTTATTGGTCTATCAACAAAGTATTGTGAAACCAAATGATCTATCTAAAGTAAATTTGGCTTTTATGACAGCGAATGGCATAGCAAGTATTGTCTTTAGTATTTTTGTGATTACTGGAATTATTTTAACTTTTTAATGTAAACAAATTGGCTAGAATCATTTGTATAGATTACGGTGGAAAACGATGCGGATTGGCAGTTACTGATCCCTTTCAAATGATTGCGACTTCGCTCATCACAGTAGACACTAAAAGTTTATATACTTACTTAGCAGACTATATTGCAAAGGAACCTGTTGAATTAATTTTAATTGGGGAGCCTTTGAATTTAGATGCATCACCTACACATGCCACACCTTTGGTTAATAAAGCCATTCTTGAATTAACTGAAAAGTTTCCAAACATCCCTATTCAAACTGTGGATGAGCGCTTTAGTTCAAAAACAGCTGTGCGGGCCATGGTGGAAATGGGGATGAAAAAGAAAGACCGTCAGGTAAAGCAAAATGTAGATTTAATCGCCGCAACCATCCTCCTTCAAGAATACCTGAATAACAAGGATCTAATGTCTTAACACAGTAGAATCTATTTACGACCTATTTATTGTAACTTTGCACCCATAATTGAACTTCTATGACCTTACCAATTGTAGCCTATGGTGCTGCCGTTTTAAGAAAAGTGAGTGAGCCAATCAATGCGGATTATCCTAATTTGACTAAGCTGATCGAAGATATGTGGGAAACCATGTACGACAGTAATGGGGTAGGTCTTGCCGCACCACAGATCAATCGTGCTATTCGTTTATTTGTAATGGATAGTCAACAAATATTTGAAAATGCTGAACCGGATGACGCGGTATATCCAGATGCGCCAGGCATCAAACGTGTTTTCATCAATGCTGAGATCCTTGAATTAAGTGGCAATGAATGGGTATACAATGAGGGTTGCTTGAGTATCCCAAAAATTAGAGAAGACGTTTTAAGGTATGAGAAGGTGACACTAAAATACATGGACGAAAATTTTGTAGAACATACAACTACTTTTGATGGTATGACTGCGCGTATTATTTTACATGAGTATGATCATATTGAGGGTAAATTATTCATTGATTATATTAAGCCACTCAGAAAAAAGATGCTACAAGGCAAACTGAATGACATTCATAAAGGCAAAGTGAAGGTGGATTATAAAATGACTCAAATTAAATAAATATGCGTTCATTGCTATTTTTAATTTGTATGATTTTTGTTAGTCATTCTTGGGCACAGGATACAACATTGAATATAGAAAATCAGACTTTTACATTAGCCGATGCAATTGTTAGAAATAATTTTGAGTATAAAGATATTTTAGCAAAAATTAAGCGCGATACCAGTTTTTATAAAGCCTTCAAAACACTAAGGACAATAGGTTACAGCTCCTTCAATCATATCGAGATGTATGATAAAAATCAAAAGATGAAAGCATCTTTGGATAGTCGTACCCGTCAAAATAGAATTGGTGATTGTCGAACAATGGATGTATTAGAAGAAAAAACATTTGGTAATATAAGAGATAATAAAGGTGAATACAATTATGTGACACCTTCTTTGTATGCAAGTTTATTTTTTACAAAAGGAAAAATATGTGGTGAAACAAATATTGTAAAAGGTAAAAAAAGAACCATTCAAGGGTCCGGTATTGAAAAAGCAAAAGAGCAGTTGAAGATGTTGTTTTTTAATCCCGGTGAAAAAATCCCTGGTATACCTATGATTGGTAATAAATTAGATTTATACGACGACAATGCACATGAGCTGTATACCTATAGATTGGATTATGTAGACTATCACGGCAAACTAGCCTATGTATTTGAAATCAAACCAAAAGAGGAGCTTGGTTTTTTTGCCAAAGACAGGGTGGTGGTGGATCAAATGATTACCTGGTTTAATCCAACTACATTGGAGGTTTTAGGTCGTAACTATTCCCTAAGTTATAAGGCGGGCGTATATGACTTTAATGTTCAAATGGAAGTAGAAATGACTTATACAACAAATGGTCTTTTAGTTCCTAAGATATTAAGGTATAAAGGAGATTGGGATGTGATATTTAAAAAGCGAGAGCGTGGTCTTTTTACAGCTACCTTATTTGATTTTAAGTAAAATCCTATTATAGGAGTAATAAATTTTTAATAAATAAAGATTTATTAAATCAAGTTTCAAAAAATATCAGATTACTGTTGTAAAAAACTTCCCTCGATATATTTTACTACTTCAACTAAGCTTCCTGTTTCTTTAAATACTTTCAGTTGCCTGTCGGCACCAGTACCATTGGCAAAAATAGATTGTACTTTTTCTATATGTTTTCTGCTTCCTAAATCATCTACCACACCGTCTACAAACTCAAGTAGTTCGTTAATTAAATCCTTGACAGGGACTTCCTTTTCTTTACCAAAGTCAATGAGTAATCCATCTATTCCATACCTGCTTGCGCGCCATTTATTTTCATTGATCAATGCACGCTGGTAATTGATGAAATTGATGTTCTGTCTTCTGAGCGTATAAATTTTTGCACATAATGCTTGGAACAATGCTGCGATGGTCGCTGTTTCCTGCACGGTCATAGGCACATCGCAAATCCTAAATTCAATTGTATTATACACAGGGTGTACCCTTAAATCCCACCATATTTTTTTAGCATTGTCAATGCAATTAGTTTTGATCAACAATTGTATAAAACTTTCATAGGCTTCGATACTTTCAAAATAGTCTGGGATACCTGTTCTTGGAAACTTATCAAAAATTTTAGAGCGGTAAGATTTATACCCTGTATTACTTGACTCCCAAAAAGGGGAATTGGTACTCAATGCATAAATATGTGGTAGAAAATACCTGGCTGTATTGGCAATATGGATGGCCATTCGGCGATCTTCCATTCCTATGTGCACATGTAGACCAAAAATCAAATTACTCCTTGCTGCTTGCTGTAATTCATTTAATAGTGCTTGATACCTGCTTTGGTCCGAAATTAATTGGGTTTCCCATAAACTAAAAGGGTGGGTACCCGAAGCGCCAATACTATAACCTAATTCATTCGCGATCTTAGCTACATACGTTCTAAGTTCAAATACTTCCTGAAATGCGGTATCTACATTCTGGCAAATTCCAGTTCCAACTTCGACTACTGCCTGGTGCATCTCAGCCTTAATTTTATCTTTAAAGACTTTTTCCCCCTCATTGACAATAGCCTGTTGATGGCTCTTTAATTCCTTGGAAGCAGGATCTAAAACCATGTACTCTTCCTCAATACCAATTGTAAACTGTGTTAAATTTTGGCCCATACCCCTTAAAACTACAAATAATATTAAGATCTTACAAAAACCAAGTCAAAAAAAATGCCCTCCAGTTTGGAGGGCATTGATATAGATCAAAAATAGATCCTTAATAATTTCAATTAAAACTTGAAACGTAAACCTAATTGGCTTACCCAACGAGCGCTAAAGCTTGGTTGAACACTAGAACTTATACCCCATGGTGTATTGTTTCTAATAGGAGAGAAACTATAGCTAGGAGTTGTTGAGCCATTCACTCCTTGGTATCTAATTATAGCAAACTGATCATTAGACATAAAATAAGTTCTACCCCAATTTCTATTCAACATATTGGTGAAGTTAAACACGTCATAAGTTAATTGGAATTGGTATTTCTTATCGAACACTTTTACATTAAAGTCTTGTAAAAATTTAATGTCAACAATATTAGTAAATGGTAATCTTCCACCATTTCTTTCAGCATATTGACCTCTGCGGCTTTTTAAGTACTTATCCTGAGAAATATAATCTTCAAGTGCTTGAGCTTGTTGTGCAGCACTTAAAGGGAAAGTACTATTGCTAATAAAAGTCATGCCTTTGATTTGAGCTGCTGTTGGAACAAAAATCAAATCATTTGATTCTGTAGGACCCCAATCTCTAACTGGTCCATTTGAATAAGTATAGCTGAATGGATTACCTGACTGTCCGTTGTAGACTAAGCTAATTGTAGAAGCTAAAGCACCTTTCGCATAAGTGAATTTCTTAGCAACAAAAGCACTTACTCTATGACCTAGGTCAAAGTCAGATCTTGATCTCTGAACATCATTTCTGCCATTCACAGTCTCCATAAATCTCCATTGAGAACTATTTTGACTAGAAGTTGGTTCATTGGTTACAAAAGATGAACCATAGGTATAAAATACATTGAATGAGAATCCATCAGACCAAGACTTGTCAATAGAAGCTGTAAAGTTATATGCAAAACCAGAACGACCATAGTAAGGTTGATTTTCTAGTAAGAACACACCTGTATATGGTGGTCTAGATCCAACAGTAACACCGCCACCACTAGCCCATGTTAATTGTCTTGCATTATTATAAATAAATCTGTTATCAGGACCAGTTAATTGTCCAATTGGCTTTTCAATATCCAATCTTCTATAATAAATTTCATTGATATTCTTACTTAAACTTCCCTCAACTGTGATAGACCAATTGTCTCTTAATTTTTTATCAACAGCTAAAGAAGCACGGAAGAGTTTTGGTAAATTAAAGTTTTTAGAAATTAAATTCATCTCACCTCTTGCAGAACTTGTAGTTAAACCTAGATCAGCAGGAGTATATTGGCCAGTTGGGCTAGGTCTGAATACGATACCATTTCTTCTTATTGAACCAGTATCAGATATTGCAATACCACCAACAGCTTGACCATTGTTGTTGAAAACGCCACCAGGCCATACCAGAGGAACACGTCCTGTGAACATACCCAATCCTCCACGGATGGTTAAGTTTTCTTCTGGCATCTTATAAGTAAATCCTATTCTTGGAGAGATAGAAACTCTTGGATCAGGAATAGAACCAGATCTTGCACCATTGAAATCATAAATTTGTGGTGTAAAGAAGTTAAAGTATTTATCTTCTAATGGAGTAGACAAGAATTTAGTATAGTCTGCTCTGATACCATAGTTTACTGTTAGGTTGTCAGAATACCTAATTTCATCATTGATGAAAGCACTTGCTCTACCAGTGTTAAAACTAGCAGCCGCCTTGGTGTTATCTCCTGTTGTTTGATCTAAGACAGAAAATGAACGGAAGTATTCAATTGGCGCTTTTTCAGTCAAGAAATCATTTAAAGAACCGAATCTATAAGAGCCAAAATTTTGACGAATAAATACGTTGTAAGATTTACTTAATTCAAGATCTACACCTACTGTAAATGCATGCTTATTCACATTGAACTTGTAGAAATCTAAAAAGTTCCAATTGGTTTGCTTTAATAAATTTGAAGTAGAAAATTCTTCAGATCCAAAAACGATTTGACCTGATCCATCTACGATAGTAACACGAGGGAATGGTTCACCAATTTGACTTCTATCATCTACCACACCTGTGTAGGTAAATAACATTTTATTGCTAGCACCATTTTTAAATGCTGACTTTAATTCAGCAGATAAAGAATTGGTTTTATTAGGAAATAAAACACCGTTATTATAAAAGTTCACTCTCGAAGAACTAGTCGCTGAAGTTGAGTATGTATTCGTTTCGTTGTAACGGTATGATAAACTAAACTTATTCATTGGATTGATATTCCAATCGATTTTAGTAGCTAATCTTTTTGCACTCGTTGTAAATGGGTTGTCTTCATAACCACCAACATCATATCCGTACTTAGTTTTTACAAATTCAGATAATCTATCAATATCTGCTTTTCCGCTAGCACCTCTATAACCACTGATATCAAAAGGCTGAGGTCTTTCGTTTTCAATAGATTCAAAGTTAACGAAGTAAAATAATTTATTTTTAACAAGCGCACCACCAACACTAGCACCAGTTGTTTTTGCTGTGAAAGGATTTAATTTTGTTGCTAATTCTTTCGCACCTGTAGGTGTTTTACCTGTTAAGTCTTGGTTTTGTGTGAATGAATATACTGTTCCAGACACTTTATTTGTACCACCTTTTGATGTTGCGTTGATACCACCACCAGTAAAGTTACCGATAGATGCATCAAAAGGAGAAATCATTACTTGGAATTGATCTATCGCATCAATTGAAATTGGACCAACACCTGCTTGTCCACCATTGGTTCCACTAGCACTCAAACCAAATTGGTCATTGTTCACAGCACCATCAATGTAAAATGAGTTAAAACGATTATTTTGACCTGCAATAGAAACACCCGCTAAGTCTGACTGATTACCAGTAAATTTAACGGTTGGGTTAAAACGTAAGAAATCTTGCACGTTTCTACCTACAGTTGGTAAATTGTCTATTTTATCACGACCGATGATGGTTTGTGTACCGCCTCTAACTGATAAATCTGAACCTCTTTTTGTAGTAGTTACAGTTACATCTTTTAACTTGTCAATTTTAGAGGATAAAATAATATCTAATCTTAAAGCCTCACCTAAAGACACATAGATATCTTCTCTTTTTTCAGATTGATAGTTTACATAAGATATAGTTACGGCATATGGTCCACCAGGTTGCACGTTACTTACATCAAAAAAACCAGACTTTCTTGTTTGTGCGTTATATACAGTTCCTGTTGGTATATGCAAAACAGAAATAGTTGCACCTACAAGCACTTCTCCATTGTCAGCCTTTACAGATCCACTAATGCTACCAGTTGTGTTTTGAGCAAATGTCAAAGCTGGCAAAAGAAGCATTGCGAATACAAACTGTAGTAGTTTTTTACTAAGCATAGTTGTTGTTTTATTTAGTAATGCAAAGAAACTAATAATCCTTGATATGATTTTGTGTATTTCTTAACATTTTGACATAAAATAAATTTTCAACAACTTATGTATAGTATTAAAATTTAATATATAATCAAACGCTTAATTACGCTTTCAAAATCAATGAATTAATCAAGAATACTATCGATGGTAGGAGTTTTCTGTTTCATTTTCACGCTCTTTATCGTATGCCTTGATGATTGCTTTCACCAATTTATGACGTACCACATCCTCCTCGTCTAAAGTGATGTGCGCAATGCCTTCGATATTTTGTAAAATTCGGACAGCTTTATCTAAACCACTTTTTTGATTACGAGGTAAATCCACCTGAGTAGGGTCGCCAGTAATGATCGCTTTTGCATTGGAACCAATACGTGTTAGAAACATTTTAATTTGTAAATCGTTTGCGTTTTGTGATTCATCTAAAATAATAAATGCATTGTCCAAAGTACGTCCACGCATGTAAGCTAGTGGCGCAATTTCGATTGTTCTTGAAGACATATAATACGCTAATTTGTCTGCAGGAATCATGTCATCCAATGCATCATACAAAGGACGTAAATAAGGATCAATCTTTTCTTTTAAGTCCCCAGGTAAGAATCCTAAACTTTCCCCAGCTTCCACTGCAGGTCGCGTTAGAATTATTTTTTTAACCAATTTATTTTTTAATGCACGAACGGCTAAGGCAACAGCAGTATAAGTTTTACCAGTACCTGCGGGTCCAATGGCAAATACTATATCATTTTTATCTGCCGATGTGACCATCTTTTTTTGATTGGCAGTTCTCGCTCTTACTGTTTTTCCATTAGGACCAAGGACCAATATTTCGTTTGGATTTTGGTCTATAAAATTATCAATCACTTCTGCATCGTCGCCTCCTAAAATTTGTTCAAAATAATTTTCACTTAAATGGCCATTGCGTTCCATGTATTGAATAACCAATTCAATTTTTTCTTTTGCAATATCAATTTGTTCGGGCGCGCCACTTAATTTTATTTGTGTACCACGTGATAAAATTTTAAGGAGTGGGAATTTCTTTTTTAAGAGGTCAAATTTGTTATTGTTAACACCAAAAAAATCAATTGGATTAACAGATTCTAGGTTAATGATTGTTTCAGTCAATGTAGTAGTTTTTAGAGGTTAAGGAGAAGGGTTATTTCTACCTAACACAATTTAACATACACAAGTTCACAAACAAGTCAAACATTTGCACACTATGTGGATTACTGCTTGTGGGAATTGGGGCTTAACAATTTCTTAAACTAGCAATCATTTGAATAGGATCGGCAGCTTTAAAAACTGTGGTGCCGGCTACCAAGACATCCGCGCCAGCAGCAACCAATGCAGCAGCATTTTCTAATGTTACACCGCCATCAATTTCAATTAGAGTAGATGCGTTATGTTGAGTTATCAATTGCTTTAAAGCTATTACTTTTTCGTAGGTATGTTCAATGAACTTTTGTCCGCCAAAACCAGGATTCACGCTCATAATGCATACTACATCAATATCAAAAATAATATCTTTCAAAACATCAATAGGCGTGTGTGGATTCAATGCCACACCTGCTTTCATGCCATGTAGTTTAATTTGTTGTAAGGTACTATGTAAATGTGGACAGGCTTCGTAATGCACTGTTAAGATAGTTGCACCAGCTTGTTTAAATGCAGGGATATATTTTTCTGGTTGTACAATCATTAAGTGCACATCCATTTCCTTTGTAGTTGTTTTTTTAATTTGTTCTATGATGGGTAAACCATAACTAATATTTGGAACAAAGACACCATCCATTACATCCAAATGAAACCATTCAGCTTCAGAAGCATTTAGCATCGAACATGCTTTACCTAGTTCTAAAAAATCGGCAGCTAAAAGGGAGGGAGCAATAATGGCCATAACTTGTATTTTTTCAAAGTTCTTATTTTTTTAGGGAACTGTCATTTTTTCGTCAAAAAATATTCCAATTTACTTGTTTCATAAGGTTTGGATCATAGTCTTTGATCTTTAACGTTATTTTTGCGGCCAATTCAAAACCTATGAAAAAATACATCTGCATCCTTTTTACTTTATTTTTTGGCTTGACTGTGATGGCTCAGCAAGATACCGTTCAATTTGAGGGAGAGACGCATTTTAAAAATGTACAACAATTGACATTTGGAGGAGACAATGCAGAGGCCTACTGGAGTTTTGACAGTAAGCGTATTATTTTTCAAAAAACCAATCCTAAAGAAGGCATTGTTTGTGATCAAATTTTTATGGGTAACCTGCCTTTGAATGCAGTAGATCCATTTAAGTATAAATTAGTTAGCACTGGAAAGGGTAGAACTACTTGCGCTTACTTCATGAAAGATGGCAAACATATTATCTACGCCTCTACGCATGAGGGTAGTGCGGATTGTCCACCGCCTGTTGATCGCGCAAAATATGGTAACAAATACATTTGGCCTTTGTACAATACCTATGACATTTTTATGGCAGATACCAATGGCACAGTGATCAAAAAACTGACCACAGCAAAAGGATACGATGCGGAAGCTACTTTATCTTATGATGGAAAGAAGATGATTTATTGTAGTGATAAGGATGGGGATTTAGATTTATACGTTATGGATATTGCTACTGGTAAAGAAAAGAAAGTAACCAATACATTAGGTTATGACGGAGGTGCATGGTTTAGTCCAGATGGTAAAAAAATTGTGTGGAGAGCAAGTCGTCCAAAAACTGAAGCAGAAATTGCAGAATATAGCAGTCTATTGAAAGAGGGATTGGTGGCACCAACCAATATGGAAGTATTTGTTGCCAATGCGGACGGGTCAGATGCGAAGCAAATCACGAATCTAGGACAAGCCAATTGGGCCCCAAATTTTACACCAGACGGCAAGCAGATCATCTTTTGCAGCAATCACGAGTATAAGAGAGGTTTCCCATTCAATATGTATTTAATCAACCTAGATGGTTCAGGCCTTGTTAAGATAAGCAGAGATAAAGGTTTTGATGCTTTTCCAATGTTTAGCCCTGATGGAAAAAAAATCATTTTTGCATCTAACAGGAATAACAAAGGCACTAGGGACACCAACTTATTTGTGGCGGACTGGGTGTATTGATTATTTTAGCATTTTTTGATTACTTTAGCTACAAATAACATCATATGTATACAGGACTTTTACATTTACACAACACCTTAAGATGGGTTATATTAATCGCTTTGATTTTAAGCATTTACAAGTTATTCACTCAAAAGGATGCTATAAAGACAAGTAAAATCTTATTAATAAGTGCCCATGCAAGTTTAGTAGTGGGACTTTATCAATACATAGCAGGTCCTTTGGGGATTAAATTGATCCAATCTGCCGGAATGGGAGCCACCATGAAAGATGCGGCAAGCCGTTTTTGGGCAGTTGAACATATTTTTTCAATGATTCTGGCAATTGTGTTGATTACGATTGGCCACGTGAAATATAAAAAGACATTAAAACCTGGTCCAACTCGTATTTTATACGTTGTTGCCCTCATATTAATTCTTTTGGCAATACCTTGGCCGTTTAGGGCGGGGATCGGTCGTCCATTATTCCCAGGAATGGGCTAGGAGGATAAATTTAAAACATTGATTTTCAATATATTATAAAGGAGAAGTGTGACTTCTCCTTTTATTTTGCCCTTTTTAGAAGAATTACTCGGGATTTTTTCATTATTCCATTCATTTCCATATCTTTGCAACCCCAAAATAAGTATGTCAAAACAACCGCTGATTAAACAAGATGGAGTAATTATAGAAGCAATGAGCAATGCTATGTTCAGAGTAAAGCTTGAAAATGGTCACGAAATCTTAGCAACAATATCTGGTAAAATGCGCATGCACTACATCAGAATTTTGCCAGGTGATAAAGTAGGAGTGGAGATGAGTCCGTATGACTTAACAAGGGGAAGAATTATTTTCAGACATAAATAAGCTGAATCTATTTCAACAAAAGCGTTTAAAAAACATTAGGAATAAATATTTAAAAACTAAAAGATGAAAGTTAGAGCATCTATCAAAAAACGTAGTGCCGATTGCAAAATCGTAAAGCGTAAAGGCGTATTATTTGTAATCAACAAAAAGAATCCTCGCTTTAAGCAAAGACAAGGATAGTAAAGCTTTTAGCGGAGACGCTAAAGTTTTAGAAAATAAAAAATTTAACAAAAAATCAAGTTTTAGCATATGGCTCGTATTGCAGGTATCGACTTACCAAAAAACAAAAGAGGAGAAATAGGACTACAGTACATTTTCGGTATTGGACATTCTACAGCTCAGTACATCTTAACAAAAGCAAACATCAGTTACGACAAAAAAGTAAATGAGTGGAATGACGAAGAGCAAACTGCTATTCGTAATATCATCAATGCTGAATTCAAAGTAGAAGGTGCTTTACGTAGTGAAGTTTCTATGAGCATTAAGCGTTTGTTAGATATCGCTTGTTACCGTGGATTGCGTCACAGAAAAGGTTTACCTGTTCGTGGCCAACGTACTAAGACGAACTCACGTACTCGTAAGGGTAAGCGTAAGACAGTTGCTGGTAAGAAGAAAGTAGCTAAGAAATAAAAATACTAGGTAGTCACTTCGGTGACTGCCTTTATTATATAAATCCGAATTGAATTAGATCCTGACACAAAGTTTCAGGGGAGATTGACTCGGTTTCCGCTTCGGCGGAATTTCAATTTAAATAACCCGCTCTTTTTACCTGTTTTTTAACAAGTACTCAGGGCACACCTCAGAAAAAATGGCAAAACCAAACAAAGCACAGAACAGTGCAAAAGCCGCTGCAAAGAAGAGAGTCGTTAAAGTAGACGCTTCTGGAGAAGTTCGTATCAGTGCAACATTCAACAATTTAATTATCGCTTTCACAAACAAAGCAGGTCAAGTGATCAGCTGGAGTAGTGCAGGTAAAATGGGCTTCAGAGGTTCTAAAAAGAACACGCCATACGCAGCACAAATGGCAGCAGCAGACGCAGCGAAAGTAGCGTTAGATGCTGGTGTTAAGAGAGTAGAAGTATTTGTAAAGGGTCCAGGGTCAGGTAGAGAAGGTGCAATCCGTTCTATCTCTCAGTCTGGTATCGAAGTGATTTCTATCCGTGACGTAACGCCTATGCCACATAACGGATGTCGTCCTCCTAAACAAAGAAGAGTATAACAATTACGAGTTTTAATAACTATTTATAAACCAGGATGCATCATTGATTTTAGATTTTTACTGATGATGCGTCGACATTAAAAAATCAAAAAAAAGCAACATTATGGCACGTTACACAGGCCCCAAAACAAAAATTTCCCGCATTTTCGGCGAACCTATCTTAGGTAATGCTAAATGGTTGGGTAAAAACAGCAACCCTCCAGGACAACACGGTGCGCAACGCAAGCGTAAGCAATTAGGCGAGTATGCGTTACAGTTAAGAGAAAAGCAAAAAGCAAAATATACTTATGGTGTATTAGAGCGTCAATTCCGTAAGACTTTTGAAGAAGCAGCACGTTTAAAAGGTGTTACTGGTGAAAACTTAATTAAATTATTAGAAGCGCGTTTAGACAATACCATTTTTAGAATGGGATTGGCAGCTAGCCGTCCTGAAGCGCGTCAATTGGTTGCGCACAAGCACATCGCTGTGAACGGTGATGTAACGAATGTGCCTTCTTATACTTGTCGTCCAGGTGATATCATCACTTATCGTCCAAAGAGTGCACACAATTCTTCTATTGTAAGCAAGCAACGTGCTAGAAATACAAAGTTTAGTTGGGTGGATTGGAACGAAACGACCAACACTGGTACTTTCATTACAATGCCAGAGCGCGAAGCAGTTCCTGAGAATATCAAGGAGCAGTTGATTGTAGAATTGTACTCTAAATAGTAGGTAGCACTTAACACAATTTCTTTCTAATGAAAGAATCAAAATAAAAAAAAGTAGTAATATGGCTATATTAAGTTTTCAAAAACCAGATAAAATTGTTTTACAAAAAGCAAATGATTTCGAAGGACAGTTCGAATTCCGTCCATTGGAGCCAGGCTTTGGTCTAACACTAGGAAATGCATTAAGAAGAGTTTTATTAAGCTCTTTGGAAGGTTTTGCTATCGTAGGTATTAAAATTGAAGGAGTAGATCACGAATTTGCTACAATCAAAGGCATTACAGAAGACGTAACAGAAATGATCTTAAACTTAAAGCAAGTTCGTTTTAAGCGTAAGGCAGATCAAGATGTGAGTTCTGAAAAAATTACTTTATCTATCAAAGGTGGTAGCGAATTTAACGCAGGTCATATTGGTGAAGCGTCTCAACAGTTCCAGGTGATGAACCCAGAACTAGTGATTTGTTTCATGGATCCTTCTGCTAAATTAGATATTGAATTAACGATCCAAAAAGGTCGTGGATATATTCCAGCTGAAGAGAATAAATTAAAAGATATGCCATTTGGTTATATCGCAATTGATTCTATTCACACACCAATCAAGAACGTGAAATACGTAATGGAGAACTATCGTGTGGAGCAAAGAACAGATTATGAAAAATTAATCTTGGAAGTTGCTACAGACGGAACAATCCACCCAGAAGATGCTGTGAAGCAAGCTTCTAGAATCTTGATCCAACACTTTATGATCATCACTGACGAGAACATTACCTTCGACAACAAAGAAGATAAGAAAGAAGACGTGGTAGATGAACAAGTGTTACAATTAAGAAAAGTATTAAAAACTCCATTGGAAGATTTAGACTTATCTGTTCGTGCATTCAATTGCTTGAAAGCTGCTAAAATTAACAGCTTGAGCGAATTGGTACAATATGAGCAAGAAGATCTAATGAAGTTTAGAAACTTTGGTCAAAAGTCTTTATCTGAGATCGAACAAGTATTGATCGAAAGAGGATTGAGCTTTGGAATGGACTTAGGTAAATTAGGATTAGACAAATTAGATTTACAATAGTCTGCAAAGATTAAAGTAAGTCACTATTTATAAACGAGCGAAAGCTCAAACCTTACAATTCCTGACACGGTGTAAGGATAAAAATTAAAAGTCATGCGTCACGGAGACAAAAACAACAACCTTGGAAGAAAAAAGGCACACAGAGAAGCCTTATTGATGAATTTAGCTTGTCAAATTATTACGCATAAGCGTATTGTAACGACTTTAGCTAAAGCTAAAGCTTTAAGAAAGTACGTTGAGCCATTGATTACTAAGACTAAGAAAACAGATAACAAGGAAGAAATCAGTCATAACCACAGAATCGTATTTAGTTATTTAAATGATAAGGCTGCTGTAAAAGAATTATTTACAGTGGTTGCGCCTAAAATTGCTACACGTCCAGGTGGATACACTCGTATCATCAAATTAGGTATTCGTCCAGGTGACAATGCTGAAAAAGCGATGATCGAATTGGTTGACTTCAACGATATTTATGGTAATTCAATCGCTTCTGCGACTGAACCAGCTAAAAAGACACGTAGAAGTAAAGCAACTGCTGCTCCTAAAGTAGCCGCTGCTGCTGTAGCTCCAGTGGAAGCGACTACAGCTGAAGAAGTATCAGCTGAGCCAACTAAAAATGAAGAAGTATCTGACGAAGTATCTACTGATGATGCTAATGGAGACGCTTCAACAGCTGAATAATGAAATAATTCATTTTACATATAAGGCAAGACTTTGGTCTTGCCTTTTTTTTGCCTATTTTTGAACAATTAAATCAACCTACCGATATGGCCACACAACCAGCAATTTTAGTTTTAGCAGATGGGAACGTTTTTCATGGTCAAGCTTTTGGAAAAATTGGGACCACTACTGGTGAGATTTGTTTTAATACTGGTATGACTGGATATCAAGAAGTTTTTACAGACCCAAGTTATACAGGACAGATTATTATCATGAGCAATGTGCACGTTGGTAATTATGGTGTAAAAGCATCCGATGTAGAAAGTAAATCAGTAAAAATTCATGGCTTAATTGGAAGAAACTTAGAAGAAAAATTTAGTCGTGCTCAAGCGGACGGTAATTTGAATAACTATTTAATTGAAAATAATATTGTTTCTATCGAAGGCTTAGATACAAGAGCATTGGTGGCACACGTGAGAACAAGTGGCGCAATGAACTGTATTATTTCTTCAGATAATTTAGATGTAGATGCGTTAAAAGCGCAATTAGCCAAAGTGCCTAGCATGGATGGCTTAGAATTAGCAAGTACAGTTAGTACCAAAGAAATATATGAATTGGGAGATGCTAGTTCAAAAATAAAAGTATCGGTTTTAGATTTTGGAGTGAAGCAACACATATTACAATGCTTAGTAGATAGAGGAGCGCATGTAAGAGTGCATCCTGCTAAAACCGATTTTGCTACTTTAAAAGCATTTAATCCAACTGGTTATTTTTTATCCAATGGTCCTGGTGATCCCGCTCCGATGGATTATGCGGTGAAAACAATTAAGTCCATCTTAGAAGAAAAAAAACCATTATTTGGAATTTGTTTAGGACATCAATTGTTAGCCTTAGCCAATGATATCCCTACTTTTAAAATGCATCATGGTCACAGAGGATTGAATCATCCAGTTAAAAATGTGATCACAGGAAGATCAGAAATCACGACACAAAACCATGGTTTTGGTGTGAATCCAGATGCGGTTAAAGCGCATGCAAATGTGGAGATTTCTCATGTGAATTTAAATGATGATTCTATCGAAGGCATTCGTTTAAAAGATCGTCCTGCATTTAGTGTGCAATACCATCCAGAAGCAACTCCTGGCCCACATGATAGCCGTTATTTATTTGATGATTTTATTGCCTTAATGAAGTCCAACTAATCTGACTTAACAATATCTGTACCATGCTTAATATTACCATTATCAACGGGCCTAATTTAAATTTATTAGGAAAGCGCGAGCCAGCTGTGTATGGTAACGAAAGTTTTGAAGATTGTTTACTCAAATTGAAATCAGCATATCCTCAAGTAAATTT
>Ga0315900_10004240_pt1 | contig 20349 bp, 18 predicted proteins | sample LakEriMetagenome_FD_203521 | JGI IMG/M metagenome (GOLD analysis project Ga0315900, IMG submission 203521) | Freshwater fungal communities from buoy surface, Lake Erie, Ohio, United States - Buoy 12 MA114 | ecosystem: Environmental > Aquatic > Freshwater > Lake > Lake biofilm | place: USA: Lake...
TCGTTGAACGCCAGGCCGATTTCCCGGGCTCCACGGGCGACCTGAGCAGCCTGCTTACCGCTTTCCGCCTGGCCGCCAAGATCGTGAGCCGCGAGGCCAACAAGGCCGGGCTCATGGCCGATATCCTCGGCGCCGCCGGAAATGAGAACGTGCAGGGTGAAGAGCAGCAGAAGCTCGATGTTTACGCCAACAACCTGTTCATCCGCATGATGCGCACCCAGGGGGCCGTGTGCGCCGTGGCCAGCGAGGAGAACGACGACATCGTGCACTTCGACAACGGCGGCAAGTACGTGGTGACCATGGACCCGCTCGATGGCAGCAGCAACATTGATGTGAACGTGAGCATCGGCACCATCTTCAGCATCTACCGCCGGGTGAGCGAAGGCCCCAAGGCCACCCTGGACGACTTCATGCAGCCCGGTAGTGCGCAGGTGGCCGCGGGCTACATCATCTACGGCAGCAGCACCATGCTCGTGTACACCACGGGCCACGGAGTGAACGGCTTCACGCTCGACCCCAGCATCGGCACCTTCTGCCTGAGCCATCCGGACATGAAGACCCCGGCCGATGGCAAGATCTACTCGGTGAACGAGGGCAACTTCTACGACTTCAGCCCCGGCGTGCAGGAGTACATCGACTCCTGCAAGAAGCAGAAGATGAGCGCCCGCTACATCGGCAGCCTGGTGGCCGACTTCCACCGCAACCTGATGAAGGGCGGCATCTACCTGTACCCCGGTACCGCCAAGGCCCCGAAAGGCAAACTGCGCCTGCTATACGAGGCCAACCCGCTCGCCTTCATCGTGGAACAGGCCGGCGGCATGGCCACCGATGGCACCACTCGCATCCTGGACCTGAAGCCCACCGAGCTGCACCAGCGCTGCCCCTTGTACATCGGCAGCAAGGCGATGGTGGAGGCGGCGATGAAGGCGTAGGTATTGTTGGAGGAGTTGGGGGGGGGCGCAGGCCCGCTGCGCAGTGGGCTGCGAAAGAGTTGGGAGTTGAAGCGATCTGCGGGCATCCGAACAGGAGCGTGTTGAACCCGATCGCCTTCTGGGTGTACGTATGGCACCGACCTACCTTCGCTGACAGATGATGTCCCTACCCCCTCATCCTGCTCTCGGTTGTGCTCACTACCGGTTCCATGCCCACTTGGGAGCTGGTAACTCCGGTAAAGACCCGAGCGAATTCCTGGGGATCCGGATGGTAAGCGACCTTGTCGTTAACGCCATCGACCTTCAAACAAACGCCACAGAAGCGTGAACGATACACCCATGACCCTTCGGACCACACTTCTAGGCATCCTCTTCGTCGGTGTGATCACGCTTCCCGTTCAGGCCCAACAATGGCAGCTGGTCACACCCATCAGGGACGATGACCGTATGGGAGACATGAAAATGATCGACCCGGTGACCGGCTTCATGATCGATGACCTGCACGGTGGCATCTTTTCCACGCGGGATGGCGGCGCGCATTGGGACCGTAAAGCGAACAACTTCAGCGCCGTCGGCATGCCCGCGCCTTGTGGATGTGGGACGCACAACGCGGGGTGATCGCTGCGAACGGCGGCAGGATCTATCGCACCAACGATGGCTTCGAGACGTTCCTACCGACAGTGACGATCACCGGGGTGACGATCGGCAATTGCACGGCGATCCATTTCGTGAACGATACGCTTGGATTCGTCGGGACCTCCACCGGTAAGATCTTTCGTACCGAGGATGCGGGCTTGACCTGGACCTTGCAGAACAGCGGCATCACTGCTCAACTCGAACGTTTCTTCTTCGTGGATGATCAACTCGGCTTCGCCGTGGCCGCGCAATTCATCCTCCGCAGTACCGATGGTGGAAGCACGTGGGAGCAATTGCCCACGCCCCAACTGGTGAACATCAAGGACCTCCATTTCTGGGATGCCCTGAACGGGATCGGTGTGGGCGCGGTGGGCGTGATCCTGCGCACCGTGGATGGTGGCGATACCTGGTCCAATATCACTTCCCCGACCACGTATACCATGAACGATCTGGAAGTGCAAGGCAACACGTTGATCGCGTGTGGTGCATTGAGCCGGATCATCCGCAGTACCGACGGTGGAACTACATGGACGGTGCAAACCTCCGACAACCGCGAACGGTACTCGCTGAGTTTCACACCGGCAGGCGTAGGCCTGATGGGTGCTTCGGGGATCGTCTATCGCTCGCTGGACATGGGTGCAACGTGGAGCATGGTACACGTGGGCACACCGAACAGCTTGACCAGAATGAGCTTCGCGAACGATCAGATCGGAGTTGTCGCAGGCACCGCTGAAGGCGTGCGAACGATCGATGGCGGAAGGAACTGGGCCGCATCGGATGTGATCGGCCTTGGAGTACATCTTAGGTCCGATGGCGCAGGTTCCTCGGGCGGTGGTCTCGGGGTGAATACGCATACCGCGGATTTTTACGCAACGGTCCAGAACGGACCTGCCGGATCGCGACCTCAAGTGGTGATACGCTGCACGCACTCCTTCTCGCCCACCACCTACATCGTGGCCGGCGGCAATTTGAACGGCGGGTTCTACCGCACCACCAACGGCGGCAGCAGCTGGACCTACACACCCGCTGGCAACCCTTACGATATGTACTTCCTAACGGAAACCACCGGATACGCCGTGGGCGAAGGAACCAGTGTGTACAAAACAACCGATGCCGGCATCACCTGGAACGACCTTGGGCCATTGGTGAGCGCCGGAGAGATCACGATCTTCTTCCTGGATGAACAGCGCGGATGGACAGGAAGACATCGAACCACCGATGGCGGTCAAACATGGACCTTCATGAGCGGAACGCCACAATCCACACAGTCCATCTTTTTCACCGATGCCGACACGGGCTACGCGGTCGGGGCATCCGGGCAGACCTCGCGAAGCGTTGATGGTGGAATAACCTGGGAGAACAACTACATCTCCGAAGTTCCGAATGCGTCCTTCAGCGATGCGGCCTTTGTGGATGGCACATTGACCGGTGTCGCGAACGGCGGCGACATCTTCCGGGCACAGATCGGCTGCCCGGAGGCCGCGTTCGTGCCAGTGATCCAGCAGGTCGGTTCCTACCTCTGCACCCACACCTTCGGTACGGCGCAGTGGTTCCTGAACGGTGAGCCCGTTCCGGATGGCAACGACCTGTGCGTGGAGGCCACCGCAGCGGGCAACTACCACGTGGTCGTTACCGAAGGGCCCGGTTGCGTTTCGGCACCATCGGCCACCGTGCAGGTCATCATCACCGGGCAAACGGTCATGCCACACCCTATCACACGCATCTTCCCGAATCCAGCCAGGGATCGGGTGCGTGTTGAACGCGCCGAAACCTCACCGGCGACCATCACCTTGCTCGACGCACAAGGCCGTATCGTGCATCGCGCGCAGATGGCGGAAATGGCGGATCTGGACATCAGTGGCCTTCCTTCGGGAAACTACATCGTGCGGATCGCCTCCCAGACAGGCACGGAGAACATGCTGCTGCTGAAGCAGTAGGCACATTCAACAGTGCTCCCTGACCCGCAGCCCCGCGTGCATTGGCATCAAGAACATGATGGAATTGGCCCTAAAGGCTTGAACGTTCGAGACATCTACGTCGCTGGAGCCTGACGGTCCCGGTGGTGGTCAGGTTCACACCCATTGTTCAAGCGAGCCGAGCTGGGCCTGCATGGCCTTTCGGGCACGGAAGAGGTACACCTTCACCTGGGTCATCTCCAGTCCGGTGATGGTGGCGACATGCTGACAGGAATGTCCTTCCCGATCGCGCAGGAGGATGAGCGAGCGTTGCAGCGGGGTCAAGTGGGCCAGGGCCCGGTCGATGGCCTCCCCCAATCCAGCCTTGGGTTGCTGCGTGGTGAGCACGTGCTCATGCCCTGCATCATACCGGTCCAGACGCTTCCGCCGCCGCGTACGGTCCACAACGAGGTTATGGGCCGTAGTGAAGAGGTAGCTGCGCACACCGGACGCCGCCACATGGTCAAGCCGCATCCACAGCCGCAGGAAGCACTCCTGGACGATGTCCTTGGCCTCGTCGCGGTCGCGCAGATGCTTCACCACGTAACGGTACAGGGCATCCGAATGGTCGTCCACGACGCGGTTGTAGGCCTCCACGTCCAGCACGGGTGGGGCCGTTCGCTCCAACGGTTCAGTGCTTGGGGCATCGACCACGCTCATACAGGTGGGCTTGGTCCGCTCCGACACCCCGGTCCTGACATCGCTGTGGGTCACCCGGAGATACTGGGCTGGAGCGACATGGCCCTGAAGCAGGTCGGGCGAGGTGCAGTAGGTGGGACGGAGAGAGGCGTTCATGGCCGTTGGTTTCTGGGCCAAAGGGAAGCCGGTCGCCTTCCTTATACATGGTACAATGACATGGACCGGAAGGAATGGGGCATGGACCGGATAGAGGCCAGTTAGGCCTTCCCTGCAGGACCAGCCCTACCTTTGCCCGGTTCCCGGACCCGATGCCAGCGAAGTGCGGCACCGGGTTTTGGGCGTTTTGTCATGAACAAGCACTTGACCCAAGGCGATCCAGCACCGGATGACTTGACTCCTTATTGGGAACAGGCAACTCGCCACAGTGTCATATACCCTTTCGGCATGGAAGTCATATGGGTCCGCTCACTGATAAGACACATCATGGCAAGAGGCTACTCCAAACATCTGTTTCCTTATCCATCTATCGGGGGCTTACTGATCTCAATCCCGAAAGATGGAATGATCAACTATGAGCGTACACTGAAAATCTCATTCGATCCTCTCAGACAGCATGTGGTGCTGAGATGCCAACGACCGGCGATCTGGGAAATCGCGTGCCCAGCTTCCGAGGTCATCGACACCCTTGAACACTTCTTGAATGAACATCCAGACTGGTCGAGAGAAGTTCGACACAACTGAAATGACCTCCCTCCCCGTCCGTAGCACTGCGGACCTCCTCTCCCTCTACCGCTCTGACGCCCGCGTGACCCGCGTGGCCGATGGCCTGCGCGAGAAAGCCGCCCGCGTACAGATCGCCGGCACCATCGGTTCCGCGCAAGCGTTCATCGCCAACGTCGTGATCGAGCAGCGCGGTGGTGTGCATGTCTTCGTGCTCACCGACCGCGATGAGGCCGCGTACTTCCTCAATGATCTGGAAGCGCTCCGTGGCAAGGACAAGGACGGACGCCACGCGAAGAAGGAGGAGGACCTGTTCTTCTACCCCGCACCCTCTCGTTCAGCCTACGACCCCGAGGGGCATCATGATGGCGAGCGGGTGACGCGCACGGAGGTGCTCGAGGCGCTGATGAAGTGGAAGGGAACGGAAGAGGATGCGCAACGGCAGGGTCAACGTGACACTGCGTTGATCATCATTACCTACCCCGAAGCCCTCATCCCCCTCGTAATGGGCAAGGAGGAGATGGCGAAGAACACCCTCACCGTCAAGCGCAACGAGGAACTCCCGATCGACACGCTCCAGGAATGGCTGGAGGAGACCGGCTTTACCCGTGTGGAGTTCGTGTACGAGCCGGGGCAGTACAGCATCCGCGGCGGTATCGTGGACGTGTTCAGCTACGGCAGCGACAAGCCCTACCGCATCGAGCTCTACGGCGACACCGTGGAGAGCGTCCGCCGCTTCGACCCGCAGGACCAGCTCACCATCGAGTTCCTCGCCGAGGCCGTGATCGTGCCCGACCTCCAGGACGAGGATGCCGCGCGCCAGCAGACCTTCTTCGCCCAACTGCCCGAGGACACCGTGCTCTGGCTCCGCGACCTGCAGGCCATTGGCGATGCGGCCAAGAAGCAGCTCAAGCTCCTCGGCGAGTCCTACGAGCGACTTCCCGACAAGGACAAGCACCCCACCCCCAACGAACTGCTCGCCACCGACACGGAGTTGATCAAGGGGACGCTGGGGTTCCGGAAGGTTTTCTGGGGTACCAGCCCCGAACTGCGAGCCACGAGCTTGGCAACAGACGATGCCAAGCTCGTGGCTAGTGGCTCGAAGCTCATGGCTGAGCTCATCGACTTCCAACAACGCCCCCAACCCACCTTCGCCAAGGAGTTCAAGGTGCTCAGCGGCGACCTGCACAACAAGCAGAACGCGGGTTACACCAACCTCATCGCCTGCAACAGCGCCAAGCAGAGCGAGCGCCTCTACGCCATCTTCAACGACATGGAGCATGAGGTGGCCTTCACGCCGCTGGTGCTCGATTTGCACGAAGGCTTCATCGATCCCGAGCTGAAGCTGGCGCTCTATACCGACCACCAGATCTTCGAGCGCTACCACCGTTTCCGGCTGAAGGAAGGGTTCCGCAAGAACGCGCAGGCCCTTACCCTGAAGGAGCTCACCCAGCTGAAGCCCGGCGACCTGGTGGTGCACATCGACCACGGCATCGGCGTGTTCAGCGGCTTGGAGACCATCGATGCGGGCGGCAGCAAGCAGGAGGCCATCCGCCTGAAGTACCGCGACAACGACATCCTCTACGTCGGCATCCACAGCCTGCACCGCGTGAGTAAGTACAGCGGCGGCGAGGGCGACAAGGCCCCTCAGGTGAGCAAGCTCGGCACGCCCGCGTGGAAGAACCTGAAGGAGAAGACCAAGGCCAAGGTGAAGGCCCTCGCCTTCGACCTGATCAAGCTCTACGCGCAACGCAAGAGCAAGCCCGGCTTCGCGTACCAGCCGGACAACTACCTGCAGCACGAGCTCGAAGCGAGCTTCATCTACGAGGACACGCCCGACCAGAACAAGGCCACATTGGACGTGAAGCGTGACATGGAGAAGGCCACGCCGATGGACCGCCTGGTCTGCGGCGACGTGGGCTTCGGCAAGACGGAGGTGGCGATCCGCGCGGCATTCAAGGCGGCGTGCGATGGCAAGCAGGTGGCCGTGCTCGTGCCCACCACGATCCTCGCGCTGCAGCACTGGAAAAGCTTCTCCGCCCGCATGAAGGGCCTGCCCGTGCGCGTGGACTACATCAACCGCTTCCGCAGCAGCGCGCAGCAGACGCAGATCCTCAAGGACCTCAAGGAAGGGAAGATCGACATCCTCATTGGCACGCACCGGCTGGTAAGCAAGGACGTGGTGTGGAAGGACCTCGGCCTGATGATCATCGACGAGGAGCAGAAGTTCGGCGTGAACGTGAAGGACAAGTTGAAGACCCTGCGCGCCACGGTGGACACGCTCACCCTCACCGCCACACCGATCCCGCGCACCTTGCAGTTCAGCCTCATGGGCGCGCGCGACCTCAGCATCATCAGCACACCGCCGCCCAACCGCTACCCGGTGAGCACCATGCTGCAGCCGTACGATGAGGTCACGATCCGCGGCGCCATCGAGTACGAGCTATCGCGCGGCGGCCAGGTCTACTTCCTGCACGACAAGGTGAAGAACATCGAGCACATCGCCGACATGATCCGCAAGCTGGTGCCGGGCTGCCGCGTGGGTGTGGGCCACGGTCAGCTCGAAGGGCACAAGCTCGAAGAAGTGATGCTCGACTTCATCGAGGGCAACACCGACGTGCTTGTGTGCACCACCATCGTGGAGAACGGCCTCGACATCCCGAACGCGAACACGATCATCGTGAACGAGGCGCAGAACTTCGGCCTCAGCGACCTCCACCAATTGCGCGGTCGCGTGGGCCGCAGCAACAAGAAGGCCTACTGCTACCTCCTCGCGCCGAGCCCGCACCTGCTGCCCGACCTGTCGCGCAAGCGCCTGCAAGCCATCGAGCAGTTCAGCGACCTGGGCAGCGGCATCCACATCGCCATGAAGGACCTCGACATCCGCGGCGCGGGCGACCTGCTCGGCGCGGAGCAGAGCGGCTTCATCAACGACATCGGCTTCGAGACCTACCACAAGATCCTGGAGGAGGCCGTGCGCGAACTGAAGGACGAGCACTTCAAGGAGCTCTTCGCCGATGCGCAGGAGGGCAGCCACGCCCTCGCCCGCGGTTCACGCCGCGACCAGAGCGACGACTGCATCATCGAGACCGACCTCACCATGCTGATCCCCAACAGCTACGTGAGCGAGACCGCCGAACGCCTCGCGCTCTACCGCCGCCTGGACGATATCAAGGACGAAGCCGAGCTGCAGAAGTTCACCGCCGAGGTCACCGACCGCTTCGGACCCATCCCGCCGCTGGTGAACGAGCTGCTCGAAGGCATCCGCTTGCGCTGGCTGGGCCAACGCATGGGCCTGGAGAAGATGGTGCTGAAGAAGGGCACCCTCATCGGAACCTTCATCGCGGACCAGAAGCACCCATTCTTCGAGGGCGATGGCTTCAACGCGGTGCTGCGGGCGGTGCAAGCGCAACCGCGCAGGTTCAAGGTGTATGAGAAGGCCGGCACTCTTCGTATCAGTGTGCAGGATGTGAAGAACGTGCACGCGGCGAAGGAGGCGATGGAGAGCGTGATCGGTGTGCCTGCGTAAGTGGAAGCCCACCATGCGGGCATGGACGGTGGCACATGTGACCGATCAATGGGACTGGAACACACCGCTCCTGCTCAGCCCGCCAGGGTTGCAGCCCTCCACGCCTTCGGGTATGGGCATGCCCAACGCGGTGTAATAGGCTTCCCATGCGGGGAAGAAGGTGCCGGTGCGCGGATCCTTGAACGTCATGGGCCGCTGCTCGAAGACACGGCTTCCATTGGCCCGATCGAAGGCCAAGGCGATCAGTTCCGAGCAATAGAGCTTGCCGTTGTCCGGGAGAAAAGCATCATCGTACGGAGTGCCCAGCATGGCCAGAGCTGAATCGGCGGCGCGTTGCGCGAGCGCGCGGTGGATGGGCAGCACCCTTCCGTGCCACACTTTGGCGCCTCGCGCATGGAATTTGCGTACGCTGGTGAGGTGTACATCAATCCCGATGGCCTCGACCACTGCGAGCGAATCGCCCACACGCACGATCATGCCCGCATGGCTGAAGTCGCGGCCGCCGATGCCCTCGGTCACCGCTTCGATCGCATCACACAGAGGGCCGCAGTCCAGGTCCTGGAAGAGCACGTCGCCGGGGCGAAGGACGGAACCACCGGACACCAGCACGCTCTTCTCGTCCGCATGGGCGGAGTGATCATCGTGCCTGCAGCCCGGTGGGAGCGTACAGATGCACAACCACAGGAACCAGGAGAACGGACGTGCTCCGTGCATCACTTGCAGCTCTTGCACGTCCCCTCCAGGTCCAGGTGCCCCTGCTTCAATGCGAAGCCCTTGGGCAGCTTCACCTTGGGGAGTTCCACCGCCTCCAAACAGAACACGTGGCCGCATTCGGTGCAGCGGAAGTGGGCGTGCGCATCGTTATGATGGCCATGGCCGCATTGATCGGCGCATGGCGCGAAGCAGCTCGTACCCCTTGAGTCCAGGACCCGATGCACGAGGCCCGCTTCCTCGAAAGCGTTCAGGGAGCGGAAGATGCTCACGCGGTCGGCGTCCACCGTAAGGCGGGCTTCCAGCTCCTGGTGCGTGAGCGCACGGTCGCTGGCGCGCAAGTGGCGGAGCAGTTCCAAGCGTAAGGAGGTCACGCGCAACTGGTGCTGGCGAAGGAGCTCAGTGTCGGTCATCGGGAGCGAAAATAAGATCGCAACACGGTTGCATTTAGGGATGGCTCCAATATATTTGCAACCGTGTTGCATAAACGACCGATCCCATGAAGCACTTCATTACCCTTGCCTTGCTGCTTGGCGGCAGCTGCATGAACGCCCAGGACACCCACACGCTTCAGCATATTCCTCCAGAAGAGGCCACCGAAATGCCGGGCTATTGGGGGACCGAACCTGGCGCTTGGGGATATCTCATGGGCCATAACTACTACGGCGATGAGGCCTATGGTGAGAAGTACGAGATCAACGGCGCTGGCACCGTGGTGGGCGTTATTGCCTATCTCGGCGGCACATCCAACAGCAATGAGCCGGCCAGCTACAAAGTGCATGCGGTGGCCAGCACCGGTCTGCCGGGCGCGGCACTGGCCACCAAGACCTTCACCATGGGCAGTGCACCCACCGATGGCATCACGCCGCACATGCTGACCTTCAACGGCCCTGTTGCGGTGCAGGACCAGTTCTTCGTGGTGCTCGACCTGGGCGATTACAGCCACGACCCCTTGCAGGGCGACACGCTCTGCCTGATGAGCGGCCCCCATGGGAGCCGGCCGGAAAGCGACAATGTCTTCGGCCGTAACGTGATCCGCTGGCACAGCCATGGCACGCCGAACTGGAAGGACTTCTACACCCAGAACTTCACGCCCATCAGCACCTACTTCGCCATCTATCCCGTGATGCAAGGAGCAGCAGTAGGCGTTGGCGAGCACCAATTGGGCGATGCCACGCTGAGCGTGTTCCCCATGCCTTTCGTCAACGAATTGAACATCCACCTGGACGCCACCAGTACGGAACCGTTGCGCATCCACCTGTTCGATGCGAACGGACGACTGCTGCAGAGCGCACAGCACAGCGTGTCCATGGGCGAGCAGATCGTGCGGCTGGACACCCAGGCCCTGGCTCACGGCACATACGTAGTGGCCTTTGAGCAGGGTGCCCAACGTTACGCACGAATGATCGTGAAATGATGACCAAGAAGCACATGGTGAAGGTTTCCATAGGCGTAGCCGTGGTCGCGTTGTGTCTGGCCGGTTGCCGTAAAGAGGAAAATGACGATCTGTCGCCACCTTCGGTCGCGCTGGTCGAGACCACCCCGGCTTTGACCAGTTATGAGGTATGCGGCGCGATGAGCGACCAGGTGCTGCTGACCCAGGTCGGTAACGCCATCACCCTCACGGTTCGCTTCACCGACGACCAGAAGCTGGGCAGTGCCAAATTCGACCTGCACCACAACTTCGATTGTCACTCACACCGCAACGGCACCATCCAATGGTCGGTGTTGGACATCGTGGAACTATCCGGCAAGGAGCAGGTGATCACCCGCACCTACACACCGCCGGACGAGGTGATCACCGGCAACTACCATTTGGGCATCCAATGCTTGGACGCCACCGGCAAGGAAGCCCAATGGATCCACATCGATGTGGTGGTGCGTGATGAAGGCGATATCGATCCGCCTACGATCGCGGTTAACAGCCCGGTCGACGGTGCCACCCACTCACTGAGCGCCCCCCTGGCCATCGACCTGTTGGTGACCGACGATCAGGACATGGGCGGTGGCGAGGTGGAGATCACCTTGGTCACACCCGACGGCATCGACCTCAGCGTGGACAGGATCATACCACCTGTGGACAGCGGCGCCGAACTGCCGGTGAACATCAGCTACACGATACCCGGTTTCGTGACCGCCGGTGAAGCCACCCTGCGCATCTCCGCCAAGGACCATGTGAACAACCAACGCATCATCAACCACGCGTTCACGCTCGTGCCGTGATCCGTTGTACGACAAGGCAGCTCCTTCGCCCGGGGCTGGTCATCCTCCTCGGATGGCTGGCCCCGCTGGCGTTCTATGGGCAACGCCTGGCGGTGGAGCTGCATGTGGTGGACAGCCTCTCTCGTGCACCCATTGCCCACGTGGAGTATTTCGTGCAGGGCAGCGGCGAACGCGGCCAGACCGATGCCTCGGGCCACGGCCACCTGCACCTGTACGCGGGCGACCACCGCATCGCACTTAACCGCATCGGCCATGTACCGGCGTTGCTCACGGTGACGATCGATCGGGACACCTCGCTGGTGTTGGCCCTCTTCAACGATCCACAGGTGCTCCAGGAACATGTGGTACTCAGTGCCGCCGCGCCAGGCAGCGCAAGGGCCGCCACAGCTACAGTGACCGTGCTCGACCGCGACTACCTGGACCGCAACCAGCACAGCACCCTCAGCCAAGGGCTGGAGCGCATCGCGGGCATCAACAGCATCACCACGGGCGTGGGCATCGCCAAGCCGGTGATCCGCGGCATGCAGGGCAACCGCATCGCGGTGAGCGATCACGGCGTGCGGCAGGAAGGGCAGCAATGGGGAAGCGATCACGGGCTGGAGATCGACCCCTTCGGCGTGGAGCGCGTGGAGGTGTTGCGCGGTGCGGCATCGCTGATCTACGGCCCGGATGCCCTGGGCGGCGTGATCAACGTGCTGCCCGGTCCCGTAGCGCCGGTGGGCACCCTGCGCGGCAGCGTGGTGGGCGTGTACCGCAACAACAACGATCACGTGGGGGGCTCGGCACAGGTGGAAGCGCGGCCCGGCAAGGCCTTCTTCGGGGTGCGCGCCACCTGGCAGGAGTATGGCGACTACCGCGTACCTGCCGACACCTTCGTCTATAACCGCTTCGTGCTGCCCATTGATGGAAGACGGTTGAAGAACACCGCCGGACGGGAGCTGCATGCGGCCGTGCATGGCGGGTTGGTCACCGCGAAAGGTGTGCTTCGCCTCACACTGAGCCGCTACGACCAGAACACGGGTCTATTCCCTGGTGCAGTGGGCATCCCTCGCGGCTACTCCGTGATGCACGATGGCGACGGGCGCAATGTGCGGGTGCCCTCGCAATTCGTCACCCACAGCAAGGCCATGTTCAACCTCACGCACCAGCTGGGTGCTGCACGCTTGGAAGCCGACCTCGGCGTACAGTACAACGAGCGGCGTGAGGAATCCTTCCCCCATGCCCACAACCAGGGCCCGCGCCCGGAAGGCACACTGGCCCACGGCCTCGACCTGCTTACCGGCACCGCCCATGTACGCACCCACCGCAGCCACGGCGAACGCTGGCGCACGGTCGTGGGATTGAACGCCTTGGCCCAACGCAACGCTCGTTCGGGCTTCGAGTTCATCCTGGGCGACCACCGCAATGCGAACGGGGGTGTTCATGCAGTGGCCACACACCAAGCGAACCCCGCGCTGGTCTGGCAGTTCGGTGCACGGGTGGATGCCGCGCAGATCTCCATGCGCCCCTATGACCAGTTGGTTTGGGCGTCTCCCACCGAGGTCATTGGCACCGAGCGCCGAGGTCCTTCCGTGGAGCGGACATGGGCGGCACCTTCCGGGGCTGCAGGGTTCTCCTGGATGCCGCACGAACACTGGACCCTGAAGACCAACCTGGGTCGCGGCATCCGCTTCCCCACGGCACCCGAGCTGGGCATGAACGGTGTTCATCACGGCACATTCCGCCACGAGCAGGGCGACAGCACGCTCCGCACCGAAAGCGGCTGGCAGCTGGACCTGGCGCTGGCGCATACCCGCAGGCAGCTTTCGGTAACGCTAAGTCCCTTCGCCTACTACTTCGACAACTACATCTACCTGCGGCCCACCGCCATCTTCTCCCGGTTGCCGGAAGCCGGCCAACTGTACCGCTACACCCAGAGCCGCATGTTCCAGACCGGCGGTGAACTGGAAGTGCTGTGGCGACCCACCGCGCACTGGCACTGGCGCAGCGCGGCCGAATACGTGTGGAACCAGAACCTGGACAACGGTGCCGCCATCCCCTTCACCCCGCCGCTGCTCCTGCGCAACGAACTGACCTGGATAAACCACTTGGCACGCGGCCGGGAGTTCAACATCGCGCTGGAACAGGTGATCTCGGCCGCACAGGAACGCACCGATGTGAACGAACTGAGCACCCCCGGGTACCACCTGCTGAACGCCACGATCGGTGCTGGTATGCCCACGGGCAACGGGCGTATCGATCTGGTCGTGCAGGTGCGCAACCTGCTGGACACCCCCTACCTCCTCCACCTGAGCCGATACCGCATCCTCAACCTGCCCGAACCCGGCCGGAACGTGATGCTCTCCTTGCGATACACCTTCATCTCAGAGGAACGAAAAGACCGCTGAGTTGCACTTTATGCAACTTAGTTGCATCTTTGTCCGCACAAGATCATCCCATGAGAACACGAGGGAGGCTCTACAGCGACAAGATGATCGTCGCTTCCGTGCAGCAACGAGGGTGATCCGGAAACCTCCCCGTGTTCTCACCAAAAGCAACCCATTCGAAGACCATGAATCGCCTCCCCGTCACCGTCCTCTCCGGCTTCCTCGGCGCGGGCAAGACCACCCTGCTCAACCACGTGCTCCACAACAAGCAGGGGCTGCGCGTGGCCGTGATCGTGAACGACATGAGCGAGGTGAACATCGATGCGCAGCTGGTGGAGAACAGCGGCGCCCTCAACCGCACCGAGGAGAAACTGGTGGAGATGAGCAACGGCTGCATCTGCTGCACGCTGCGCGAGGACCTGATGGTGGAGGTGGAAAGGCTCGCCAAGGAAGGCCGCTTCGACCATCTGCTCATTGAAAGCACCGGCATCAGCGAACCCGTGCCCGTGGCCCAGACCTTCAGCTTCGTGAGCGAGGAGAGCGGCATCGACCTGGGCCGCTTCGCCTACATCGACAACATGGTCACCGTGGTGGACAGCTACCACTTCTTCCGCGACTTCTGCAGCACCGAACGCTTGGTGGACCGCGCGCTCACCGACATGGAGGGCGACCACCGCACCATCGTGAACCTGCTCACGGACCAGATCGAATTCGCCAACGTGATCGTGCTGAACAAGACCGACCTCGCCGATGCCGCGATGATCGGCACCTTGGAAGCCACGCTGCGCAAGCTGAACCCCGGCGCACGCATCCTCCGCAGTGAACAAGGGCGCATCGACCCATCCGCGATCATGGGCACCGGGCTCTTCAACATGGAAGAGGCCGAGCGCAGCGCCGGTTGGAAGCGGGAATTGGAAGGCGGTGTTCACACACCGGAGACCGAAGCGTACGGCATCCACAGCTTCGTGTTCCGCGAGAAGCGGCCCTTCCATCCGGAGCGCTTCTGGATGTGGCTCTCGGAGCATTTCCCCACCACCATCATCCGCAGCAAGGGCATGTTCTGGCTGGCTTCACGCCCGCAGCAGGCGCTGAACTGGAGCCAGGCCGGCGGCAGCCTCAAGGCCGACAGCGCAGGCGTGTGGTGGAGCAGCATGCCCTTCGGCCAACGCATCCGCTACGCCGCCTTCGTGGAGCACCAGCAGTCCATTGAGGCGCGCTGGGACCCCGTGTTCGGCGACCGGCAGAACGAACTGGTGTTCATCGGCCAGGAGATGGACGAGGCCGGGATCCGCGCCGCGCTGGCCCAATGCCTGTGCAACGAAGCCGAGATCGCCGCCTGGCAGGCCGGGCGTTTCGCCTGCACCGATGAATGGCCGATACCGGAAATGGAACCCGAAGCGGCTTGAACCCCATCACCATGCGCACCACCCTCTCCCCCGCCATCGCCAACCTTGCCGCCGGACCGGAGGCCAGCGTGCTGGAACGCATCCACGAACCGGAGGTGAACATCGCTGTCTGGGAGCGCAGCATCCCCGTGCCCGTGCAGGAGATCAGCGCTGTCCATCACGGCCTCACCCGCGAGATCCGCACGCACGGCTGTGCCACCGCCATCCTGGAGCACCTGCGCGAGGTGTTCGCTGCAAGAGAGCTCGTTGCGGAACACCTGCTCCACGACATCGCCCTGCTCCTCGAAGGCTTCGCCACCACCAGCATGGTGAAGGACCTGCGCCTCTCGCTCAGCGCCGTGAACTCCAACATGTGCCGCCGCTTCCACACCGACGTGAACGACCTACGCCTGCTGTGTACCTACGCGGGTCCCGGCACGCTGTGGCTGCCCAACGATGCGGTGAACGAGCAGGCCATCCGCAGCCACGATCCGCACCTGCCCATCGAGCGCTCGCCGGAGGATGTGCAGCAAGTGGCCACCGGGCATGTGGCCATCATCAAGGGGGCCTTGTATCCGGGCGATCACGTGGCGGCCTGCGTGCACCGCAGCCCCACCATCGAAGAGACCGGACAGCAACGGCTGCTGCTGCGCCTGGATACCAACGGTCCCCTGCTTGACCTATGATCCCGCACTCCTACGAGGACTGGCACCGCTGCATCACGGTGGACTGCGGCATCACGCTCACCCGGACGTTCGTGTTGGAGCGCCTCGCCATCCTGTCCGATGGAGACCATCCGGAAACGCAACGCTTCATACAGCTCTACGGCGATACGCACCGGCGTGGGGTGGTGGGCTGGTACGAACGTGCCTTGAACAGCCTGTCATGATAGCTCCTCTGACGCGTCTCTTCCGCTCCGGCGACGGCCTCGGCATCGTCAACAGCGCCCTTTGCATCGTGCATTGCCTGACCATGCCCGTGTTGATCGCGGCCGGTGCGTCCTTCCTCAAACACCCGCTCATCGGTTGGGCCTTTGTCATCCTGGCCTACCTGGCGGTACGCAGCGCCATCCGCAGCCGCAACAACGCCCGTACGGCCTTGGTCCTGGTCATCGGATGGGCGGTGTTCGCGGTAGGCGTGGTGCTGGAACCGATCCACGCGGATCTTGAAGCGCTCACCTACCTGGGCAGTGCGGTGCTGATCACGGGACATTTACCGAACAACCTGTCTGCTTCGATCCGACCTTCAGGAAGTCCCTAACTTCGCACCTGTGCCGCGCCACCACCGCCATAGCAGCATGATCGCCTCAGGGTTGTGCATGGTGTACGCGCTGATGGTCGCTGCCCCTGCCTTGGTCATCGCCCAGTTCCACCTGGACCGGGCGGAGATCATCCGAACGCTCTGCGTGGAACGGACCAAGCCGGTGGAAAAGAACTGCTGTAAAGGGAGCTGCCAACTCACCAAGCGGCTCGAGGCGACACAAGCGGAGGGCCCCGGCCAGGAAGCTCCACCGCGCATCGAGCTCGTGGAGGTCATCGCCATCATCGATGGGGTGGCGGCCGACGTTCCCACCAGCGCTGCGGCACGCTCATACCCGGATCTGCATGGCGACTTGCAGGAGGGTGTGCACACCGTTCCGGACCCTGTTCCGTGGTGTGCTTGAGGTACGCTGTTCACCATTGACAAGCCCACATCGCTCCCCGGCGGTGATCAGGTTGGTGCATGACCGCCATTCCCGCGTGAACAGCGAATGACGGCAGGCGGCCCGTTCCGCTCTGCCATGGGCATTCGTTCACCCTTACCTACCCGTATTGAAACCCTTACAAGCTGCGGCGATCCTGGCCGCACTGGCCCTTGCGGGCTGCAAAAAGGACGGTCTCGCCCCGACCGTGAACAGGGACGACACGCGCTTGGAACTGCATTTCACCTACACGAACGGCGACCTGCCCCTGGGCACCGAAAGGCTGGTCAGGGACTACGTGAACACCCTTTGCCGTGTGGATGAAGTGAGTTTCATGCTCTCCGGCGCTGTGGCGCTCGATACGTATGGTCTACCCTTGGGTAGCTGGCCGCAGGCCACGGTCACGGCCGACATCAACGCGCCCGGAAAGATCATCCTGCCAGGTCGCCTCGAACCCGGCGATGTACACTTCCTGGATGTGCGGCTTGGTCCGGCCGACCCAACTACACCTGTGGCCAGCCTGCTCTGCGACACCACAGCCGGCATTCCGCAATGGACGGCACTGCTCGTGAAGGGCGTCGTGGACAGCAACGATGACGATCGTATCACTGGAACAGATGAACCGTTCGTCATCCGCTGTGCATTGCCCGCTACGCAGGACGTGTTCCGCATACATGCGCATACGCTGGTGGAGGAAGGAAGGACCAGCAGCTTGGAGATCGCCGTGGACGTGCGTGCCCTGTTGTACGGCATCGACGTCGCCGATGAGCCTCTCTGCATCGGCCCTTCCGCATTCAACGACCAGGCCTTGGAGAACCTCACCACCCGTGCCCTGGGCGAACCCAACTGAACCATCAACAACCGAAAACGAACCAACCATGAGAACAACCTTGACAATAGCCATCGTATGCACCTGCATGATGGCTCACGCACAGACCGAGCTATGGTCGGGTGCCTGCAACGATCAGGACCGCGATGCCTACGCGGTCGTCTTCAACGGTGACGGCACCAAACTGATGAGCGGCAGCGAATGCCCGCAAGCCAAGATCCGTGTCTGGGATGCCACCAGCGGCAGCCTGGTCTGGGACTATCAGGTGAGCGCCTCCCTGATGTGCCTGGTGGGCGTTTCCTTCAGCAGCAATGGCTCCTACTTCGCCACCACCGAGGAGTTGGGCAACCTGCTCATCTTCGACAACACCGGCGCCGTTCCTGCACTGATCCACACGATCGACCTGGGTGTCAGTGGCAGCTATTCGCTCGACTTCAGCCCTGACGGCAGCAAAGTGGCCATGGACGGGAGCGATGGCGTGGTCCGCATCTACGATGTCAACTCCGGGAACCTCCTCGTGAGCGTGAACGCAAGCTCCAGCGCCATCCGGTCCGTGGACTGGTCGCCCAACGGTGCGTTCATTGCCACCGGCGGTCAGGATGGTACGGCACGTCTTTGGGATGCGTCCACTGGCAGCCTCATCCATGCCTTCACCAACACCACGGCCGCGATCGCGAACGTGCGAGTAAGCTCGGACAACAGCCGTGTGGTGGTGGCCAAGAACAATGGGAACATCTACGTGTACAATGCCGTGTCGCATGCACAGCTCGCCCAGTTCAACACGGGCAGCTCCGTTTACCAAGTGGACATCAGCGATGACAACACCTGGATCGTGGCTGCGCGGAACGGGCAGGCCCGTGCCTACAGCCTGCCATCGGGCACACAGTTCGCCTCCTTCAACAGCACAGCAGGAACCACGGTCTACTCCGCGGACATCCAACCCGGTGGCACCAAAGTGGCCATCGGGAACTCCAATGGGGATGTGGCGGTCTTCGAACTTGCAACCGTTCTTTCCGTGGAGGATGGCTTGCGGCCTGCCCTCACCTTCGACCTGCTGGGCAACGTGGTGACCGACGCGCTCATCGTTCGCACGGAGGATGGGGCGATCCGGGAGTTTGCCATCTTCAGCACCACCGGTTCCCTGCTTTTCGAAGGCACCTGGAACGGCCAGCCCATCGATGTAAGCGGACTGTCACAGGGCACCTACCTCCTGAGGATGCGCGGAGCTGGTACACAGGGCGTCCGGCACTTCATCAAACACTGAACGAACATGATGTTCTTCTATGTGATGATCATGGGCCTTGCCGTCATGGCTGCCAAGAACATCTTGGATGTGCGACACCTCGCGCTGAGGTACACCCGGTTGCTGAAGGACCGGGCGGCACAACCGCCTCCAAAAGACGATCCCGCATGAATGATAGGCCGGTCCCCTCTTCGCAGCGGTCACGCTGTGGGTGGGGGCCGGCCAGCGTTCCCTGCAACTTGATGAAAAGGCCATCGACCCATACGCTCCTTGCGAGGCTCACTCTCGAACAGAATGAGACGATGCGCCGGTTATCCGAACCTCGTGCTGCGATCCTGGCCGGCGAACGCTTCACCAGCAATGACCCACACCCCAACGATCCCATGATGACTCTTGCACGCAACTTGGTCCTGTTCCTCCTTCCCATTCTTGCAATAGGTACAGCATCCGGGCAGGGCCGGCCCGAATGGAAGGAACTCAGCGCCTTCCACACCGTGATGAGCCAGACCTTCCACCCTGCGGAGGAAGGCGATTTCAAGCCCATCCGCGAACGCAGCGGCGAAATGGGGGAAAAAGCCAAGGCCTGGAAGGCCAGCGCCATTCCAGCCGAGTACAAGGATGTGAAAGGCATTGAGACAAGTCTGGCCGCCTTGGTGGACGGCAGCACCGTGACTGCATAACGAAGCAGACCCTTCGCTCCCTACCTTTCCCATACCATGACCGACAAGAACGCCGTCAAGATCTTCGAGGAGAAGCAGGTGCGTACCGTGTGGGACGAAGAGCAAGAGAAGTGGTTCTTCTCCATCATCGATGTGATCGCCGCCCTCACCGGCAACGAGCGCCCCAGGAAGTACTGGAACGACCTGAAAACCAAGTTACTGCGAGAGGGAAGTCAGTTGTCCGATTTTATCGGACAACTGAAAATGAAGTCCTCGGATGGGAAGTGGTACACCACTGATGTAGCTGACACCGAGCAACTCTTCCGGCTGATCCAGTCCATCCCTTCTCCGAAAGCCGAGCCATTCAAACTATGGCTGGCGCAAGTGGCGTCAGAGCGATTGGACGAGATGGCGGACCCGGAGATCACCATCGACCGTGCGTTGGAGGAATACCTGCGCTTGGGCTATTCGGAGAATTGGATCAACCAGCGCTTGAAGAGCATTGAGATCCGCAAAGAGCTGACCGATGAATGGAGGAAACGCGGCATGAAGGAAGGCCTGCACTTCGCCACCCTCACGGACATCATCACGAAAGCCTGGTCGGGCAATACGACCAAGGAGTACAAAGTGCTGAAAGGCTTGAAGAAGGAGAACCTCCGCGACAACATGACCAATACGGAGCTGATCCTGAACATGTTGGCGGAGGCGTCGGCGAAGGACATTTCGCAAGCCACCGATCCAGAAACTTTCGATGACAACAAGGAAGTGGCGCGCCAGGGAGGGAACGTTGCCAAAGTGGCCCGACTGGAGCTGGAGGCTCGCACCGGAAAGAAGGTGGTGA
>Ga0315900_10004242_pt1 | contig 20334 bp, 19 predicted proteins | sample LakEriMetagenome_FD_203521 | JGI IMG/M metagenome (GOLD analysis project Ga0315900, IMG submission 203521) | Freshwater fungal communities from buoy surface, Lake Erie, Ohio, United States - Buoy 12 MA114 | ecosystem: Environmental > Aquatic > Freshwater > Lake > Lake biofilm | place: USA: Lake...
GGAAAGGTCCGGCCGAGATTCATCGGCATCGCACCGCGCAGCGCGCGGAAGCCGCTATGCATCTCGGCGGCGATGGAGCGCGCATGGGCGCGCGCGGTGCGCTTGCGCGGCCAGAGATCGGCATGGAATTCGGCGCAATACTCGGCAATCGCGATGCTCTCCCACACCCGCGCGCCGCGGTGTTCGAGATAGGGCACCAGCGCATTGGGCGAGACCGCCTTGATCTCCGCCGTGCCGCCCTGGCCGGCGCCGGCGAGGCGCAGCACCTCGACCGTCACGTCCAGATTCGCCAGGCGCACCATGAGCCAACCGCGCATGCTCCAGGAGGAGTAGCGCTTCGTGCCGATCACCAGCCTGCCTTCGGCCATATCCCGATCTCCCTACGGAAACCACGTTCTGCCACCGATCGCGCCCCGCGTCGCGGGGGGGCCGCTTTCGCAGCCAACGGGCGCGGTCTAAGGGTGGCGCATGGCTGCCTCGGCGCGTGACCGCATCCTGCTGAATCTCGGGCTCGATTCGCTCGTGGCGATGCTCGCCCTGCCGATGGCCGTCTGGCTGGCCGCCCCCGGGGCCTGGCCGCCGATTCTGTGGTGGGCGCTGGCCTTGCCGCTGGCGGCCGGCACGCTGGCGCTGGGCGGGCTGCCCTTCGGCCTGCCGCGGCAATATTGGCGCTTCGCTTCGCTGCCGGACATCCTCGCCACCGGCGTGGCGGCGGTGATCGCCGCACTTCTGTTCACGCTCGGGCTGCACCTGGCGCAGGCCTGGCGCTCGCCCAATCCGGGCTTCCCGATCATCCATGTGCTGGTGCTCGCGGCGATGCTGGCGGGCACGCGCATCGCCGCCCGGCTGCGCCATAGCGGCCGCGCTGGGCCGGCCACCGAAACCCCGGCCGCGCCCGTGCTTCTGGTCGGCGCGGGCGATGCGGCGGATCTGTTCTTGCGCGCCCTGCAACAGGAACGCAGCCCGGCCTATCGCGTGGCGGGCATCCTGGCCCTGCGCTCGCGCCAGATGGGCCGGCGGCTGCACGGCCTGCCGATCCTCGGCACGATCGAGGACGCGGCCGCCGTGCTGGAGAGCCTGCGCGAGGAAGGCCGGCTGCCGACCCAGCTCATCCTCGCCGGCAACGAGTTGCAGGGGGCCGCGCTGCAATCGCTGCTCGACGCGGCGGACCGCCACGGCCTGCCGGTGAAGCGCGCGCCACGCCCCACCAGCCTCGACCAGGCCAGCCGCCGCCCCGGCGAGCGCGCGGGGGCGGAGACGCGCGTGGCGCTGCGCGGCATCGAAATCGAGGACCTGCTCGACCGTCCCCAGGTGCCGCTCGACCGCGAGGGCATGGCAAGGCTGGTGCAGGGACGGCGCGTGCTGGTGACCGGCGCGGGCGGGACCATCGGCGGCGAGTTGGCGCGGCAGGTCGCGGCCCTTGGGCCGGCCAGCCTCGCGCTGCTCGATCACGGCGAATACGTGCTCTACGAGATCGACCTCGAACTGCGGGAGCGCCACCCGGAAGTGCCGCGCCGCGCCATCCTGGCCGATGTGCGCGACGCCGCGCGCATGACGCGGCTGATGGCGGAGATCCGGCCCGAGCTCGTCTTCCACGCCGCGGCGCTGAAGCATGTGCCGATGGTGGAGAACAACCCGCTGGAAGGCCTGCTGACCAATGCGCTCGGCACCAGCATCGTCGCCGATGCGGCGCGCAAGGCCGGCGTGGCGCTGATGGTGCTGATCTCCACCGACAAGGCGGTGAATCCGAGCTCCATCATGGGCGCCTCCAAGCGCCTCGCCGAGATGTATTGCCAGGCGCTGGACCGCGATGCGCGCGCGGGGAAGAACATGCGTGATGCCCGCTCCGCGGGCGGGGGAATGCGCCTCGTCACCGTGCGCTTCGGCAATGTGCTGGGCTCGACCGGCTCGGTCGTGCCGCTCTTCCGCCGGCAGCTTGAGCGCGGCGGGCCGCTGACCGTCACCCACCCCGACATGAGCCGCTATTTCATGACGGTGCGCGAGGCGGTGGGCCTCGTGCTGCAGGCGAGCGTGGTCGGCGCCACGGATCGCGAGGACCAGCCGCCAGAATTGCGGGAGGGCGGGATCTTCGTGCTCGACATGGGCGCGCCGGTGAAGATCGTGGACCTCGCGCGGCGCATGATCCGCCTCGCCGGCCTCAAGCCCGATGAGGATGTGGAGATCCGCTTCACCGGCCTGCGCCCGGGCGAGAAGCTGTTCGAGGAGCTGTTCCACGGCCAGGAGCCGCCGCAGCCCACCAACTTCCCCGGCCTGCTCGTGGCCGTCCCGCGCACCACGGATGCCGCGCAGATGCGCGCCGCCATCGCCGAGATCGCCGTCATGGCCGAGGCCGGAGACCGCGACGGGGCGCTGGCACGGCTCGGCGCGCTGGTGCCGGAATTCGCCCACGCCACGAATGGCGGCTGAAGCGGCCTACCCGGCCAAATGCGGGCGCCGCCGGTAGCGGGCCAGCAGGCCATCCACCGGCCCGACAACCACGGAGGCCGCCCAGAGCAGCCCCGCCATCAGCACGATCGCCGGGCCCGAGGGCAAATCGAGATGGTAGCTCGCCAGCAGGCCGAGATAGCCAGCGATCACCGCCACCACCACCGAGGCCACCGCCATCCGCCCCAGCTCGCGCGCCCAATGCCGCGCGGCGACGGCGGGCAGCATCATCAGCCCCACCGCCATCAGCGTGCCCATGGCCTGGAAGGCCGCCAGCACGTTGAGCACGACGAGTCCCAGGAACAGCATGTGCCACCGCCCGCCGCGCACGCCCTCGGCGCGGGCGAAATCGGGGTCGAAGCATTCGAGCGCAAGCGGCCGCCAGGCCAACGCCAGGGCCGGCAAGGTGAGGGTCGCGACGCCGGCCATCAGCAGCAGCGCGTCATCATCCACGCCCAGCACCTGGCCGAACAACAGGTGGGTGAGGTCCGCCGTGTCGCCGCGCAGCGAGACCAGCGTCACGCCCAGCGCCAGCGCGATGAGGTAGAGCGCGGTCAGCGCCGCATCCTCCCGCCCCCCCGTGGCGCGGGAGAGCGCGCCCGCGCCGAGCGCCACGCCGAGGCCCGCGATCAGCCCGCCCAGCGACATGGCCGGCACGGAAAGCCCGGCGATCAGGAAGCCCGCGGCGATGCCCGGTGTCACGCCATGCGCCAGCACCTCGGCCGTCAGGCTGGTGCGGCGAAGCATGAGGAACACGCCCAAGGGCGGCGCGGCGATGGCGAGCGCGAGGCAGCCCACCAGCGCGCGGCGCATGAAGCCGAATTCGACGAAGGGGCCGTAGAGGCCCTCCAGCATCACGCGGCCCGGGAAGGCAGGCAGGGTGCGGCGGATTCGTCCCAGGCCTCGGCCATCTGCCGGGCGCGCAGGCGATTGGCGGCGGTCAGCACCTCGGCCGTCGGGCCCATCGCCACGGCCTCGCGCGCCAGCAGCAGGGTGTTGGGGAATTCGTCGCGCACCAGATCGAGGTCATGCAGCACGGCCAGGATGGTGCGGCCCTCGCCATGCCAGGCATGCAGCACGCGCAGCAGGTCGGCGGCGGTGCGGGCATCGACCGCGTTGAAGGGCTCGTCCAGCAGGATGAGGTCGGCGTCCTGGAGCAGCAGGCGCGCGAAGAGCAGGCGCTGGAACTGCCCGGCCGACATCTCGCCGACCGGCCGGCGCCAGAAGCCGCCCAGCCCCACCGCCTCCAGCGCATGCTGTGCGCGGTCGCGATCGGCGGCGGTTACCCCAGCCAGCGCGCCGCGCCGCGCCCAGGCGCCCTGAAGCACGACCTCCCCGCACAGGATGGGGAAGCTGCGATCCATGCCCGATTGCTGCGGCAGCAGCGCAACCCGGCCGGCCGAGATGCTGACCTTGCCGTGATCGACCGGATGCAGCCCCGCGATGGTGCGCAGCAGCGTGGTCTTGCCCGCGCCATTCGGCCCGACCAGGGCGGTCAGGCTGCCGGGCGCGAAGCTGGCGGTGAGGTGATGCACGGCCGGGTGGCGGCGATGCGTCGCCGTCAGGTCGCGCAGTTCGATGGCGGGACCACGAAGGGTCATGTGCTGAGCGCCCAGGCCACGGCCAGCCACAGCGCCACGAGCGCAGCCCCGGCCAGGATCAGGCGCGGGAGGGCTCCGGTCGAGGGCGACAAGGCGTGGCTGAGAAGGTCGGACATGGTTACCTTATAACGTAGCGCTCTCTAACAGGGTCTGCCCGGCTGGGCAAAGGGGGCGCGGCGCCCTACCTCATCACCCATGCAGGCCAGCCCCGATCCCCGCCCCGTCACGCCGCCGCTCGGCCCCACGGAAGATGACCTCCGCCGCGCGCTCGCGCGCCAGCGCGGCTTGGCCACGGGCTTGCTGGTGGCGATGGGCGGCGTGGTGGTGGGCAGCTACAGCCTGCCGCCCGGCTACTGGACCGACCTGCTGCAGGCCTCGGCCAAGGCCGGCCTTGTCGGCGGTATCGCCGATTGGTTCGCCGTCACGGCGCTGTTCCGCCGCCCGCTCGGCCTGCCCATCCCGCACACCGCGATCATCCCGATGCAGAAGGAGCGGCTGGGCGCCGGGCTGGGGCGCTTCGTGGCGAACCACGTCTTCACTGAGGCCGAGGTCGCCCGGGTGCTGGCGAAGCTCGACCTCGCGGGCATCCTGCGCGCCTGGCTGTCGGACCCTGACTCCGTGCAGCCCGCCGCCAATGCCCTGGCGGCGGCCATGCCGCGGATCCTCAACAGCCTGGAGGATGGCCGCGCGCGCAAGCTGATGACCCGGCTGCTGCCGCGCCTCGCCGGCGGGCCGGGGGCGGCGAAGGTGGTGGCGCGGATGCTCACCGCGCTGATCGAGGGCGGGCGCCACCAGGAGGTCTTCGGCTTGGCGGTTAGCCAGGTGAAGGCGCTGATGGCGGCGAAGGAGGACCAGCTCCAGGCCGCGATCGCCGCGCGGGTGCGCGCCGAGGGCGGAGCGCTGGTGGGCTGGCTGGCCGGGGCGACCATCGCCCGGCGCGTGCTCGCGGCGCTGAATGCCGAGCTTGAGAAGGTCGAGCCCGGCGATTCCGACATCCGCTCCGCCTTCGAGGACTGGGTGCGCGCCGAGGTGCACCGCCTCGAGACCGACCCCGAGCGCGCCGCGGCGGTGGGCCGCGCGCTGCGCCAGGCGCTGGCGCACCCGGCCGTCGCCGCCTGGCTCGGCGATGTATGGCTGCGGCTGCGCGCCGCACTCGAGGCCGATGCGGCGAATCCCGAAGGGCGCATCGTGGCGGCGATCCAGGGCGCGCTGGCCAATGCCGGCACCCTGCTGGCCGAGGATCCGGCCGCGGTGGCGCGCCTCAACCGCGCGGCGGAACGCATTCTCATCGCGCTGCTGCCCAGCGCGCGCGCGCAGCTCTCGGGCTTCATCGCCGGCGTGGTGGCGAATTGGGACACGGCGACGGTGACCGAGAAGATCGAGCTGCGCGTGGGCCGCGACCTGCAATATGTGCGCATCAACGGCACGATCGTGGGCTTCCTGGTGGGTGGTGCGCTTTTCGCGGCGCTGACAGCGATCTTCGGCCGCGTGGCGGTCTGACCCCGGCACCGGGGTCATTCACACGATTTTGTGTTCTGACAGGGCGGCCGCGGTTAACTTGTCACTCGCACAACCATCGGTGGGTATTGTAGGGTTCCCGCCGCGTAGTTCGACGCAGGGAGAAGACATATGCCTCGTCCGTTGATTTTCGGAACGATCCTCACGGATACCATTGTACTTGACCCCTTCGCCCCGGGCAGCGACATCTTCGGCCTGGGCGGCGACGACCAGATCCAGGGTGGCGGCGGTTTCGACTTCATCAGTGGCGGCTCGGGCAACGACACGCTCTTCGGCCATGGCGGCAACGACAGCATCAATGGCGGCCTGGGCAATGACTGGCTCGATGGCGGCGATGGACATGACCTGCTGATCGACCTCTTCGGCAACAACATCCTGGCCGGCGGCGCCGGCGGCGACGTGCTGCGGGCCGGCGCGGGCAATGACTCCCTGTTCGGCGGCGATGGCGACGATTTCCTTTATGCGGGCGACGGCCACAACCAGGTGATGGGCGGGTCGGGCCACGATTTCATCGTGGCCGGCGGTGGCAATGATTCCATCTGGGGCGAGCAGGGCAACGACACCGTCTTCGCCGGCCATGGCCACAACATGGTCCAGGCGGGCGCCGGGGATGACTTTGTGCGCGCCGGCGGCGGCAATGACCGCCTCTACGGCGAGGACGGCAACGACAGCATCAATGCCGGCGGCGGTCACAACGAGGTCCAGGGCGGCAACGGCCATGACGTGCTGGTCGCGGGCGGCGGTGCGGACACCATCACCGGCGATGAGGGCAATGACCACATCGAGGCCGGCAACGGGCACAACTACGTCCAGGGCGGCAATGGCCATGACCGCATCAGCGCCGGCAATGGCGCCGACACGATCAGCGGTGATGGCGGCAATGACACGATCAGCTCCGGCAGCGGCCATGACACGGTCTGGGCCGGCGAAGGCGATGACCAGGTGCGCGCCGGCAATGGCCGCGACCGGGTCGAGGGCCAGGGCGGCAATGATTGGCTGAACGGCCAGGCCGGCGCGGACACGATGTTCGGCGGCTTCGGCAATGACACGCTGCTCGGCGGTGCAGGGGCCGATTCGCTCTTCGGCGATGACGGCAACGACCTCTTCGTCCACTACGCCTTCGAGGGGCACGACACCGTCGATGGCGGCAATGGCTTCGACCGCCTGACCATCGAGATCAATGCCGGCCTCTGGCCCGCTTTGCTCGCCGAGGTGCTGGCCTGGGTCGCGTTGTCCGACGCCGAGAAGCAGGGCACCCACACCTTCGCCGCGGCGGATGTCACCTTCACCAACATCGAGAACATCCACGTCCATGTCTGGACGCCGGCGGTGGTGCACTACGACTACGTCTGAGGCGCGCCCGCGCGCCTGACCAGGCTTGGCGTGGCCGCTCCGCGAGGGGCGGCCACGCTGCTTTTCGGGGCCCTGTCAGTAGGCCACCTTGTCCGGCTTCGCCGCCCACTCGGCAAAGACCTCCAGCGCCTCGGCCGCCAGCAGGCGGCGCATCGGCAGGGCGCGGGCCTCGATGGGCTTCGGGATCTCGACATAGAGCAGCTCGTCATCGAAGCCGATGGCGGCCGCCTGGAAGCGGTCATTGCCATAGACCACGGCGTCGCAGCGCGACCAGTAGAGCGCGGCCAGGCACATCGGGCAGGGCTCGCAGCTGGTATAGACCGTGGCCCCGCGCAGGTCGAAGCGGCCGAGGGCGGTGCAGGCGCGGCGGATCGCCACGACCTCGGCATGGGCGGTGGGGTCGTTGGTGGAGGTCACCTGGTTCCAGCCCTCAGCGATCACCCGCCCCTCCATCACCACCACTGCCCCGAAGGGCCCGCCCGCCCCACCGGCCATGCCGTGCCGGGAGGCCGCGATGGCGGCCCGCATGAAATCCTCTTCCGTCATCGTCTTCCCGCTGCCTCGACGCCCAGCCCTTGAGGGGCCATTTTACACCCCGGAGGGTTTCGCATGCCGCTCACGCTGTCCATCCTGGATCAATCGACCATCGCCGCGGGCCGGGGCGCCGATGACGCGATTCGGGAAACCCTCGCCCTAGCCCCGCTCGCCGAGCAATGGGGCTACCACCGCTATTGGCTGGCGGAGCATCACAACAGCGCCTCCCATGCCGGCAGCGCGCCGGAGATCCTGGTCGCCGCCATCGCCGCCACGACCCAGCGCATCCGCATCGGCACCGCGGGGGTGATGCTGCCGCATTATTCGGCGCTGAAGGTGGCCGAGCAGTTCCGGGTGCTGGAGGCCATCGCGCCGGGCCGCATCGACCTCGGCGTCGGCCGCGCCCCGGGCAGCGATGGCCGCACCGCCTATGCGCTCAACCCCGACGCCGCCCAGGCGGCCGAGCGCTTCCCCAACCAGGTGCAGGATTTGATGGGCTGGCTCGGCGACGGGCTGCCCGAGGGCCACCCTTTCCGCGCCGTCGCGGCCAATCCGGCGGTGCCGACGCGCCCGCAGGTCTGGATCCTCGGCAGTTCGGATTTCGGTGCGCAACTCGCCGCCTATTTCGGCCTGCCCTACTGCTTCGCGCATTTCATCACCGACGGCCGCGGCAGCGAGGAGGCGATGAGCCTCTACCGGGAGGGCTTTCGGCCCCATCCCGCGACACCCGGGCGGCTTGCCGCGCCGCAGGGGGCGCTCGCGGTCTTCGCCATCACCGCCGAGACCGAGGCCGAGGCGCTGCGGCTTTATGGCTCGCGTGAATTGTGGAAGCTCTCGCGCGACCAAGGCATCTACCCGGCCCTGCCCAGCCCGGAGGAGGCCGCAGCCTACCCCTACACCGCCGAGCAGCGCGCCAAGCTCGAGCGCCAGCGCGCCCGCACCGTGGTCGGCGCGCCGGAGCAGGTGGCGGCGAAGCTCGCCGCCCTGGCGGCCGCGAATGGCGTGGCGGAGGTCGCGATCCTCACCCCCTGCCATGACGCCGCCGCCCGGCAGCGCAGCTACCGGCTGATCGCCGAGGCCAATCGCGCGCATCTTGCGGCCGCTGCGTGAGGCGTCGCGCGGCGCTCGGATTGCTGCTCGCGAGCCCGGCGGCAGCCACCAGCCCGCTGCCACCGCGCGTCGCGGCCTGCGACTTCGCCCCGGGCAGCGCCGAATTGCCGCCCGCCTGCCTGCCGATGCTGTCGGGCTTCGCCGAGGTCTGGCGGGTGCGCTCGGCCGAGTCGGGCCGGCCCCTGCCGATCCGCGTGCTGAGCGAGGCGGGTGATGCGGCGGATCCGGCCGGCGCGATGCGACTCGCCACCGCGCGTGCAGGGGCGATGATGGCAGCCTTGCAGCGCCTCGGCGTGCCGCAGGCGGCGCTGGCCCATGAATCGGCCGCGCCCCGCATGCCGCTCAACCCCGCGAGCCGGCAGGTGGCCGCGCTGTTCCAGCCTTAGCTGGCTGGGAAGCTTTCGGGCCGGCGCCGATGCCGCCGCCAAGCGCGCAGGCGGGAGAGCGCCTCGGCCAGGGCCGGCAGAGCCAGCAGCGGCAGGGTGGCGACCGCGAGCAGCCCGAAGGCCGCGCCCCAGCCCCGCCCGAGCGCGAGCGCCAAGCCGGCCAGCGTCCAGGTTGTGGCATTCACGCCGATGCCGATGGCCACAAGCCAGCGCAACCGGCGCTTGCGGCGCGCGGCCTGCGCTGCATCCTCGGCCTCGGTCCAGGCGGTGCCGGCGGGGCCGACCTCGTAGAGTCGCGCGGGATCGACCGCGAAGGGCGGTCCGGCCGGAGGCTTCAGCGGCGAATCACGATGAAGGTTGGGGTGGGCATGGGCCGGCCCTGGCGCCGCGCGCGCCGCATCCGCCACCATAGCGAGCCCGCCCCGATGGCGCCGGCGACGATCAGCACCGGCAGGATCAGGCCCACGAAAAGGATGGCCAGCGCCGCCAGCACCAGCCCGCCGGCCGCAATGGCCACCAGCACCGCGATGCCGCCGACCCGCGCCAAGGCGCGATCCAGCGTGCTCGCCGGGCGGGGCGGCGTGCCGTTGTCCAGGAATTCGCCCTCGGGCGTCATGTCGAGGACAGGGGGGCGTCGGGTCGGGTCCATGACATATCATGTTGCGCCTGCTGGCCGTCGCTTCAAGTCTAAAGCGGCGGCTGCTTTGTGACGAAAGCTTACGCCTCCCGCTGGCGCGACTGATCCGCGCCCATCCGCCGCTCCAGCCAGCGCACGGCGAAGGAGATGGCCAGGATCAGCACCAGGTAGAGCAGGATCAGCACGGTGTAGATCTCGAGCGGGCGGAACACCGTGACCACCAGCTCGTTCGCCCTTCGCGTGATCTCCTGGTAGCCGATCACGCTGGCCAGGCTGCTCATCTTCACGACATAGATGAACTGGTTGGCGATGGGCGGCAGCACGCGGCGGATCGCCTGGGGCAGGATGATGAAGCGCATCGCCTGCCAGCGCGTCAGCCCCAGCGCGAAGGCGCCCTCGCGCTGGCCCTGCTCCACGCTCTGGATGCCGCCGCGCAGGATCTCGGCCTCGAAGGCGGAATCGCATAGCGCGATCGCCAGCAGCGCCGCGGTGAAGACATCCAGCCGGATGCCGAGCACCACGGGCAGGCCGTAATAGCTCCAGAGGATCAGCACCAGGATCGGCACGGCGCGGAACACCTCGACCCAGACGCGGTTCGTCCAGCGCAGCACGCGGAACCGCGAAAAGCCGAGCAGCGCGATGGCGGTGCCCACCGCCAGCGACAGCGCCATCGCCGCGAGCGCAAGGCCGATCGTCGCCCCCAGCCCCTCCATGATGAAGAGCAGGTTGGTCTGGCCGCGCGGATCGGCCGGGTTGACGACGTGCCAGCCCCAATTGCCGCCACATCCGGCCAGCAGCAGCGGCAGCAGGAGAACGAGGCTTCGTGCCGGGCGCAAAGCGGTCTCCCTTTCGGAGTGAAGGCCAGTGGCTATATGTTGCACCACACACACACGCCGGAGACTACCCATGCAACGCCGCTATCTTCCGAGCCTCGCCGCTGCCGGTGCCCTTCTGTTGCCTGGCCAGGTGATGGCGCAGGGCGCTGCCGCCGGTGGCCGCCTGGCCGCGATCCAGGCCGCGGGGCGCATCCGCCTCGGCACCACCGGCGACTTCAACCCGCTGAGCTTCCGCGACCCGGCGACGCGCAGCTATCGCGGCCACCAGATCGAGGCGGGCGAGCAGCTCGCGCGTGACATGGGCGTGCGCGTGGAATTCGTCGCCGCCGAGTGGCGCACGCTGGTGAACGGGCTGCAGGCCGACCAGTACGATGCGGTCTTCGCCGGCACCTCCATGTCGGCCGCGCGGGCGCTCGCGGCGAGCTTCACCATCCCCTGGGGCCGCACCGGCTTCGTGCCGCTGACCACGCGCCGCAACGCCGCGCGCTTCACGAGCTGGGAATCGCTGAACCAGCGCGGCGTGACCATCGGCACCAATCTCGGCACAACGATGGAAACCTTCGTGCAGCAGACCCTGCCCACGGCCACGCTCCGCCGCGTCGAAAGCCCGGCGCGCGATTGGCAGGAATTGCTGGGTGGGCGCGTGGACGCGACCATGTCGAGCACGCTGGAATCCGCCCGCCTCACGCGCGAATACCCGGACCTCGTCGCGCTGTTCACCGAGCAGCCGCGCAACCCGATCCCGCTGGCTTTCATGTCGCCGCAGCAGGATTTCGCCTTCCTGAACTTCCTCAACGCCTGGGTCACCATCCATTTGGCGAGCGGCTTCTTCGAGGAACTGAACAAGAAGTGGGGTATTTGAGGTAGGGGCGGCCGGGGCTCACAAGACCCCGGCCGCCGCCACTCAAAACCGCTCAAGCAGGCTGCCGCAGCCCTCGACCTTGTCCATGATCCCGCGCGCGCGCAGTGCGTGCCAATAGGTCGCGACATTGATCGCGATCACCGGCTTGCCGAGCCACATCTCGGCCATCACGGCCAGCTTCACCATCGAGAGATTCGTGCCGACCTGCACGATGGCGTCCACATCATCGCCATCCAGCTCCTTCATCGCCGCGACGCATTCCGCCGGCGTCGTCTCGGCGATGGCGGTCCAGCTCGTGCGGCGCAGCGCGATGTCGCGCGTGACGGAAAAGCCCATATCGCCGAAATAGCGCGCGACCTCGATGTTCATCGCCGGCCAGTAGGGCGAGAGCACGGCGATGCGCTTCACCCCGCCATGCGCGTTCAGCGCGGCGGTGCAGGCATGGCTGCCCACGCTGATCTTCAGGCCCGAGAGGTCCTCGACCTCCTTCACGAAGCGATCGGCGCCCTTCGCACCGTCGAAGAAGGTCACGGCCGACATGCCCATCACCAGATGGTCGGGCTTGCAGGTCATCACGGATTTCACGGCATCGAGCGTGTTGCGCCCGATCAGTTCAGCGCCGGCGCGGAAGGTCTCGTTGGAGACGGCGTCGGCATTGGGGGTGAAGATGCGGCTGTAGTGGTTGGTCACGCCGGCGGGGCGCATCATGTCGAAATCCGGCTGCACCACCGTGTTGGTGGAGGGGCCCATGACCCCGAATTTGCAGCGCCAGCCGAGAATGTCACCCATCGCACGACTCCTGATGTCCAATGCGGCGACAGCCTGCGTCAGGGCAACGCTCTTGCAAAGGCGTCCAGCCTTAGCGCATCAAGGCCTCACCCAACGGGAGACAATCATCGATGACGGGATTCACCATCGGTCGCCGCGCCGCGCTGCTGGGCCTCGGTGCCGCGGGCCTCGCGCCGGTTGCCCATGCCCAGACGCCGACGGGTGACTGGCCGAACCGGCCGATCCGCTGGATCAATCCGGGCCCGGCCGGTGGGGCGGGCGATGTGTTCTCGCGGCTCGTGGGCGATCGGATGTCAGTGCGGCTCGGCCAGCCGGTGGTGGTGGATAACCGCCCCGGCGCGGGGACGAATATCGGCATGACGCAGGTCGCGCGCGCCGCGCCGGATGGCTACACGGTGGGGCTCGCCTCGATCGCTGCGAATGCCGCGAACAAGTGGCTCTATCGCAACATGCCCTTCGACCCGGAGCGCGACTTCGCCGCGGTGGGCATCATCGGCCTGGTGCCGAACATCGTCGTCATCCCGCCTTCCGTGCCGGCGCGCACCCTGCCGGAATTCATCACCTGGGCGCGGGCGCAGAACCGGGCGATCAATTTCGGCTCGGTCGGTGCGGGATCCTCGCAGCATCTGGCCGGCAGCCAGTTCCAGGTGATCACCGGCCTGACCATGCAGCACCTGCCCTATACGAATGGCGGGCAGATGAACACGGACCTGATGGAGGGCCGGATCGACATGCTGTTCCAGTCGATCTCGGCCGTGACTCAGCTGGCCCAGGCGGGCCGGATGCGCCCCATCGCGGTCAGCGGGGGCGAGCGGGTCGCGGCCTTCCCGGACCTGCCGACGATGCGCGAGCAGGGGATCGACATCGTCTCCACCGGCTGGTTCGGCCTGTGCACCCCGGCCGGCGTGCCCGAGCCCATCCTCGCCCGGCTCGAGACCGAACTGCTGGCCGTGATGGATGAGCCCGCCCTGCAACAGCGCATCATCGCTGGCGGCGCCGTGCCGAAGCGCATGGGCCGCGTGGAGTTCGCGCAGTTCATGGCGGAGGAGAGTGCCCGCTGGCGCGTGGTGATCCAGGCCGTGGGCGCCACCGCGGATTGAGGACTAAAGGAGTTCGAGCTGCCTTGCCGGCGCATTCGGCGGGCTGAACTGGCCGCAGTCGAGGCTGGCGCTGACATCGCGCCGGCCGTCCAGCCCGAACCGGCGCAGCGCCAGCTTGAAGCGCTGCCCCAGCAGATCCGCATAGGGGCCGGTGCCGGTCTGGCGCTGGCCGAAGCGGCTGTCATTGAGAGCGCCGCCGCGTGTCTCCCGCACCAAAGCGAGCACGCGCGCGGCGCGGTCCGGGTGATGTTCGCGCAGCCAGGCCTCGAACATCGTGCGGATTTCATGCGGCATGCGCAGCAGCACATAGCCAGCGCGGGTCGCCCCCGCGCGCGCCGCGGCCTCGAGGATCTTCTCGAGCTCGGCATCGTTCAGCCCCGGGATCATCGGCGCAGCCAGCACGCCCACGGGGATGCCCGCGCGGGCGAGTTCCGTGATCACGGCGAGCCGGCGCAAGGGCGAGGCCGCGCGCGGCTCCATCACCCGGGCGAGCTTCTGGTCCAGCGTGGTGACCGACAGGCACACATGCACCAGGTTGCGCTGCGCGAGGCGGCTGAGGATATCCAGGTCGCGCAGCACGCCCGCGCCCTTGGTGACGATGGTCACCGGATGGCCGAAGCGTTCCAACACCTCCAGCACCCGGCGCGTGATGCCGAGCGTGCGTTCCACCGGCTGGTAAGGATCGGTATTGGCGCCCAGCGCCACCGGGCGGGGCTCATAGCCTGGCTTGGCGAGCTCGCGGGCCAGCAACTCCGGCAGATCGGGCTTGAAGAGCAGCTTGGTTTCGAAATCGAGCCCCGGCGACAGCCCGACATAGGCGTGGGAGGGTCGCGCATAGCAATAGACGCAGCCATGCTCGCAGCCGCGATAGGGGTTGAGCGAGCGGTCGAAGCCGAGATCTGGGCTGTCATTCCAGGAAAGCGCGCTGCGGGCGGATTCGCGCGTCAGGGTGGTGGGCAGGGGCGGGAGGTCGGCGAAATGCGCCTCCAGCGTACCCCAACCATCATCCCAGGCCTCGGTCGCCCGGCTCTCGAAGCGGATATCGGGGTTGGTGACGGCGCCGCGCCCCTTCCGGGCGAGGGAGGGGAGCGGGGAGAAGGAGGAAGAGGCGCCGCCATCCGGCATGTTCGGTCCCCATATTCGTGGTTTGTTCCTCCGTACCTTCGGGCAGGGATGGCGCGCCCGTCAAGAACAAAATGGGAATAAACGGGTCGGATCCTCCGCCACCTAGGCGAAGGACGAGGGTGGTCTGGCACTTTCCGCTCCTGCTGCCACCATGGGTGCAAAAGCTGGGATTTCGTTCATGGCAGCCTTGGCGGAACGGGCGGTCCTGCATATCGGGACGCAGAAAACCGGGACGTCTGCCCTGCAGACATGGCTGGCGCGCAACCGCCCGCTGATTGCCGGGGCAGGCATGCTCTACCCGCTGAGTTGCAAGTGGCTCCATGACGATTCGCACAACGGCCTTGCCGCGGCCATGCTGCGGGACCAGCGGCTCGCCGAGGGTGGCCATACCGCGCGGCTGTTGAGCGAGTTGGCGGATGAGATCGACAGCCAACCAGGGCTGAACCTCATTCTCTCCTCCGAGATGCTGGAGAAGGCGCCACGCTTCGCGCCGGATGCGCTGATGAAGCTGCTCGATGTTCTGCGTGGCCGCTTTCGATTCATCGAAGTCGTTTATTGTCTGCGCCCCCCCTCGGAATTGGTCGATTCGATCTTTCGCCAATGGGTCCAGGATCACGGCACGCGTTTCGCCGGCGATCCACTGGCCTTGGCGGAGGCGGAGCTTCCGCAATTGGACTTCTCCGCAATCGCGCGGGCCTGGCTGGAGACGGGACGCATCGCGAGAATCCGGGGGTTCTGGTATGAGGGCCACGCGCCGGATGCCCATCTGCGGCGCTCGCTTCGGTTGCTGGGCCTGCGAACCGCTCAGGAATGGCGAGCGCAAGCCCATGCCGACTGGCAGAATCCATCGCTGGATGGGCGGCTGCTGCAGATCAAGCATGCGCTGAATCCGCATCTTGCAGACCCGGTGATACATGAAGCTTTCTTGGCCGCGCTCCGGCGTGTTGCCGAACGCCAACCGGCATGGTGCGCGCGCACGACCATCTTCGATCCGGAGAGCCTCGCCGCCTTCAACGCCAAGTGTTCGGGTCGCGATATGAGCTATGCGATCCAGATGTCGAATGGGGGCGAGGCCTACCGCGCGCGGCTTGGCGATGCTCAGGTTCCATCCCGTTTTTTGCCGATCGAGCCGGACATGGCGCTACGCTTGCTGGGTGACCTCGCTCAGGAGGGCGAGCCCGCCCCTCTGCATTGCTTCGAGCAGTCTGCGCCGCCGCCATGCTGATCATGCGAACAGGAATTTCACTGGTCGTATCCTTGCGGTAGCCTATGTATGCTGAGTGTACAATAATTCGGATACCCCATTATGGCTTTGCCGAAACAGGACCCCGTGCTGCGATCGCTCCTCGCTGCGCCTGTACTTGGGTTGCTGGACGACAAGGCGCAGGTCGGCATCCCCGAGGTCGAAGCGGCCCTGCGCACAGCCGCAGCCGCGGGGCAGCCGCTCCATCATCCACTCTTTTTTCCTGAGCTCTACCAGGCCTGCCATCCCGACATGGCATCGTCAGGATTGGACCCACTCCTGCACTACGTCTTTTTCGGCGCTGCCGAGCAACGCAATCCGCATCCGCTCTTCGACGTCGCCTTCGTCCGTGCCCAGCGTCCCGACCTCGCACCGCGCGAAGTCTTCGCGAGCTTCCTGAGGGGCGAATTGCTCGTGCGATTCAGCAAACTCGTGAATGTCGATTTCGTCGCGGAAGACAACGAGGCAGAGCTCGCGCCGCTCGAATGTTTTGCCCGCTTCGCGGATCCCGGCGTCGCGCTCACGGCCGCGCCACATCCGCTGTTCCTGCCCGACTTCTACAGGCTGGCGAATGATGGCCCACCCAGCTTTCCAAACGAGGTGATTGACTACGTCCTGGGCAACCGCCCCGGTGTATGGACCCACCCGCTGTTCTGCGGAGAGTACTATATCCTCTCGGGTGAGGCGGGGCTGTCAGGCACGCCGCTCCAGCATTACCTGGACACTTGGCATGAATGGAAACGCAGCACTGCGCCTTGGGTCGATCTTTCGCATCTCAACCACACCAATGCGCTGGCCGGGGTCGGGGCTGCCGAAGACCCTCTGAGCACCGCCCTGCTCGCCCGGCCTGATCCGCGCCTGACAACGCATGCCCATCTGCTGCATGGCGCCATCGCGCCAGCCTTCGCCGAACCGGGCGCGATGCTGGCGAGCAGCGTGCCCCATCTGGTCGGCGCTGCGGTGCGCCGCTTTCTCGAGGATGCGTCGGTCGCCTCCTCGCAGATGCCCCTGATCTCAATCATCGTGCTGAACTTCCGCAAGCCGGTCATGACCATGTTCAGCGTCCTGGCTGCGCTCTCCGCCTTTCGCGGCGTGCCGGTCGAAGTGATCGTGGTGGACAACGAATCCACACCCTTCGAATTCGAATGGATGGGGCGGATCCTCAGCAGGCATCCGGCAGTGCGCTTCATCAAGCCAGAGGAAAATCGATTCTTTGGTGAGGGCAACAACCTGGGTATCGACGCGGCGCGCGGCGGTCATGTCCTTTTCCTGAACAATGATTGCTTCCTGCACCCTGATTTCGGCGAGGCCTGCGCGGCGATCCTGCGCGCGGGCGATGATCCCGCCTTCGGCGCTGTTCTTTACTTTCCCGATGGGACCATCCAGGAGGCCGGTGGGCTGGTGTCCGATTGCGGGCAGGTGATCCAGCGGGGCAAGCATCTGCCGGCGGCCATGGCGGCTCGCATGTCAGGACCGATGGAGGTGGATTACTGCTCTGCCGCCTGCTTCGTGATCGCGCGTGAGGTGCTCGACCGGGTTTGGGGCTTCGATCCGCTTTTCGAGCCTCTCTATTTCGAGGATACCGACCTCTGCATGCGGATCCGCCAGGCGGGCTTCCGGCTGCGCGTGCACCCCACCCTGCGCGCGACGCATATCGAGAACGCATCGACACGTGAGTTCCTGGGCAGCGACTTCAACCCGCTGATCGCTTCACAGCGCCGCAAATTCACCGATCGCTGGTTCGGGCGGAGCCATGCATCCCCGCATGGGCAAAGCAAGCTGCCGGCGCCGCCGGCTCCGGATGCGCCACTTGCGATATTCGCGACGCCATTCGACATCGCTCTGGGCGGAGGAGAGCGCTACTTGCTGGCTGCCGCTGCGGCCCATGCGCGGACCCATCGCATCGTCATCGCCGGGCGCGTCCAGCCCAGCCGCGCCAGGCTGCGTTTCGCGCTACGCGAACTCGGGCTAGAAGATTTCCATTTCACGACGGCCGATTTCCATGCAGCGTCGCAGATGCCCGCGCCCGAGATCATGTTTTGTATGGGAAATGAGATAGAGCCGGTTCTGCCACCGCTTGCGCGAGTCAACGTCTTTCACCTTCAGTTCCCGTTTCCGTATCGGAATGTCGGTGGCTACCTGCCGCGCCATCTGCCTGGCTATGACACGATCGTGGTCAATTCAGCCTATACCTCGACCTGGACGCTACGCGCCCTGGGCAGGCTGCCGCACCTCGCCACGCCACCGGTGCTGGTGGTCGCCCCGCCGGTCCGCAGTACCCCCGTTCAGCCGCCCGCGCCGCACGACTTCTCCCTGATCACCGTGGGGCGTTTCTTCCGGGCGGGCCATTCGAAACGTCAGGACATTTTTCTCGACATCGTGGAGGCGGTGCGCAGGCGCACCGGCATCCAGGTGAAGGCGCGCCTGGTCGGTTCCGTGCACCGGTCCAACGATGCGCTCGCCTACCTGGCGGAGATCGAGTCGCGTGCCGCGGCGATCGGCGGAGTCGAGATCCTTCGCGATGCCTCCAGGCAGGACCTTGAGGACGCGCTCGCGCGGAGCACCTACTATATCCACGCCGCCGGTTTCGGCGTGCCGTCCGACATCCATCCCGAGCGAGCCGAGCATTTCGGCATTTCCGTGGTTGAGGCGCTGCGGGCAGGCTGCGTCGCGGGCGTCTACGAATTGGGTGGGCCGGCGGAGATCCTCGCGGAGGTCGGCGGCGGCTTCACCTACAGGACGGTCGAGGAGGCAGCGGGTCGGATCGCCGCCTTCATGGCGGGGCGCATGGCTCCGCCCGCCTTGAATCGGCACGCCCTAGCGCGTTTCAGTGATGAGGCCTTCGCCGACGCAATCCGGCAGGTGACCGGCCCGGCCCCGCTGCGCAAGCCCACGCCAACGGTACGCCGTCGCCAGGGGGCGGCGTAGCCGTATGCCCGCCCTATCGATGTGCGGCGGGCATGCTGCGGTCTGGCGTTGCGCCAGGGCGTGCGTGCGTATGCCGGGCCGGCTGCCTTGCTGAAGCCGCTAATCCGCCGTGGCGCCGCTCGCCCGCACGATCGGCGCCCAGCGGGCGATCTCGGCGCGGATGAAGGCGCCGAACTCGGCCGGGCCGCCCTCCAGGATTTGCATCCCCTGGCCGGCGAGACGTTCGCGCACCGCGGGCACCTCCAGCGCCTCGCGCGCCGCGGTGTTGAGGCGGGCGACCACCGGCTCGGGCGTGCGCGCCGGCGCGGCCAGGCCGAACCAGGCGGTCACGTCGAAGCCGGGCAGGCCGAGCTCCGCCAGCGGCTTCACCTCCGGCCAGTTCGGCATCGCGCGCTGGCCGGAGAGGCCGATGGCGCGCAGCCGTCCGCCCTGCACCTGGCCGAGGGCGACGGGCACGGAGGCGAAGGTCATCGTCGTCTGCTGCGCCAGCACCGCGTTCACGCTCTCGGGCGCGGAGCGGAAGGGCACATGGGTCAGGCGCACGCCGGTCATCTGTTCCAGCACCGCGCCGCCCAGATGCTGTGAGGTGCCGGTGCCGCCCGAGGAATAGGTCAGCTCGCCCGGCCGCGCGCGGGCGGCGGCCACGATGTCCGCCACGGAGCGATAGGGGCTGTCGGGATGCACGACCAGCACGTTGGGGCTGGTCGCCGCGAGCGTCACCGGGGCGAAATCCGCCACCGGGTCGAAGGGCATGGCGCGATAGAGCGCGGGGTTGATGCCATGCGTGCTGACGGTCGCCATCAGCAGCGTATGCCCATCCGGCTCGGCGCGCTTGACCACCTCGGCCGCGATGTTGCCGCCGGCGCCGGGGCGGTTCTCGACCACCACGGATTGGCCCAGGCGCCGGCCCATTTCATCGGCCATGGCGCGCGTGAGGATATCGGCCGCCGAGCCCGCGCCGATGGTGACCAGGATGCGCACCGGGCGCGTCGGGAAGCCCTGCGCGCGCGCGTTGGTGGCAAGGACCAGCGCCGGGGTGGCGAGCAGAAGGGTGCGGCGGTTCATGGCACGACTCCGATGCCCTGGATCTCGACCAGTATGCCCGGCCGCGCGAAGGCGCTGACCGTGAGCAGGGCGCTGCAGGGGAATTTCCCGCCCGGGAAATGCTCGGCGCGCAGCTTCACCAACTGGTCGCCGTGGCGGGGGTCGAGGATGTAGACCGTGGTCCAGACGAGCGAGGAAAGGTCGCCCCCCGCGCGCTTCAACGTGGCGTCGATCAGCGCGTAGCAGGTGCGGACCTGGGCCTCGAAATTCCAGGAGATGTCGCGGCCCTCGAGATCCTGGGTCGCGGTCTGGCCGGAGAGCCAGATTGTGCGCCCGCCGGAGGTGATGACGGCGGGGGAGAAGGCGCGGGATTTCTGGAAATCCGTGCCCTCGAGGTGTTCGACCTTCAGGCTCATCCTGTCATTCTCCTGCGGTGCCGTGGCCCGTGCATCGAGCTTTGCAACCGATTGCATGCCTGTCAACGCCTTTCCCGCTCGCCCCCTTCCGGCGCATCCTGCCGCCATGACCGAGGAAGACCGCCGCATCCGCGACCTGCTGCTCGCCACGCGCCGCATCGCGCTGGTGGGCGCCTCCGACCGCCCGGACCGGGCGAGCCATGGCGTGCTCGGCTTCCTGCTCGCGCGCGGCTATGCGGTGACGCCGGTGAACCCGGTGCTGGCGGGGCGGGAGATCCTGGGCTGCCCCGTCGTCGCCAGCCTGGCAGAGGCCGGGCCGCTCGACCTGGTGGACGTGTTCCGCCGCTCGGCCGAAGCCGGCGCGGTGGTGGATGAGGCGATCCGCCTCGGCGCGCGTGCCGCCTGGC
>Ga0315900_10004246_pt1 | contig 20327 bp, 15 predicted proteins | sample LakEriMetagenome_FD_203521 | JGI IMG/M metagenome (GOLD analysis project Ga0315900, IMG submission 203521) | Freshwater fungal communities from buoy surface, Lake Erie, Ohio, United States - Buoy 12 MA114 | ecosystem: Environmental > Aquatic > Freshwater > Lake > Lake biofilm | place: USA: Lake...
CTGGGGGTAGTTGCAGTTGCGCTCGTGGAAGATCATGGGGAACGGATCCTTGTACTTCCGGCCGTCTCCCAGGTCGTAGTCGCCCAGGAGCCGGCCGAGGATCACGTCCTTCGGGCAGTTCACGTAGCTGGGCTTGCTGACGATGTCGCACTGCTCCGGGCGATTGCCCAGGTCATCGAGCCACACCGAGGCCTCGTGCAGGGCCTTGAGAACGGCCTTCACGGTCTTCGGGTTCTTGTCGGCGTATTCGGCCAGGAAGGCGCAGACCTTCTCGGGATGGTCCTTCCAGAGCTTCTGGGTGGTGATGGCCGTGAAGCCGATCTTGTCGCTGATCGCGCGGGCGTTCCACGGCTCGCCGACACAGAACCCGTCCATCTTGCCCACCTTCATGTTGGCGACCATCTGGGGCGGCGGGATGGTGATGAGGTTGACGTCCTTGTCGGGGTGGATGCCTCCGGCGGCGAGGTAGTAGCGCAACCACATGGCATGCGTCCCCGGGGGGAAGGTCATGGCGAAGGTCATGGGTTCGCCCAGGGACTTGGCCTTCTCGACGAAGGGCTTCAACGCCTTGGGATCCTCCTGCACCTTGCCCAGGAATTCGGACTTGAGGGTGATCGCCTGGCCGTTGCGACTCAGGATCCACGGGAAGACCATGGGCTTCTTGGCCGAACCCAGCAGCCCCATGGTCGATGCGATGGGCATGCCGATGAGCATGTGGGTGGCCTGGTTGTCGCCGGTCTGGAGCTTGTCCCGGATGACCGCCCAACTGGCCTCCTTCGAGATCGAGGACTGGATGCCGTGTTTCTTGAAGAGCCCCTTCTCGTGGGCGATGACGATCGGAGAGCAGTCGGTCAGCGCGATGATGCCGAAGCGCACATTCGGCGACTCGGGCGAGTCGTCGGCGTACACCGAACCGGTCCAACCGGCGGGAAGGCCGGCCAGCAGGGATCCGGCGACGGTGGTGCGGAGGAAGTGACGACGGGTGGTTTCAGGCCGACAGGGTCTGGGGTTCATGGGGATTGGGGAGGGGTTTGTGCGGGGAAGCGGACTCGGAAAGACGGCGGCGGGCGGCCTCGTAGACCTCCATGCGGAAGACCGAACCGAGCCACGCGGGCCGGATGGGCCCGGTCGGCCGGTCCCCGTAGAGTTCACGGAGGATCCAATGCGCTTTCTCCGGGCTGGGCTCGTTGGTGTCGAAGCGGTGGAAGCAGTTGAACTCCGGGAGAGTGCAGGACCTGCCCGGCGAGGTGGGGATCACCCCGGTCCAGCCCGGCCGGATGAACTCGGCGGGCAGGTGCAGGTATTCCGGGCGTGAGAGCAGCGCGATCACCGTGTCGGCCTCCCCGGGCAGGTCGCAGATGCGGCACGCCTCCAACAGGGCCGCGACCAAGCGCTCATGCTGCTCCGGTTCGGCGTCCGCCCAGTGGCCGCCGACCGCCAGCACCTTCTCCGGATGACGCGGCGCCACCGAACAGCTCGTGGCCGGGCAGTATCCGAATCCGCGCAGCACGGCCTCGGAGTTCCAGGGTTCGCCGACGCAATACCCGTCCAGGTGCCCGGAACTCAGGCCCGTGAGGATTTGCCTGGGGGGCACGACGACCAGCCGATAGTCGCGACCCTCGACCATGTTCGCCGTCGACAACCATCCCCGGAGCAATCGCGAGTGCGTGGAGCAGGTCGAGACCGTGCCCAGGGTGATCGGACCCCCTCGACGGCGGACGACCCACCGGGCGAGGTCCTCGGCGCTGTGGACCCCATCATCATGGAACCGACGCGCCAGGGTGATGGCATTGCCGTTCAGATTGAGCACCAGGGCGGTGCAGCACGGCGTGGGGAGCCCTTCGAGGCCCAGGCTCAGGTGCAGGGGCAGGCCGCAGGGCGCATGGGCCGCCTCCAACTCCCCGTTGGCCAGCTTGCTTCGGATCGAGGCCCAACCCAGCTCCCGACTCAGGCGGACCTGCAGGCCCTGTCGTGCGAAGAGCCCGTATTCCTGGGCGACGATCAGCGGCGCGCAGTCGTTCAACGGGACGAAACCCACCCGGATCTCCGAAAACCCGACGGCATGGCGGGACCGGGACCGTTCCAGCGGGTTGGCGGTGACACGACTCATTCCTGCCACCGTGCCAGCGCAGCGGATGCCGACAGGCGGGGTGGCACCCGAAGAAAGTGGTCTAAGGTTTCATCCGGATGATGAAAACCATTCACCATCCGGGTTTCCCCCCGCAGCAGCGGCCTCGGACGTCGATGGCCTGAACGGGTCGGGTGGCCTCCGGCATCCGGGGCGACCGCCCGGCTGGATGGGTCGGCACCCCCCGGGAGGCCTCCGCCCCGCCCCGGGCGAGACGGCCATTGGCGTTTTCTGGACAGGTTGGGCAGGAATCATTGCCCGCATGGAAACAGGCGCGGCCTCAGGAAGCCTGACGACGCCCCGTCAGTGGGCACGCTCGAGCGCCGCGACGATCGAGTCGACATCGTACACGCACCCGCCCCAGGTGCCGCCGCTGGCCCGGACCAAGGCCGCCCAGAGACGCGTGTCGGAAGGGAGCTTCTCGTGCGGGGCCAACCCGGGATGGGGAGCCCGCGACCGCAGCTCTGCCCGGGCCCGCTCGGCATCCCAGGGACCGTCGGCATCGCCCACGAGGTCCACCGATCCCTCGAGGTTCCGGCAATCGATGCGCACGCGGATGCGATCGCCGTCGCGCACCTTGCCGATGGGCCCGCCGGCCAGGGCCTCCGGACCCACATGGCCGATGCACGCACCGGTCGAGACGCCGCTGAAGCGCGCGTCGGTGAGCAGCGCCACGTGCTTGCCGAAGGGCAGGTGCTTGAGGGCCGAGGTGAGCTGGTAGGTCTCCTCCATGCCGGTGCCCATCGGGCCGACCCCGGCCAGCACCATCACGTCGCCCGCCCGGATGCGGCCCGCCTTGATGGCGGCGATGGCCTCGCGCTCGCGGGTGAAGACGCGGGCAGGACCCTCGAGTTCGAAGACGCCGTCGGCGGAGAGCACCGCCGGGTCGATGGCGGTGCTCTTGATGACGGCCCCCTCGGGCGCCAGGTTGCCGCGCGGGAAGGTCACCGTGCTGGTCAGGCCACGCTCGCGGGCCAGCGGCGGCGGCAGGATGACCGAGTCGGGATCCACGCCGTCGGCCTCACGGAGCCGCTCCCTCAGCACGGTCCGCCTCTCCGAGCCGGCCCAGGCCTCGAGGACATCCCCGAGCCGGTCGCCCGTGGCCGTGACCACCTCGAGGTCGAGCAACCCGAGATCCCGCAGGTGCCGCATCACCTCGGGCACGCCGCCGGCCAGGAAGGCGCGCACGGTCGGATGATGGGTCGGCCCGTTGGGCATCACACTCACGAGGCGCGGCGTGCGGCGATTGATGGCGATCCAGTCGTCCACCGTGGGCCGACGGAGGCCGGCCGCATGGGCGATGGCCGGGATGTGGAGCAGGAGATTGGTCGAACCACCGAAGGCCGCGTGGACCGTCATCGCATTGCGCAGCGCGGCATCGGTGAGCACCGACCGCGTGGTCAGGCCGGCGGCTTCGCGGGCCATGAGCGCCCGGGCGGAGTCTCGGGCCAACTGGACCCAGACCGGCTCGCCGCTCGGGGCCAGCGCCGAGTGCGGCAGGGCCAGGCCCAAGGCCTCGCCCACCACCTGCGAGGTCGCCGCGGTGCCGAGGAACTGGCAGCCACCGCCCGGCGTCCCGCAGGCACGGCAGCCGAGGTCGGCCGCCTCGTCGAGGGTCACGAGCCCGTGGGCGAACCGCGCGCCCAGCGTCTGCACCGTGCCGGCATCCTCGCCGCGTTCCGGGGGCAGCGTCACCCCGCCGGGGACCAGCACCGTGGGCAGGTCCGACTGGGCGGCCAGGGCCATCATCATGGCGGGCAGTCCCTTGTCGCAGGTGGCCACGCCGAGCACCCCGACGCGCTGGGGCAGCGAACGGATGAGGCGGCGGAAGACGATGGCCGCATCGTTGCGGTAGGGCAGGCTGTCGAACATGCCCACCGTGCCCTGGGTGCGCCCATCGCAGGGATCGGAGACGCTGGCGGCGAAGGGCAGCGCCTTGCCCTCCCGGAAGGTCTCGGCCGCGGCCCAGGAGAGCAGTCCGATCTCCCAATGACCGGTGTGATAGCCCAAGGCGATGGGACGGCCGTCCTCGGCCCGGATCCCGCCCTGGGTGCTGAGGATGAGGAACTGCCGGCGTCCCAGCTCGGCGGGGTTCCATCCCATGCCGGCGTTCTGGGTCATGCCGAAAAGGTCGCCGCTCGGGGCCTCGCGCAGCATCGCCTCGGTCAACGGCAGCTTGCCGGAGGGGCCGGGCGCGCGGGTGCGGATCCGGGCCAGGGACTCCGGGAAGGAACCAAAGAGGTCGTGGGCCGTCATGAGGCGGATGGGGTCTGGCCGCGAAGGGAGACGCCCGGTGGGCATCGTTCCGCCCGTGGCGCCCGGGCGATGCTCAGGGTTTGCGGTGCGTCGGCACGTGGGTGTCCCAGGTGCGGCCCGATTCCGGGGACACGTGGGTGAATCCCAGCCCGGCTGGCGGGTTGGGGATGCGGATCAGGTGCTTGCAGCCGGGGCACTGGATCTGGCGGCCGGCAAAGCGCACCTCGCACTTGAGCGGCTGGTCGCAGTGCGAGCAGAAGAACTTGAATTCGGGGGTCTCCACGCCGCGAGTGAACCCCCGGTCCCGCCACCCCGCCACCCAGAAATGGACGACGGGACCGTTCCCGGGATCCGGCCGGAGGAACCGGGAAACCCGCCGGCTCAGGGCCTTGGCGCCGAGCCGGACGCCGGATCGGTCCGGGTGCGGGGAAGGCGCGTGCGCATGCGACGCTCCCACTCGGCGAGGCCCGCCTCGCCATCGGCCCGGGTCATCACCTCCTCGAGCGTCTCGCCCCCCAGTTGACGGGCCCGGAGGTACAACAACGCGACGACCAGGGACCCCAGCGGCGTGGTGAGGATCCCGACCAGCGAGGACAGTTCCACCCAAGCCCGGCGGGCGGTGCCGACATCGCCCCGCGCGGAGGCGGGGTCCATGCCCAGCACCCCGTGCACCATGGCAGGTACCAGCACCAGGAAGGCCACGGTCAGTGCCATGGCCCCGAGGCAACGACGGGCCAACCGACGCGAGCGGCTGAATGCCTCCCGACCCGAAAGTCCCTCCATCAGCACCACCGGGGCCCAGAAGGCCTCGAGGGCCCAGACCGCGAACCCGGGCAGCACCAGCAGCGCAAAACCCCCCAGCACGCGGACCAGCGAAAGGGCGGAGGTGCGAAGGAGCGGGCCGGCGCGACGACGCAGCAGGTCGAAGGCCCAGCGCAAGGGCAGCGAGCGGAGCGGAGCCACCTCCCAATGGACGGCCAGCAACGCCAGGACGCCCGACACCAGCGTGGCGGCCAGCACCGCCGCCAGCGGGTTGAGCAGGCGCAGGATGCCCGCGGCGACCGGGCCGGCGATCCCTCGGGTCTCCAGGCCGCCGAGGCTCATGCCCAGGGTCGCCAGGACCACGACGAGCAGCGGCAGGTGGGCGATCAGCGAGAGCCGGGCCACCATGGGGAAATGCTCGCAGTAGAGCGCGAAGGCCCGGCGGTAGACCTGCCCGATGCCCTGGGAGCGGGCCCGCAGCCCCTGGGCGAGGGAGAGCGCCGTCGGCGGCCGCCTGGCCGGGTCCTTCTCGAGGGCCGAGCCGAGGACCTGCGCGACCCCGGCGGGCACGCGCACCCCGCGACGATCACGCCGCAACCGCGGCGGGACCCCGGACTGGTGGGCCTCGAGGACCCTCTCCACGGGGCCATCGAACGGGGGTGCGCCGGCGAGCATCTGGTGGGCGATGACGCCGAGGCTGTAGAGGTCGGAGCGCGGGTCCAGGGCCTGGCCCCGGCACTGCTCCGGCGACATGTAGAGCGGGGTTCCGAGCACCGCCCCGGCACGGGTCAGGGCTGCGGTCGCCATCGGCGCCTCGAGCGGCGGGGATGATGCCGTCGACGACGGGAGCACCGCCTCGTCGGCCAGCTGCGCGATGCCGAAGTCGAGCACCTTGACCCGGAAGCCTCCCAAGCGGTCGGGCTCGAGCCAGATGTTGTCGGGCTTGAGGTCGCGATGGACGATGCCGGCCTGGTGCGCCTCATGCACCGCCGAGCAGACCTGCTCAAGGATCTCCACGACCCGGGGCAGCGGCAGGCTGCCTTCCTCACGCAGCACCTGGCCCAGGCTGCAACCGTCGAGGTACTCCATCACGAGGTAGGCCACCTCGTCCTCGCCCAGCCGGGAGAACCCGAAGTCGGTGACGTCGACGATGTGGGGATGCCTCAGCCGGCCCGCCGCCCGGGCCTCGCGCCGGAACCGCTCCACGAAGTGGGCATTCCGCATGAACTGGGGCGCGATGAGCTTCACGGCGACATAGCGTCCGGTGCCCAGGTGCGTGGCCAGGTGCACGGACCCCATGCCACCGCGGCCCAGCAGGCGCTCGAGCCGATACTTGGCGGACAGCGTGGTCCCGGGGATTTCGCCCGGAGCGCCCCCTGTGGCCGACCCGTCCAGCCCCTCCGGCTCGTCGATGGGGACCACCCGGAGGGTGGGCCGGGAGGGGTCGGAGGCTTCCATGGTGCGGGAAATCGGCGCGCTCGAGCCTCCGGCGGGAACCCGACCCGGACGGGGCCGGACACGCGGTTCAGATGGCGAAGTCGTTGTACTCGGGCTTCACCGCCTCGAGCGGCGGGTTGAGCATGCCGGCGGCGACCGTGGCATTGCTGCCCTGCTCCACCAGGATGAAGGCCCCGGTGAGGCGGTTGGTGCGGTAGCCGTCGAAGACGATGGGCTTGGCCGTCCGGAGACGCACGCGGCCGATGTCGTTCATGGCCAGCTCGACCGGCTCGGGCTCCTCCTCGAGGGCCTGGATGTTGATGCGGCTTTCGAGCGAGGTGACCACCGCCTGAACGGTCTGGGTCGAATGCTTGAGGAAGAGCTTGCGACCCTTCTGCAGCGGGCGCGGGTTCATCCAGCAGACTTGCGCGACCAGGTCGTTCGAGAGGCCCGGCAGGGCGTCGAGCCCGACGATCATGTCGCCGCGGCTGATGTCGAGGTCGTGCTCGAGCTGCAGCGTGACGCTCTGCGGGCAGAAGGCCTCCTCCAGCTCGCCGTCGAGGGTCCAGATCTTCTGGACGGTGCTCTTGAGGCCGCTGGGCAGCACCATGATGCGCTGGCCCCGGCGCACGATGCCGCTGGCGATCTGGCCGCTCAGGCCGCGGAAGTCGTGCAGGTGCGGGTCGGTGGGGTTGTTGGGCCGGTTGACCCACTGCACCGGGAATCGCAGGCCCTGGAGATTCCAGTCGCTGGCGATGTGCACCGTCTCGAGATGCCCCAGCAGGGTGGGCCCGGAATACCAGGGCGTGTGGGCGGAGGCGTCGACCACGTTGTCGCCGTTGAGGGCGCTCAACGGGATGAACTTCACGTCCTTGATGTCCAGGCGGGGCAGGAAGCTCTCGAAGGTCTCCCGGATCTCGTGGAACCGGGCCTCGGACCAGCCCACCAGGTCCATCTTGTTGACGGCGATGACCAGGTGCGGGATGCGCAGGAGCGAGGCGATGTAGGTGTGCCGGCGCGACTGCTCGATGACGCCCTGGCGCGCGTCCACCAGCACGATGGACAGGTTCGCCGTCGAGGCGCCCGTGACCATGTTGCGCGTGTACTGCACATGGCCCGGGGTGTCGGCCACGATGAACTTGCGCCGCGGGGTGGCGAAGTAGCGGTAGGCGACGTCGATGGTGATCCCCTGCTCGCGCTCGGCGCGCAGGCCGTCGGTGAGGTTGGCCAGGTTGATCTGCCCGCCGCCGGTCAGGTCGGCCGAGCGCTCGAGCGCCTCCAGCTGGTCCTCCATGATCGACTTGGAGTCGTAGAGCAGCCGGCCGATGAGCGTGGACTTTCCATCGTCCACCGAGCCGCAGGTGTTGAAGCGCAACAATTCGATCGGATGTGTCGGGACAGACATGACCTAGGACGGCCATTCAACGCCAAGCCGCCCGACCGCGCACGCCAGAAAACATCACCGAGGGGTCAATTCCTCACCATGGACGCCCATCCCGGCGGCCTTCCGGGCAGGATGAGGCGGCCTTGCCTCAATGGGCGGCCTTGACCGGGGCGGCCGCGGCGGGGTGGGACAGGCCGGCCACGGCCTGGTCGGCGAGCTTCACGAGCCCCTGCGGGAACACCCCCAGGACCAGCATGCCAACCACGCAGGACCCGAGCAGCAGCCGGGTCGGCAGGGCCACCGGGATGGTCGACAGGTTGGCCGACTGGCCACCCCAGTAGATCGCCCGGATCACGCCGAAATAGTAGTACAGCGAGAGCACCACGCCGACGACCGCGACGGCGATCAGCGCGTACAACTCCGGGTGGCCCGGCGCGGCGGCAAGCACCCCCTGGATGAGGAGCACCTTGCCGAAGAACCCGGCCATCGGCGGGATGCCCGCCAGCGAGACGATGGCCGCGGTCAGCCCGGCCGCGAGCACCGGGGAGCGCTGGCCGAGGCCCGAGAGCGCACTGATGTCGTCGCCGTCGACATGGTTGGCGAGCGCACTGATGACGGCGAAGGCCGCCAGGACGGTGAAGGCGTAGCCACCGAGATAGACGAGCATGGCCGTCGGACCGGCCGAGGTGGCGGTGTACGACGCGGCGACCAGGCCCAGCAGCAGGTACCCGGCGTTGGCGATCGACGAGTACCCCATGAGGCGCTTGAGGTTGCGCTGCGGGATCGCGCACAGGCTGCCGTACAGGATCGTCGCGGCGGACATGACCACGAAGAGCCGATGCCATTCGGCCGTGACCTGGGGCAGCGCCCCGATGAAAAGGCGGATCAGCAGGACGAACCCGGCAGCCTTGGAACCGATGGCCAGGAAGGCCGTGGCCGGCGCGGGCGATCCCTGGTAGACGTCCGGAGCCCACATCTGCAGCGGCACCGCGGCGATCTTGAACCCGAGACCGACGAGGATGAGCAGCAGGCCCACCAGGAAGACCGCCGAGCCGGCGAGCTCCTTCTGCTTGGCGGCCAGCACGGCGAAGTTCGTGGAGTTGGCCATGCCGAAGACCAGGGCGATGCCGAAGACCATGAAGGCCGAGGAGACTCCTCCCAGGATGAGGTACTTCACGCCGGCCTCCAGCGAGGCGAGGCGGGTCCGCTGGAAGCTGTTGAGCACGTAGAACGTCACGGTCACCAGTTCGAGGCTGACGAAGAGCAGCGCCAGGTCGTTGGCCGAGGCGGCGCAGAGCATGCCCACCATGGCGAACACGGTGAGGGAGAAGAACTCCGAGAGCCCGGCCCCGAACTTCGGGGCGAACTCGACGGCCATCAGCACCACGGCCAACCCGGCAAAGAGGAAGAAGCCCTTGAAGTAGCGGGCCAGGTCGTCGACCACGAACATGCCCGAGAAGGCCGACCCGGACTGGGGCGCCAGGGAACCGACGGCCAGGGCCAGCAGGCAGGAGAGCGCGGCGGCCAGGCCGAGCCCGAGGGCCCGGCGGGCCGTCGATGGGACCCAGAGGTCGGCCACCAGCACGGCCAAGCCCAACAGGGCCGCCAGGAATTCCAGGGTGATCAGGGAGTAATTCATGGATGCAAGGACTGGGGCTGGGCGGCTCAGTGGCCGGGTTGGGCCGGGGTGCCCGCGGGTTGGGCGGAGGCGGGGGCGGCTGCCGCGGCCGGGGGCGACGGGAGGTGGGCCGCGACCACGACCTTGGCGGCGGGTTCGATGCGGGAAGTGAGGATGCCCGGGGCGACCCCGAAGAGCACCATGGCGGCCAGGAGCACCACGAAGGGCAGCCGGCGCCAATGGCCTGCGTCGGCAACCCGGGCGAACTCCGGCCGCTCGGGTCCCTGCAGCACCGCCCGCAGGGCCCGGAGCATCGCCACGGCCCCGATGACCAGGCCGCTCCAGGCGGCGATGACCACCAGCCAGGGCAACGACTTCCAGGACCCGAAGAGGATGGTGGCCTCACCGGCAAAATTGGCGAAACCGGGGAGTCCGCACCCGGCCATGAAGCCCATCACCAACGCGGTGCCGTAGAAGGGCATCCGGCGGAGCAACCCGCCCATGCGGGTCATGTCGAGGGTCCCGGTCTGGGTCTCCAGGTAGCCGCTCAGCGCGAAGCTCAAGCCGGCCAGGAGCGCATGGGCGACCATCAGCAGGACGGTTCCGGTGACTCCGATGACCGTCAGGCTGGCGATGCCCAGGAAGGCGAAGCCCATGTGCGCCAGGCTCGAGTTGCCGATGAGCAGGTTCATGTCCTTCTGGCGGAGGGCCACCCAGGCGCAGTGGAGGAGGTTTCCGATGGCCAGCACCGCCACCAGCGGCAGCCAGCGGCTGGCACCCTCGGGCATGAGGGGCACCGCGACCCGCAGGATCGCATAGAGACCGGCCTTCTTGAGGATGCCCGCGTGCATCATCGCCGTGGCCGTGGGGGCGGCGGCGTAGCCGATGGGTGCCCACGAGTGGAAGGGGAAGAGCCCGACCAGCACGGCGAAGCCGAAGACCACCAGCGGGAAGATCCAGAGCTGCGCCGCCGCCGGAAGCGGGTGGGCGGCCAGATGCCGCTGCAGCACGGTGACATCGAGACTGTCGGCCCCGGCGGCCCCATGGAGGGCGACCAGGCCGACCAGCGCGGTGAGCGCGCCGAGGGTGAGGTAGAGGGTGATCTTGAAGGCGGCCCAGTTGCGGTCCTCGCCCCGGCCCCAGACGCCGATCATGATGAAGGTGGGCACGAGGGCCAGCTCGTTGAAGAAGTAGAAGAGGACCAGGTCGAGCGAGGCGAAGGCCCCCATGGCGCCGGCGATGATGAGCATCAGCAGCACGTAGAAGAGTTTCACGTGACGCTCGATGTTCCAGGAGACGAGCACCGCCGCGAGGCCCACCAGGCCGGTGACCAGGATGAGCCCGATGTTCAGCCCGTCGGCCCCGACATGGTAGGCCAGCTTCAGGGGCCCCACGGTGACCCAGGGCACGAGCGACTCGAACTGGAGACCGACCTGACCGGGCTGGAACCGGGCGAAGAGCCCGATGGCGGTCCACGCCGTGAGGGCCGACCCGAGGATGGCGACCGAACGCAGCACGACCCGGAGGTTGCCCGGGATCAGCAGGAGCAACACGGCCGTGACGACCGGGGTGAGGAGGACGGGAGTCAGGGAGTCCATGGCGGTCATTTCAGGGCGAGGAGGACGATGAGGAGCACGCCGGCCGTCAGCAGGAAGGCGTAGGTCTGGATGCTTCCGGTCTGCACCAGGCGGAGGGCCCGGCCGGCGATCTCGACCGCGCCGGCGAGGCCGCGCACGGCCAGTCCGGCGATGAGCCAGCGGTCGATGGCGTCGGCCACCTGCGAGAGCAGGTTGTGCAGCGGCACCACGATGCCGTCGTAGATCTCATCGATGTAGAAGCGGTTGCGCATCGCCTGCGAGAGCAGCCCGAGCCGCGGGGACAGCGGGTCGGACGCCGGGGCCTTCCCATAGAGCGAGTAGGCCAGCGAGAACCCGAAGAGCGCCGCCCCGAGACCGAAGAAGGCGGCGATCGGATTGTGGTTGAACGGACCGAAGAGGATGTCGCCGCCGTGGGCCGCGTGGCCCGGCTGGAAGTGGTGGCTCAGGAACCCCCCGATGGGCAGCCACGCGATGGCCACGCTGGGCACCGCGAGCACCAGGAGCGGAACGGTCATGCTCGCAGGCGACTCGTGGGCATGTCCGGCGCCCTCGCCCCGGGCGCGGCCGAAGAAGGCCACGAGCACCAGGCGGCTCATGTAGAAGGTGGTGAGCACCGTCACCAGCACGCCCACCCCGAAGAAGATCGGGTTGGCCTCGAGGGCCACGGCGAGGATCTCGTCCTTGGAGTAGAATCCGCTGAGGGGCGGCAGGCCGGCCAGGGCCGCCGTGCCGATGAGGAAGGTCCAGAAGGTGCGGGGCATCTTCGTGCGCAGGCCGCCCATCTTCCAGATGTCCTGCTCATGGTGGCAGGCATGGATGACCGAGCCGGCCCCGAGGAAGAGCATCGCCTTGAACCCGGCGTGGGTGACCAGGTGGTACATCGAGGCCGAAGGGTCGCCGGTCCTGGCCCCCAGCCCGACGGCCATGACCATCAGGCCGAGCTGCGAGAGCGTGGAGTAGGCGAGGATGCGCTTGATGTCGTCCTGCTGCACGGCGACGACGGCCGCGAACAGGGCGGTGAAACCGCCGATGCAGGTGATGATCGAGGCGGCGGAGACGCCGTCGAGGAAGCCCAACGCGGCAGGCCAGCCCGGGGCCGCGGTGTACAGGAAGAACACCCGGCAGAGCATGTAGACGCCCGCCGCCACCATCGTCGCGGCGTGGATGAGCGCCGACACGGGCGTCGGACCCTCCATCGCGTCCGGCAACCACACATGCAGCGGGAACTGGGCGCTCTTGCCCATCGCGCCCATGAAGATCAGCAGGCCGGCCAGGCCCGCCCACGGCCCGAGCAGCGCCGGGTTGGCGACGAGCTTGTCCTTGAGCGCGGCGATGTCGAGGGTGCCGGCCAGGCTCCAGACCACGAGGATGCCGAGCATGAAGCCGAAGTCGCCGATGCGGTTGGTCAGGAAGGCCTTCTTGGACGCGTCGCCCGCCGAGGGCTTCTCGTACCAGAAGCCGATGAGGAGATAGGACGACACGCCGACCAGCTCCCAGAACACGAAGAGCATGAGGAGGTTGTCGGCCAGCACGATGCCGAGCATCGAGAAGACGAAGAGGCTCAGCGTGGAGAAGAAGCGGCTGTAGGACCGGTCGTCGTGCATGTAGCCGGTCGAGTAGATCATCACCAGCGAGGCCACACCCGTGACGACCAAGAGCATCAGCGTGGACAGCGCGTCGAGGTGCAGCCCGATGTTGGCGTCAAGACCCGCGACCGGCAGCCAGTGGAAGGGCGTGGCGTCGACCGCCTGGCCGCCGAAGACGCAGAACAGCGTGAAGCTCAGCAGGAACGACACCACGACCCCGGAGGTGTTGAGGGCCGCCGACAGCATGCGGTTGCGCGGCGTGAGGACGGCCGTCGAGAAGGCCATGACCAGCGGCAGGACGAGGATGGCCCAGGCGAGGTCCTGGAGCCGGGAGCCGGATTCGACGGCGTGCTGTGCGGCGGCGGCGTGTTCCATGGGCATGCGGTCAGAGTTTGAGGGTGGTCAGGTCCTCCACATGCGCCGTCTGGCGCTTGCGGTACAGCGCCACGAGCAGCGCCAGGCCGACGGCCACCTCGGCCGCGGCGACGGTGATGATGAAGAACACCATCACCTGGCCGTTGAGGTTGTTGTGGAACCGGGAGAAGGCCACGAGGGCGAGGTTGGCGGCGTTGAGCATCAGCTCGAGGCCCATGTAGACCACGAAGAGGTTGCGGCGCGCGACCACGCCGAGCAGGCCGAGGCTGAAGAGCAGCGCGCTGACGATCAGGTAGTGGTGGAGTCCGGGGATCACGGGAGGGGCTCTCGGGCGGGGGTTTCGGCTGGGGGGGCGGGCGGATGTCGGGGTCTGCCTAGCGGAGGTCCTTCTTGGTGATCAGGATCGCCCCGACCGTGGCGACCAGGAGGAGCAGCGACAGGATCTCGAACGGCAGGATGTGCGACTCGAAGAGCAGCCGGCCCAGCGCCTTGGTCTCGCCCTCGGCGAGGCGGCCGGCCGGCGCGACGGCGGGCACGCTCTTGACCACCGCGGTCACGAGGGTGCCGGCGATGGCCAGCGCCGAGAGGCCACCCAGGCCGACGGCCACCTGGTTGAAGTGGCGGCGCTCGTCCTCCTTGAGGTCGAGGAGCATGATGACGAAGAGGAAGACCACCATGACGGCGCCCGCGTAGACCAGGATCTGCACGGCCGCGAGGAAGAACGCGTGCAGCAGCACGAAGAGCCCCGCCATCGAGAGGATGGTCAGCACCAGGAACATGGCGCTGGTGACCGGGCTGCGGCTCAGCGGGTTGAGCACGGTCAGGAACCCGAAGAGCAGGGTCAGCCCGGCCAGAGCATAGAACAGGAGGTCGGTGAACTGGGGCATGTCGGGAAGGGGTGGATCTCCGGGAGGGGCTCCTGGCAGGGACTAGGGGGTTTCGACCGGGAAGCTCTCCTGGGCCTGGGCCTCCTCGAGCTTGTGCTTCCACTTCTGGATGCCGGCGTGGGTGCCACCCAGCGACAGGAGCTTCTCCTTGTTGAAGATCATGGATTCGCGGTTCTCGCCGGTGATCGAATAATCCTTCTGGAGGAAGATGGCCTCCTCGGGGCAGACCTCCTGGCACATGCCGCAGAAGATGCACCGGAGCATGTTGATCTCGAACTCCCGGGGCATCTTCTCGGCATTGGCCCGGTCGGCGGGCCGGCCCTCGGGCCCGGGCGGCGTGATGCGGATGGCCTTGGGCGGGCACACGAACTCGCAGAGCTGGCAGCTCACGCACTTGGTCGCGCCATCCTGGTCCTTCACCAGGTAGGGCGCCCCGCGGTACCCCTCGGGCACCACCCAGCGCTCCTCCGGGTACTGCATGGTCACGGACTTGCCCTTGAAGACGGTGTCGGCGAAATGCTTGGCCGTGACCTTGAGGCCGCCGAGGATGGCCGGCAGGTAGGTGCGCTCGTAGAAGGTCAGCGGGGCGCGATCAACGACTTTGGTGCTCATGGGGTCGACGGGGGCGGGTCAGTGGTTGAACAGGGCGACCACGATGGCGGTCACGACGATGTTGGCCAGGGCCAGCGGGATGAACCGCCGCCAGCCCAGGTCCATGAGCTGGTCGTAGCGGAATCGCGGGAGCATCCAGCGGACCCAGATGAACACGATCATGAAGAAGGCCATCTTGGCCAGGAAGACGCCGATGTGCACCAGGCCCAGCAGGAGCGACCCGGCCGGGAGGTTCAGGGCGTCGATGAAGGGCAGCGTCCAGCCCCCGAGGAAGAGCGTCACCATCATGGCCGCCGAGGCGATCATGTTGGCGTACTCGCCGAGGAAGAAGAGGGCGAACTTCATCGAGCTGTACTCGGTGTGGTAGCCGCCCACGAGCTCGGACTCGGACTCCGGCAGGTCGAAGGGCAGGCGGTTGGTCTCGGCGAAGGCGGCGATCAGGAAGATCACGAAGGCCAGCGGCTGCTTGAGGATCATCCAGCCGTGCTCGGCCTGGTAGCGGATGATCTCGCCCAGGTTGAGGCTCTCGGTGAGCAGGAAGATCGGGACCACGCTCATGCCCATGGCGATCTCGTAGGAGATCATCTGGGCGCTGGAGCGGATGCTGCCGAGGAAGGGGTACTTGGAGTTGGAACCGTAGCCGGCGAGCACGATGCCGTACACGCCGAGGGAGACGATGCCGAAGGTGTAGAGGATGCCGACGTTCAGGTCGGCGATGACCATCTTCTGGCCCCCGAGGTTCGACCCGAAGGGAATGACCGCGATGGTCAGCAGCGCCGGGATCACCGTGATGGCCGGCGCCAGCCAGAAGTACACCTTGCGCACGTAGCTCGGGGTGAAGTCCTCCTTGAGCAGGAACTTCAGGCCGTCGGCCGCGGGCTGGAAGATGCCCAGCTTCACCAGGAACGGACCGATGACCGGCAGGTAGTCGACGAAGAACGGGGCCGCACGATTGGGGCCGACCCGGTCCTGGATCCACGCCGACACCTTGCGCTCGACGAGGACGGCGTAGGCCACGGCCGTCATCACCACACCGAAGACCACGCCGATCTTCAGGGCGCTGAAGAGGATCATCTGCGCCGTCGGACTGAGATAGTTGATCGCTTCCATGGTCGCTTCAGGATTGCACCGTGACGCCGGTGTCACCGATTCGGGCCCACTCGAGCCCGGCGAAGGCCGGCACCGCCGCGGCCATGCGGTTGAAGAGGCCCTCGATGCTGCGGCTGGGCTCCTCGCCCGTGACGGCCTGCACGAGTTCCTGGAGGAACTCCGCCTCTGGCCGGGCGTCGCCCGGGGGCTCGACGGCCTTCTGGAAGCGCTGCAGGCGGCCCTTGACGTTGACGAAGGTGCCGCGCTTCTCGGCGTGGGCGGCGCCGGGCAGCAGCAGGGTGGCCGCCGCCGTCGTGGCGTTGGGGAGGATGTCGCTGACGATCAACGCATCGAGCTTGGCCAGGAGTTCCGGGCCGAGGCCCTCGCGGGTGACCTCCTCGCCGAAGACCACGAGGGTCTTGATGCGACCCTGCGCGATGCCGTCGGCGATCTTGGGCAGGTTGAAGCCGAACTCGGTGAAGGCCATGCCCGTGAAGCGGACGCCGTTGCTGTTGGGGTTGCGGTCGGCGCTGACCAGCAGCCGGTCGGGTTCGCCCTCGCGCGGCACCGCGTCGGTCAGGGCCCCGGTGTGGGCGGCCAGCTTCTTGAGCAGGAAGAGTTCCTCGTTGGTCTGGCGGGCCGAGACCACGAAGGCGACGCCGCCTTGGGGAGCCCGGCGCAGGATGTCCGCGGCCGTCTCGAGGGCGGCTCCCCAGGTGATGCGCTCGCGGGCGCCTCCGGCGGAGGTCCGCAGCACCTCCTTCAGGCGGTCGGGACGGCCGACCCAGCGGTAGTTGAGCCGCCCGCTGTCGCACATCCACGGGCCGTTGACCGCGTCGTTGTCGCGGGGCTCGTAGCGGTGGATGACCCCCTCGCGGGAGCCGATGGTGATGTTGCACCCGGTGCCGCAGCTCGTGCAGAGGCTCTTGGTCTCCTTCAGGAACCAGACCCGCATCTTGAAGCGGAAATCCTTGGAGGTCAGCGCGCCCACCGGGCAGAGGTCCACGGTGTTCAGCGTGTAGTTGTTGTCGAACTTGCCGGGCTCGAAGGCGCTGATCGTGTTGTAGGAACCGCGGTTGACGATGCCCAGGGCGTCGTCGCCGGCGATGTCACGCGTGAAGCGGATGCAGCGGGTGCAGAGGATGCAGCGCTCGTCGTCGAGGACGATGCGCGGCCCGAGGTCCACGGCCTTGGGCTTGTGCACCTTGGCCTCGACGAACTGGCTGCCGGCCTTGCCGTGCTGGACGGAGTATTCCTGCAGCTTGCACTCGCCCGCCTGGTCGCAGATCGGGCAGTCCAGCGGGTGGTTGATGAGCAGCGACTCGAGCACCGACTCGCGCATCTGCTCGGTGGCCTTGGAATCGGCGTAGATCTCCATGCCCGGCGAGATGGGCGTGGCGCAGGCGATGGCGCCGCGCGGCGTGCCCGGCTCGTAGGGCAGCACGGAGCGGGCGATCTTGGGCGTGCCGTCCTCGTTGAGCACCGGCTTGCGGTCCGGGCCGATCATCGGGGTGCCGAACTCCACCAGGCACATGCGGCAGTTGCCGGCAACCGGGAGCTTGTCGTGGTAGCAGTAGTGCGGGATGTCCACGCCGGCGATGCGGGCCGCCTGCAGCATGGTCGTCGGCGCAGGCTTGCCCTGCCAGTCGGGCATGGTCTTGGGCACCTGCACGGTCTTGCCGTTGACCTTGACGGTCATGGTCTCGACCGGCGGTGCGGCCGGGGCGGGGGCCGGTGCCGGGGGCGTTGAGGGAGCAGCGGGGGCGGACATCGGGAATCAGTGGGTTGGAAGGCTTCCTGCCGCCGGGCGGACGGAGCCCCGGGCGTTCGCGTGGGCCGCCTCGTCGGCCGCGCCCTGGGCCTCGAACTCGTCGCGGAACTTCTTCACGAAGCTCAGCACCGGCCACGAGGCCGCCTCGCCGAAGGCGCAGATCGTGCGGCCCTGGATGTTCTGGGCGATGTGGGTGAGGTAGTCGGCGTCGGCCTTGCGTCCCTCGCCATGGCACAGGCGGTGGGTCGCCTTGGCCAGCCACAGGGCGCCCTCGCGGCACGGCGTGCACTGGCCGCAGCTCTCGTGGGCGTAGAACTCGGAGAGGTTGCCCAGCGTCTCGACCATGCTGCGGGAGTCGTCGAGCACGATGATGGCGCTCGAGCCCGACATGGTGCCGGCCTGCTGGAGCGAGTCGAAGTCGTAGGGCAGGTCGAGGAGCGGCACGTCGACCTTGGTCATCTGGCCGTCGGCGCCCTTGCGGTTGAGTTTGAAGACCTCGCCGGCCTTCAGGACCTTGGAGGACGAGCCGCCCGGGATGATCGCCTTGAGGGATCGACCGGGCTTGAGGCCGCCGCCGAAGTTCTTGTCGAAGATCAGTTCACCCAGGGTGACCCGGCCGACCTGGATCTCGTAGTAGCCCGGCCGCTGCACATCACCGCTGAGGCTGACGATGCGGGTGCCGGTGTTGTTGGGCGTGCCCAGCTTGGCGTACTCGGCCGGACCCATGAGCACGATGTGCTTCACATGGCAGAGGGTCTCGACGTTGTTGACGATCGTCGGGCACATGTACAGGCCCAGCACCGCGGGGAAGTACGGGGGCTTGATGCGCGGGTACGCGCGCTTGCCCTCGAGCGACTCGATGAGTCCGGTCTCCTCGCCGCAGATGTAGGCGCCGGCGCCGCGGTGGACGTGGATCTCCAGGTCGTAGCCGGTGCCCAGGATGTTCTTGCCGAGGAAACCGGCCGCCCTGGCCTCCTTCAGCGCCTGGTTCAGCAGCCTGGCCCCATGGGGCATCTCGCCCCGGATGTAGATGTAGGCCAGCTTCACGTCGTTGGCCCAGCAGGAGATGATCATCCCCTCGATGAGTTGGTGCGGATCCTTGTGGAGGATCTGGCGGTCCTTGAACGTGCCGGGCTCGGACTCGTCGGCGTTGCAGATCAGGTAGATGGGCTTGCCGCTGCGGCGGTCGACGAAGCTCCACTTGAGGCCCGCCGAGAAGCCCGCGCCACCGCGGCCGCGCAGGCCGGAGGCCTTGACGTCCTCGCGCAGCGCCTCCTGCGGGCTGAGCTTCTTGCCGTCGGGCAGGTCCCGGGCCGGCATGGCCAACGCCCGCTTCAGCGCCTCGTAACCGCCATGGCGCTGGTAGCACCCGATGTCCGGCGTGTAGCCGGGCTCGTCGAGGTTCTTGAGGATCAGTTTGAAAGGTTCAGGCATGGCTGTGCTTGACTCAAAAACGGTTGTCGGTAAGTTCGCGGCTTCGGTTCCGGCTGCCCGATGGTGTAATGGTAGCACAACAGTCTCTGAATCTGTTTGTCATGGTTCGAATCCATGTCGGGCAACCACTCCTCCGGACCGATTTTTTCCAGACCCGGTTTTCTCTCACCGGTTTTCTCACGGCGGCTCTTCTCCGGGCGGCTTTTCCAAAGTTCGCCTGTTTCCCGATCAGAACACCCCTTCGGACCGTACCGGCCATTCGCTCGGGGGACGGCAAAGCCATGCCCGGGGCCGTCGGCTCCAAGCGGTCGGTCAGATGATCCAATGGGCCGCTCATGACTGGCTCAGGCGGCCTGCCCCTTCTTGAGGATGGCCTCGGCCTCGGCCGCGCCCACCTGGTGGTGGAGCTCTTCGTTCACCAGCACGACCGGGGCCGTGCCGCAGCTGGCCAGGCACTCCACGAACTCGACCGTGAACTTGCCGTCGGGGGTCGTCTGCGGTGCGTGGGCATGGGAGTCGAGGCCCAGCCGGGTGCAGAACTTCTCCCGCAATTCGGCACTGCCGGCCAGGGCGCAGCTCAGGGTGCGGCACACCTTGATGTGCGTCTTGCCCAGCGGCTCCTGGCGGAACATGGGATAGAACGTCACCAGCTCCTGCACGTTGATGGGCTGGAGCCCCAGCTTCCGGGCGGTCCACTCGACGGCCTCCTTGGAGAGGTACCCGAAGTGCTCCTGCAGGGCGTGCAGGTACATCAGCGAGGCGCTCCGCTTGACCGGATAGTGCGTGGTGAGCTCGTCGAGCTCGGCTTCCAAACTGGCGGGGACGGAAAAGCTCATCGTTGAAGTCCGTTGAAGTCCGGTCATCGGTCGCATTCGCCCATCACGAAGTCGAAGGAACCCAGGATGGAGACCACGTCGCTCATGAGGTGGCCCGGCAACACCGCCGGCAGGATGCCCAGGTTCACGAACGACGGGGCGCGGATCTTGAGGCGGTAGGGCGTGCCGCCCCCGCGGCTGTTGATGTAGAAACCGAGCTCGCCCTTGGGGTTCTCGGCGCCGAAATAGACCTCTCCGGGCGGCGCGTTCACGCCCTGGGTGACGATCATGAACTGGTGGATGAGCTCCTCCATGCTGGTGAGCACCTTGTTCTTGGGAGGCAGCACCACCTTGCCGTCGGCCACGTTGACGGGCTCCTTGCCGGCGTTGTCGGGGCCGCCGGGCATGCGGTCGAGGCACTGGCGGATGATGCGCACGCTCTGGCGCATCTCCTCCATGCGGACGAGGTACCGGTCGTAGGAGTCGCCCACCGAACCCACCGGGATGTCGAAGTCGAGGTCCTTGTAGACCAGGTACGGATGGGCCTTGCGGACGTCGTAGTCGACGCCGCTGCC